>JGI12635J15846_10001877_pt1 | contig 18325 bp, 15 predicted proteins | sample BlaSpr_A8_OM2_M2_FD_15846 | JGI IMG/M metagenome (IMG submission 15846) | reverse complement strand
GATCGTGACCTGGTACTGCGTGTTGGGCGCCAGGATGCCGCTCGTCGGCTGGACCGCCAGAGTGTTGGACGACCACGAGTAGGTCACGTTGGTAGCCGGCGTGATCTGTACCGCAGCCTCCGTGGACGGGTGATCCATCGGCTGGTTGAAGTTGACGAGGATCGGCTGCTGGAGCGCGACTGCGCGGCTGCCGTCCATCGGGCTCTGGACGAAGACCTGGTTCAACCCGCTGCCAGTTGGCTGCAACGCGTTCAAGACGACCAGGCCTGCGATCAGAACCAACCCGGCGGTTGCACCGACCCAGGCCAACCCGGGAGGTGCGAACACCCGCCGCCACAAGGACGGCCTCCCTTCGCCCATCTCCCAGGCCTGCTGCATGAGCTGGCGCCGCAGGCCGGAACGGAACGCGTCATCAAGAGGCGGTTCCGACCGCTGGGTCGCTGTCAGGACGCCGGCCAGGCGCCGCAGCTCCTCGTCCTGCAGGACGTCGTCGAGCTCTGGATCGTGCCGGCCGTTCATTCGACCGGCCTCAACGAGTCAGCCTCATCGCGGAGACGGCTCACGCCACGGTGGATGAGGAGCTTCACCGCGCCGGCGGACTTGCCCATCGCGACCGCGATGTCCTCGATCTTCATGTCCTCCTGGAACTTCAGCACCAGTGCCGTGCGCTGTTGGTGGGGCAGCGACTCGACCAGTCCCCAGATCCGGCGCAGCTCGTCTCGATGGGCCGCCAGGTCCTCGAGGGCCGGGCCCGCCACCGAGAGGTCGTGAAAATCGTCGAGGGGCTGCGAGGGGCGCATCGTCCGGTAGCGATCCGCGATTGCGTTGACTGCGATCTGGTACAGCCAGGCAGCAAAAGGCCGCCCCGTGTCCTGGTATCGGGGCATGGCCTTCAGAGCCTTCATGAAGATCTCGGAAGTGACGTCTTCTGCCGCNGTTTGTTCTCTCACTCTTGAATACACGAACCGGTAGATCTGCTGAAANTGCCGGTCNTAGAGCGCCCCGAACTGGCGGGGATCCCGCCTCGCTTGCTCGACGAGCTCACGCTCGTCGTCGCGGGACGTGTCGCTCACTGGCCGTTCAGCCTGCGCCGGTTCAAACGGGCGCCTTTGAGAGGTGGTTACGAGGGTTGGCCATAAAGGGCTTGATTATCGAGCCGGGGGCCCCGGCAGGCCGAGCGCGAGGCCATTCACACAGCATCTTGGGCCCATGAACTTCGGGTCCACAAGATCTGCTCCACCGTCCGCCCTTATAATCGACCTCGTCCCCCATTGACCACTGGGAGCCGGCGATTTTCTTGATCGAGCGATACTCTCCGCCTGCGATTCGGGCGGTCTGGTCCGACCAGCACCGACTCGAGCTGTGGCTCCGCATCGAGATTCTCGCGTGCGAGGCCTGGGCGACCCTCGGCCGCATTCCCGCCGCTGCCCTTCCGAAAATCCGCAAGGGCACCTTCGACGCCGAGAAGATCGCGGAGGTGGAGGCCCGGGTCGGTCACGACGTGATCGCTTTTCTCACGATTCTCAACGAATCGATCGGCCAGCCTGAGGCTCGCTACGTACACATCGGGATGACGAGCCAGGACCTCAACGACACAGCGACGGCCGTACAGCTGGTCGAGTCGGCGCGACTCATCGCCGGCGACCTTGCGTCAGTGCGCGAGGCCGCGGCCGAGCTGGCAATCCGCCACCGCCGCACGCTGATGGCCGGTCGCACGCACGGCGTGGTGGCCGAGCCCATCACGTTCGGATTCAAAGTGGCCGGCTGGGTAGCAGAGCTCGATCGCGCGCAGGACCGCCTGGCGCGTGCCGCCGATGAGGTTGCGGTCGGGCGGGTGAGCGGTGCGGTCGGCACGCACGCCACCATCGACCCAAAGGTGGAGGAGTACGTCTGCGCAGAGCTCGGCCTTCGTCCCGACTCCGTCTCGACTCAGGTCGTCGCGCGCGACCGGCACGCGAGCTTCATCTCGGCTCTTGCGCTGGTCGCCGGAACACTGGAGCGGATCGCAACCGAGATCCGTCATCTGCAGCGGACTGAGGTCGGCGAGGCGTTCGAGCCGTTTGGCAAAGAGCAGAAGGGCAGCTCGGCGATGCCCCACAAGCGAAACCCCGTGCTCACCGAGCGGGTGTGCGGGCTGGCGCGCGTGGTACGTGGGCACCTTGTGACCGCGCTCGAGAACACCGCGCTGTGGCACGAACGCGACATCAGCCATTCGTCGGCCGAGCGGATCATCTTTCCGGACGCGTGCGCCCTGGTGGACTACATGTCCCAGGAGATGGCTAAAGTGCTGCGCGGCCTGGAGGTGCGCCCGGAGAGGATGCTGCGCAACCTTGACGTCGGTGGTGGCGTTGTGTTCTCGCAACGGGTGCTGCTGGCCCTGGTCGACAGCGGGATGTCGCGCGAAGATGCATACCTCATTGTTCAGAAGGCGGCCATGCGGGCGATGGACGGAGACGAAGCCGGCTTCCGCAAGCTGTTGGAGAAGGACACTGAAGTGATGTCGCGTATAGGCTCGAAGCTCGATGAGGTGTTCGATCCGTGGGCCGGCCTCGAGCACACGGACCTGGCGTACGACCGGTTGGGGTTGGGGATGAAAGCCAAGTGATCGCGGGTCCGGCGATCCTGGAAACCGACCTCCCGCTCAAGCTTTTCTCGCGCGGAAAGGTCCGGGATACCTACGAGCTTGGCCCCGACCAGCTCCTCATGGTCGCCACCGACCGGATCTCCGCTTTCGACCACAACATGCCCAATGGCATCCCGGACAGAGGCAAGGTCCTGACGCAGCTGTCGATCTTCTGGTTCTCGCAGACCGACACGTTCCAGGAGAACCACCTGATCTCGGGGATGGTCCCGGACCTGCCCGTGGCGCTGAAGGATCAGCGCGACACCCTCGCGGGCCGGTTCATGATCGTTCGCAAAGCCAAGCGGATCGACTTCGAATGCGTGGTGCGCGGCTACCTCGCGGGAAGCGCATGGAAGGAATATCAGGACTCGCACACGCTCGCGGGCGAGGAGATGCCGCCGGGCCTCCGCCAAAGCGAAAAGCTTGTGTACCCGGTCTTCTCGCCCGCCACCAAGGCTGAAAGCGGCCATGACGAGAACATCAGCTTTGCGCAGCTGAAGAAGGAGCTCGGAGACGAGCTCGCCACCAAGCTGCGCGACGCAAGCCTGGAGCTCTACAAGTTCGCCTCAGAGCTCGCGACGCGGCGCGGCCTCATCCTTGCCGATACAAAATTCGAGTTCGGCCTTCTGGGCGACGACCTGATCCTGATCGACGAGGCCCTCACGCCCGACAGCTCGCGCTTCTGGGATGCCGCGACCTACCAGGTGGGCACGTCGCCGGACTCGTACGACAAACAGTTCGTGCGCGACTGGCTGACCAGGGCCGGCTGGGACAAGGAATCGGAGCCGCCGCGCTTGCCCGATGACATCGTGGCTCAGACCCGGGAGCGCTACCTGACCGCGTACCAGCGCCTGGTGGGCAAACCCCTATTTCCACCGAAGCCGAGATACGAGAGGTGATTGCGCGCATCGTGGTCACCCCCAAGCCGGTTGTGAACGATCCGCAGGGCATCACGGTCAGGCAGGGCCTCGCGACGCTTGGGTTTCGGGAAGTCTCCGACGTCCGGATTGGCAAGTACATCGAGGTGAGCCTCGAGGCCGACAGTGAGCACCAGGCCCGGCAGCGCGTCGAGGCGATGTGCAAGCAGCTCCTGGCCAACCACGTGATCGAGGACTACAGGTTCGAGATCGAGACGGATGGTCACAAGCGCAGATGAGGTTTGGAGTCGTCGTTTTCCCCGGCACGTGGTCGGACCGCGACTGCGGATGGGTGATCGACCAGGTGCTCGGAGCCGAGCTCCAGTACCTGTGGCACAAGGACGCGGACTTGAAGGGCTGCGACTGCATCATCCTTCCGGGTGGATTTGCCTACGGCGACCACCTGCGCACGGGCGCGATCGCGAGGTTTGCGCCGGTGATGGAGAAGGTCAGCGAGTTTGCCGACCGAGGCGGGTTGGTGTGGGGAATCTGCAACGGGTTCCAGGTCCTGTGCGAGGCGGGGCTCCTGCCGGGCGCCCTGATCCACAACTCATCGCTGGAGTACCGCTGCCAGTGGTCGAATCTCGTCGTCGAACGCACCGACCTGGTGTTCACCTCGCAATGCGCCGAGCGAGAGGTGTTGAGCATTCCGATCGGTCACGGCGAAGGAAACTACTTCGCCGACCCGGCGACTCTTTCAAGGCTCGAGCAGCGCGGCCAGGTCGTGTTTCGCTATTGCGACTCGGGCGGTCGCGTCACGAACAACGCGAACCCCAACGGATCCATGCATAACATCGCCGGCATCGTGAACGCCCGCGGAAATGTGTTGGGGATGATGCCTCATCCAGAGCGCTGCTCGGAGGCTGAGCTCGGCGGCACCGACGGGCTTAAACTCTTCCGCTCGGTTGCCAAGAGTGCGATGCAGGTCCTGGTTTCTTGAGCTTAGGCATCACACAGCCCCGGTCGGAGATCCTCGACGGATCTTCGGCGCCCATGCGGCCCATCTGCGTCGTTGCGTCCTCCGCTCCTCGCTCACGCAGCTACGGCTGCGCTCGCTCCGGTGCTCGGCCGCGCCTAGCAGCTGGACCACCTGGTCACCGAATCTCTCGCCGAGGACTCCGCCCGTGGCTGTAGTTGACGAGCGGCGCCTTCGTGAGGTGGCGCTCACCCCCGAGGAGTACCGGGCCATTGTCGAGGAGCTGAAGCGAACCCCGAACGAGGTCGAGCTCGGAATGCTCGGCGTTCTGTGGTCGGAGCACTGCTCCTACAAGAGCTCGAAGGCGCTGCTCCGGCGCCTGCCGTCGACCGGCTCAGCGGTGATCCAGGGTCCGGGCGAAAATGCCGGCGCGGTGAACATCGGCGAGGGCTGGGCCGCGGTATTCAAGATCGAATCCCACAATCATCCCTCGGCGATCGAGCCCTACCAGGGTGCGGCGACAGGCGTGGGCGGCATCATCCGCGACGTCATCGCGATGGGCGCAAGACCCATCGCTCTGCTCGACTCGCTCCGCTTCGGACCGCAGCCCGCCTCCAGCCGCCACGTCGAGGGCGTGGTCGCGGGCATCGGCGGCTACGGCAACTGCATCGGGATCCCGACCGTGGGAGGCGAGGTCTATTTCGATGACTGCTACGCGAACAACCCGCTCGTCAACGCCATGTGCGTCGGCCTCGTTCGCGTCGATCGGCTGATGCGCGCGAGGGCGGAGGGCACGGGCAACAGCCTGATGCTCGTCGGCGCGGACACGGGTCGCGACGGCATTCACGGTGCGTCCTTCGCCTCGCTCGAGCTCGACGAGACCAGCTCCGAGCGAAGACCGGCGGTGCAGGTGGGCAACCCGTTTCTCGAGAAGTGCCTGCTCGAGGCTTGCATGGACCTGGCGCACACCGACGCCGTGGTCGCGATCCAGGATCTCGGTGCGGCCGGCCTCACGTCGTCGGTGGCCGAGTCAGCAGGACGCGTGAGCGGCGCGGGCGCGCATATCGACGTCGCGCGAGTGCCGCGCCGTGAGCTTGGCATGAGCCCTTACCACGTCATGCTCTCCGAGTCCCAGGAGCGAATGCTCGTCGTCGTGGAGCGCGGCCGCGAGGCGGAAGTTGAAGCGATCTTCGAGGCCTGGGACCTGACTTCGGCAGTGATCGGCCACGTCACTGGTGACGGGCATCTGACCGTGGTGGACGGCGCAGAGCAGGTGGCGCGGCTGCCTATAAGCCTGCTCACCGATGGCGCGCCGCTGCGCCGGCTCATCGGCGTCGCGGCCGAGCAGCCACCCGGCCTCGACATGGATGCCCTTCCGCCGCTGGTCGATGCGGGTGCGAGCTTGTTGCGCCTGCTTGCGAGCCCGAACCTGAGCAGCCGGCGCGGCATCTTCCGGCGCTACGACCACATGGTCGGCGACGCGACCGTCATTCCGCCGGGAGGCGACGCCGCCATGCTGCGCGTCAAAGGCACGCGCCTCGGCCTGGCCGTCACCACCGACTGCAACTCACGCTACTGCCACCTGGATCCGCACCTTGGCGCGCAGCTTGCGGTCGCGGAGGCCGCGCGAAACATCGTCGCGACCGGGGCCCGGCCCCTCGCGGTAACCGACTGCTTGAACTTCGCCAACCCCGACCGGCCCGAGGTCTATTGGGAGATGGAGGAGACGATCGCGGGCCTCGCACACGCGTGCCGCGCGCTGGACCTGCCGATCGTCAGCGGCAATGTCAGCCTGTATAACGACTCATCAGGCACGTCGGCGATCTATCCGACACCCGTGGTGGGCATGGTCGGGTTGATCGACGATTATGGAAAGCGCGTGGCCGCCGGCCTTCGCGCGGAGGGCGACTTCGTCCTGCAGATCGGGTCGAGCCACAACGACCTGGGTGGCAGCGAGTACTTGAAGGTCGAACATGGCGTGGTCGCGGGACGGCCGCCGGCACTCGACCTCGCGCGTGAGCGCGCGGTGCACCGACTGGTGCTCGCGGCCGCGGAGAACGGGCTGCTGCATTCGGCCCACGACTGCGCGGAGGGAGGAATGCTCGTCGCTCTGGCCGAGTGCTGCTTGCTCGGCGGCATCGGCGTGCGCTGTCCGGCGATCAGGCCCGAAGCGCCGCTGCGCATGGATGCCGCGTTCTTCGGCGAATCTCCCAGCCGCTTCATCGTGAGCCTGCCGTCGCGCGCGATGCCGGAGCTGCAATCCCTCGCGCGCCGTCACCACGTCGAGATCGCGCTCCTTGGACTGGCAGGCGGCGAGACGATCGAGTTCGAGGGTCAGTTCCGATTGCCTCTCGCCGACATCCGCCAGGCCTGGGAAGGGGACATCTTCTAAACATATGTGTGGGGTTTTCGGGATTTGCGCGAAGCAAGGGGTGGACGTCGCGAACCTCACGTACTTCGGGCTCTTCTCGCTGCAGCATCGCGGACAGGAGTCCGCGGGCATTGCCGTGTCGGACGGTACGAACGTGCGCGTGCATCGAGCCATGGGCCTGGTGGCCCAGGTGTTTTCGCCCGAGCAGATCAGGGACATGGGCGAGGGCTCGATCCTGGCCCTCGGACACACGCGCTACTCGACGACAGGATCCAGCCGGGCCGAGAATGCCCATCCGCTCCCGTTTCACCACCCGACTCTCGGTCCAGGCGCGATCGCCCACAACGGCAACCTCCTCAATGCCGAGGCGCTGCGTACCCAGCTCGAGGAGGAAGGCGCGACCTTCGACTCGGGCCTCGACACCGAGGTGATGGCTCGCTTGATCGAGCACACCCACGGCAAGACGTGGGAGGACGTGCTTCGCCGGACGTTTGCCCGCGTCGTCGGTGCTTACTCGTGCGGGATCATCACGCCGAAGCAGCTCATCGCCCTGCGCGACCCCTATGGGTTCCGCCCACTCTGCATCGGGTTCATCCCGCTCTCCGGGCAACCGGCCCACGTCATCGCGTCGGAGACCTGCGCGCTCGATACCGTCAACGCGAACTTCGTGCGTGAGGTGCAGCCCGGCGAGATGGTGATCATGGACGAGCACGGAGTCCACAGCGTCACCTTCCAGACCTCCAGCAAGCACGCGATGTGCGTGTTCGAGTTCATCTATTTCGCGCGGCCGGATTCCATCCTCAAGAACTGTGAGCTCGAGGACGCGCGCATCCGGATGGGTCACGAGCTGGCCAAGGAAGCGCCGGTGGAGGCCGACATGGTGGTCGCGTTCCCCGATTCGGGAACCCCGGCGGCGATCGGCTACGCCGAAGCGGCGGGCATTCCGTTCCGCGAGGCGCTCATGAAGAGCCGGTACATCAACCGCACCTTCATTCAGCCTGACCAGTCGCTTCGCGAAGCCGGCGTGATGCTGAAGCTCAACGCGCTGCCCCGCTCAATCAAGGGCAAGCGCATCATCGCCGTCGACGACTCGATCGTCCGCGGTACGACGTCGCGGCGCATCATCGAGCGGTTGAGGGCCGCGGGCGCGCGCGAGATCCACATGCGGATCTCGAGCCCGCCGATGCGCTTTCCCTGCTTCATGGGCGTCGACATCGGTTCGACCAAGGAGCTGATCGCGTCGGGCCGCACCGTGGAGCAGGTGCGCGAGCGAATTGGCGCCGACAGCCTCCAGTACCTGTCAATCCCCGGCCTGATGCGCGCAATCGGTCGCGGTACGTCGCAGGAGTTCTGCCGCGCCTGCTTCGACGGCTCGTACCCGGTGCCAGTGCCGCAGCAGCTCGAGATGGACAAGATGCAGTTCGAGCTGCCCCTGAAGTCGGACCACATTCCCGGTCCACCGTCGCCGCTCCTGGCCAAGGCATAGAGGTGCGACCAGAGATGCCAACCGGATCTTCGGCGCCCATGCGGCCCGTCTGCGTCGTTGCGACCTCCGCTCCTCGCTCACGCATCCACGCATGCGCTCGCTGCGGTGCTCGGCCGCGCCTGGCATCCGGACCACCTGGACACCGAACCTCTCGGCCGGCACTCCGGCCGCACCTCTGATGGCGGGAGACGGATTGTCGTACGCCGCGGCCGGCGTTGACATCGAGGCGTACCAGCGTGCGCTCGAGCGCGTGAAGCCACTGATCGCTGCCACCCATGGCAAGGAGGTCGCGGTCGGGATCGGGCCTTTTGCCGGCCTCTATGCGCTGCCCGGTGGCGGTCACCTGGCTGCCAGCACGGACGGGGTCGGGACGAAGATCAAGATTGCGATCGCCACAGGCATCCATGGCGTAATCGGCGCCGACATCGTGAACCACTGCGTCAACGACATCGCGACCGCCGGTGCGCGGCCGCTCTTCTTTCTGGACTACTTTGCAACCGGGCGGCTCGACCAGGAGGTCTTCACCAAGCTGGTCGAAGGCATGACGTCGGCGTGCCGCGAGGCGGGTTGCGCCCTGCTGGGTGGGGAGACGGCGGAGATGCCCGGTATGTATGCGCTCGGCGACTACGACCTGGCGGGGTTCATTGTCGGCATGGTCGAACCAGGCACGCACCGCGAAGCCATCGAGGTAGGTGACGTGCTGGTCGGGCTGCCGTCGACCGGCTTGCACACGAACGGCTACTCGCTCGCGCGCAAAGTGTTCGAGGGCGTCCCGTTGAATGAGTCCTTTTTCGAACCTGGCCACACGCTCGGCCACGAGCTGATGGCGCGGCACCGTTCCTACTTGACGGAGCTACAGAGCATCAATTGGAAAGGAGCCGCACACATCACCGGCGGCGGAATCTTCGGCAACCTGCCGAGATGCCTTCCTGAAGGTCTCGGCGCGCGGTTAGACCAGGCCGCATGGCAGGTTCCGCCCATTTTCGAGCTCATCCGCGAACGTGGCCGGATTGCCGACGACGAGATGTACGGCACGTTCAACATGGGGCTCGGAATGATCCTGGTCGTGGGTCGCGACCATGTTCCGCCCGGCGTCATGGTGGTCGGCGAGGTGGTGCGCCAGCTCGGCCCGGACCGGGTGAAAATCCGCTGAAACTCGGAGTGTGTGTTTCTGGCCATGGCACCAATCTCCGCAATCTCGTCGAGCAGGGATTCAACGTCGTCGCGGTCGCGACCAACCGGCCGTCGTGCGGAGGCGCCGCCTTCGCGCGTGAAAAGGGGATCCCGCTCGGCGAGCTCTCTCAGAAAGCCTTCGCCTCGGCAGAGGAACGCGATTTGGCAATGCGCGATTTCTTCAAGGGAAGGGGAGTCGAGCTCGTGGTGGATGCCGGCTACGACCGCGTCCATTCCGAGGCCTTCCTCGAAGCCTTCGGCGACCGGATCATCAACGTGCATCCATCGCTGCTGCCGGAGTTCGGAGGTGGCATGGATGCCGTGGAGCAAGCGCTGAAGAGCGGGGCCACGAGGACTGGAGCGACGGTTCACGTCGTCACGCGCGACCTTGACGCGGGGCCGATCCTCGCGCAGGAGGCCGTTCCCGTCCTCGATGGCGATACCGTGGAGACCCTGCGGCAGCGTGTTCACGAGGCCGAATACCGAATCCTTCCAAAGGCGATCGATGTGATGGAGGCGCGACTTGCCCGTAGCCCTTCTATCGGTTAGCGACAAGACCGGGCTGCCCGCGTTCGCGCGTGGTCTGCAGCGCCTCGGTTACGAGCTGTTCGCGACCGGCAGCACGCTCCAGGCGATCCATGATGCGGCGGTCGATGTGCGCCCGGTCAGCGACCTGACCGGCTTCCCGGAGATGATGAACGGGCGCATCAAGACCCTGCACCCGGGTGTGCACGCAGGCATCCTCGCGCGACGTGATCGGCCGGAGCATGTCCAGTCTCTGCGGGAGCACGGCCTGCGCGAGATCGACCTCGTTTGCTGCAACCTCTACCCGTTCGTCGAGACCGTCACGCGACCTGACGTCACGTTCGAAGAGGCGATCGAGCAGATCGACATCGGGGGCCCGGCGATGATCCGGGCCGCGGCTAAGAACCATGAAGCGGTGCTGGTGGTCGTGCGACCCGAGCGCTATTCGGACCTGCTCGCCTCTCTCAACGAGGGTACTGTCGACGCCGCGATGCGGCGGCGCCTTGCAGCCGAAGCGTTCGCGCACACATCCGCCTACGACTCATGGATCGCGGCGTACATGCGGGGCGTGGCGCCCGACGGGTTTCCACCCGAGATCTCATTCGCAGGGCTCCTCACCCAACCCTTGAAGTACGGGGAGAACGAGCACCAGAAGGCGGGGTTCTACCGGTTCGGGCCGAACCCGGGTGGCCTGGGCGGCGCCGTACAGCTGCAGGGCAAGGAGCTTGGATTCAACAACATCCAGGACGCCTCGGCCGCGTACCTGCTCGTAAGCGACTACGAGCGTCCGGCCGCGGCGATCGTGAAGCACATGAACCCTTGCGGTCTCGCGGTGGCGGACGGCATCGCGAAGGCCTATCGGCTCGCGTACGAGTGCGACACCGTCTCGGCGTTCGGCGGAATAGTCGCCGTGAACCGGCCGCTCGATCGCTCGACCGCCGAGCAGATCGTTCAGATCGTGACGCACGTCGTGATCGCGCCGGACGTGCTCGACGAGGCCAGGGATGTGCTCGCCCGCCGCAAGACGATGATCGTCCTGGCCGCGCAGCCGCTCGGAGCAAATCCATTTGACTTCGACGTGCGGTCGGTCCCCGGAGGCTTTCTCGTCCAGGAGTGGGATCGCATCGGTTTCGACCGTGCATCCTGTTCCGTCGTGACTCGGCGCGCGCCGACCGAGACCGAATGGGAGCAGCTGGGACTCGCGTGGATTGCGGTCAAGCACGTGAAATCCAACGCCATCGTGCTCTTCAAAGAAGGCTCCGCCGTGGGCGTGGGCGCCGGCCAGATGTCACGGGTCGAGGCGGTGCAGATCGCGGTGCGGCGGGCATCGGAGCGGGCGCGCGGTTCGGTGATGGCGTCCGATGCGTTCTTCCCGTTTCCAGATGGCCTCGAGGAGGGCATCCGGGCGGGCGTGACCGCTGTGATCCAGCCCGGTGGCTCGCTCAAGGATGCGGACGTCGTCGAGGCGGCCGATGCGGCTGGGATCGCAATGGTGGTCACCGGCCGGCGCCACTTCAAGCACTGATGGGCTCTAGGTTCGGCGAGGAGGGTCGCCGACTCTCATACGGCTCGTACCTCAAGATTCCAGAGCTCTTGCAGCTCCAGGGCGGGCTCAGCCACGAGCACGACGAGCTGCTGTTCATCGTCGCTCACCAGGTCTACGAGCTGTGGTTCAAGGTCGTGCTATTCGAGCTGGAAGCGGCACGCGATCGAATCGACTCCGACGANGTCTTCTTTGCGCGGCACTACCTGGAGCGCGTCCATGTCATCGAGAAGCTGCTGGTCGAGCAGATCGAGGTCCTGGAGACGATGTCACCCCAGGATTTCCTCGCTTTTCGCTCCCAGCTCGCGCCGGCGAGTGGTTTCCAGTCGGTGCAGTTCCGCGAGATCGAGTTTCTGTCCGGTCTCAAAGAACCCAAGTACCTGGCCCGGCTGGAGACGAGCGCCGATGAGACGGCTCGGCTCCGCAGGCGCCTGGACGAGCGTTCGCTCGATGACGCCTTTCGTCGACTGCTCGAGCGGCGGGGGTCGCCCACTTTGCTGGAGGTCTTCAGAGATCGCGAACGCCACGGCGATCTCTACGACCTCTGTGAAGCGCTGATCGATCACGATGAGGCGTTCGCCCACTGGCGCGCGCGCCACGTGCTGATGGTCGAGCGGCAGATCGGCGGAAAGACCGGCACGGGCGGGAGCAGTGGCGCGGAGTACCTGCGGACGACTCTCGACAAGCGCTTCTACCCAGAGCTCTGGGACGTACGGTCGCAGCTGTGAAGGATCCCTTCGAGGGCGAGCGTCCGGAGCATCACATGAAGAAGACGCGCGTGGAGAGTCCGCGCGTGACCTGCGGGACGTGCCGAATGTTCGACGGCACGGCGTGGTGCCGGCACTGGAATTTCCACACGACCGCGGAATCTCCGCCGTGCCGCTTCTACAAGCGGCTCCCCTGATCTAGACGGGAACCGTCCTCACGTTCACGGACTTGGCGTACCGCCCCAGCGCTGATCGAATGCTGGGCGGGGCCTGACCACACTAGTCACCAGCGAAGGCATCAGCCATAAGTGCTGACTCGTCGCGATTGATACCTATTTCGCGGGCGATCTCAGGCCATCGATCGACAGCCTTTCTCACCTCGGTCAAGATTTCCTCAGCTCGACCCCTTTGAATCCGATAGTAGGGAGCAGACGCGCGTACAAGTTCCAGGTCCGGCGTTGGGTTCGCCTCATCCAAAGCCAAGGTGTGTTCCTTGAGTTCCGGGACCGGGTTGAGGTCGAAGGCGGGTGACAACCGCCAGCCGCGTTTGGTGATTAGAAACCCGTGGTTCCTGAGATGATCGTCGCGGTGGGCAGTCATGACGTTGAAGCCCACTCGGCGGAACAACTCTTCTAAGTCCTCGTCGAGTTCGGATCTGCTGCGGCTGCCGTATTGCGTAATCGACTGAGCCACGTCGAGGTAGCTCGCCTTCTCGTGGTCCTGTTTTCCTGTCAACGTCATAGCAGAAGTAAAAAGCCTGCGGTCACCGTTGCCGCGATCGAAGCGTTTAGCCGCAAACGTGCGGGGACCTTGGGCGAGTTCCAGAAGTCGGCACTCTGGCACAGTAATACCGGCAGCGGCGGCTAGCCGGTTCAGCACGTATTCCCACGCACCTGAGTCGCGGTTGTCGTTCCGTGATGGGAATTTGGCGATCCAGAGAGTCCCATCGTCAGCCAAGAAGTTCGCCTTTGGTCGCGCACCGCCCAACGATGCGCCGGGTGCAACGAGCAAGGCTATCTCCTCGTCTTCATCCTTCGGCGCAAGGGCTTCTCCTCGTTCCGCGCGCTGGGCGAAATGTTGGACAACCGCCAGCCTGGCGAGTGGAGGAATCAACCTCTTGTCGCTGCTGACGTATTGGCCCTTTTCGTCCACGAGTCTCAAGGCACCCATTCGAAGCTCGTCACTGACGGCGACCAGGAACTCCCAATCTTCTAATCGCTTTGGCCGGCGGCCTTCCCTACGGGCGAGAACGGCTTCTCGTCGCTCCAGTAGATGTCTGCCCCAGCGATCCGGTGATGTGTCACTGAAGATGCCAGGTAGGAGGTCGAAATACTGGGCGCCCTGGTAGAGACCTAGCGAGGGATCGAGGACGACGTCTTCGCGCCTCTCAAGCCACGCGGAGCTGAACTCGAATGAGATCACCGACTTGCCGCTTCTTCGTTCCCGGCGCAGCCAGCCCAAAATTGCGTGCCCGAGATCCAGGTCATCCAGATGGACGTCCACCTCATCCCTGGACTCGCTCACGGCTTTTGGCTTGGGCGCACTGGGGTATGAGGTCGTTCGGATAGGCGCATATCCGCCAGCCGCTGACCGACTTCATCACGCGCTGCGATTTGGTCGATGTCCCTATTTAGACCGAGAACGCTCAGGGTACGAATCAGGATGGCCAAGGACACATTGGGGTCCCCTGACTCAAGGTTCCGCTCGGTTATCCGCGTGACGCCGACACGCGCGGCCATCTCTTTGAGGGAGATGCGGCGGCGGAGCCGGGCGAGGCGCAGACGTTGACCTAGTGCGCGAGCTTGTTGGCGCTCCTGTGGAAACGTGGTGGGGCGTATCGGCATGGTCAGTATAGTATCCGAAATCGACCAATATGGATAGTGTAGTGATCAGTCGGCTGCGCTCGCTAACGCTGCAACCGGACGATGTCTCGGTGTGGTCGACGATCTCGGGGTCCGTTAGTCGAGGTAAGAGGGGAATTTAGCTTCGCCCGCGCTCGGTTGCAGGAGGCGTGAGAGTCTCAGCCGATCAGGTTTCCGCGCCCGCTCGCGATCGGCGCTGGGCGGCGCTGTACGTCCTGAGCGCAGGAATCCTGATGGTGGTCATCGACGGGACGATCGTGAATGTGGCGCTGCCTTCCATTCAGAGCGATCTCGGATTCAGCCAATCGACCCTCGCCTGGGTCATCAACTCGTACCTGATCGCATTCGGCGGGCTGCTGCTTCTCTCCGGACGGCTCGGCGACCTCGTCGGCCGCAAGCGCATCCTGGTCGCCGGTCTGGCCGTNTTCACCATTGCGTCGCTGCTCTGCGGGCTGTCGGTCACGCCCGAGGAGCTCATCGCGGCACGGTTCGTGCAGGGAATCGGAGGTGCATTGAGCTCGGCGGTGGCCCTGGGGATGATCGTGGCGATGTTCCCGGAGGAACCGGAGCAAGCCCGCGCGTTCGGGGTTTACAGCTTCGTCGCCTCAGCGGGCGCTTCGATCGGACTCCTCGCCGGAGGGATCTTGACCCACGCCATCAGCTGGCACTGGATCTTCTTCGTGAACGTGCCGATCGGAATCGTTTCGATCTTTCTGTCCGTTCGCCTCATCGACTCGGACCGCGGCATCGGCCTCCGGAGCGGCGCCGACGTGATCGGAGCAACTCTCGTCACAGCGGCGTTGATGCTGGCCGTTTACACCATCGTCGAGACTTCGCAGGTTGGCTGGGCTTCGGTCCAGACCATCGGCCTCGGCGCGCTGTCGATCCTCCTGCTGGCCGGGTTCGTACTCCGGCAGGCCACCGCGAAGAATCCACTCCTGCCGCTGCGCGTTTTCAGGCCTCGCAACGTCTGGGGCGCCAACCTCGTTCAGCTCCTGATGGTCGCCGGCATGCTCGGCTTCTTCTTCATGAACTCTCTGTACATGCAGCGGGTGCTCGGCCTCAATCCGCTTCAGATCGGCCTCGCGTTCTTGCCGGTGGCTGTGACGATCGGACTGATGTCGGTCGGATTATCGGCGCGCTTGACGACGCGCTTCGGAGCGCGCCGCGTGCTCTTTCCGGCGCTGGTCTTGATGGGCACGGGGCTCGCCCTGTACATGCGATTGCCAGTGCACAGCAGCTATTTCGTGGACCTGCTGCCTGGGATGCTGCTGCTGGGCGTTGGCGCCGGCCTGGTGTTCCCGTCGCTCGCGACGCTTGCGATGTCAAGCGCAACGGAAAGCGATTCGGGGCTCGCGTCCGGCCTTCTCAACACAACCGCTCAGGTCGGTGGCGCGCTTGGCCTTGCCGTGCTCGCGACGCTTGCGGCGTCGCAAACCCAGGTCCTTCGCGGCCTCGGCGAGAGCGCTCCGGATGCCCTGACGGGTGGGTTCAGGATGGTGTTTGGTATTAGCGCCGCGCTGCTCGTCGCCGCCCTCGTCGTGGCCGCCATCGTGCTCAGGCTGCAGCCGGCCCAGGGCGGCATAGCGGAAACGACCGAGGACGCCGCCTAGCTCGTCAATGTCCTAGTGCTGGTATGACGTAGACCAGCAGCACCACCGCCAGTACAGCGGCGTAGACATAAACGCCGGCGCGCTTGAAGAGCCCGCTTCCCGGATCGGCCGGCTGGCGCACGGCGTAAGACTGATCGGGTGGTGCGAGGCTTGTCAGCTTGTGGAGATTGATCAGGTTGACGAGCACCGTGATCGGTGCGATGAAAAAGGAGAACACTCCGAGCCATCCCCTCAAGAGGGTCGTGTTGGTCATCCGCCGCCAGGTGCTCAATCCGCAATTGCGGCAGAACGGGCCTTTCAAGTTTTTGAACGTCATCAAAATCACGAGTCCGTTGTGTTCGAAGACGGTCATATTGGCAGCTGGTATCGAGCCGCAGAACCGGCACCGAAACGTGCCGGGCGATAGCGCTGGAAGGCCTCGATCGGCCGTAACCACGGGCGCAGCGCCAATTGGCGCGGTGCCGACTGCCCGGTGAGCCGCGGCCGCGGCCTCGACTGAGCTTCGCCCTGACTGGAGCGCTTGCATGGCCGCCTCCAGCGCCGTCCGCTGGCGAAACTCGTCCCCCCCGATTTGCACCGCCACCCAGTTGGTCCACTGGCGGTGACTGTCATCAGCCAATGGACCTACCTTATGGGTTTTCCGTGCGACGAACAAGGTGCTCAGGCGGCCTGAGCCGTCTCCATGTCGTCAGGTGCGAGCACTTCTTGACGCGTGCGAGCAGCACGAGGTGAGCGCAGCACCACCAGCACAATGATGAGGGCGGTCGCGACGCACGCCGCCGCGATCCCATACCCGAGCTGATAACCGGCAGTCAGCGCGCCCGCCAACGATTCGCCTTGCGCGACCAGCGTGTGCGTGTGGTCGGCGGTAACGGTTCCGAGCGCCGCCAGCCCGAATGCGCCGCCCACCTGCATGGTGACATTCCCAACGCCCGATCCAATGCCGGCGTCAGACGCGGGAACCTCGGACATCATGATCGTCGTCAGGGGCATGAACGTCATGCCGGCTCCAAGTCCGAAGAGCAGGTAGGCGCCGAAGATGCCGGGGAAGTAAGCGGTGGTCTGATCGGTGTTCGCCATCAGCAGCAGCGCCAACGTGATGGTTGCCAGGCCAGGAATGAGCAGGGCCCGCGGACCGAAGGTCCGCATCAACCGGGCAGAGATCCCGAGCGACAGCACGGCCAGCGTCAGCGTCGAAGGCAGGAAGGCCAGCCCAGTGTTGAACGCGCTGTATCCCTTGACGTGCTGCAAGTAGAGCGCCCCGAGGAAGAAGGTCGCAAACATCCCGGTGGCCACCAGGCCACGCGCGGCGCTCGCGCCCGTCAGGCTGCGCAGGCGCAGGATCCGAAGGGGCAGTATCGGGTTGGTGATCCGAGCCTCGACCACGAAGAAGGTGGCCAGCAGGGCGATCGCGGCGGCGCCAAACTCGAGCGTGTGGGCCGACGACCAACCCATCTCGGCGGCGGTGACGATCGCGTAGACGCCCACCATCACTGCGGCGCTGACAAGGATTGAGCCCGCGACATCCACGCCCCGGCGCAAGCCCAGGCCTTCCTGCTCTTCGATCAGCCACCAGCCGAGCAGCATCGTGCCGACTCCGATCGGAAGGTTGATGAAGAAGATCCAGTGCCAGTTGATCAGCTGAGTGATCGTTCCGCCGGCAAGCAGCCCCAGGGAGCCGCCGCCGGCGATCACGAACATGAAGATGCTCATGGCCTGTGCGCGCTCATCGGGCTTGGGAAACCCCGTGACGATCAGGGCGAGGATGACTCCCGCGGACATCGCGCCTCCGATGCCCTGCAGCAGGCGTGCCGCGATCAGGGTAGTGGAGTCGAAGGCCAGGCCGTCGAGACCTGAGGCCACGGTGAAGACCGCGACGCCGGCGAGGAAGACCCTCTTACGCCCGATCAGGTCGCCCGCCCGGCCGGCGAGCAGGAGCAGGCTGCCGTACGCGATCAGGTAGCCGTTGACCACCCAGGTGAGGTTGGCCTGGGTGAAGTGAAGGTCGCGCTGGATCGCGGGCAGGGCGACGTTCACGATCGTCGAGTCGAGCATGATCATCAGCTGGCCGAAGCAGATGACGACCAGGGCGAGCCACCGCTGCCGGTCGCCGAACCGGGGTTCTGCGGTTGAGTAATTCAATTTCATAATGCCTCCTTAGACGAACCGGACTGCGGGACGATCACTATAACAGGATCATTACCATCCTTATTGCATGAATATCTGGAAAGTGGGAATAGTTGTCATCTAGTGGTAGGATCAGAAATGGCCAAGATGGAGAGTGGTTCCGGTGACGCCGGGCGCGCGCAGGGCGCGTCCGACGCCGGGCGCGCGCAGGGCGCATCCGACGCCGGGCGCGCGCAGGGCGCATCCGGTTCAGACACAGGGCTGATCGCCCTGCTCATCCAGATCAACAAGGCTCTGCACCGGCGGACCTCCGAGGAGCTCCTGGGCATGCGCCTCAAGCAGTTCCTGCTGTTGGGCTACGTGGGCGACCGGGGTGCTGTCTCCCAGCAGGAGCTGGAGACGGGCCTTGTCATGGACGCGAACAGCGTCGTGCTGCTCCTCAACGAGACCGAGGCGACGGGA
>JGI12635J15846_10001876_pt1 | contig 18332 bp, 17 predicted proteins | sample BlaSpr_A8_OM2_M2_FD_15846 | JGI IMG/M metagenome (IMG submission 15846) | reverse complement strand
ATGGTCGACCAGCTCAACCGCTTCGCCGGCGAGGTGACGCGCGTGGCGCGTGAGGTCGGCACCGAAGGCCGGCTCGGCGGTCAGGCCAACGTGCCGGGAGTCGCAGGCACCTGGAAGGATTTGACCGACAGCGTCAATTCGATGGCGGGCAATTTGACCGCGCAGGTCCGCAACATCGCCGAAGTCACCACTGCCGTAGCCCGCGGCGACCTGTCGCGCAAGATCACCGTCGACGTGAAAGGCGAAATCCTCGAGCTGAAGAACACCATCAACACCATGGTCGACCAGCTCAACGCATTTGCTTCGGAAGTGACGCGCGTGGCGCGCGAGGTCGGCACCGAGGGCAAGCTGGGCGGCCAGGCCGAAGTGCCTGAGGTCGCCGGCACCTGGAAGGACCTCACCGACAACGTCAACTTCATGGCCTCGAACCTGACCGCGCAGGTCCGCAACATCGCCGAGGTCGCGACCGCGATCGCCGGCGGCGACCTGTCGAAGAAAATCACGGTCGACGTGCGCGGCGAAATCCTGCTGCTCAAGGACACCTTGAACACCATGGTCGAACAGCTACGCTCATTCGCGGCCGAAGTGACGCGCGTCGCGCGCGAGGTCGGCACCGAAGGCCGGCTCGGCGGCCAGGCCGTGGTGCCCGGCGTCGGCGGCACCTGGAAAGACCTCACCGATAACGTCAACCTGCTCGCCGCCAACCTCACCACGCAAGTCCGCAACATCGCCGAAGTCACCACTGCCGTCGCGCGCGGCGACCTGTCGCGCAAGATCACCGTGGACGTGAAGGGCGAGATTCTCGAACTGAAGAACACCATCAACACCATGGTCGACCAGCTCAACGCTTTCGCGGGCGAAGTCACGCGCGTGGCGCGCGAGGTCGGCACCGAAGGCAAGCTCGGTGGACAGGCGCAGGTGCCCGGCGTGGCCGGAACCTGGAAGGACCTGACCGACACCGTCAACTTCATGGCGGCCAACCTGACCGAACAGGTGCGCGGCATCGTCAAGGTGGTGACCGCGGTCGCAGACGGCGACCTCAAGCAAAACCTGACGGTGAAATCAAAGGGCGAGGTTGCGGCGCTGGCCGAGACCATCAACAACATGACCGAGACGCTGGCGACGTTCGCCGATCAGGTCACCAGCGTCGCCCGCGAAGTCGGCGTCGAAGGCAGACTCGGTGGCCAGGCGAACGTGCCCGGTGCCGCCGGCACCTGGAAGGATCTGACCGGCAACGTCAACCTGCTCGCGGCCAACCTGACCTCGCAGGTGCGCGCCATCGCCGAAGTCGCAACCGCGGTGACGAAGGGTGACCTCACCCGCTCGATCCAGGTCGACGCGAGAGGCGAAGTCGCGGAGTTGAAAGACAACATCAACACGATGATCGGCAATTTGAGGCTCACCACCGACGTCAATACCGAGCAGGACTGGCTGAAGACCAACCTCGCCAAATTCACCAACATGCTGCAGGGCCAGCGCGACCTGACCACGGTCGGCCGGCTGCTGCTGACCGAGCTGACGCCGCTGGTCAACGCCCATATGGGCGTGATCTACCAGGTCGAGAACGAAGACAGCCCGCAACTGCACCTGCTTTCGGCCTACGCCGGCGACGGCACCAGTCCGCATCTGCAGATCGTCCAGTTCGGCGAAGGCCTGATCGGGCAGTGCGCGATGGACAAGCGCCAGCGGCTGGTATCGGACATCCCGGGCGATGCGGTCCCGATCAATTCGGCGCTGCTGCGGGTGGTGCCGAAAAATCTCGTGGTGCTTCCGGTCCTGTTCGAGAACCAGGTCAAGGCCGTGATCGAGCTGGCGTCCGTCAGCGCGTTCACGACCTCGCAGATGACCTTCCTCGAGCAGCTCACCGACTCGATCGGCATCGTGCTCAACTCGATCGAGGCGACGATGCAGACCGAGGGACTGCTGAAGCAGTCCCAGCAGCTCGCCGGCGAATTGCAGACCCAGCAGAAGGAATTGCAGCAGACCAACGAGCAACTCGAGCAGAAGGCTCAGCAACTCGCCGAGCGCAACGTCGAAGTCGAACGCAAGAACCAGGAAATCGAGCAGGCGCGGCGCGCGCTCGAGGAAAAGGCGACAGAGCTTTCGCTGACATCCAAGTACAAGTCCGAATTCCTCGCCAATATGTCGCACGAGCTGCGAACGCCGCTCAACAGCATCCTGATCCTGGGACAGCAGTTGACAGAGAACCCGGACGGCAACCTGTCTTCCAAGCAGGTGGAGTTTGCCCGCACCATCCATGGCGCCGGCACCGACCTGTTGAACCTGATCAGCGACATCCTCGATCTGTCCAAGATCGAATCCGGAACCGTGACCGTGGATGCCGAGGAAATCCTGACATCCAACCTGCTCGAGACGGTGGGACGGCCGTTCCGCCACGAAGCGGACAACCGGCAATTGTCGTTCACCGTCGATGTCGATCCCAATCTGGGACGCAGCATCGTCACCGATTCCAAGCGCCTGCAGCAGGTGCTGAAGAATCTGTTGTCGAACGCCTTCAAGTTTACCGCCGAAGGCGGCGTACGCCTCAGCGTGTCGGCGGCGCTCGGCGGCTGGAGCGCCGAACATCCCGTGCTCAACCATTCGCCGGCGGTGGTCGCCTTCGAGGTGTCCGATACCGGTATCGGTATTCCGCTGGAAAAGCAGAAGCTGATCTTCGAGGCGTTCCAGCAGGCCGACGCCGGCACCAGCCGGAAATACGGCGGCACTGGCTTGGGGTTAGCCATCAGCCGCGAGCTGGCAAGCCTGCTGGGCGGCGAAATCCATCTGCGGAGCACGCCCGGCAAGGGCAGCACCTTCGTGCTCTATCTGCCGCTCAAATACTCCGGACCGACGGTGGCTCCGCGGGTCAGCGCTTCATCGCAATACAGCGTTACGCCGGCAATCCCTGCGGTGGCGCAGGAGCGCGTGATCGAGCAGCTTCCCGACGACCGGCTCACTCTCGAACCGGGCGACACCATCCTCCTGATCGTCGAGGACGACCCGCATTATGCGCGCGTGCTGGTGGACCTCGCCCGCGACAAGGGTTTCAAGGTGCTGGTGGCGGCACGGGGTTCGGAGGCGCTGGATCTTGCAAAGCAGTTCCAGCCCACCGCGGTGTCGCTCGACGTGTTCCTGCCCGACATGCTCGGCTGGACGGTGCTCAGCCAGCTCAAGCACAATCCCCTGACGCGGCACATCCCGGTCCAGATCATCACGCTGGACGAAGACCGTCAGCACGCGCTGGCGCGCGGCGCGTTCTCCTTTGTCAACAAGCCGACCACGACCGAAGGCGTCAGCGCCGCATTGTCCCAGATCAAGGAATACTCAAAACCGCGCCGCAAGCGCCTCTTGATCGTGGAGGACAATGCGGCGGAGCAGATGAGCATCCGGGAACTTCTCGATCACAACGACATCGAGATCATCACCACCGGCACCGGCGCCGGCGCGCTTTCCACCTTGCGCGAGAATCCCTGCGACTGCGTCGTGCTCGATCTGCGGCTGCCTGACATGAGCGGTTTCGAGGTGCTGGACTCGATCCGCAGCGACGATGCGCTGTCCAACGTGCCGGTCGTCGTCTTCACCGGCCGCGAGCTTTCGGTCGAGGAAGACGCGGAACTGCATACCATGGCCCGCAGCATCGTGGTGAAGGGCGTCGAATCGCCCGAGCGCCTGCTGGATGAAACGTCGCTGTTCTTGCACCGTGTGATCACGGAATTGCCAATCGAGAAGCAGCGAATGCTGGAGAAGCTCAACAGTTCCGACGAGGATCTGGTTGGCCAAACCGCGCTTTTGGTAGACGACGATGCCCGCAACATCTTCGCACTATCCAGCGTGCTGGAGCGGCGGGGCATGAAGGTGCTCACCGCCACCACGGGCAGCGAGGCGGTCGCGCTGGTCCAGCAGAACCCCGAGATCGCAATCGTGCTGATGGATATCATGATGCCGCAGATGGACGGTTACCAGACCATCGGGGTGATCAGGGAAAATCCGGCATTCCGCCGGCTTCCCATCATCGCCCTCACCGCCAAGGCCATGAAGGGGGATCGCGAAAAGTGCCTTGAAGCGGGGGCATCGGATTATCTGGCCAAACCGGTCAATACCGAACAGTTGCTTCTCGCCATCCGCATGTGGCTCCATCGTTGATCGGGGCGCATGATGGACCATGAAAAGGTGAACATTCTTCTGGTCGACGATCAGCCGGCGAAGCTGCTGGCCTATGAGGTCATTCTCAAGGAACTCGGGGAGAATCTCGTCGTCGCGGCCTCGGGACGCGAAGCGCTCGAATACCTGCTCAAGAACGAAGTCGCGGTCATTCTGGTCGATGTTTGCATGCCGGAACTGGACGGCTTCGAACTCGCCGCCATGATCCGCGAGCATCCGCGGTTCCAGAAGACGGCGATGATCTTCATATCGGCCATTCAGGTCAGCGATATCGACCGCCTTCGCGGCTATGAAATGGGCGCGGTCGACTATGTTCCGGTACCGGTGGTTCCGGAGGTGCTGCGCGCGAAGATCAGGGTGTTCGCCGAGCTCTACCGCAAGACCAGGCAACTCGAGCGGTTCAATGCCGAGCTGGAAGATCGGGTCCGCGCCCGTACCGCCGAGCTGGAAGAATCGACCGCGCGGCTGCTCGAAAGCGAACAGCGCCGGAGTCTGGCGATCGCGGCCGGAAAGATGGGCTCCTGGGACTGGGACTGGATCAACGGCGACTGGATGTGGGACGAGGGACAATTCCGCATTTTCGGCGTCGATCCGGAAAGCTTCGTGGCGACGCCGGCCAGCGTTCAGGCGCTGCTGCATCCGGATGACGTCGACGAACTGCGCAAGGCCATGGCCCAGTTCAACAAGGGCGCAAGATCGTATGAGGCGGAATTTCGCATCATTCAGCCGGACGGCGACGTTCGCTGGTGCGTCGGCACCGCGGCCGCAACCGTCGACAAGGCCGGCCGCGTGATCCGGGTCAGCGGCGTCACCGTCGATATCACCGAACGCAAGCGCGCCGAAGAACGTCAGAATCTGCTGGCCCGGGAGGTCGATCACCGCGCCAAGAATGCGCTGGCGCTGGCGCAATCGATTGTCCGCCTGACGCGGGGCGAAACCGTCAAGGCCTATATCCAGGCGGTGGAAGGCCGGATCAGCGCGCTGGCGCGGGTGCACACCATCCTTTCCCTGTCGAGCTGGCAGGGCGCGGAAATCGCAAGGCTCGTCGACGAGGAACTCGCGCCCTATGCCACCGGCGATCAGATTGCGTTCGGCGGCTCCGATATTCAACTGCAGCCAGCCACCGCGCAGACGCTGGCGATGGCGCTGCATGAACTCGTCACCAACTCGGCAAAATACGGCGCGCTGTCGACGCACGCCGGCCGCCTGAACATCACGTGGCAGATCGACCGCGATGTCCTGCAGATGGTCTGGGAAGAAAAAGACGGTCCGGTTGTCGAGAAACCGGCCTCGCGCGGCTTCGGCACAAGAAGCGTGATCGCCGCGATCGAATCGCAACTCGGTGGACGAGCCGAATTCGACTGGCGCGCCGAAGGCCTGATCTGCCGGCTGTCGGTTCCGCTCACGCCGGATATCGCCGCGCTACAGCTCGAAAAGCGTCAATCCGTGGCCGCCAACGGCAACCGGCTCAGTTAGATTTTTGAAATTGAGTCATTTTTCGTCACGGCCGCCGCCGCGACCGCGGCCAGCGCCGGCGCAGTGAGCGCGGGCCGCGTCAGAATGCGACCCCGAAGCGCCGCCCGTCGTTCCAAACGACCCGGCAGCGCTTCCTGGTGCCGGCAAACAGCAGATCGAATCGACCTGGCAGCCTGGGCTGCCCCCAGATCTCGAGGCAGGCGCCGCCGGGCGAATAATCCACCACCCTGCAATCGATGACCGGAGCCTTCGGATCAACGATCAGCTTGGCCATATGGGAGACCATGCCCCTCGGCCGGACACGTGCGAACCGTCGCGGATGCATCGCTGCTTCTCCAGGACTATGAGCCTGGACGATATCCTCGCAGGCTCTCTTAAAAGGTTCGTTTGGGGAGCCCTATCAAACTACAGAAATACTGCGGGACTCATCATGGCAAATTTGAATTGAGTTCGTTGCAAATGTCGGTGAGCCGCCGCCTTCATGTCCGGGGTTCGACATCGGCAATGGCGTTATTTCTGGAAGTCTGAACCGCTAGAATGCGACCCCGAGACGCCGTCCGGCACGCCAGACGGTCCGGCAGCGCTTCCTGGTCCTGCCGAACAGCAGCTCGAACCGATCGGGCAGCTTTATCTGTCCCGATAGCTCAATGCATGCGCCGCCGGGAGAATAGTCGATGACCCTGCAATCGATGACGGGCGTTTTCGGGTCAACGATCAACTTGGCCAGATCGGCATCTCTGCCCGTAGGCCGCACACGTGCGAATCGCCGCTGATGCATCGCTGCTCCTGTCTATCGCCACTCGATCCCAAATTCTTCCGGGTTCGCATTAAGCCAGATCAGCGCGGCCCGACTGTCTATCCGGACCAGGCGATCCTCATCCGCCGCCTTGTCGTTCGACAGGTGCAAGAAGAACGACCCGTCCGGTATTCGAAATAGCGTATCTCGCGCCTGGCGTTCGACCAGTGCGTCGGAATCGATAAACGGATACCTTCGCGAAGCAAGGAGCTTGATTGCAAATCGCATCGGTCAGCCCTCTGTCTGGATTGCACCACAGAGTGGTTAACAGTTTTCCTCAAATTGACGCGACGGACTCCGCGAGCCGTCGCGCGTTACTGGCGTCGCTCGCATGACTTCGCGAAGCCGCGACGGACCTTGTTGTCGCGGCGAAATGTTCGGACTGCCGGTGATGAGAAGTAGTGCATTCAGGCATATCCCCCATTTGGGGGAGTGGCGCATCGACGCAGCCATCGAACTGCCCGGTTTAGATTTTATCCTAGTATATTTTGTATCAGGATAATTCGTCGACCGAGGCGCGGGGGATACCGGTCTGGCTGTGCGGTTGCAGGATGATCAGCTTGAGGGTCGGGTCAGGCGCGGCCAGAAAAGTCGTTTGAAAAAAGGTCAGCCAGCCGAGCCGGGGATGATTGAACGACTTTTCGTTCCCCTCCCACCAGAGAACCCGCTGTTCTTCCCAAAACTGTCGGAAGAGATCCGACGCCTCGCTTAATCCCTGGACAAGATCAAGCATCTTCGGATCGTCGATGTACTTGCCATACTCAACTCGAAACTGCGCCACGAGGCGGCGAGCCCGAAAATCCCAATCATTGACGAGCGGTTTCACGCTCGGATCAAGAAACATATAGCGCAGCACGTTCCTTTCAGGGCTCTCCATCCAGGCCGGGAAGAGGTCCGCTAATGCGCTGTTCCAGGATAGCAATGTCCAATATTTATCGATCACACAGGCCGGAAACGAAATGGCAAGGACGCAGCTCTCAATTGCCCTGGTAGCTACTTCACCGACCCGGTTCGCAGCGCCATTCGGGTCAACTCGCTGGGCCACCTGAAATAGATAAGCCCGCTCCGCAGGCGCCAACCGCAGCACGTCGGCGATACGGCCGAGCGCGGCACCGGAGGGCGCAACCTTTTTCCCCTGCTCCAGCCGCGCATACCAGGTGGCACTGATCCTGGCCAACTGGGCAACTTCCTCGCGCCGAAGGCCTGATGTTCTCCGTCGTCTTTCAGTGGCGCGGCTAACGTCCTCGGGATGGATGGTCTCTCTATGCTTCCGCAAAAATTCACCGAGCGCGCGCTGTCGCACGGCAGATCGTATCATGGGATATTTTGTACTCGGATAATTTTCGCGAGTGTCTTCCAACTCAGCTCCCCCTCGAGAGCAAACTCTAGACTGATCAAAAATTGGGCGACGATAAATTCGGTGACCGCGGTCAACCAGATCAATTTACTGAACGTTGTTATTTAGAGAGCATTCTTTCGGAATTGTCGAGCGATGCTTGTGGACTACCGTTGGCAGTTGATGCCGTAGCTGTAGGGGGCAATGGCGCCCTCCCAGCAACTCCCGGATGCGATCGTGCAGATGGCCGAGAATTCATTCCTGTCCGACGAGTTTGATGCTGCACTGCGGAGCGGCCCCTCCAGCATGGCGAGCACCTTCGGGACGCAGGTTTCACGACGCGGGTTTGCCCCGCACCAGAAAATGGTCAGTGGTATTGTCGCTTATCCGACAGAGGAACACGAGAAGGCACAAGATGACTTCGCGAAGTGACTAAAGCCTGACGTGCGGCCGCTGCGCTGATTCTGGCAGGGCCGTGAGACAAGTGTGAGGAGCTGGCATACCAGGGGTTTCTACGAGGAGCGGATTGCAGATGGCCTATGGGGACAGAAAGAGCGGGCGGGTCAATTTCGACCGCGGCATCCATGCCTACATCATGGGTATTGACGGTACCTGGCGTCGGGACTGCCTGATGATCGACGTCTCGCAAACCGGCGCGCGCTTGTGCATCGAGGGATCTTTCGAGGGATTGGACCTCAAGGAATTCTTCCTCCTTCTATCCTCGACGGGTCTGGCATTTCGCCGATGTCGAATGGTACGCGTCGCCGGCGATCAGATCGGCGTCGAGTTTCTTGCGCGAGACAAGTCAAAGAAATCCCTGAAGCGGCAACCAACCAGCGAGACGACCTGAGATGACCGAGGTACACAGAATAACCGATATCACTGTTTCAACCAAATCAACCGATCCCCTGACCGGCATCGTTCGGGTGAACGCCACCGACGTCGAAGTCAAATTCGAGATCACGGAAGAACTGGCGCACAAGATCTGCACCGATCTGGAGCGCTTCCTCACGCGATAACGGCCTTCGAGGCGCCGAGGGCGGCGGCGCGCTATCCGTTTCGAAAGCGTCCGGGAGAAACGAGATCAACCACTGATGTCCGTTCACGTCATCGCCGACACCGCCAACAAACTTTCGGCCCTTCACGCCATGCTGCAAGAGCAGCACGCCGTGACGTCGGAATTGCTCAGCGGCACAATTGGGCGATGCGGTGAGGTTGACGCCGTCGTCGTCGCCGCAGACTTGCGATGTGTCGAGAATATTGCGGCCCTGAAGGAAGTGTCAGGAAAACTGGCTCACATACCAAAGCGTATTTTCCTGGTCGATCAGAAAGTGCGTTTGGTCACTTTTCAAGCCTATGCCCTGGGTGCGACCAACGCACTCGGCACCCCGGTTAACCGGGCAAGGCTGCTGGCACAACTTGCGGACACCACTCCGGGCCGGAGTGGTCCGAACGACGATTCGTACCGCGTGCGTGAGGCCGCCTCCACGGGCGCGATTGCCATCGGGTCGATGTTCTCCGCCGTATTGACCTGCAAACCCATCGACGTCAGGGGCGCGATGGGCGCGGCTGGCAAGATCGCCGACAGCATCGCCGAAGAGGGGTTGTCCAGCTGGCTCGAGACGGTTCGCCGCCACCACGAGGGAACATATCAACACTGCCTGCTGGTGACGGGAGTAGCGATCGACTTTGGATTGAGTCTCGGCCTCGCCAGGCGGGACATTGAGCGGTTGCACTCGGCCGCGATGTTTCACGACATCGGCAAGGCCAGAATTCCGCTTGCGATCCTCGATAAACCCGGGAAACTCGATGCCGATGAGCGCGCGCTGATCGAAACTCATCCCGCGGCGGGGTGGGAAGTACTCAAGGGGACGGCCGGCATTTCCCCCGAGATCCTCGATGCGGTCCGCCATCATCACGAATATCTGGACGGCAGCGGATATCCCGATGCGCTTTGCGCCGGGAGCATATCCGACATCGTTCGGATACTGACCATTTCCGATATCTTTGCCGCATTGATCGAGCATCGCTCCTACAAGCCAACCACGTCGCGCGAGCGGGCTTACGAAATCGTTCAGGGCATGCACGGAAAACTCGAGATGCCGCTGGTCGCCGCATTCAGGGACGTGGCATTGAATCGGTGAAGCGGCGCATCGATCCCGCAGCAATTCCTTGGCCGCGGCCGATCTCAATCATACACAAACGCGGCGTCGTCGAGATCGATCGCCGGGAATTGGTCCTTCTCGGTCCAGTAATCCTGGTTGTGCTGCCATTCCGGCTTGTCGCCGCGCTTCGGCAACAGGTGCATGTTGCGCATCATGTAGCCGGGATTGAAATTCTCCGGATCGATCCATGACAGCAGCGGCATATTGTGGTCTTCCGGCCGCAGCGCGGTGACGACCTTTTTCGCGGCTCTGCTTTTCATATGCGCCAGCAGGCGGCAGACGAAGTCCGCCACCAGATCGGTGCGCAGCGTCCAGCTGGCGCGGAAATAGCCGAACACCCAGGCCATGTTCGGCACGCCGGTGAACATCATGCCGCGATAGGTGACGGTGTCGGCAAAATCGAGCGGCTTGCCGTCAATGGCAAACGCGATATCGCCGAGCACGTTCAGGTTAAAGCCGGTGGCGGTGACGATGATGTCGGCGTCGAGCCTCTGGCCGGATTTCAGCAATATCCCGGTTTCCGTGAACCGGTCGATCTCGTCGGTGACCACCGAAGCCTTGCCGCTCCTGACGGACTCGAACAGGTCGGCGTCGGGGACGAAGGCGATGCGCTGCCGCCACGGCCGGTATTTCGGGGTGAAATGCTTCTCGATATCGTAGTCGGGTCCGAGCACGGCGGTGATCTGGCCGATCAGCTCCTGCTTGACCTGCTCCGGCTCGGCAATGCAGCGGCGCGTAAACGCATCCTGCTCGAACAGGATCTTGCGGCGCACGATCTCGTGGATCCATTCCTCCTTGACCTGGAGCTGCCGCAGCGTCTCGGCGAGTTCGATGGCGTTGCGGCCGACCCTGAAATAGGTCGGCGAGCGCTGCAGCATCGTGACATGGCCGCATGTGTCGGCGATCGCCGGAATCAAGGTCGCAGCCGTGGCGCCCGAGCCGATCACGACCAATCGCTTGTCCTTGAGGTCGATATCTTCAGACCAGCGCTGCGGATGGACGATGCGGCCCTTGAATTTGTCCATATCCTTCCATTCCGGCGTGTAGCCTTCGGAATGGCGGTAGTAGCCCTGGCACATCCAGAGGAAATTCGCGGTGAAGACCACGGGCTCGAGCCTGTCCTCCCTGACCGCTTCGACCGTCCACAGATTTGTCGCGCTCGACCAGCTCGCCCGCTCGATCCGGTGCTGGTAGCGGATGTGGCGCGCGAGATCGTTTTCGGCGATGACCTCGCCCATGTAGGACTTGATTTCCTCCGAGGTGGCGATCGGCGGCCCGACCCACGGCTTGAAGCTGTAGCCGAAGGTGTGGAGATCGCTGTCGGAGCGAATGCCCGGATATTTGTGCGTCAGCCAGGTGCCGCCAAAACTCTCCTGCGATTCCAGGATGACAAAACGGGCGCCGGGTAACTGCCTGGTCAGGTGATAGGCGCTGCCGATGCCGGAAATGCCGGCGCCGACGATCAGGACGTCGAAATGCTCGACCGACTGAGCGGCGGAAGCGGTGTGCGTTTTTGCGATGACGTTCATGATCCCTGTTCTTTTTATTGGCAACGCATGACGAGCACGTCTTTAAAACTCCATCATGGCCGCCACAATGCGCCAGATCAACCCATCGGAATCACAGCGCTGCGCCCCATTGCCGGGCGGTCTGCAAGATCCAGTCGCGGTACAGCGTGAGCGGGGTCACGCCGGTCAATCCGCCGCAGCCGCCAGTGCCGTTCGGACCGGTCGACCAGCTGATCACGCCGATGATGTGGGAGCCGCCCGGCTGGTCCTCGAACACCGGGCCGCCGGAATCCCCGGTGCAGGCGCCAAGCCCGTCGCGGGCACCCAGCGTGAGCGGATCGACGAGACGAATTTGCAACGTTCCGGGCTTTCCGGTCGCGATCAGGCCGGCGGCGCGAATGGTCCCGCCGCTCGGGCCCTCGCCGCGAATGGTGACGCCGATGCCGGCGATGGTGAAGCGGTTGCCCGGCACAATCGGGAGCTGCGGCGCGCCGAGCGCGGCCGCGGTCTTGCCCTGGGCAGGCGCTTCGAGCTGCAGCAGCGCCACATCGGCGGTGGCGCGATGCGCCAGCATCGCCTGCATGTTGAAGCCGGGGTGAACGGCCGTGGTTCTGACGTCGCGGAGTTGCGGCTGCTTGTCCGCGCCAGTTTCGACGAGCTTGTAGACCGCGCCCGGCTGCGCGCAATGCGCCGCCGTCAACACCAGCTTCGGGGCAATCAGCGCGCCCGAGCAGAAATTGCCGCGCGAGCCGACAATGGTGACGACGGAACGGCCGACGCCCTCGGCCGACGGCGCCGCGCCGCCGACGATCGCTTGCGCAGGTGCTGCGAACAGCAGCGCCGAGCCGGCCAGCACCGGGATAAGGATATTCATCGGAGCCCAACTGCCCGCCGCGCCATCACGCATAGAGTTCGGCATGTTCTTCACCGCAGCGCGAATAGGAATCTTTGATGCTCGCGAGGTTAAGCAGCACGGTCGCGACCGGCAGGCCGTCCGCCGCGAACACCGTGGTGCGCACCCAGAGGCTTTCGGTTCTGCGGCTGCCGCTGAGCGCTACCACCTTACGCTCGGTTTGATAGTCCTCGCCGACGAACAGCGGGCCGCGCGAGAGCCGGATTTCCTGATCGGCAAATAGCCCGACCGCAGGCCCCTTGATCGGAAGGCGATCCTCCTTCGCCCGGTACTGAAACAGCACGCTCAACATCTCCATCGGAATGATCGGACGCCCCCAGGGGTTATCGATTCCGTTCCGGTAATACGCGCAGGCTTCGGTGATGACCTTGAGCTTGTCGGCGAGCGAGAACGGGTAGAGGTCGCCCATGTTCTGGTCGAAATCCATCCGGACGGTCTGACGCGCGGTCTTCATAGGGCCCGGCCAGCGAATCCGGAGTTTCCGTGATGGGGTCTCGGACGCTTTCATGGGGGTTCCCTGGGCCATCGGGCGGCGACAGCTTACAGGACAGCGCAGTCAAGACCAAACTCCGCGGCGACCAAGCCGCCGGCGGCGGGCTGGTTCCCGAAAGCGCGTTATGTTAGCCGTTCCCCAAGTGATGGCGCAATTGGCAGGGAAATAATGCTCGAGGCAGTGATCTGGGATTTCGGCGGGGTGTTCACCTCATCGCCGTTCGAGGCGTTTGCGCGGTTCGAGCGCGAACGCGGGCTGCCCGCCGACATCATCCGGCGCACCAATGCCAGCAATCACCACGACAATGCCTGGGCGAAATTCGAACGCGCCGAGGTGGATCTCGAAACCTTCGATTCGCTGTTCGCCGCCGAATCGCTGGCGCTCGGCGCGGAGGTTCGCGGCAAGGATGTCCTGCCGCTGTTGTCGGGGGACCTGCGGCCCGAGATGGTCGAGGCGCTCAAGGTCATCCGCGCAAAGGCCAAGACCGGCTGCATCACCAACAACCTTCCGAACAACGCGATCGGCAGCGCTAGCGGAAGGTCGCTCTATGTCGCGGAGGTGATGGCGCTGTTCGATCACATCATCGAGTCGGCGAAAATCGGCCTGCGGAAACCCGACCCGCGCATCTACCGGATGATGGTGGAGGCGCTCGGCGTCAATCCGAAGGCTTGCGTCTATCTCGACGATCTCGGCGTCAATCTGAAGCCGGCGCGCGACATGGGCATGACCACCATCAAGGTCGTCAGTGCGCCGCAGGCGATCGCCGAGCTCGAAGCGGCAACGGGGTTAACGCTGCGATAATTCCCGACGATTTGCTTCGGGCCACGCCGCCGCGAGGGAGTTTCAACTCGGATTCGCCCGGGCCTCCTCCCTGAGGAAGTCGCGCAGACGCCCGGCCGAATCTGCGTCATCAGCATCGTTCGCCCACGGCTCCCGCTCCGCGCCGAAGCGCGCTCGTTCAATTCCAGATTCAACAACGGACAGGTCTTCCCCTGGAATAGAAGATATGCTTCGCCTTCGTGTACCCGGGAGGAACAATGCCAAAAGACATCGTCATTTGCTGCGACGGCACCGGCAACGAGATCAACTCCACCATCTCCAACGTGCTCAAGCTGTTCCGCGTCCTGGAAAAGGACGCGAACCAGCGGGTTTATTATCATCCCGGCGTCGGCACCATCGGCTTGCAAAGCACCTGGGAGCGCCTCAAGCAGGAAGCCTACGGCGTCTTCAGCCTGGCGACCGGCGCCGGGCTGGATGAGGATACGCTCGCCGCTTACCGCTTCCTGTGCGAGACCTACCAAAGCGGCGACCGGGTCTGGCTGTTCGGGTTCAGCCGCGGCGCCTACACCGTGCGCGTGCTCGCGGCATTCATTCAGCTGATCGGACTGTTGCCGCCGGACCAGATCGATCTGGCTGGATATGCGTTCACCGCCTACAAGAATGCCAGCGCCAGGAGCCAGACGTCCCACGCATCGGCCGACGGGAAACCTGCGTTTTTGGACGAAGCCTGGCACTTCAGCCAGGTCGCGGGCGGATATCACATCCCGATCGAGTTCATCGGGGTCTGGGATACGGTCAACTCGGTGATCGTTCCCCGGCAGGACCAGTTCCTGCTCGACCTGCAAACCCTGGTTTACACGCGGACCAACCCTAGCGTGAAAAAATTCCGGCAGGCGATGTCGATCGACGAGCGCCGCCGGATGTTTCGGCTCAATCGCTGGGTCGATCCGCAAAAATATCGGCCGGATCGCTTCGATGCCTCGACCGCGGTGGACCAGGATATCCGCCAGGTCTGGTTCGCCGGCGTGCATGGCGACGTCGGCGGCAGCTATCCGGAAACGGAAAGCGGCCTTTCGAAATTTCCGCTGCTGTGGATGATCGAACAGGCGGTAGCGGCCGGACTCCGCGTCGATCAATCCATGGTCAATCATCTCGGCTGGGGCCAGCCGAGACCGCACGCGTATGTCTATGTCGCCCCTAGCCCGACCGCCGAGTTGCATGTTTCGCTCGAGGGCGCGTGGCGGATCATCGAATGGCTGCCGAAGCAGGTAAAGTGGCGGGAGTGGCCGGCTCGCAAAAGTTTCCTCGGCTGGTATTTGCCGCTTGGCGAACCCCGGCCGATCCCGGAAGGAGCCATCATCCATCGCTCGGTGATCGACCGGCGGGACAAGGCCTCGTCCTACCAGCCGATCAATCTGCCGGCCACCTACGCGATCGAAGAGGGGCCGTTCCCGCCTACCGCCGGTGCCGGCGCGAGTCCTGCAACGCCGCAGTAGCTGGCCAAACAAATCGCCGCGGCGAGATTTTCGCGCTCCCGGCGGTGCACAACCATGCGGCCTGTGTTTTCATGATATCTGCCCGTCCGAATCCCGCCTTGCCGGGCTGAGGCAAAACCAGCATGCTTCCGTCCAAAATAACGACCTCGGGGCTGGCATCCCCGCGAGGCAGGGAGGGGATCATGAAAGAGCCAGGGAAAGAGTCAGGGCTCGACCGGCGCGACTTTCTCAAAGGCGCCGTTGTCGGCGGCGCTGCCGCGGCGGGCGGGACCGCCATCGCAACACCCGACATCGCGCAAGCCGAGACGCCGGCGCCGGCAGCGCCCGCCCCCGCACCGACTGCTGCCGGCTACATTTTTCTCAATCTCGATGAGGCCGCCTTCGTCGAAGCCCTAGTGGATCACATGGTGCCGGCCGACGAGATCAGCCCGAAGGGCACCGATCTCGGCGTCAACGTCTATATCGACCGCGCGTTGGCCGGCGCCTGGGGCAAGGGCGAGCGGCTCTACATGCAGGGACCGTGGAAACCGGGCAGCCCGAGCCAAGGCTACCAGCTGCCGCTGACGCCGGCACAGCTTTACCGCACCGGTGTCGAGGCCACCAATGCGCATTGCCGAAAAGCTTACGGAAAAACCTTCGACCGCATCGAGGCCGCGCAGCGCGAGGAGGTCCTGATCGGGCTGTCCTCCGGCAAGATCAAATTCGACAACGGGCTGCCGGTGCGGGCGTTCTGGGCCACGCTCTATCAGACCGTGGTCGAGGGCATCTATTCCGACCCGATCTATGGCGGCAACCGCAACAAGGCGGGATGGGCGATCATCGGCTTTCCCGGCATCATCGCGGTGCATCGCGATCATGTCGCGCAATATCGCGGCAAGCCGTTCCCGACAAAGCCGCTCGGCATCTCGGACATGAGCTAAAGGCGCGCCATGGCAACAAAACTGAAAGAGGTCGATGTCGTCATCGTCGGCCTCGGCTGGACCGGCGGCATTTTGTCCAAGGAACTGACCGAAGCCGGGTTGAAGGTCGTGGCGCTGGAGCGCGGCGCGCCGCGCTCGAGCGAGAACGACTATTCGCTGCCCAACATCCGCGACGAGCTGCGCTATGTGGTGCGCCACGATTTGATGCAGAACACCGCGCGCGACACCATCACCGTGCGCAACAATCCGAAGCAGGAGGCGTTGCCGATGCGCCGGCTCGGCTCGTTTTTGCCCGGCGAAGTCGTGGGCGGCTCCGGCGTGCATTGGAGCGGCCACACCTGGCGCTGGACCGACATGGAATTCAAGATCCGCTCCAATTACGAGGAGCGCTACGGCAAGAAATTCATTCCCGACGACATGACGATCCAGGACTGGGGCATCAGCTACGCCGAGCTCGAGCCCTATTACGAGAAATTCGAATATACCGCCGCGGTGTCCGGCAAGGCCGGTAATCTCGCCGGCCAGATCGTGGCCGGCGGCAACCCATTCGAGGCGCCGCGCCAGCGCGACTATCCGCTGCCGCCGCTGACGCCGATCCTCGCCAGCGAAGTGTTCTCGGATGCGGCGCGCAACGCGGGCTTTCATCCATTCCCGCGGCCGTCGGCGAATGCCTCGCAGCCCTACACCAATCCGGACGGCGCCAAATTCGGCGGCTGCCAGTATTGCGGCTATTGCCAGCGCTTTGGGTGCGAAGCCAACGCCAAGGGCAGCCCGCATATAACCGTCATACCGATCGCGATGCGCAATCCGAATTTCGAACTGCGCACCCATTCCTGGGTGACGAAAGTGCTGAAGGACTCCGACGGCAAGCGCGTCACCGGCGTCACCTACACCAACGTGCTCAACGGCGAGGAATTCGAACAGCCGGCGACCATCGTGCTGCTGTGCGCCTATGCCATCAACAATGTGCACCTGATGCTGCTGTCGGGCTTGGGTGAGCCTTACGATCCGGTGACGCAGACGGGCGTGGTCGGCAAGAACTACTGTTACCAGACCGGCGCCGGCGCGACATTGTTCTTCGAGGGAAAATATTTCAACCCGTTCATGAACGCCGGCGGCTCCAACGCCACCATCGACGACTTCAACATCAATTGGGCGTTCGACCGCGCGCCGCACAATTTCGTCGGTGGCTACAACGTGTCCGGCGGCTTCAACACGCCGCTGCCGATCGGCTATCGCCCGGTGCCGTCGGGCACGGCGCAATGGGGCAGCGAATGGAAGCGGGCGACCGCGAAGTGGTACCAGACCGCGATGGTGATCAACGCCTCCGGCAGCGTGATGGCCAACCGCTACAATTGCTACGACCTCGACCCGACCTATCGCAACGCCTTCGGCCAGCCCTTGATGCGCATGACCTTCGACTATCAGGACAACGAGCACAGAATGGGCATCCACGCCGCCGGCGTCGTCAACGACATCGCCAAATCGATGAACCCGACCAAACTCAACCCGGCGACCGCGCGCACCGATCCATGGACGGTGGTGCCCTACCAGAGCACGCACAATACCGGCGGCACCATCATGGGCACCAATCCGCGCGACAGCGTGCTCAACAAATATCTGCAGAGCTGGGATTGTCACAATCTGTTCGTGGTCGGCGCCAACGTGTTCCCGCACAATTCGTCCTACAATCCGACCGGGCCGGTCGGCGCGCTAGCCTATTGGACCGCGGACGCGATCAAGAACCGTTATCTGAAAAATCCCGGTCCGCTGGTGCCGGCATGATCGATGGCACACGCGTGACGTTGGCGTTGTTTGCGACGCTGTGGCTCGCCGGCTCAGCGCAGGCTGGCGGCGACGCCACGCGCGGCGAGGCAAAATTTGGGGATTGCGCCGCCTGCCACAAACTGGAAGCCGGCGTGAACGAGGTGGGGCCGAGCCTGCACGCCATTTTCAACCGCAAGGCCGGCGAGATCGCCGAGTTCCGCTATTCGCCGGCGATGAAGCGCAGCGGCATCGTCTGGACGCCGGAGACGCTCGACAAATATATCGCCGATCCGCAAGGCTTTGTGCCCGCCAACCGCATGCCCTATGCCGGCATGGCCGATGCCTCCGACCGCGCCGACCTGATCGCCTATCTGTTGAAGGCAGCGCAGTAGGGATTTGCCATTCAGGCAGTGTCCTCTCCTCCCTCTCCGCGCTCTTCGCGACCTCTTCTCCCTCTCCCCGTTCTTCACGGGGAGAGGGTTGGGGTGAGGGGCTCTATCCGCGGGCTCGACTCGCGGAGA
>JGI12635J15846_10001874_pt1 | contig 18335 bp, 15 predicted proteins | sample BlaSpr_A8_OM2_M2_FD_15846 | JGI IMG/M metagenome (IMG submission 15846) | reverse complement strand
CGCTGGTTGCGGTGCGCAAGGAACTGACGGCGACGTTTGTCGGGTTGCCAGTGTTGGGGCGGGTATTTGTTGCGGTTGGGTTGGCGATGTTCGGGGCGGAGCATCTTGCTGTGCCTCGAGCTCTGGCTCAGGGTGTGCCGGCGTGGATGCCGGGACGTTTGTTTTGGGCTTATTTCGTGGGCTTCGCGCTGTTTGCTGCCGCGACTAGTATCGCGTTGAACAGGTATGCGCGTCTGGCGGCGTCGCTGACGGGGCTGATGTTCGTGCTGTTTGTTGCGATGATCCATGCGCCGAATGCGGTGAGCAATCCAGGAAACCGCATTTTCTGGGCGGTCGTTTGCCGGGAAATCGCATTTGCCAGTGGGCTATGGCTTTTCGCCAATCGTTATCCCACGATCTGCCGCGTGGTTCTGGGAGCGATTCTGGTGTTCTTTGCCGGAGAGACTTTCCTTCATCCGGATGTTATCCCTGGAATTCCGCTGGCCAGACTGACGCCTGCGTGGATTCCGGTGCGCGCGGTTTGGGGATATGTGACGGGGTTGGCGTTGTTGGCGGGCGGGGTGGGTCTGGTGAGCAATCGATACGCTCGCGCGGCTGCCACCGCGCTTGGAGTCGTGTTGGTGCTACTGGTGGTGCTGATGTATTTTCCGATTCTGGCGGCTGCTCCGGCGGACATGCTCGTCGAGGCCCTGAATTACATTGGGGATACCACTCTCTTTGCGGGGACGGTGTTGTTGGCGGCGGGGGCGATGCGGGACGAGGGGATTGGTGATCGGTGACTGGGATTACGTTTTACTACAGACTTGAACTGCTGCAGCGATAACGCGCTCGGGATAATGTTGCTTTGGCGTGCCATTTCAGCTTCGTTGACTTGGCGCGGAGCGCAACTTAAGATGCGCCGGTATGGATCGTCCCGACCCACTCCTGGGCCAAACCATCTCGCATTACCGCTTTCTCGAACACCTCGGACGCGGGGGAATGGGAGTGGTGTACAAGGCGGAGGACACGCGGCTCTGTCGCTTTGTAGCGCTCAAGCTGTTGCCTGACGATATGGACGGAGATCGCCAGGCGCTCGAACGCTTTCGCCGGGAAGCCAAGGCTGCCTCGGCGCTAAGCCACCCCAACATCTGTACCGTCCACGATATCGGCGAGCAAGATGGTCGAGTCTTCATCGCAATGGAGTTTCTGCAGGGCCAAACCCTGCGGCGCCGCATCCAGGCGAAGCCGCTGAGCATCGAGGAAGTTCTCGACCTGGCGATTGAAATTGCCGACGCCCTTGATGCAGCTCACAGCAAGGGCGTCGTTCACCGCGACATCAAGCCCGCCAACATTTTCGTCACGGAACGCGAGCACGCAAAGATTCTCGACTTCGGACTGGCAAAAGTCGTTCCCGCGGACGCCGCGGTACCTGCTTCGCAGCTGCCGACCGTAACGGACGAGCGGCTGTTGACCAGCCCCGGGGCAACCGTCGGCACAACCTCATACATGTCGCCGGAGCAGGTGCGCGGTGATGACCTGGACGCGCGTACGGACTTGTTTTCGTTCGGCATCGTGCTGTACGAGATGGCCACGCGGGTGCTTCCATTTCGAGGTAGTACGTCAGGAAGTGTGACGGACGCGATTCTGCATCGCGTGCCTGTGGATGCGCTACGGCTCAATCCAGACCTGCCGGTCGATCTCGAGCGGGTCATGCACAAGTGCCTGGAGAAAGATCGCAATTTCCGGTATCAGAGCGCCGCGGAGGTCCGCGCCGATTTGCAACGATTGAAGCGGGATTTGCAATCGGGACAGCTTAACGTCGTCGCGACACCCGTGCCGCCGAAAGGTCCGCAGAGATCGGGTGTGTTGGTGAAAGCGGCCGGAGGGGCGGCGATCATCGTCGCGTTAGCAATCGGCGGCTGGTTTTTTTCGTCTCGAAAGGTACACGCACTCACCGACAAGGACTCGATCGTCCTCGCAGATTTCGAAAATAGCACGGGCGATCCGGTATTCGACGGAGCTTTGAAGGAAGCAGTCGCCCTTCAACTGGAACGATCTCCGTATTTCAACATCCTGCCGGAGTCACGAGTGCAGCAAGCTTTGCATTTTATGGGGCGCCCCCCAGGGGAACGACTGACGAAGGAAGTGGCCCACGAGATTTGTTTGCGCGAAGGGATTACGACGATGCTCGTCGGATCTATCGCAAACTTCGGAACGCACTACGTGATCACGCTGGAAGCTATCAACGCAGAGAGTGAAGATGCGCTCGCGCGCGCTCAGGCGGAAGCGGGAAGCAAAGAACAAATACTTAAGGCGCTGGAACAAGCGGCGTCCGCGCTTCAGCAAAAACTGGGCGACACGGCTCCGTCGATGCAGAAGTTGGCTACTCCGCTGGAAGCAGCCACGACATCCTCTCTCGATGCGCTGAGGGAGTTCAGCCTCGGTCATGCTGCGCTTGCCAAATACGATCAACAGGGATCGCTTCCTCACTATCAGCAGGCTGTCGAACTCGATCCGGATTTCGCCATGGCCTGGGCCGAGCTCGCAACGACGCAAAGCAATATTGGGAACGAGAAGGCTGCTTTCGTCGATTTCCAGAAAGCGTTCGAGCTCAAAGACCGCGCGAGCGATCATGAACGCTACAACATCCTGGCGGACTACTACGGTTTATTTAAAAAAGACTATGTACAGGCAATACCCGTGTATGAAGAATGGATTCAGAAATATCCTCGCGACAACATCGCTCGCGACAACTTGTCCTTCAACTACTTCCTGGTTGGCAAATATGAGAATGCGGTACAGCAAGCCGAGATCGCGCTGAGCAACGATCCGAAAGACGTCTACAGCATTGACAATCTGGCTAACGCGGACATTGCATTGAATCGACTTGACGCGGCTCGAGCCGTTCTCGACAAGGCTCAGTCGCAGCAACTGGACTTCAGTGGGGCGCGCATCCGTGATTTTCAGCTGGCATTGCTTCGCGGCGACGACGCGAATGCCAAACGGGATATTACCCGCGCCGAAGGAAAGCTGGAGGAACCCAACCTCTACGAATTGCTCGGCGAGGATTTGTGCCGGCAAGGCAGGATACGCGAGGCGCGACAGGCTTTCACGCATGGGGCGGACGCCGCGCACACGCAGCACCTGGAGGAATTCCGCGGAGTCATTCTCGCGCGGGAGGCCGTGTGCGAAGTCGACAGTGGGTTCGCAACGAAGGCGCAGCAGGACATGAGCGCGGTTCTGTCTGGGACGAGGAACCGAGGAGTGAAAACGGGAGCGGCTTACGTGTTTGGGCGACTTGGCGACGATCGACAGGTGAAGAAATTCGTCGGCGAACTGGACAAGGAGCTGCCCTCTGACACGCTGCTCCACGGTGTCGACATTCCGCGGGCGCGCGGCGCCTTAAGTCTGTACCACCATGATCCAGTGCAAGCCCTTCGCGATGTTGAACTCGGCGCCGCTTACGAGCTGTCGCCGTTTGGTGGCCCGGTTATGGCCGTGCATGCGCAGGCGTATCTGTATCTTCGCGACGGCCCACATGCCGCCGAAGAATACAGAAAGATATTGAGTCACCGCGGCCTGACCACGACGCCGGTGTTGTATACGTTGGCGCATTTAGGTTTGGCTCGGGCATACGGGATCGAAAACAAACACGCTGAAGAGAAGAATGAGTATCAATTGTTTTTTTCGGACTGGAAAGATGCAGATCCCGATATTCCTGTCCTGAAGCAAGCTAAGGTGGAGTACGCGAAGCTGCAGTGAGCCTTCGAACACGAACGTTGCGGCCCTGCTATTGCGTTGCTATTTGGCGGGCGGGCGGCCGATTTCCCAGTGCAGGCCTGTCGTTTGGACTCAGAGTTAACACGCGTTTTCGATGTCGTGGCCGTTGTCGTCGGTTACGGTCGCGGCGTGGGTGTTTGCGTCGGCGATGGCTCGGCCGTTTTGTTCCTGCTCCCGGCGGGCGATTGCCTTGTTGCGGCGTACTTCCGCCTTTGCTTTTTGTTTTTCGTGCCGCTTGTGTTCTTTTTGGCGTTTCTGGAATGTAGTTGTCATAGGTTGGCTCGGGTCTGCTCGTCACGACACGGGGAAAAGAGCAAACAGCCCGGCTTCTCCAGTATGGCAGAAGCGGGGCCATTCCCGACTGATATTCGGTGACTCAGCGTGGGGCGGTCGTGGCGATGATCAGGGCCATGTAGGCCAAGGCCAGGAATCCGCCGGCGAAGAATTTGATCCAATTTTTCGCTGTGGGTCTTTGTTCGAGGAAGCCGGCGATGCAGGCGACGATGAGAATGAAGTGGCCGATGCCGCCGATTGTCACCATTACGGTATCGGGGCGGGTGACGTGACCTCCGTGCAGGAGAAGCCAGATCTGGCCCGCGCCAGCCTGGAAGAGATGTGTGATGAACAAGCTGAGGCTGTTCCACGCGATCGCGACGATCGTGCCGGCGCCGAAACCCCATGGGCTGTTTCGACGCGTCAGGCTCAGGACGGCGACATAGATCAGGGCTTGAAGGACGTGTAGAAGGCGAAGCTGCGGGATGATCGCGGCCGACACAGCCAGGGCTAGAAGGAAGAGCCCAACGCCGACCAGAATTGACACCCGAACCCAGAGAGACCCGGCGACGGGGTGAGCTTGATCCATACCACTCTTACGCGACCGTGAGCCGAAATGTTCCGCCGGCAACGGAATAGGAAACGAGCGCGGTGAGTCGTACGGCCAAAGTTTAGCGAGGTGAAACGGCGTTACGAGGTTGTTTTGTTGTGATCGCCGAGGAGCCAGTTGCGCAGACGTCTCGGCAGGTTAGGCAAGCGGCCGTTCGCGACTGCGGAGGCTACGGAAGATCCGGCCCAGGCGACGCGATAGATGACGACGCCGAGGACGCAGAGAGCTGTGAGCGAAATGGCGAGAAGGTTCGGAGTGTTCATCTGCGACACCTCTTGAGTTGATGGTAGCACCAACCATACGCGACATCTGGGCTTTTCGGAGCTCGCACTGAATAAGCTGACAAAAGAGGCATCACTTCTCGTGTCTCAGTCATCTATGGGCAGTTGTTGCGAACTCGGTAGAGAATTGCGCGGAATTCCCAGGCTGAGCTGCCCTACCAAGCTGAACCTTTGCAACTCCCAAGACAAAACGGAGGGAACAATCAATGGCTACAGTCACGACGAAAGANGGAACAGAGATTTATTNCAAGGATTGGGGCAAGGGGCAGCCGCTGTNTTTTCATCATGGCTGGCCGNTGTCCGCGGACGACTGGGACACGCAGATGATGTTTTTCCTNAAGCANGNCTACCGGGTNATTGCGCATGACCGGCGCGGGCACGGTCGTTCCACGCAAACAGCGAATGGGCATGACATGGACACGTATGCGGCCGATGTTGCGGAAGTGACGAAGGCGCTCGATCTGAAGGATGCGGTGCACATCGGGCACTCGACCGGAGGCGGCGAGGTGATTCGTTATGTCGCCAAGCATGGGAAAGGGCGCGTGGCGAAAGCGGTGCTCATCAGCTCGATTCCACCGAAACTGCTGAAGTCGAAAGAAAATCCGGACGGGTTGCCACTGGAAGTGTTCGATCAATTGCGCGACGGCACTGGATTTCACCGTGCGCAGTTCTACCAGGACATCACGATGCCGTTTTACGGGTTTAACCGGCCTGGCGCAAAGGTGTCGCAGGGCATTCGGGACAATTGGTGGAGGCAGGGAATGATGGGCAGCGCGCAGGCGCATTATGAGTGCGTTCGCGTGTTGTCGGAGAGTGACTTTTTTGAGGATCTGAAGAGTGTTGATGTGCCGGTTCTCGTAATGCACGGACTGGATGATCAGATCTGCCCGTTCGAAGCTAGCGGAGCGAAATCGGTGAAGCTGGTGAAGCACGGGACTCTGAAGACGTATCCGGGGTTCCCGCATGGGATGCCGGCGACGCACGCGGAGCAGATCAACGCCGATTTGTTGGAGTTTGTCGCAGGGAAGGCAAGCGCCGCAGCTAGCTGAGCGGGTCGCGTGATTACTGTGGCCGCCCTGGTTCCGTCGCAGGTGACGGCTGGGGCGGCCATTTTATTTGGTTCACAGCGGTTTGCCGATCTCCCAGTGGAGGCCGAAGGGATCGATCAGGCGGCCGAGGCGCCAGCCGTGGCCTTCGCTGACTGCGAAGACTTGCGTGGCGCCGGCGGCAATGGCCTTGGCGAAGGTAACATCGGGGTCCGGGACGGTGAGGATCAGACGGAGATTTTGTCCGCCGAGGGGAATCGCGTCGTTGTTCGCGACTGCGCCGCTTGCTTTCGGGCCTTCGTAGCTCAGCCAAAATTCGGCGCCGCTCGCGTTTAGGCGGACTACGAAACCGCCGTCGGGATTGTCGTAACGATACGTCTCCTGGGAATCAAAAGCGGATTTGTAGAAGGCTAGCGCGCGCGGGCCGTCGGGAATTTCTAGCCACGGGGCGAGGGAGTTTTGCGTCGGTTGACTCATCGTTCGTTTGGACGTGACGGAATGCGTAATGGTTCAACTTGCGTCGTAGTGAAGGACCTCTTTTCTATTGTGCTGACAATTTCTGAAGCATCTTTGCGCCGTTGGCATTGGAGGGGTTGAGGTCGAGCGACTTGCGGTGGTTTTGGATCGCGAGATCGCGGTCGCCGTGGTCCATGTAGGCTTCGGCAAGACTGTCGTAGGTGTTGTAGGACTGCGGGTAGGCTTCCGAATTTCGGAGATTCGGTCGCCGTTGAGCACAACGGTCATGTCGCGTTGGGAAGGCGCGCCGCTGACATTGATGATGGTCACATGCGTTAGAACGAGGCTGGCCGATTTGTTCGCTTGATGGATTATTTGCGCAGGGGTGATGCACACAGAGACGAGAAGGAGCAAAGACATCCATTTTTTCATTTGCTCATCGGATCTCTTCAGTGAATCTCGAGGTCCACAAGCGGGCGTGATTATAACTGTGAAGCGTTGGTTCTCCGAGGATTCGGCTGGTGATCCGGCTTCAAAAAAGGGGCGCACTTGAGTGCGCCCCTGGCTCTCGATTCGATTTTGGACTGAAGCGTGGGCCTAGAACATGTTCCAGAGGAACTGGTTGTAGACCTCGTGATGGAATTGAACTTCGGGTGCTTTCACGAAAGTGCCAAGCAAACGGGCGCAGCGATCGGCGGCAGCCTGCTTCAGGTCAGCGTAGCGACCCTTGACGTCTTCGCCGAGTAACTCGCTAGTCCACTTCGCTTTGCGGAAATCGTCCAGCGCAGTATAGATGTTGTCGGGCAGGTAGCGCTCGGCCTGGCGCAGGTTCTTCGTCTTCGACGTATCGCCCTGGATGCCGGTCTTGAAAATCGAATACAGCACCATGTAGGGATTCGCGTCGGGCGCGACGGAGCGAACTTCAACGCGCATGCTCTTTTCGTTGCCGATCGGGATGCGGACCATCGAGCCGCGATCGACGGCGGACGCCTTGATCTGGTTCGGTGCTTCGAAGTGCGGATCGAGACGGCGATAAGCATTGACGCTGGAGTTGAGCATCAAGCAAATGTCGTTGCCGTGCGTGAGAATGCGATCCACGAAAGACCAGCCGGTCTTGCTGAGCTTTTCTTCACCCTTCGGATCCCAGAAAAGATTTTTGCCTTTCTGGCTGATTGAAACGTTGGTGTGCATCCCGTTTCCGTTGACGCCGACAACCGGCTTGGGCAGGAACGACGCCGTGAGTCCCATCTTGGTGGCGACCTGACGACAAATCAATTTGTAAATCTGGATCTGGTCGGCGGCCGCGACGCATTCGCCATAGCCATAGTTGATTTCGAACTGCGATGGCGCGACTTCCGGGTGATCCTTTTCGTTCTGGAAGCCCATCGCGCGCTGCACTTCGGCGCAGGTGTCGATGAAAGTGCGCAGCGGATCTCCGGGGAGCGAGTGGTAGTAGCCGCCGGTGTTGACGTACTCAAACTTTCCGGTTTCGTTGTAGCGCGCTTCGGCGTCGGCGCCGTTGAAGAGGAAGCCTTCGATTTCATTGGCTGCGTTGAGCGTGTAGTCCTCTTCTTCGTAAAGCTCGGTGGCAAGAGACTTAAGCGCACCGCGGATGTCGGCCTTGTACGGTGAGCCGTCCTTGTCGATGACTTCTCCGAACACGAGGACCTTGCCGGACCCAAAAATGTCGGCGGGGCCCCAGTAGAACGCGCCCCAGTCGATACCGAGACGGAGATCGCTCTCGCGCTGCGCGGTAAAGCCGCGAATCGACGAGCCGTCGAAGGTCAGGTTGTCCCAGCTCTTAACCAGAAACTTTTTGTCGTAGTCGAGCATGTGCAGCCGGCCTTCGAGGTCGCTGAAGAGCACGGTGACCGCCTTGATGCCGCGTTCGTCGCTGAGGTATTTGATCCGATCTTCCTGAATCGCGTGGGGAGCAACGCGGTCGAGGCGTTGCTTTTTGGCCTTGAGATTCAGCTCTTCCAACTCGTCATACGAGAGGGACAGGAAATTACGCAGTTCAGTCGTCATGTTTCTCCTCAAAGGAAGTTATTGCGAAAATCGGTGGTGGAGCGGTGAGCGGAAAAGAACACGCCATAAACAGGGGAGGATAGCGCGGCGCGTTTGATGCGGTCAAATTGAAAGAAGGACAGTGTTGCGGCGAAAAATCGATGGAGAGAATCGGAAAAGTGAATGGAAAGAGGGTTCACTTACCGGCGAGGCCCGGAAGGGCACGGCGTGCCGTGCCCCTACGGACCGGCGGATCGCGCCTAGTCGTAATACTCCTGGCCGAGGTGAGTGATCAGATCTTCGCCCATCATCCAGCGAAGGGTATTCTTGAGCTTCATCAGCTGGATGAACAGATCGTGCTCGGGATACAGCTTCGGCGCGGTCATCGGTGACTTGAAGTAGAAGCTGAGCCACTCCTGGATTCCGCGCATGCCGGCGCGCTGCGCGAGATCGAGAAATAGAACGAGATCGAGAACGATCGGCGCCGCAAGAATCGAATCGCGGCAAAGGAAATCGACCTTAATCTGCATCGGGTAGCCAAGCCAACCGAAGATGTCGATGTTGTCCCAACCTTCTTTGTTGTCGCCGCGCGGCGGGTAGTAATTGATGCGGACCTTGTGGTGCATTTTGCCGTACAGCGACGGGTAGAGCTCGGGCTGGAGAATGTATTCGAGCGCGCCGAGTTTGGATTCTTCCTTCGTCTTGAATGAGCCGGGATCTTCAAGCACTTCGCCGTCGCGATTGCCGAGAATGTTGGTGGAGAACCAGCCGTTGAGGCCGAGCATGCGCGCCTTGAAACCGGGCGCGAGGATGGTCTTCATCAGCGTCTGTCCGGTTTTGAAATCCTTGCCGCAGATCGCGACTTCGTGTTCCTGCGCCAGTTGCAGCATGGCAGGGAAGTCGACCGTTAGGTTGGGAGCACCATTGGCGAACGGAACTCCACTAGTGACGGCAGCCCAGGCGTAGAGCATCGACGGCGCAATGCCGGGGTGGTTTGACTTCATCGCCTCGACGAATTTTTCAGGTGTCGAGTGGACTTCGTCGGCTTTCAGGAATATTTCGGTCGAACCGCACCAGCACATGACCAGACGCGAAACTCTGCTGGTCTTTTTGAAATTGGCAATGTCTTCTTTGATCTGTAGCGCAAGCTCGTATTTGTTTTTTGCTTTTTTGACGTTGGGGCCGTCGAGTTTTTTCACATACTCGGGATCGAACGCAGCCTTCATCGGCTTGATGGTCGAGAGAAACGGCTTCACTTTGGCGAGATCTTCGGTGCTGAGCACGCCGGCATTCGCGGCGGATTGAAACGCGTTGTCTTTGAAGATGTCCCAGCCGCCGAAGACGATGTCGTTGAGACCGCCGAGCGGAACGAATTGGTTGATGAGTGGAGAGCGGCCGTCGGTGCGCTTGCCCAGGCGAATCGTGCCGAGTTGCGTCAGCGAGCCGACCGGCTGCGACTTGCCTTTGCGAACGAGCTCCACGCCCGCCATGAATGTGGTGCTGACCGCCCCCATTCCGGGCGTTAAGACCCCCAGTTTTCCTTTTGCGGGCTCGATTTTTCGCGGCTTATCCATTCGTCTCCCTCAGAGATTCAGAAATGAACAGTAATCTTGGCGTTTTGTGACGCTTAGCGGCGAAGTACTGCGTGAACGCGGTGGCCTTCGCGCGATCGTTCTCTGACGCGCCGTCGCAAGTAAAACGAAACAGCAATGATGCGCGAAGCGCTCACGATTTGCAAACGAAGGAGAACTTGAAGCGCCGCGAAGAGACTACATCACGGCGTAGAGGTTGCCGTCAGTGCTGCCGAAATAGACAGTGTCGCCGGCGACGACGGGCGAGGAAAGGACGGCGCCGACGGTCATGAGTTTCTGGACGCCGGAAACCATGTCGTCATAGAAGAAATCGCTGAAGGCGACGTCGTAATTTGTGGTGCCATCTGGCTTTGTGTAGATGGCGCCATTTTTCTTGGAGCCGTCCGTGGCAAACGTCCATGCCAGCTTTTGTGTTTTGAGGTCGATCGCGAAGAGTTTGCCTTCGTGCGAACCGATGTAGGCGCGATCACCCGCGAGCGCTGGAGACGAGAACAGCGGCCAGCCGTGAAAGCCGAGAGAGAAGAGTTGCGCACCGGACTTGGCATCGAGCGCATAAAAGAGCGCGGTGTCGGAAGTGCCGAAGTAAACCCTCCCGTTCGCTACAGCCGGCGAACCAATCACCCATGAACCTTTATTGTTGAAACGCCACCGCTCTTTGCCAGTCGCAGCATCGACAGCGTAAAAGTTGGAATCGCGGCAACCGAAGTAGACGACGCCGTCGGCAATCGCGGCAGAGGATTGAATGCCGACCTGATTGTGAATCTCCGGATCTTCTCCAGTCTTGAACCGCCAGACTTCTTTCCCCGTTTTCGTGTGGAGCGCGTAAAAGTAGCTGTCCCAGCTACCGACGTAGAGTTTTCCATCCACGACTGCGGGCGAGGCGTGCACGACATCGCCCGTCTTGAACTTCCACTTGAGTTGCCCGCTTGCAGCGTCGAGCGCGTAAACGTTCGTGTCCCCGCTTCCGAAATAAACCACGCCATCGACCACGCTCGGTGACGAAAGGTAGAAATCGAACGGATCGGGCATGGTTTCACCCGCGGGAGTCGCGCCATGGATATGCGTCGCCGCGAAGCGGCGTTCGCCCAGCACCGCAAATTTCCATTTCTGCGTGCCGGTCGCGGCGTCCAGGGAGTAGAAGTTCCCGTCATAGCTGCCGAAATAGATCGAACCTTGGTCGACCGCTGGCGAAGACGTCACGCGGCCTTCGGTTTTGAACTTCCACTTTTGTGAGCCTGAAGCACGATCGATGGCATACAAAAAGTGATCGCTGCTGCCAACGTAAACAGTGTCCCCAGTGACAGCGGGCGACGAAACAACCTGACCGTCGGTGTGAAACTGCCACTTCACTTTGACGGGCTGAGGTATGCCGGGCGAATCGTAGACGCCTGTGTGTGCGGGATCCCCGCGAAACATCGCGGCTTTCTCGGCGCCTGAAAGCGCGGTGGTAACGAACGCACTCAGCGTCAGGGCTAACGGAAGGCATTTCCAGTTCATAGGCACACCTCGATTGAGTGCATAGACGGAGGGCGCGAGGAAAGGTAAGACAGGCCGATTTCCTCCGAGAAAACGTTTGCAGAATTATCGTTCTTGAGTAAACTCGGTCCGCTATGAACAACTTAACGCGACGTGATTTGCTCAAAACTGCAGTGTCAGGCGCGACCGTAGCCTCGCTGCCCGCCGTAGCGTGGGCGCAAGGCAATGCGCAGGCGGACGGGAAGGGCATCGTGCCGATTCCACGGAAGGGAAACATCAAGCAGTCGGTGTCGCGCTGGTGCTACAAAGATATTCCGCTCGATAAACTGTGCCAGTATTCCGCGGAGATCGGCTGCAAAGCCATCGACCTGCTCCCAGCGGAAGAGTGGGACACACCCCGGCAATACGGGCTGATCTGCGCCATGGGCTACGCCGGCGGCGGAGACATTCCTCACGCGCTGAATCGCGTTGAGAATCACGCGAAGATCGAAGAAAACTTCCGCAAGAATATTCCGCTGGCCGCAAAAGCGGGCGTGCCGAACGTCATCACGTTTTCAGGAAATCGCGATGGCATGTCCGACGCCGAAGGCGCGAAGAACACGATCCTCGGCCTCAATCGCATTAAGAAGATCGGCGAAGACAACGGCGTCACGATCGTCATCGAGTTGTTGAACAGCAAGGTCGATCACCACGACTACATGTGTGATCACTCCGCCTGGTGCTTTGAAGTGCTCACGGCTGTCAACTCACCGCGTGTGAAGGCTTTGTACGACATCTACCACATGCAGATCATGGAAGGCGATCTGGTGGCTACGATCCAGAAAAACATCGACTTGATCGGGCACTTCCATACCGGCGGCGTGCCGGGTCGGCACGAACTCGACGGCACGCAGGAAGTACAGTGGGACGGCGTCATGCGCGGAATCGCGGCGACCACCTACAAAGGCTACGTCGCGCACGAGTTTGTGCCCTCGAAGGATCGCGATCCGTTGATTTCCTTGCGCCAGGCCGTCGATCTCTGCGACGTCTAAGCTTCGTCGCCACAAAATATGAAAAACATACGATGCGGTTTTGCGCTGTTGGCGGCTGTGCTGTGTCTGGCCGCTTCGAGCTATGCACAGGATCAGAAATTCGCCGACCTCGGCGATTTCAAGCTGGTCAGCGGCGAAACCCTTCGCAATTGCCGGATCGGGTACCGCACCTTCGGCAAGATGAACGCCGATCGTTCCAACATCGTCGTTTTTCCGACCTGGGCGGGAGGAACGACGGAGCAGCTCAAGGACAACGTCGGCGCCGGTAAGCTCATCAACGATGCCGACTACTACGTGATCCTGATCGATGCGCTCGCAAACGGCGTCTCGTCGTCACCGTCGAACAGTGCCTCTCAGCCGCACATGAACTTCCCGAAGATCGCTGTGCGAGACATGGTGAACACTCAGCACGAGTTACTGACGAAGGCGCTGGGCATCCAGCGCGTGAAAGCCGTGATGGGCATTTCGATGGGCGGCATGCAGACGTTTCAGTGGATGGTGTCGTATCCGGACTTTATGGACAAGGCGATTCCCATCGTCGGATCACCGCACGTCGCGCCCTACGATGTCGTGTTCTGGCGGATCAACATCGATTCGATTGAGGACAGTGCCGGCTGGAATCACGGTGACTACACCGAGAACCCAGCGAAGGTTGTGCACTTCGAAATCGGCGAACTGATTTTGCAGACTCCGGCCGAATACAACCGGACGCATACGCGCGAGCAGGCGCTCGCAGCGCTCAAAAAAGCCGAAACCGACAAGGCCGAAGATGCGAACGATACGATCCGCCAGAGCGAGGCGATGATCGGACTGGACGTCTCCGACGCGTTTGGCGGGTCGATGGAAAAAGCCGCGGCGGCGGTGAAGGTGAAAGTCTTTGTCGTCGTGGCGAAGCAAGATCACACCGTGACGCCGCAGCCGGCACGAAACTTTGCGGAGCTGCTCCATGCACCAGTGCTGGAGCTAGAGTCCGACTGCGGCCACCTCGCGACCGGGTGCGAAGGGCCGAAACTCGCCGCCGCCGTATCTGACTTCTTGAGAAATTAACGAACGCCCGTTCTCATTTGCATAGCGTGCCTCGTCGATTCCGAGTAGATTGCCGAGAGTGCCCGCCACCAAGGAACCCTTCCGTCCTTCGCAACGCGCAAATGGTGCGTCCGCATCGCCTTCGCAGAACAACAAAACATTCCTCCAAAAGTTAGGGCCCGGACTAATCACCGGCGCTTCGGACGACGATCCCAGCGGCATCGCGACCTATTCGCAGACCGGCGCGCAGTTCGGCTACGGCATGTCGTGGGTGATGTTGTTCTCGTACCCGCTGATGATTGTGATTCAGGAGATCTGCGCGCGAATCGGACGTGTAACCGGGGGCGGCATCGCGGCAAACATGCGAAAGCACTATCCGCGACCACTCCTTTTCGGAATCGTGTCGCTGCTTTGTCTGGCGAACGTGTTCAACCTCGGCGCAGATTTAGGAGCGATGGGCGCCGCGGGGCAACTGCTCTTGGGCGGTTCGTTGTTGCCTTACATCATTGGATTTGCCGCGCTGTCGTTGGTTCTGCAGATCTACATTCGCTACACGACCTACGTGAAATATCTGAAGTGGCTGACGTTTGCGCTATTCGCATACGTGCTCACCGCTTTTGTGGCGCACGTCGATTGGGGAATGGCGCTGCGATCGACGTTTCTTCCTTCCGTCTCGTTCAACACGAAATATTTCACCACTCTGACAGCCGTGTTGGGCACGACGATCAGCCCTTATTTGTTCTTCTGGCAGGCGTCTGAGGAGGCCGAAGATGTCCGGGCAGCGCCCGAGGAGCACGCTTTAAGACACGCGCCGTGGCAGGCGGAAGAGCAGTTCGCGCGAATTCGCGTGGACACCTATGCAGGGATGGGGCTGTCGAACGCGGTCGCGCTCTTTATCATTCTGACGACCGCGGCGACGCTGCACGCGGCGGGAATCACTGATGTGGAGACGTCGGCGCAGGCGGCAAAGGCGCTCGAGCCTCTCGCCGGACGATTTGCGTTTGAGTTGTTCGCGGTGGGAATCATTGGGACAGGGCTTCTTGCGGTGCCCGTGTTGGCAGGCTCGGCGGCGTACGGCGTTGCCGAGACGTTTCGCTGGCGTGCGAGCCTCGAAGCCCGCCCGAAAAAAGCGAAACAGTTTTATGGTGTGCTGGCAGTCGCAACTCTGATCGGTCTGTCGTTGAACTTCATCGGCCTTAATCCGATTCGTGCGTTGTTCTGGTCCGCGGTGATCAATGGAGTTGTGTCTGTCCCGCTGATGGTCGTGACCATGCGAATGGGCGCAAATCGCAAGGTCATGGGCGAGTTTACGTTGCCACCGTATTTGCGGGTGGTCGGCTGGATCGCAACTGCCGTGATGGCGGCAGCCTCGATTGGATTATTCTCAACTTTTGGAAAATGATGGCAGAAAGTGCTCCGCTGGCCGCGCGTCAAATTTTTACAATACGCGGTAGAGGTATCTCAGAGAAAGTGAGACAGCGTCAGGGACGGAAGCCGACGCTGGAGGCAGTCGATGTCGAATGAAGTTGGACCTGTAAGCGAAGCGCCGCCGGTATTGGTAACGCCGGTCGCGCAACCTGGCGGCGCCGGGCATGGACGCGCGTCTTTTGTGTTCATCTTTATCACGGTCGCGCTCGATATGGTGGCGTTCGGAATCATCATTCCGGTCTTGCCACGATTGATCGTCAGCTTCGAAAACGGCGACATGGCGAAGGCAGCTACCCAGACCGGCGTGTTCGCATTTGTGTGGGCGGCGATGCAATTTATATTCGCCCCGGTGATGGGCGCGCTGTCAGACCGCTTCGGCCGTCGGCCGGTAGTCCTGCTCTCGAATTTCGGGCTCGGCTGCGATTACGTGTTGATGGCGCTGGCCCCGACGCTAAGTTGGCTGTTCGCCGGCCGCGTGATTTCTGGAATTACCGCGGCAAGTATCCCAACCGCGAACGCGTACATCGCGGACGTGACGCCCGAAGATCAACGCGCCGCGAAATTTGGAATGTTGGGTGCCGCGTTCGGATTGGGGTTCATCATCGGGCCGGCCATCGGAGGATTTCTCGGCGGCTACGGCCTACGCTACCCGTTTTGGGCTTCGGCGGTTTTGAGTCTCGCGAACGCGCTGTACGGATTTTTCGTTTTGCCGGAGTCGCTGCCGAAGGCGCGCAGGTCCCCATTCAGCGTGAAGCGCGCGAACCCGCTCGGCGCGCTCAAGCTGTTGCGATCGCATCCGGAATTGGCCGGCCTTGCGCTGGCTTTGTTTCTGAACTACAACGCGCACGAATCGCTGCCGAGCATGTATGTGCTCTATACCGACTATCGCTACCATTTTAGCCCTCAGCTCACGGGATATGCGTTTGCGGGTGTGGGAATCGGTTCGACGATTGTGTCGGCGTTTCTGATTTCCTTGGCGATCAAGAAACTCGGCGAAGTGCGGACGCTATACCTCGGTTGGTTATGTGGACTGGCTGGCTTCGCGACTCTTGCAGTAGCGCCGACCACAGCGACCTCACTGATTTCCATCCCATTGCTGTCGTTGTGGGGGCTGGGAAGCCCTGCGATGCAGTCGTTGATGACGAGACGTGTGGACAAGTCCGCGCAGGGGCAACTCCAAGGCGCTCTGATGAGCACGTTTGGCGTTGCGGGGATGATCGCGCCGCTGGTTTTCACTCAGGTCTTCAGCGTCGCGATTTCGCCAAAGTGGGGAAATCACCTCTCTGGTGCACCTTATTGGTTGGCCGCGCTGCTTATGGTGGGGAGTCTGATCATGGTGGCCAGCGCAACCAGGCAGGCAAAGGTCGGAGTGACCACGCCGCAGGCAGGGTGATGCATTTGCTTTACTGAATATTTAGTCCGAGCACGCGGGTCAGTTGCTGCTGCAATTTCAGAATTTCGCGCTCGCGCTCGTGCTCGTCTTTCGTGCGCTCGGTGAGAGCTTCCTTCAACAGGTGGAGATTACGGCGGAACTCGAGCTGCGCAAGTACGAGACGGCTTAGCGCTTGCAGCGCCTCTTTTTGCTCGTCGCTGAATTCGCGCGGCGTCTTGTCGACGACGCAAAGCGTACCCAACGCGTAGCCGTCTTCGTTGATCAATGGCGCGCCTGCGTAGAACCGAATCTTCGGCCCACCCGTTACGAACGGATTGTTGCAAAATCGCTCGTCTTTGAGCGTGTCTGGAACGACCATCACGTCGGCCTGTTGGATAGCCACCGAACAAAAGGCAACGTCGCGGGGTGTCTCCGACACCGTGATTCCGACTTTCGATTTCAACCATTGCCGGTCTTCGTCGATGAGGGAGATCATCGCAATCGGCGTCTTGCAGATGAAGGATGCGAGTAAAGTCAGGTCGTCGAACGCCTGCTCGGGTTCGGTGTCAAGGATGGCGTATTTCTCAAGGACCGCAACACGTTCTTGGTCGTTTCTTTGAACCGCTCTTTGCGCTTCCATGCCGCCCCCCTAGACTTCACGTCGTGGAGAGACAACTCACCCGCAACGACTGGATAATACTCCTTAGTTCTTAGGAGGAAAAGAATCCCTCTCCGCTAACACTCGCCTCGGTACAGCGTTCAAAATCGGACAACAGGTCCCATAAACGAGCAAACATTGCCCGCGCGCATGGTCGGGGCCGCCTCGCCGCTCTGATTCTGTGAGACTTAGAACGAGTCCACTTCGTACTATCAAGGGTGGATAGTTGCAACCACTTGGTGGGCTCAGTTCGTTCGGGCGAGGAATAAACAATGCAAAGCTTCTGGCAGGACATGAAATACGCGATGCGCTCGCTGCGCAAGGCACCGGGATTCGCAATCATCGCGATCGTGACGCTTGGGCTTGGCATGGCCGTCAATACGACGGTCTTCAGCGTCATCAACGGATTGCTGTTGCGTTCTCTCCCAGTGTCGCATCCCGAACAGCTCACGGTTCTTGCCCTGAAGCAGCAGGGAACCGACGGCTTCCAAACCTTCTCGTATCCCGATTTCGTTGACGTTCGCTCCGGGTCGAAGTCGATCGCCGAGGTCTTCGCGTATCGCACATCCTTGGTGAGCATCGTCGCCGACAACCGTGGTGACCACTGCGTGATCAGCCGCGTGAGCGGGAACTATTTCTCAGCGCTCGGAATTCAACCGGCACTCGGGCGTCTGATTCTGCCGAGCGAAGGACAAACGCCAAACTCCGATCCCGTGATGGTTCTGAGCTATTCGTATTGGCAGAAGCGGTTCAATCGCGACCCGAACATTGTTGGTAAAACGGTGCAGGTCGATGACCACCCGATGACGGTCGTAGGCGTCTCGCCGAAGGGCTTCCTCGGCACCTATGCGTTCCTGAACATGGATGCGTTCGTTCCGATCGGGGCGACCACCGGGGCCATGGGCCTTGAAAACGAGAATGTCCTAAAGGAATTTTGGGAGAAGCGCGACCGACGCAGTATCACGCTTCTCGCGAGGCTGAATCCGGGCGTCGACCTCAAGCAAGCGAACGCAACCTTCGGTGTCATCGCGAATCGCATCGCGGAGCAGCATCCCGACACCGACAAAGGCGTCTCCATCCAGGTCTTCCCCGAGAAGCTTGCCCGCCCTGAGCCCGATCCAGACAACACCATCCCCTACACTGCGTTGGCATTTACCGCGCTCGGCGCTCTGGTCCTACTCGTCGCCTGTTTCAACATCGCGAACGTGCTCCTTGTTCGCGCAACGGTTCGTCAACGTGAAATGGCGATCCGGGCAGCGATTGGCGCCGGCCGCGCACGGCTGATTCGCCAGTATCTGACCGAGAGCCTGTTGCTCGCGC
>JGI12635J15846_10001869_pt1 | contig 18349 bp, 12 predicted proteins | sample BlaSpr_A8_OM2_M2_FD_15846 | JGI IMG/M metagenome (IMG submission 15846) | reverse complement strand
AAGAAAATGGGGATGAACGACGACGAAAATGCGAGAGACGACGTAAAATCCGCCAAATCGACGGGCACCGCAAAAACTTAAGGAAGAGCAATGTCCGGCCCGCGATGGGCCGGACATTGCGCCGTGCCCCCTCGAAGGACCGCCTGGTTCGGGTCAGACCGGCACGCTATATCAAAGCCCTATGACCGTGAAGCACTCCAACATGCAATCGCACTGACATTGGCGCGCGTGCCAGCCGTTCGAGCTGAGCAGCCCAAGCGAATTGTCGAATCTGCCAGTTACTGGAGAACTCCCGCAACGGGATTGCGAGGCGCGGGATGCGAGATGCCCTCTGGCGTTCGAGTCTCCGCAGCTTGCCGTCGCCTTATCAGCGCTCGAGCAGGGAGTTTGTCTGCCACGACCTCAGCGAGCCGGGTCGGCAACTGGCGCGCCTGAGTGAGGCGTGCATAGAGCTTTAAGTAGTTTTCAGCCATATGATGGGCCGTGAAGCGGTGCTCGAATTCGGCGCGAATCCGCGCCCGGTCGAGGGTGTGTAAGCGCCGCAACTTATCAACGGCCTGATCCTCGCCGTGTACGATGAAGCCGGTCAGCCCGTTTTCCAGCACCTCCGGCACCGAACCGTTCTCGAATGCAATGACAGGAGTTCCGCAGGCCATCGCCTCGATCATCACCAATCCGAACGGCTCGCGCCACGCGATCGGGAAAACCAGCGCCGCGGCATTGCCCAGAAATTCCTGCTTCTGATCCTCGCGGATCTCACCGATGAACTCGACGTCGGCTAGCCTGAGCAGCGGCTCGATCGTGGTCTTGAAATATTCCTGATCGACACGGTCCACCTTGGCAGCGATCTTGAGCGGAATGCCGGCCCGCACCGCGATGCGAATCGCGGCATCTGGCGCTTTTTCCGGGGAGATGCGCCCGAGGAACGCGAGGTATCCGCCGCGACCCTCGCCCTTGCTCAACAGGTTCTGAGGCAGGCCGTGCAGCACCGTCGCAACAAAGTTCGCTTCCGGCAACGGCACGCGCTGTGAATTGGAAATCGAGACTACCGGGATGTCGTCGTACAACTTGTAAAGTGGCGACAGTTCCGGCAGGTCGAGACGACCGTGCAGCGTCGTGACGGATGGGGTGGCGAGCCGGCGCAGCAAGGGATAGCCAAAGTAGTCGAGGTGACTATGGATTACATCGAACTCATGAGCCCGTCGCGCCACCGTCTCGAGCTGCATGAACATCGGCGCGAAATGATCCTTCACCCCAGGGTCGAGACGCAGCGAGCGCGGCCAGACGGGCGATAGAGTCGCCTTTGTGGCACTGTCACCGGAAGCGAACAGGGTGACATCGTGCCCGAGCTCAACCAGAGCGTCCGTGAGGTAAGCCACCACGCGTTCTGTCCCGCCATACAGCTTCGGAGGCACGGCCTCGGCGAGCGGTGCAACTTGCGCTATCCTCATCTGATCCCCACAGGCTGATACAATCTATCTTGGGACCCATCGTATCCGCTCCCTTCGCCGTTGTCGGCTTGCAAATGGAACTGAGCGTTGTAAGAGAAACTCTCATGTTGCGGATGCCTCAGTGTACGCAGCGAGTTCCCCGCTGAACGATTTATAGGCCGCACCGACCGTCTTTAGGGCAATGCATGAATACCTCCTCGATGTTCGAACCCACGACGCCCTCAAATTCGGTCGATGAGGCCCCGGCACCGCAATTTGCCATCGCCGTCTCTGCGACGCTTCAGCAGCGCCGCACCCGTACGCTGAAGCACGGCGACACTTTCGCGGTGTTCGATCATCGCGGCGACATCGGCGGCGAGCCCGGCAACCCCGAGGGCCTGTATCATCGCGACACGCGCATGCTGTCGCAGCTGCACCTGCTTCTCGAGGAAGAACGGCCGCTGCTGCTCTCCTCGATGACGCAGGACGACAACGCAGTGTTCACGGCGGACCTCAGTAACCCGGATCTGCTCGAGGACGGCAAGATTGTCTTGCGGCGGGAAAACATTCATCTGAATCGCATGAAGTTCATCTGGAATGGCGCCTGCTACGAGCGCCTGGTCGTGAGAAATTTCAGCGACTGCCCGCTGCGCCTGCGCTTGACGTATCGGTTCGCGTCGGACTTCGCGGATCTCTTCGAGGTGCGCGGGGAGCACCGCAGCGCCCGCGGCGAATCCCGCGCGGCGCTTGAAAGCGATTGCGGCGTCGCGCTTCGCTACACGGGGCTCGATGAGATCGAACGAGTCACGCAGATCGCATTCTTTCCGACGCCAAAAACCCTGACCACGGCGCGAGCTGGGTTCGAGATATCGCTGAAGCCTCGAACGACACGTAGGATATTCGTGCGCATCGGCTGCACGGCTGAGGCGCAGTCCGAATGGACCGGCCGTATGTTCTACCGGCGAATGCGTGCCGCCCGCCTAGCCCTCAACGAGTCGAGCGCACGCGCTGCAAGCATCGACAGCTCAAATTCCGTATACAACGAAATTGTCAGGCGCTCCGTTTCGGATCTGTACATGCTCATTACCGATACGCCGCAGGGGCCCTACCCCTATGCCGGAATTCCCTGGTTCAGCACCCCGTTCGGGCGCGACGGAATCATCACCGCGCTGATGACTCTGTGGCTCGACCCCACCATTGCGCGCGGCGTGCTCGGATTTCTCGCCGCCACGCAGGCGACCGCGGTCGAGCCGGAACGTGACGCCGAGCCAGGAAAGATTCTGCACGAGATGCGCCATGGGGAAATGGCAAATCTGCGCGAGGTGCCGTTCGGCCGCTACTACGGGAGCATCGACGCCACGCCCCTCTTCTTGCTGCTGCTCGGGGAGTATTTCCGGCGCACCGGCGATCTCGAGACGGTGCGCTCGCTGTGGCCGAACGCCGAGGCAGCGCTTGCCTGGATCGATCATTACGGCGACCGCGATGGCGACGGTTTCGTCGAATATCATCGCCAGACCAAGGAGGGTCTCGCGAATCAGGGATGGAAGGATTCCTTCGACTCGATTTTCCATCATGATGGCCGCCTTGCGGAAGGGCCGATCGCCCTTTGCGAGGTCCAGGCCTACGTATACGGCGCCAAACGACACGCTGCGCTGCTCGCCGGGGCTCTGGGACTTCCGCAGCGTGCGGCCGCTCTCGCCGCCCAGGCCGAGGCCATGAGACTGAGATTCGAAGCGCAATTCTGGTGTGAGGATCTCTCAACCTACGCTCTCGCGCTGGACGGCGCAAAGCAGCCGTGTCGGGTGATCTCCTCGAACGCCGGACAGGTGCTATTCACGGGCATTACCTCAACCGAACGCGCACAGCGTGTCGCCGCGACGCTCCTGTCGCCGGCATCATTCGGCGGCTGGGGCATACGGACGATCGGCTCGTCTGAATCCAAGTACAACCCGATGTCGTATCACAATGGCTCGGTATGGCCGCACGACAATGGGCTGATCGCGATGGGCTTTGCGCGGTATGGACTGCAGAAATCGGCCGCCCAGGTGTTTGGCGCGCTCTTCGACGCGGCCGCCTATATGGATCTGCGGCGATTACCTGAGCTCTTCTGCGGCTTCGCGCGTCGCGAGCGCAACGCACCAACCCAATATCCTGTGGCTTGTTCGCCGCAAGCGTGGGCGAGCGCGACTCCCTTGTGCTTGCTGCAGGCCTCGCTTGGCTTGGAGCTGCTCGACAAGACCGGCGAGGTCAAGTTCTATCGCCCGATGCTGCCGGATTTCCTGGACCACGTGCGGCTGCGCAACTTGCGCCTGAGCACGGGCTCGGTAGACCTGTCACTTCATCGCCAAGACAACAACATCGCGGTAACTGTGACGCGCCGGGACGGCGACGTCGTGGTGGTCACGCGGTATTAGAATGATCGTGCGCGTGCACTTGAAGCCTTTTTTGCTGGCGCCGGCAATCGCTGCGCTGTCCGACAGAGATCACTGACACGACTTAGGAATTCAAGCGGAGCCGATTGCGCCATTCGCCGAAGGCCGCAAATGGTTGCGCGAGCAACAATGCTTTCCCGCTCAATTGAGCACTTTACCTAGTCGGAGTAAACCATGGAAACGAATTACATTTCCCGTGATACCTATGGAATGTACAAGAATGTTGGATCGGGCCCCGGGCCCTCGCTCATGGGGGCAGACACGCTGATCGGTAACGATGTGTACAACACGTCAAACGAAAGCTTGGGCACGATCAAGGAACTGATGATCGAGATGAGTTCCGGGAAGATTAACTATGCGGTCTTATCGTATGGCGGATTCTTAGGAATGGGCGATCGCTTATTCGCCGTTCCTTGGCCCGCACTGAAACTCGACACTGCCAACAAGCGCTTTATCTTGAATGCATCGAAAGAACAGCTGAAGAATGCACCGGGGTTCGACAAGGATCATTGGCCTGCGATGGCTGACAGCACGTGGGTGACGGATGTGCATAATTTCTACGGCGTCAAATCGAGCGGCCGAGTTCAATAGGCGATTGGAAAATTGAGGGCCAGCAATGATGCTGGCCCTCTTCTAACCTATGTTAAGCCTGACAGCCCGCGGTGTCAGCTGTGGCTGACACCGCCTTGCGTTGCGTCGCCCTGGACGCAGTTCCGCAATCGGACCACGCTTCAGCGCGCGCTATAAGCTTTTCGTTCAAAAACTCTAGGGGAGATTTCGTTATGGGTCGCGGAATTTTACTGTGGATGTTAGGTGTCCCTCTTCCGATCATTCTGTTGCTCGCCATGTGCTCGCACCGCTGAGATGACATCATGATAGGAGCAACCCCAGCGTCCCAGCCCCTTGACGAGGCGACTCGGTTAAGGGCAATTCCCGCCGCCTCTTGGGGCGCCATTCTCGCAGGCGCCGTCGTCGCGGTGTCGGTCTCGCTAGTTCTAGTGACCCTGGGCGCCGGCCTTGGCTTCGCCTCAGTCTCTCCTTGGTCAGACCGTGGTCTCTCGGCGAGCGCCTTCACGGTCGCGAGTACCATTTGGCTTATCGTGACGCAGTGGCTTTCCGCCGCGGCGGGTGGCTATATCGCGGGACGCTTGCGCCAGCGCTGGTTGGCAACGCATACGCACGAAGTGTTTTTTCGAGATACCGCCCACGGGCTCATCACCTGGGCTGTGGCAACGCTCTGTGTAGCGGCGATTCTCGTAGGCTCGATGACGAGTCTCGTAGGTGCGAGCGCCCACGCCGCAGGCGGTCTAGTCGCGGCGGGAGTTCAAGGTGCCCCTTTCTCGGGACATACAGAAATGCAGGCGCCACGCGGTGCTATGGGCCCGGATTTGGCTGCAGGCCCGAGTGGTGCTTACAACCTGGACAAATTATTCCGCAGCAACGCGTCCGGCAAGTTATCCGCCGCAAGCGGTGAGGGTCCGCGAGCGACCGATGGACGAGCAGAAGTAATGCACATCGCTGCCAACGCTGCGACCAGCGGGTCGGTCAGCGACGAAGATCGGGCGTACTTAGTCAATCTCGTCGCAACCAAGACGGGAGTGTCCACCGAGGAAGCCCAACAGCGCGTTGAAGCATTCATTCAAACGGTCAAAGATGTCACCGTGCGGGCGAAAACTGCGGCAGATGAGGCGCGAAAGTCTGCAGCCACCGCGGCCCTCTATAGCGCGCTGGCGCTATTAATCGGAGCATTTATCGCAAGCGTGTCAGCGGCTCTCGGTGGCCGACTGCGCGACGAACATTTGTGAAAGGACGAAGATCCGCTACAGGCTGACTCACAGCCTGTGCGGTGGCCGTCGGCGCACTGTGAGTCAGAACCAGTTGCGATCGGCCAAGACGAAAAAGCCGGCGAACGGTCCGCCGGCTTATCACGCAGACCGAGCCTCAACCCCGATTCTTGCTATTGCCGCCGCCTTTTCCTGACTTATTCAAGTCATCGTCGTCGTCGCTTTGCACCGCACCCTGTTGCGACCGCCCGGAACCTGCCTGATTTGCTTGGCCCGAGCTGCCGCCGTGCGAATGTTGACCGCCCTTTTTGCCGGCCTCGCTGGCACGTTTCGGATCGTTTGCAAAGTTGCCCGAACCGCTCTGTTGCTTGGACTGATCGGCGTTGCCGCCACTCTGTTTATCGTTTGCCATTGCAATCACCTCATTTGTTTAACCACGGGATGATTTTGGCTACAACGGTTTGCGGGGGCAGAGGCTCTGGCTACTCGAGATTGCGTAAGACAAGCGCGCCGCAATGCGTGGGTGAGCATAGTAGGTGTGTGGCTACATCACGATACGCACTTATGACCTGGTGACGGCCCAAGCTGCGTGCAACCCTTGGCGCGCTTTAAATCACTGCGACTCGCGCAACGCAAGTCTAATTTAGGAGAAAGACATGCCTACCAGAAAGAGCCAGGTCAAATCGCCCGTGCGCGCAGCCTTCAAGGGAAAGCGCCGAGTCGGCAGCAACAAGGCTGTAGGCACAACAGTGAGCGGCCCGTCGCAGGCGACGGCGAGTATGACTGATCTCGCCCATCACGCCGCTGAGCAACAAACACTCGCAGAAGCGATGCCCTTCAACTCAGCCAAACCTGCTGAGTACGGCGCCTCCTCCAAGGCGACGCCTCCCACCGGAGCGCACCGGGCCATGCCTTCACTTTCAAGCGGTGCGGGAACGCTGAGCGAGAAGAATGACTCCGTAAAGACAGGTCCGGCGACCATCGAGCCGCAATCACTCGACGGGTCGCTCGAGAGCAAGCGCGTCAACTCCGCCGGCCAGGTACTGACCACCAATCTGGGGGTGCCAATCGCCAACAATCAAGATTCCTTGAAAGCCGGCCTTCGGGGCCCGACGCTGCTCGAGGATTTCATCCTCCGCGAGAAAATTACCCACTTTGACCATGAACGCGTTCCCGAACGCATCGTGCATGCGCGAGGCTCGGCTGCACACGGCTATTTTGAGGCCTACGAACCCTTGACCGACCTAACCCGAGCTGCCCCCTTTACAGAGGCGGGCAAGAAAACGCCGGTTTTCGTTCGCTTCTCTACCGTCGCCGGCGAGCGTGGTTCGGCCGACACCGCCCGCGATGTGCGCGGATTTGCCGTGAAGTTCTACACGGATGAGGGCAACTGGGATTTGGTTGGCAACAATATCCCGGTGTTTTTTATTCAGGATGCGATCAAATTTCCCGACCTGATCCATGCGGCGAAGCCAGAGCCTCACAATCAAATGCCTCAGGCTGCTACTGCGCATGACACCTTCTGGGACTTTGTTTCCTTGATGCCCGAATCCACCCACATGCTCATGTGGATCATGTCCGATCGAGCGATTCCGCGCAGTTATCGAATGATGCAGGGTTTTGGCGTCCACACCTTCCGGCTCGTGAATCAACAAGGCAAGTCCAACTTCTGTAAATTCCATTGGAAACCGCTGCTGGGCACTCACTCCCTTGTCTGGGACGAAGCCGTCAAAATCATGGGTGCGGACCCGGATTTTCATCGACGCGATCTTTGGGAGGCGATTGAATCGGGCAACTACCCGGAATGGGAACTCGGACTGCAAGTCTTCTCCGAAGCGGATGCAGAAAAATTCAGTTTCGACGTGCTCGATTCGACTAAGTTGATCCCGGAAGAACTTGTTCCAGTGAAGCTTGTTGGCCGGATGGTTCTCAATCGCAATCCGGATAATTTCTTTGCGGAGACCGAGCAAGTCGCTTTTTGTACCGCGCATGTGGTTCCCGGCATCGATTTTAGCAACGATCCGTTGTTGCATGGTCGCATTCATTCGTACCTGGACACGCAAATCACCCGCTTGGGCGGCCCGAATTTCCATGAGATTCCCATCAACGCGCCGATCGTGCCGGTGCACAACAATCAGCGCGACGGCGTTCATCGCCAGGCGATTGCTCGCGGTCGGGTCGCTTACGAACCCAATTCCCTAGGCGGCGGATGCCCCTTCCAGGCGGGCGCCGCGGGATTTGTATCATTTCCGAAGGCCATCGAACCCAATAATGCCCCGGTCGATAAAGTTCGCGGCAGGCCGGAGAAGTTTGCGGAACACTACGCTCAAGCAAGACTCTTCTTCGACAGTCAGACCGAGGCAGAGAAAGCCCACATCAGGGGCGCCTTTCGCTTCGAGTTGAGCAAGCTAACCGTGCCCGCTATCCGCGTACGCGTGATCTCATCGATCCTGAATGTGTCGAGGGAACTGGCCAGCCGGCTTGCCGAGGACCTGGGAATTGACCTGCCCCGACCTATGCCCCGCGCGATGAAAAATGCGCCGAAGCCTGAAATCAGTAACTCCTCCGCACTATCCCTCAAAGCGCTGCCCGGCAACGGCAGCATCGCCACCCGAAAAATAGCGATTTTGCTCGCGGATGGCGTCGATGCAGATCCGATTTCGCATCTGATCGATTCGCTCACGGCTGCTGGTGCGGTCACACGCCTGATAGCTAGCCGCTTGGGCACGGTCCGGAGTAAAGATGGCGAACTGCTGGTAATCGACGCGACGCTTGAGAATTCGCCATCGGTCCTATTCGATGCCCTGGTATTGCCGGCTGGAAGCAAGGCTGTGGATACATTGTGCCTCGATGGTCGCGTCCTCGAATTCGTCAAAGATCAATACCGGCACTGCAAGACCATCTTGGCTCTGGGGGATTCATCGAAGATTCTGGCTAAGGCCGGCATTTCGCTGACACTGCCCTCGGGCGCCGATCCCGGATTGTTAGTTGAGGGGCAAGACGGAAACGACACCGATGCACAGTCCTTTATCGCTGCGATTGGGCTTCACCGACACGTTGAGCGCGACCGTGATCCGCCGCTCGTCTGAAGAGCGGCGCTCACGCCGATTACAGGGGCGCCCGGCTTTCGAATCGAGACCCCAGTTACGTCCTTATCGAAGTGATTGACGACTCAACGCGACCTGAGCGTCGAGTCCCGCTGCGCGCGCGAAAGCGCCTCCACGAAGGGCTCGATATCGGCGGCCGGCGTTTTTCGCTCCTGCATAGTTCTCACTGCCGGGGCCAGCAACGCGATCGCATTGACTTTCTGGCCCAGCCCGAGCAAAACCTCGCCGCGCATCGCATCGAGACGCGCTGCCCAGTCGTCGCGCGGCTCTGCGCTGGCAAGATCCGCCGGTTGCAAGTCTTGCAGCAACGGCGCGGCTTCGGAGTAACGTCCGAGTCCCGTCAGGGCGGCCGCTAAATAATAAGAGACGCTTTGCGCTTGAGGACTCGAGGCGCCGAGCAAGCCGACGAGATCTGTCCGCACTCCGCTCAAGCTATCGACGGCTTGAGCGTATTGGGCCGTTCGGTATTGGACGATACCGAGATTGGCGCCGACGATGAGCGTAGCCTGCCCTCGCTCACCGGTCCGCTGGCGCAAGATCCGCTGAGCCTCCTCCAGGCACTGCACCGCCGCTTGCCAGCGGGCCTGGCGGATATAAAGATCTCCCAATTCATTCTGGACGACCGCGACGAAGAAGTGATCGGGGCCGAGCGACTCGCGCAACTCCGTGAGCGCGGCGCTCATGACATGCTCGGCATCCTCGTCCCGACCGAGACTCTTGAGCGCAATGCCGTAGTCGATGCGAGCCTGCGCCCAAAACAGGGGGCCGACCCGCTGAGGCGAATACTTCGGTGTCATGAGATCGCGCAGCACGCGCTCCGCCTCCTCGTTGCGGCCCTGCCGCACGTAACACCAGCTCAACGCGTCGCGGAGACGGAGCAGCAACGTGTCGTTGTCCGGGTCGATGCGGGCACGGATGCGATCGGCGGCGGAATATTCGCGAGCGGCGTCCAGAACGCTCATCCGAAGTTTGTAATAGCCGGCGCGCGTCCAATGCGCCTGAAATGCCAGGTGCGAGTCCTGCATCAGGCGGGCACCCGCCAGGTGATCAGCCGCGTTCAGGCGGCGCTGTGCTTCATCGAGACGGTTGGTCTGCACGAGCACCGAGGTCAACTGGTACTGAGCCTCGAGCGCGGCAGTGCTGTCCTCGCCCTCTCCCGCGTCCAACGCATCGAGCGCCTGCGCACGGTACTTCTCAGCGTTCGCGTAGTCAGTCAAGCCGAAATACGCGGTGCCGAGGGCAAGCTCGATCGACGCCTTGGTCTCTGGATCGTTTGCAAAGCGCCCATCGAGATGGTTGGCGGTGCGCGCGAGTACATCGCGCATGGTCGGATTGTGTGCACCGCCGGGGCCGCTCGGGTCCGCGGCCCCCAGCAGATCATCCGAGAGGAAGCGATTGATCGCCTCCGCCCGAGCGGCCGCGTGCGCAGCCTCCAATCGGGCTCTCTTCTCTCCCAGATAAAGCGACGAACTGATTCCAAGGCCTGACAGAAGTGCGATCAGCGCGGCAACAACCCAAGGTCGGCGCGTCCGCGATCGCTCGAGCGCACGCTCGACCGCCGCAGCGCGATCCCGCGCGGACCGCGACGACTCGGCCATCGCCCGACGCGCGGCGCGGCTCTTGAGTCGCTGAACAAGGTCCGCGACGCTGCTCAGCCGACGTGCCGGATCGCCGTGGCAGGAGGCCCCAATGTCCTCGACCAAGAGTGGATCGGCGATGTCCTGTTCCCAGCCCGCGCTCATGGGTCGTCGTAGATCCCCCATCAGCAACTGGTACAGCATCAATCCCAGTGCAAAGAGGTCGCTCTGCACCGTCGGAGGCCTTCCGATCATGAGTTCGGGCGCCAGGTAGATCAGTGTTCCGGATNCCGCCGCGTCGGACTCCGACACCGGCACTGCGGGCGGATCAAGGCGCGTGATACCCAACTCCTCCAGGCGATGGGGNTCCAAGAGTCGTCCGCTCCCAAAATCTCCGACCCGTGGTTGAAGCGAGCCGTCGCTCCGGCGCGCGATCAGTANGTTCGACGGTTTGAGGTCTTTGTGTAAGACCCCCACACTGTGGGCCGCCGCCACCGCTTCGGCGAACTTGAGAAANAGCGCGATCCGCTCTTCCGCGGACAACCGAGCCAACGCATCGTCGNCGAGGGCCCATTGCAGGAGATCCGGTCCGCCGTATTCGCACTCGAGATAGAAAGGCGCGGTCTCGAAGTTCCAGTCGAGCACCCGAATCAGATCGTCCCGCTCACCCAGTCCTTCGCGCAGCACCCGGTATAGCGTTGCCTCGCGCTTGAGCGTGCGCAGCCGCTCACCGTCATCGGTAAACTTGTATACGCGCTGCTCGCCGGTCTTTCGGTGCCGGGCGAGCCACACTTCGGCACCACCCGATGCACTTAATTGGCGTTCGAGGGCAAAATGCTCGCGCCCGGCGACCGTCGCGCCCGCCTTGAGATCGAGCGAACTCCCCAGTGCGGTTCCGACGGCAGTTTTCTCGACCGGCTCCGTCAGCCGGTAACCGATTCGGGGTACGGTCAGGATGCGCTCGCCATCGATCTCGCCCAGGGCTTTGCGCAGCTTCGCCACCGCGTTGGTCAGCACGTGCTCGACGGTTACCCGACCCGCCCAAATCTCGTCGAGGAGTTCCTCTCGGGAGACCACCTCGCCCGCATGAGCCAGTAGCTGGCCAAGGACCTGCAGCGGCTTGAGCTCGAGCTCGACCGCGGCACCGTTCACTTTGAGTTCGAATCGCGATTCGTCGAACACCGCGGCCCCAAAGCGATACCGGTACTGGGTCGCGCGACCGGAACCCTCTTTTGAATCCACTGACTGGCCTAGCCTCTTCAACCGGCACCAGGATTGGTCTGAAGCGAGTCTAGCAGGGACTCGACGATAGAATTCCGTGAGCAATGCGTGAGGACGCATGCGCCTCTGTGGCTGATCGTGGACCCGCCATCGGAGAAAAGGCGAAGTAAATTCATGATTTCTACGACCACATGGACCCGGTTCAGCCCTTGGGCAGGTGCGCTCGCGATCTGTGCATCGTTGCCCTACGCAACCGCCTTCGGCCAGGCGAACCCAGGGCCCCCGCCCCCAGCCCATCTGCCGCGCTTCCTCTGGGAGTGCGAGGTCGGGTCCGGCGCGAGCGCCGAAGCGTGCGGCGTGTGGAATTGGCAGGGCGCCTCGTACTCAGCCACCTGGTCGATCGGCGCGATGGGCCAGTTGACCGTGACGAGCGGCGAGCGCAGCGAGATCACTGTGCATCGCCAGGACACCTCCGGCAGTCTGGCGGGGCTCGACGCCACGTACACAGCGAAGTGGGACGGCTCGCACTTCAGTGACGGAAAGATGACATTCACGTTCAAGGGCGCCCCCAACACAGGCGTCTGGCGCGCCGCCCCGCTCGTCACCCCCGTGGTGCATACCTTGCTAGGCACGGTGCAGACCGTCACCCAGGACGAAATCTACGGCGTTGGGAGACGGCCTATCCCCTATTACAACTGGTATTCAGCCGACCTCACGGGATATGCCATCTACTCGAGCCATTTCGCGGGGGCCGCAAATTTGACCGTCGTCGAGGATTTCCGGGTGCGCGGCGAACAGCCGATGAAACCGGGAGAACGCCGGGAGTTAAGCTTGCACGCCACGACCCTTGCGCCCAATTACGAAGGCGGCGCGAAGTATTGGGCCGGCTCGGCCATCGCTGCCATCTATACCGATGGCACCACATTCGGCGATCCCAAGGTCGTGGCCGCCATGATCGGATTCCGCAGGTCCATGCTCGCGGCGCTCACCGGCATCGGCAACACGCTCTGTCAGCTGGGTGGCCCACAAGCCACCGTCGACGCGGTGCAAGCCGCGCTCGGCAAGCAACAGTCGGCAGAGGACAGCCGCTCGCCGAGCGACAAAGTGGCCCGCGCAGTTGCCAATGACTACGTCAACCGAAGCCTTCACGCCCGCGGCCAACGCTCCGCGAGCGAGGCCATCAAACGAACCCTGGGACCGGCTCGAGGTGTTGCGCTCGGGACTCGCCGATCCGGTCAAGAACAACGGTGGGCAGCCGGCCATTCCCGCGGCAGCCCCGCTCACCTGTCATCTCTCGTAGCCCGAAAACGCCAAGGAATTAACAAATGATCGACCGCGCGATCTCCCGTGCCGCCCGCTGGATACTGATCTGCGCCGTATTGGCGCCTTGCACTGCTGCGCTGGCGGAGCAAAAAAAGGCCGGCAACGGCGCGGCCTCGCTCGCCGGAGATTGGGAATACGTCATCAACGGACCGGTCAAGATGGTCCTGCATCTACAGGTCGGCGCGGACGGTGCGCTCGCCGGCACCATCGATACACCCGAATCGCCTCCCCAACACGTCGTGCTCAAGGACATTCAACTCTCGGGCAAGATCCTCAAGTACACCTGGCCTCAACGAGGCACGATCATGGAAGTGGTTCAAGACGACGGAAACAGCATGCTGGGTGCCCAGATCTGGCAGCGAGTCAATTCGAGCGCGCTTTCCGCACGCGATGTGGCCGGCGACTGGGAATCGAAAATAAACTCCGGCACCTACAGCAAAGTAACGCACATATTGCACCTACGACTGGATTCGAGCGGATCATTGACAGGGTATCTGGACGAACTCCTCGCCATTCCGCGGCGCGTCCCGCTACGCGAGGTGCGGCTCCAGGGTACGACTCTGACCTATACGTTGGACAATGGCACTGTGTTGCACGGTACGTTCAGCAACGATCGACGCATGATCCTCGGCGATCAGGGCAACTTCACCTGGGAACGCGCCCGAACGCTGGCGCAGGCGTTGGCCGAGGACAGCAAAGAAAAGCCGCTGCCGACCGATGGCACTTGGAGCGGCGTCATCACACCTATTTTATGGTCCCAGTTCGTCAAAACGCCGCCGAAGGGGGACTTCCGCTATGTGGTACATCTCGGCAGCGCGCCCGTATCCTGCTCGGTCAGATTGGAATTGCCGACGGAAAACCAGGGAGCACCCTACACCGACGTCCCGTGCGAAATGAAGCGCGAGGGCGCCAATATCCAAATCTTCGGCCCGTACGCCGGCGCGTTCACCGGCACTTTGAGCGGCGATCAACTCACAGGGAGCTGGACCACGGGCAAAAACAACCCCGTATTCGTGATGGCTCTCTCGAGTGAGCCGATGAAGGTCAGGTTGACGCGCAGTGCCAGCGCGGCCGCGACGCACTGAGGGGTCGCGTGCCATGAGTACCGCTGTGCGTGCATTTGCAAGGGTCTCGCTTTTGTTGTGCGCAGGCTTTGCCGGCGGCGCGCTCGCCCAAAGCGACACGCAAAGCAGCTCCGCTCAGTGTGCAAAGACTCGTTGCTTCACCCCGTCCTGCTACAGGCAATACGCGGGTGGCTATTACATGAGTTGCCCCGACGGCAACCACCCCCTCCCGAAGTCGGAACAAACCGTGCCAACGGAGGCGGATCGGAACGAACAAGCTGAACTAAAACAGTCATTGCAAAAGAGCGTGCCCCCGAGCGACCCCGCCGCCATTCAAGCGATCGCGGGTGACTGGGAGTTGCGCATGGGCGCCACTCCCAAGCCGCTGGCGGTTCTGCACCTGCGGCCAGGGGCGACCGGCTCACTGGAAGGTACTCTCGAACAGTCGCTCGGGGCGCAATCGGCGAGCGTGAGCCTGCAAGGCGTCGCGGTCAGCGGCACAACGTTTAGCTACACAACACCCAACGGAAAAGAATTTCGCGGCACGCTCAGCAGCGACCACCAGACAATTGTCGGCGATGCGGGCAGTCCCACGTGGACGCGCGCGCAGAGTCACTGAAGACGAAGCTGTCGATACGCAGAGAGGAGCGCCTTCGCAGGCGCGCGGGCGCTTGTATCGCGAAATGTGATTTTCAGGATCATCTCATTGTTGCGATTGCAGCTGCGATAGTTCCTCGGCTATCAGGCCAGAACTGAGCGAACAGGCAGATACGGAGCCGGGTGGGCCGATCGAGTCAACTATCGTGGCAAAATGCAACGAAAGGTCATGCCCTGTTCACGGTTGTTCTCCGCCGATAACTTACCCTTGTGCGCGCTGACGATTTGCGCGCAAATGGCCAGACCCACGCCAACGCCCGTGCCCTTGGTTGTGACGAACGGCTCGAAAATACGCTTCATGTCGTCCGGCGGCGCTCCAACGCCAGTGTCTTGCACACTCAACTCGACTGTATCCGAATGTACGGAAGTTGAGATCACCAAAAAGCGCTCACTGACAGGAATGGAGCCCATAGCCTCCGTTGCGTTGAGCATGAGATTGAGTAGCACCTGCTGCAGTTCGACTGGATTTCCGTTGATCTCGGAGTTGGCCGAGTCAAGATTCATCGTCAGATTTACATGATGACCGAGCAAATCGGAACGCATGACATGCACGATCTCCTGAATGAGTTGATTCAGATCGACTCTCGTGTGCGGCGGACTGTCTTTTTTCAGCATGCGCATGACATTTTTTACGACCTTTCCCGCGCGCCGACCGTCATCAAAGATGTCCTGGAACAGCGCCCGCGTCTCGGAAGGTGCTCCGATCTCGATAGCCTGCAGGCCAGCGGCAGCGTTAATGGTGATGGCCGTAATGGGTTGCGCTAGTTCGTGTGCGAGCGAAGTGGTCAGTTGGCCCACGAGCGAGACTCTGCTCATGTGGGCCAGTTCCAGCCGTGCACGGTCGATCTCCATTTGGGCTTGCCGACGCTCGCTAATGTCGTGCACCTGAGAGACGAAATAGAGCGGCTTATCGGAGGCATCTCTAACGAGAGCGGCAGTCAGCAGAGCCCAAACAATCCGACCGTCTCTGTGAAAATATCGCTTTTCGACCTCGTAGTGCGAAATCTGCCCTGCGATCGCCTTACGTGCATAAGCGAGATCCAGTGCGAGATCTTCCGGAACGGTCAGCACCTGAAGCTTCATCGAGAGAAGCTCAGTCTCCGGATAGCCGAGCATGTGGCACAATGCGGCATTCACCTGCAGCAGATCCCCTTCCAACGAGACAAGCGCCATTCCGATCGCTGAGTGGGTGAAGGCGACTCGAAACTGCTGCTCGCTATCTCGCAATTTATTCGCCGCTCGGTGTCGTTCGCTAACGTTGCGCACGACTGCGACCATCGCACCATCATCGCGTTGAACCACCCTCGCTTCGAAATAACGCTGCTCTCCTTTGACCGGCAACACATAATCGACCTCGACCACGTTGTGGGTCTCCGCCGCTTGCTCGAATGCCGCCCGGAAAAGTCTCGCCATCTCGGCGGGTAGGACGTCCTCCATCGCGCGTCCCGTGAACTCCTCGGGTGGCATCAGTAAATCGCTATAACTTTCGCAGTGGCTCTCGATGAATATGCCATCACGGTCGAGAACGAATATGAGGTCGGGGAACGCCTTAAGAATTGCTCTGGTTCCCGATTCGCTTGCCAACAACGAACGCTCGGCACGGAGCCGGCCTAATGCACTCGCAAAGATCTCCGCAACGAGATGCAGTCTACGAACAAGATTCTCCGGCCATTTCCGATGCCCACGTATGGACATAAACGTCGCTACATAAATCGTAGTTCCCGCCTCAACCGGAACACCGAGCGCCGATTTAACCCCGAGCTGTCTCATATATTCGCGTTCCGCGACCGCGGTGGCCGGAATGTCATCGGGGACTCTTTCGCAGCTTACGATGCGGCCCTGTCGAAATTCATCGATGAGCCACGGTAGGGAGGCGGGGTCAATTTTGGTTGAGGCTTTAGGGAATCCCGAAACACAGTAGACGTGCCGCAAGTGCATCTGGCTGCAGTTGACGTCGCATTCCCAGAGGCTGATGCGATCAACGCCTATGAATCGGGCCAGCTTCTCCAGCCACCGGTCGACGCCTCGTTCAACGCAGTCGGTGGGCGCTTTGGCGAAGAAAGCCGATAGCTCAAGGAGAAACGATTCGAAGCGCAGCCGCCCGGCAATGTTGGCATCGGGTCGCGCGCCTCCTGTAGCGGAGGGTGCCTTCGCAGCTTTGCCGTTGGCCGGGGCGTGTTCACGGCCAACTCCTGACGGTCGAGCGCTCTTCAACGTGACATCTCTTGCTCTCTCCCGGGGTAAGCATCCTAAACGGAACCCCGGGTAAGGGAAAGGCCGCGGCTGGCAAACCTTGTTGGAGTTACTTACCGCGCAGACTTTAAAATCCGGCGCCCCATCGATACTGCCACACGAAACCGACGGCATTGAACGTGTTGCCGGTTCGAGTAGAGGTGCCGGTACTCACATTGATTTTCACTGAGTTGTAGCGGTTGACGGGCAGCGCGACAGTCATGCCGGCCCGCGTGTTCTGCTGCAGGTTATTGCCCCTCAATCCATCGACGGTGGTGCGATTGCCTGTAAAGCAAGTCCCGTCCAAGGCGACCCAAACGCTGGATTTAAAGCTGTAAATGAGATGTCCCTGCACCGCATATAGCGGCGCCTGCGCGAACGTATGGCCGAAGTAGAAATTCGTGTTGTCGGTGTAAAACGTCGCGCTCGGCAGGATATCCACTGTCCACTGGCCCCACGCCTTGGAGATTCCAAGTTCGGGCTTGAATGTCCACCGGTGGTTGCCAAGATTAAGAAATTTGGTGTCGTCGTATTGCCCGAGCGGCGGCGTAACCGACAGGCTCGCTCCAACAATGAGGTCCTGCTGGTAGCCTGCAAATTCCTTCGGTGAGAGCGCTGGGGCTCCATAGAGATTTACAGAAAACCGAAACCGCGGGTCTTGGAAGCCAGAGATGTTGCGCTCTTGGGGCTGACCGCTCACCAGGGCGTGCGCCGAAAGAGAGGAATAGAGCGCTGTCACGTCAAATTTTGCTGAATCGCCCCACGCGTCCAAAGAGCGGGCGAAGGCTAGAATCTCTGCATTACTGTGAAATTGTGCGTTATCGATCGGCAACGCCGGATCGAATGCGATCTTGCCATCGGCGTAGCCGTAGCCGGCAACCAGGAAGTTGAGTCCGACCGGCGTATTCGAATACGCTCGCGGTTCGAGGTCCTGCGAGTGTGCAGCGGCGGCTAACAATATGAGCGCGATCGCGGTCAGTGGCGCAATTGCTGAGTGGTTAGCCATCAATTCACGAACCGTTTGCCGCCATTCAAACTGGTATTTCGCGATGCCAGCTCATCGCAACCACCTTCGCTGGTGACGCGCGCCCCGAACGCCGCCACCAACACTACTTCACTAACTCGAACTCGCCTGGCTTCCATGTCTTGTCGAACCACGGCTGCAACGGTCCGTACAGTCGCAGAAGGACATTCCAGCCTTTTCCAGGGACGGTCTGCACCCAGTTGGCCTCATGACCTTTTGGCGCGCTCGGGCCGAACCAGACATCGACCGATGTGTCGGGATTGATGACGATCCCTTTTTTCGCACTGCCGATGCTCGGAAACTGCTGGTCAGTCTGCAGCATTGAGCGTGTTTGGTTGTCGTAGACCACGAATGACCAGAAATCCCTGGCCGGGATGTTCCGCGGCAGATGGATCTTGTAGGTGTTGCTGCCGTCCAGCGGTTTGCTTTTGGAGTCGACACACGCCGCGGCGTATTGCGAGCCGATGCCCACCATCTTCATCGCCATGGCTGGCGTGA
>JGI12635J15846_10001868_pt1 | contig 18351 bp, 15 predicted proteins | sample BlaSpr_A8_OM2_M2_FD_15846 | JGI IMG/M metagenome (IMG submission 15846) | reverse complement strand
CGTGGCGCCGCCGCTCCCGCCCGCCGCGCTCACGGCCTCCGACGGCACCTCGGCCACCCAGGTGGTCCTCGCCTGGAGCGCCTCGGCCAATGCGACAAGCTATGCGGTCTATCGCTCGACCGCGGCGGGCACGCAGGGCAGCCTGATCGGCACGGTCGCCACCCCCGGCTTCAACGACACGACAGCGCTCGCCGGCACCCTCTATTACTACGGCATCGTCGCCACCGGCCCCGGCGGCACGAGTGCCCTCTCAGTGCAGGATAGCGGGTTCGTTTCAGGGCCAACCGCCGTCACGCAGAGCAGTGTTTTAATCGTGAGCCATCCATCCGCGACCTCGACCGCGGGTCAACTGGTTACCTTCACGGTGACCGTCTCCGGCAACTCGCCGGCGGGCGCCATAACTTGTGCTGATGGCGCCACCATGTTCGCCTCGAACATATTGCTCACGAATAGCAGCGCAAGCTGCGCGACTTCCTTGTCAACCCCGGGTCCGCACCTTATCACTGTCACTTACNGCGGCGACCCCAATAACAGCCCGGGGACCGGGACATTTACCCAGACCGTCCAGGCGGCTACCATGGGCAGCAGCAGTGGCTCGGAGGGCGCTTCTTCCGGAGGGGGCGGCGGAGGTTGTACGGTGAACCGCACCGGGCACGCGGATTGGACTTTGCTTTTCATGTCGGCCATTGCAGGCTTATATCGGCTGCACAGACGGAGCCGAAACTCGCCGGGCCGACAAGGCTATCGACTGCGGTGCGGCGAGTAGGTAGGTGGAGCTCGCTTCTTCTCTGCCCAGCGGTAAGCCGCAATCCGGAAAGTACGACTGCATTGCGCCGCTGGTCTGACCGAACCAATAGATCGTTGGTTGCTTCACAAAGAGATATCCCATCGAAAGCCACTGCGCATCGCACTGCTGTTGCCATCACGTCGCAGTGCAATGTCCTACCGTCCGCGCACACCCGCCATCCGCGCTTTGTCTGGCACGGCACCTGAGTGTCGGCGGCAGCGAGCGAAGCTCACGGGTATAGTAGAGTCCGTCAAATAAACCCCAGCGCAATGGAAGAACAACAAACTCGCAAGCAATCTTTGGTCGCCTTGAGCATCGCCGCAATGGGCGTAGTTTATGGCGACATCGGCACGAGTCCGCTCTACACCATGCGAGCGATCTTCGACCCGGACATCGGCCTGCAGCTGAGTCCTACCAACTTGCTGGGCATTGTTTCGCTCATCTTTTGGTCGCTGGTATTCGTCGTTTCGCTGAAATACGTCACCTTGATCCTGCGCGCGAACAATCATGGCGAGGGCGGAATAATGGCGCTCCTCGCTCTCGCCAGCAACTCGGTCGGGGGAAATGAGCGGCTGCGCAACATTTTGCTCGGCATGGGCGTATTCGGTGCCGCGCTGTTTTACGGCGATGCCATCATTACGCCGGCGATCTCGGTGCTCGGCGCCGTTGAAGGATTGGAAGTCGCCGCACCGGTCCTGAAACTGTATGTGGTTCCGCTGAGCATGTCGGTTTTAGCCGCGCTATTCCTCGTCCAAAGACTGGGCACGGCCGGTATCGGGCGCGTCTTTGGACCGATCATGGTGCTGTGGTTCGTGGTCCTCGCCTTGATCGGCCTGGTCAATATCATTCGCGCACCGGCGATCATCGCCGCGCTCAATCCCGTCGCCGCCATCGAATTCTGCCTGCACCATCGATGGATTGCTTTCGTGGCTCTCGGTGGAGTAGTACTCGCCTTGACCGGTGCCGAAGCGCTGTACGCGGATATGGGTCACCTGGGAGCCAAACCGATTCGGGTCGCCTGGTTCGGGTTGGTGTTTCCTGCGCTGGTCTTGAACTACATGGGTCAGGGTGCGTTGCTGCTCGCGAATCCGCAAGCGCTGGATAATCCGTTCTATCTGCTCTTTCCTGCCTGGGCGCTTTATCCGATGATCGCACTGTCCACTGCCGCGGCTATCATCGCCTCGCAAGCCGTGATATCGGGAGCGTACTCGATGACCAAGGAAGCCATTCAGTTAGGGTTCCTGCCGCGCATGCGCATCATTTACACCTCTGCGCGCGAGATGGGACAAATCTATATTGCCTACATCAATTGGCTGGTGTTCGCCGCTGTCATTGCTGCCGTGCTCGGCTTCGGTTCATCCTCGGCGCTGGGCGCCGCCTACGGCATCGCGGTGACCGGCACGATGTTGATAACAACCTGCCTCACCTTCTTCGTCGTGCGCTCGGGATGGCACTACAGCTTACTGCTGTCGGTATTTGCGACCGCTTTTTTCTTTGTTATCGATATCACATTTTTCTCCTCGAACCTGCTGAAGATCGTCCAAGGCGGGTGGTTCCCGTTGGTGATCGCCGGAATCATATTCACCGTGATGATGACCTGGAAGCGTGGCCGCGCGATTTTGTTCGAACACTCGCGCGACAACGCTATGCCCCTCGCCTCATTTCTGGAATCGCTGCTGGAGCATCCCTTGACCCGCGTCGAAGGCACTGCCATCTTTCTCTCTGCCGACCCGCAAGGTGTGCCGCACGCGTTGTTGCATAACCTCGCTCACAATAAAATACTGCACGAACGAGTCGTGTTCCTCACGGTGGTCTATCGAGGCATTCCCTGGATTGAGCCGGCCGATCGCTTGCGGGTCGAGCCGCTCGGTCATAACTGCTACCAGATCACCGCTTACTATGGCTTCAAGGATGAAGTGGATCTGCCGCAGCTGTTAAAATTATGCATGCCCTTCGGATTGGAATTCGAGCCGCTGCGAACGTCTTACTTCCTGAGTCGCGAAGCCGTGGTGCCCACACCTGGCGGCGGGATGGCGCTGTGGCGCGAGCGGCTGTTCGCGATGATGGCGCGCGATGCCGGCAGCGTGGCAGAATATTTCAAACTGCCGGCGAATCGAGTGATCGAGCTGGGTTCGCGAGTGGAGATCTAGTCTAGGAACGCGACAAGAGAGCTTCAACACCTCGCCAAATGCTTGCGTGCGGCGACGGTACGAGGTCCGCGCCGCTTTGTTGCCGGAAGTGAGTTGCGTCGAGGTGCACGCCGTTCGACAAGGATAATCGGTGCAGCGTTGGGATGACGTTTAGTTCAGCTTACGAAACGGCTTGCCTGCCCGAGCTGGCAGGTCCAGATCGTCCTGCAAGCACAACAAACGCGCTCGCAAGATGATCTGATCTTCCGGCCGTCAACCATTTCCGCTCCCGCGTTCAGTCGAAGCGATCGCTATGCCGTATGCGGCCAAATTGCAGACCGCCTAACCGTAATTCTTCGTCGCAAAATCCCAGTTCACCAGGTTCCAGAACGCGTTGAGATAGTCCGGCCGGCGATTGCGGTAGTCGATGTAGTAGGCATGCTCCCAAACGTCGCAGGTCAATAGCGCCGTCTTGCCCGCCACGGTGAGTGGAGTTTGTGCGTTCGAGGTGCTAACGAGTTCCAATGAGCCGTCGGCATTCTTCACCAGCCAAGCCCATCCCGATCCGAACGTGGTGACGGCTGTCTGGGTGAACTGCTTTTTGAACTCATCGAAGGAACCGAACTTTGCCGTTATCGCCTGCGCCAGTTTGCCGGTCGCCGGTCCGCCCCCGTTGGGTGAAAGGCTATGCCAGTAGAAAGTATGGTTCCATACTTGCGCGGCGTTGTTGAAGATGCCACCTGAAGATCTCTTGATGATTTCCTCGAGTGTCGGCTCTTCAAATTCTGTGCCCTTGATCAGATTATTCAGATTGGTCACATAGGTCTGGTGGTGCTTGCCGTAATGGAACTCCAGCGTTTCTTTCGAAATGTGTGGCTGCAATGCAGTCAGCTCGTAGGGAAGCGGAGGGAGTACGTGTTGCATGAGGGCCTCCTTGCAGGGGGATTGGGGAAGAGGGAAAACGCTCTCGATTCTAGCCAAAGCGGACCCCAGAGGCAACGTGGGAATACGTCGGCTTACCGCGTGGGCCCTCTTTTGCAAGGGGAGAACGGTGAGCAGAATTGATGGAGCGCCCTTGGCTGGTGCAACCAGGAAACCTAGGCAGCTGCGAGACTGCCCGTCTCAACGGCCGCGATCGCCTTGGCCTGGTTCATATCTTCAGTATAGCCGCAGGCGTACAAGCAACAAGCCAATTGGTTAACGATGGGATATGGAATGGGCAACTTTCCGGCCATGGTTTGGCGAATCCAGGTGACCGTGTCCCCCGCCTCCAGGCGCTCCGGCAGTCCCGGCAGGCTGCGTACAGGACCGATTTCCGCTTCGAACAGAACTTGATGCTGCCCGTCATGAAGGAACTCGATCTGCGGGCGACGTTTCGGATTGGCGAACGCCTCACCGTCGGTGCTGCGCAGCAGCAGCGCGGTGAAGCGCATGGTTTCCAGGAACTCGCGAACCCTGTCCAGGTAAGTCGTCTGGCTGGCACCGCAGATACGCACACCCTGTCCAGCAAAAGGATCGATCAATTTGACGATGGTATGGGCGCTGTTGCGCAGCCCCAGGCGACCGCGCAGTGCCATGAGACTGGCGAGTCCGGGCGCGATCGTCGCAGTGGGGACGAAGGCGACTCCTTCTTCGTCGAGCGCCTTTTGGGCCATGCCTAAACTCGCCTGAGGCAAAATCCCAAATTCGCGCAAAATATAAGCGGTCGCCACTCTCCCGTGTCCTTCAAGTGTGCCATGCAAAAGTATCGGTACGCCGAAACGCTGCAGAATCAGGACCAGCAGTGGCAACAAATTGGGCTGCTGCCGCCCACCGTTATAAGTCGGAATCACGATAGGCCGAAAATTTGTCCTCGGCGAACGCAGAATATGCACGCGTTCGGCAGCCGCCGCATAGAAACCCAGCAATTCAGACAGCGACTCAGTCTTCAGCTGCAAGGCAAGGAGCAAGCCGCCCAATTCCAGGTCAGGGACGCCACCGTCGAGCATGGCGGCGAACAAGTGTCGCGCATCGGTTTCGCCGAGGTCGCGCGATCCTTCCTCGCCGCGGCCGATATGACGGATATATTTACTGAAGGTCATGGAACTCGGCAAAAAACTCGAAGCGCTTGGGTCGTCGCGGGAGTGGATTGGCCTTGAGGGAGCAAGTTGGGTGCCAAGTTGCGGCGCGCAATCGCCTTCGCGCAGTTGGCGCCGGAAACGGCTGATGACGCACATGCCGGGTCAATGCTTGGTGCATGAACCCCAACAACGCATGATTTTGGTGCAGAAGCCTTGCGGAAATGCGCGCGGCGCGTGCCAATGAAAACCGCGCTGAAAAGCGGGTGTTTGGTAAGCTGCTCCGGGCTGCTTGAATCGAATCAGCGTTCCAGCAAATCCAACTTGGCCTTGACCTTCGCATACTCGTCGGCATCGGGCGGCGCATCCTTACGCTCGACGATCGGCTTCCAGCGTTTGGAGAGTTCGGCGTTGAGCGGGGTGAAATGGCGCTGCTCCGGTGGCACGTCGTCCTCGGCGAAGATCGCTTCCACCGGACACTCGGCCACGCACAACGTGCAGTCGATACACTCGTCGGGGTCGATCACCAGAAAATTCGGTCCCTCGCGGAAACAGTCCACGGGGCAGACTTCGACGCAGTCGGTGTACTTGCACTTGATGCAGGATTCGGTGACAACATAGGTCATGAATTACCCTTGCTTTGAACAATGAAATGCGACCGCGGAGGGGGTGTATTTTAGCAGAAACGGACGGCGCGTCGGGGTGGCGCAGCCATTGGGGCCGTTATTTGATTTTTTCCCGGCCCCATGGGTACCATAGACTTATGCAGGCGCATAGCGCATTCTGTCCGCATGACCCCACCCCCGAGGTACCTCAGAGACCATCCATGAATGAACAAATTCATCACGTCACCGATCAAAGTTTCGAATCCGAAGTATTGCAGTCCCACGTGCCGGTCCTGGTCGATTACTGGGCCGAATGGTGCGGCCCGTGCAAAATGATCGCCCCCATTCTCGATGAGGTTGCCAAGGAATACGACGGAAAGTTGAAAATTGCCAAGCTGAACATCGACGAGAACCAGGGCACCCCGCCCAAATACGGCATCCGCGGCATACCGACCCTGATGTTGTTCAAGAACGGCAATGTGGAAGCCACCAAGGTCGGCGCGCTGTCGAAATCTCAGCTTGCCGCATTTATTGACAGCAACCTGTAAAGCGTCTAGTCTCCCAACGCAATCCCCCGGTCGCGGCAACCGTTGCCGATCAAGCCGCCAGCGGCTCCCGAAGAAGACTTAATCCTCGGCCGGTTTCGCCTCCCACCCTTCCCCCCAGTAATTCTGTTCAACCTGCGCGCTAAAACTCCATGCATCTTTCCGATCTAAAAAACCATCAGATCACCGATCTGGTGGAGATGGCCATCGCCAACGAACTCGAAGGCGCCAACCGCCTGCGCAAGCAGGAATTGATTTTCGCGTTGCTCAAGAATCAAGCCAAAAAGGGTGAGAGCATCTTCGGGGAAGGGACGCTCGAGGTCCTGCAAGACGGCTTCGGCTTCTTGCGCTCGCCCGACACTTCGTATTTGGCCGGGCCGGACGACATTTATGTGAGCCCATCGCAGATCCGCCGATTCAATCTGCACACCGGCGATTCCATCGAAGGGGAGATTCGCACTCCGAAGGATGGCGAACGCTACTTCGCGCTGGTCAAGGTCGATCTGGTCAATGGCGGCCCGCCGGAAGCGGCTAAAAACAAGATCCTTTTCGAGAACCTGACGCCTCTCTTCCCGACTCATCGCTTGCAACTGGAACGCGATATCAAGGCGGAAGAAAACATTACCGGCCGCGTTATCGACATCATTGCGCCGATTGGCAAGGGACAGCGCGGTCTGCTGGTCGCCTCGCCCAAATCGGGTAAGACGGTCATGCTGCAGCACATCGCCCACTCTATCGCGGCCAATCATCCCGACGTCGTGTTGATCGTGCTGCTGATCGACGAACGGCCCGAGGAAGTCACCGAGATGCAGCGCTCGGTGAAGGGTGAAGTCGTTTCGTCCACATTCGATGAGCCGGCGACGCGCCATGTGCAGGTCGCCGAGATGGTGATCGAAAAGGCGAAGCGTCTGGTCGAACACAAGAAGGACGTCTGCATACTGCTCGACTCGATCACTCGCCTGGCGCGCGCTTACAACACCGTCGTACCGGCTTCCGGCAAGGTGCTTACCGGCGGTGTGGATTCCAATGCGCTGCAACGGCCCAAGCGCTTCTTCGGGGCGGCGCGCAACATCGAGGAAGGCGGTTCGCTCACCATCATCGCCACTGCGTTGGTGGACACCGGTTCGCGCATGGATGATGTTATCTACGAGGAATTCAAAGGCACCGGCAATATGGAAATCCACCTTGACCGGCGCATGGCGGAAAAGCGCACCTACCCCGCCATTAACGTCAACCGTTCGGGTACGCGGCGCGAAGAATTGCTGATTGAAAAGGACGTGCTGCAGAAAATCTGGGTGCTGAGAAAACTCCTCTATCCCATGGACGAGCTCGAAGCCATGGAGTTCCTGCTCGATAAAGTCAAAGCGACAAAGAACAACGCGGACTTCTTTGATTCGATGCGTCGCGGCTAGTTGGCAGGAAGCGGGCGCCGCTCAGCCAAGTTCTATCTACGTCTACGTTTTTTTTCTTGGACCCCTCGTCCACGGCGTACAGAGGGTTCGCGGTGCCTCCAAACGTTGTGCACGCTCATTCCTAATAGCTATACGGCGGTCGGTTGCGACGTCGCCAACATCGCGCCAAGCCATTGCCCGCGCTGCAGGCGAAAGGCGTTTCGTTCAACGAGAACGGTTTTCCGGGCTTCAAAACGGTTGACCACGTCTGCCTCGAGGGTTCGGAGAAAGCCGCGTGATTCAACGGTCCGGATGGTCAGATATCGGGTGCCTGGATGAACCGCCCGCATGACCGGGTTCTGGTCGTTTGCGGGCGGCGGCGTCCGGGTTGTCGAACGGGACCGGGGATTGAATTTTCGACTGTTTTGCGGCATACTAGTGGGCTTAATTGGCGACGGCATGTCGGATATCCCGAGCAGCGCCGCACCGCCAGCCCACGAAAGGAAACGCCATGAAAGCCGGAATTCATCCCAAATACACTGAAATCGACGTGACTTGCTCCTGCGGCAACACGTTCAAGACCAGCTCGACCCTGGGCAAGCCGCTGCATGTCGAGGTATGTTCCAATTGTCACCCCTTCTACACGGGTAAACAGAAAATCGTCGATACTGCCGGACGGGTGGAGAAATTCCGTCAGAAGTACGGCATGAAGTCCGCGTAGACCGCAGTGTGGGTAGGAGAGGCAGCTCTGGCTGCCTTTTTTATTGCCTCGGCTTCTTCGAAGCAATCGCCAGGGATCATCGCATCGTTCGGGTCGATTCCGCTTGACCAACTCTTGCGCCGATGCGCTGCAAAACATCGGCCTTCGAGCGGCCTATCGGTGCAAAGCACAGTACAATCTGCGAGCTTATAATCAGCGTACTCAATGTGCTCAACAACCAGCTAGCTGCAGGTTTTAACGTGACCGCGAAGCAACGCCACGGCGCAGCGGCTGCGCCTTCCGCCGGCGATTACGCGAAGGTGGTCGCTTGAGCGCGACGCCGATGGGCTGGCTTTCCGAGTTCGGCCATCGCCTCGAGTTCGACGGCACGACGAACCCGGTCAAATCGCTACTGTTCGTCGTTGTTTGTCTTGCCTGGATACTGCCGGGTTTGCTCGGCCATCAGCCCTGGAAGCCGGACGAAGCCTATACCTTCGGCGTCGTGTACCACATCATTCAGAGCGCCGACTGGGTGGTCCCGACCCTGGCCGGCGAGCCGTTCATCGAAAAGCCTCCCCTGTTCTTCATCACCGCCGCGCTGTTCGCGAAGGCATTCTCCTGGCTGTTGCCCCTGCACGACGGTGCCCGGCTCGCCACTGCGTTCTATATCGGCCTCACTCTTTGTTTTGTGGCCCTGACGGCGCGCGAACTTTACGGGGAACGCCATGCCCGCATCACCATCATCATCTTGCTCGGCTGCCTCGGGCTGCTGGTACGGGCGCACCAACTGATCACCGATGTCGCGCTCCTGTGTAGCTTTGCCATGAGCTTTTACGCGCTCGCGCTGGCTCGCTCAAAACCGGTCGCCGCGGGATTCCTGCTAGGTACCGGAGTGGGCATCGGTTTCCTCTCCAAAGGCTTGCTGGAGCCAGGCATCATCGGTATCACCGCGGTTCTGCTCCCTGTGCTGTGCAAGGAATGGCGCAAGAAAAGTTATCTCGGCGTGCTCGCCATTGCCTGCGTTGCGATGCTGCCGTGGTTACTCATCTGGCCGTGGGCGCTCTACCAGCGTTCACCGGAACTTTTCCATGAATGGTTTTTCGTCCAAAACTGGGGACGTTTCCTCGGGCTCGTTCAGCTGGCCTCGCCAAACGAGCCATTTTTCTACTTCAAGATTTTGCCTTGGTATGCCTGGCCCGCCTGGCCGATCGCGCTGTGGACCCTGTGGCGAGGCGGGTTGGAAGGGCTGCGCAAAGCGCAGATCCAGCTGCCGTTACTCGGTTTCGCTGTCGCTATCACGGTGTTGGGCATCGCACACGACGGCCGTGAGGCTTATGCCCTGCCTTTGTTGCTGCCCCTGGCCCTGCTCGCCGGAGCGGGCATCGATACCCTGCAACGCGGTGCGGCAAGCGCCCTGGACTGGTTCGGCGCCATGACCTTCGGTTTGCTCTGCATGGTCTTATGGGTGGGCTGGTTTGCCTTGCTGACCGGTGTGCCTGCTCCCGCGGCGGCATGGATCCGCAAGACCTACCTCCCCGGTTACACGATGCCTTTCGAGTTCGGCGCTTTCCTCGTCGCGCTGGTATTGACTGCCGTGTACGCCGCCACCATAGTCTTCACCCGGCGCAACAATCGCCGCGCCATCATCAACTGGACGGCCGGGGTGACGGTCGCATGGCTGCTCGCGATGACTATCTGGCTGCCGATGATCGACGAAGGAAAAAGCTATAAACGCATGATGATGGATCTCGGTAACGCTCTGCCGAAGACGCCTGACTGCGTGGCGAGTCGCAGTCTAGGCGAACCGCAGCGCGCCCTGCTCGACTATTACTTGGGTCTGATCACTGAGCGGATCGAGAACGGCGCCGGCGACAATTGCAAATATCTCCTCGAGCAAGGGACCTCCGGCGGAGCGTTCGATCCCGGCCCGGGATGGACGAAAATCTGGGAAGGCGCGCGCCCGGGAGACACCAGCGAAAGATTCCGGATGTATCAGCGATAAGGATCGTTTTCAACTCCGCCCATGGGCGCCATATCAGGGCCGCGGTCGAACCGGTCTGCGCAGCGTCTGCGACGGAGCTAATGCGCGGCGCTCGTCAGCTGATCGGCCGGCAATTCTATCCAGTGCCTCATCGGTTTGCCGGTACCGCTCGCCAAATGAGTCAGACAGCCGATGTTCGCCGTGAGAATCTCGTCGGGTTGGCCAGACTCCAGCGCGCGCAGCTTGCTGGTCCGTAGCTGTTGCGACAATTCCGGCGGCAGAATCGAGTAGGTGCCCGCCGAACCGCAGCACACGCGAGCATCGGGAACGGGCGTCAGCGTGAACCCGGCGTTCACCAACAGCGATTCCACCACCCCGCGAACCTTTAACCCATGTTGCAGGCTGCACGGGGATTGGAAAGCAACGCGCTTCGCATATTGTCGATCGTCATGCGCGCGAGCCGAGCCAGCGGATCGACGGCGAGAATTCGATTGAGCTTGGCTAACGAAAGCAAGACGGCGTCGGCGCGCGGCGTAGCGCCGCCGGCAAGTCCGGTTCCCGCGCCGCGCGCTACCACGGGCACCCGCACCCGGTGGCAGATTGCCAAGATGCGCGCCACTTCTGCTTCGCTGGAGGGCAACACCGCCAGCAGCTGAACTTGGCGGTATACCGCCAGTCCGTCGCACTCATAGGGCCGCAAGTCTTCGCTTTCGGAGAGCACCGACTGCGCCGGGAGGAAGCTCAGGAACTCGCGCAACAGCCCCTGTTTGATCGACTGGTGAGGCAGCGCTGCCATGGCGGGTTCCTTGCAAGAGGCAAAATCCTATCATGACCCCGCTTGATTTATCACGAAGCAATATGGGACATTTCACCGCAGTGGCATGGGCCCCCTGATAGGCCTATAATGCAGGGGGTAGCGTGTGTTCTGCTGCCCCCGAGTAGTGCGGGCCTATTTCGCCATCCTGACTTGCCAAACCGACAAAAATGATAACCGACACCCAAGTCGTTCCCATGCTGAAGGCCCTTGGCCGATACCGGGTACTGAAAGTGCTCGGTGAAGGGGCCATGGGCACCGTGTATCGGGCCTTCGACCCTCTGATCGAGCGGGCGGTCGCGGTCAAGACCATCAGTTTGCGCTTTGACCGCGGAGAAATGGAGGGCTTCAAGGAGCGCTTCTATCGCGAAGCGAAATCAGCGGGACGGCTCAATCATCCGAACATCGTCACCATCCATGATGTCGGCGAGACCGGTGAGATCGCCTATTTGGCCATGGAGTTGCTTGAGGGGCTTTCTCTGCGGCAGGTGATTGACGCCGGGACCAAGCTCGCACCGGAACGCATTGCGCGCATCGTCGCGGAAGTCGCCGACGCGCTCGCCTACGCGCACGACAACGGCATCATCCATCGCGATGTGAAGCCCGCCAACATCTCGCTCACGAAAAGCGGATTGGTGAAGATTACCGACTTCGGCATTGCCCAAATGCCGGCTGCCTCCCATACCATGCCCGGCATCATGGTGGGGTCGCCCAAATACATGTCCCCTGAGCAAGTGACCGGCACGGCGCTAGACGGCCGCACCGACATCTTTTCTCTGGCGGTGGTGCTGTACGAATTGCTGGTAGGCCATACCCCGTTCGAGGGCCGCGATTTCGCCAATCTGATGTACAAGATTGCCCATCAATTGCCGCTGCCGCCCAGCGTCGCCGCGGCCGGCGTACCACCTGCGTTCGACGCGGTGGTGGCAAAGGCCTTGGCAAAAAACCGCGAACATCGCTACCAGAGCGCCCGGGAGATGGCTCGCGATCTACGCAATCTGTGTCAATTGCTCATCGCTTCGCCGGCGCCGGCCAAAGTGCCCGGCGCGGCAGTGGAACTGGAGGCATTGCCCCATCATCCCGGTAACGCCATGGTTCCCCTTGGGGCCGGACGCTCCCGGAGCCGACCGAGGCTACGTGCTCACTTCGTCTATGTGCCGCTATTCGCCGCCATCTTGGGCGCTGGCACAGTCATCGCTCTGGAGCGGCTGGTACCGTCACATACCGATCCGATCGTGGACATCGCGCAAGGTCCGCCCTATATGGGGATGCAGGTCCCGATTGCGCTCGCCGAGGCCGGACAAGCTGATCCGGCACCGTTCGCCGAACTGCCCAGGAAAGTAGAAGAGGCGAAACCTGACGAATCCAGGCCGCCAGTCAAGAGTAACGCTAAGAGCGTAATGCCCTCGGCGGCTCGCACGGTGATGCCGCCCAGCGCACCCAGGAGTCGCGCCGAGGAACTTGACGACCGGCTGAGGCAACTGAAGGCGGATCTGATGGATCTGCGCGCAAGGTACACCGAGGAGCACCCCGATGTGGTCATTGCGAGGCGGCAGATCGATCAGCTGGAGAGAGAAATAGAAGAGGTCAAATAGCCGGAGCGGCCGAACCTTCGCGTGTCGTTCCTGCTGTAAACCTCGTCCCCGCCCTATGGCAAGACCGACAAGCTGATTGGGCTGTTAGCCGCTTTTGACGGACCTCGCCAAGTACTAAAACTAAAGTCGAAGATTGCGGTCCAGCAGCCGGCCTCAGCGCTTCTCCCGATCGACGGGGCGGGCGGCGACGTCTTCGATGTCGATGCCTGCCTTCGGGCGCTCGCTATCGGAGGGCCTCGTTAGATTGCAGGATCGTCTTCACGCCGGCCCGTGTACCAGCGCGCGTAGTACTGGGCGACCACCGGCCCGTCACTCATCAGTGCATGGCATTTGTCGAGCTGGAACGGCTTCATGCTCTCCGGTTGGGTCACCTCACCGGCCAGGGTCTGATAGGCGGCAGTGGCAACGGAGCCGATCAGCTCGGTGATATGGGTGCACCCTCGCGCGCCACGGAACATCTCGCGCACCTTGGTGGTGAAGCCCGGCAGCAGGCTCAACCCGACCAACTGCTTATAATCCGGCGTAATGACTTCGCAGTTCCCCGGATAGGGCCCGGCGTCGGTCTGTGCCTCGGCGTCCACGATGTTGAGCCGCTTGTTGATGGTGAGGCGCACCCACATTTCATGGACCGGCTCGCCTGCCTTGCGGATACCGGCAGTCAGCGTCAGGTCATGAGACTTGACGTCGCGGAGATGCCCTTCGATGTCGAATAAACCGTCGGCGCGACGATAGCCTCTGACCTCGACGTTGCGAGTGTGCAGACGCTCACGTGGAGCGGTGGAGGGGGTGAGTGGCATGCTGGTTCTCACTCGTTAGATTGTTGCAACGCCTAGCTCCTTGCGGACGAGGGTCACGGGCAATGCGGCAAGCTGGACCACCGTGTTTGCAACGGAACCCGGCACCGGGTCCGCGAACAGCGAAGTGCCACGCGCACCCATGACGATCTGCTCGGCACCCAGTTCCATGGCGAAGCGTACGATGGTCTCGGTCACATTGCCGATACGCTTGAATTGCTTATCATCGAGAAACATCTCGCGTGGCCTGAGGTGACCGGGCGCTGCACGGTGACCAGTGAACGTCCACCGGCAAACAGTGGGTGGGCAAGTACAGCACGTGACCGAGCACGCGACTGGCGCAGTCCGATCCATCAAAAGGCACGAGTATTTTCATGATTCGTGAGTCTACACGCTCAGCGGCCCGGTCTCGACTGCCGGCCTCTTCCAATATTCGCGCCGATGATCTGTGCGAGCGCCACGCGGAGTCTCGCTTGCAAAACATTTCGAACACCAACATTTCGAACACCATGCGGCCACCCCGGCTGCAATTGAAGACGCGACACTATAGAATAGGCGCATCATCGCGTCATCTTGCGTCACTGCGTCGCGTTAATACTCTGCTCCCCGCTGTGGAATCTTCTGTGATGTTTTGTTGTTCATTGCCTGGCGTTCTGCGCCGCCTGCTGCACACGACGGCGCTTGCGATCGGGCTGACGTCCGCTGCCGGTTTTGCTGCCTCCGCCGACGAGCTGTTTCTCGCTGCGCAAGATGCTGTGCGTGCCGCCGATACACAGAAGCTCGATACGCTCGCGGTGAAATTGCGCGGCCATCCACTGGAATCCTACGTACGCTACTGGCAGATTAACGCGCACATGAGTAGTGCGACGCCGAATGACGTCCGAGGTTTCTTTACGCGTTACCCCGATTCACCCTTGATCGACAAGCTGCGCGGGGACTGGCTCAAAGACTTGGGTATGCGCGGGAAGTGGGACTTGTTTCTGGCTGAATATCCGTCGTTGGTGAACGGCGACCTGGAAGTCACCTGTTTCGACCTCCAGGCGCGCGCTGCGCAAGGTGAACAGGAGGCGATGGGGGTGGCGCACTCGCTGTGGTTCACCGGCAAAACGCTGCCGGAAAGTTGCACCCCGCTATTCGATCGCATGATCGCCAATGGTCAGCTATCCACCAGCGATCTCTGGGAACGCGTTCGCTTGGCGCTGGACGCGGGCAACCTGCAATTGGCGAAGCAGTTGAACATCCTCGCCCCCGAGGGTCAATTGTTCAAGCAAAAAACTCTGGAACGCGTCGCCGCCGATCCGCAGCGCTTTTTGGAAAGGCCCCTCGAATTTACGACTCGTGCCGACCGGGAACTGCTCATGTTTGCCCTCGGCCAGCTGGCGCGTTCCGACGCGCCGCGAGCGGCGGCATACTTTGAATCCGTCGCGGCGCGTTTCCCGGAGTCCGAGCGCGGCTATCTGTGGGGACAGATCGCCTACCGCGGCGCCCTCAATCTGGAGCCGCAAGCCCTCGCCTGGTACGCGAAGGCGGCCGATTCACCGCTTAGCGACAGCCAGCTCGCCTGGCGGGCACGCTCGGCTCTGCGAGCGCAAGACTGGAATGAGGTCTTGACCACGATCGAGCGCATGGCCGACGCTGAGCGTAATGAAACGACCTGGCGATATTGGAAAGGGCGGGCGCTCGTGGCGCAAGGACAGCATCTGCAGGCCATGGATATTCTCGTACCCCTGGCCCGAGAAACCAACTTCTACGGCCTGCTCGCGGCCGAGGAAATCGGAGCCACCCTCTCCGCACCACCGGATATCTGGAAGCCGCTCGAAATCGATCTGAAAAAGATTCAGGCCATTCCGGGCATCCAGCGTGCGCTTGATCTCAACAGACTGGGCCTGGCGCCGGAAGCGCTGCTCGAATGGCTCTACGCGAGCCGCGATTTGGACGATCGGCAATTGCTCGCTTCAGCCGAAGTGGCCAAGCGCGCCAATTGGGTCGATCGCGCGGTCAATACAGCCGACAAGACGCGCCAGGTGCACGACTTCAGCCTGCGTTTCCCGACGCCCTACCGCGAACTTTTGGCGGCAGCGGCGCAGGCCAACCAATTGGATGAAGCGTGGGTCTATGGACTGATGCGCCAGGAAAGTCGCTTCATGCCGGAAGTCCGTTCGCACGTCGGTGCCGCAGGACTGATGCAACTGATGCCGGCGACGGCACGCTGGGTCGCCAAGAAGCTCGGCGTAAACGGCTTCAACCAAGATCAGCTCACCCAAGTGGGCACCAATCTGTCCTTTGGCGCCTACTACCTCAAGTACGTTCTGGACAAGCTCGGCAATCCGGTGCTCGCTACTGCGGGCTACAATGCCGGGCCCAATCGACCGCGCCGCTGGCTCGCCGAGGCACCCATGGAAGGCGCGATCTACGCCGAGTCTATCCCTCTCAACGAAACCAGAGATTACGTGAAAAAGGTCATGACCAACGCCACCCTGTACGCCAACCGGTTGGGACTGCAGTGGCGGTCACTGAAGGAGCGTATGGGAACCATGCCGGCACGCGCCAACGTACCTGATCCAGCCGAGGGAACACCCCAGGGCAGTTGAGGCGCAGCGAGGCTTGCGCCGCAGATGATCGACGTCCTCAACCGGGTCCTGATGCCAAATGTTTGTCGATATGCCAGCCAACAAAATAAGCCTGAGCGAATAACAACCATGAAAGTGCGAAACGTTTGCATCCTCGGTGGTAGCGGCTTCGTCGGGCATTACTTGGCCGAAGCTCTCACCGAGCGTGGCCTCGAAATCCGTATATTGACGCGCCAGCCGGCCCGCGCACGCGACCTGCTGGTGCTTCCCAGCACGGAAGTGGAGCAAGCGGATGTGCACGATTCGGCCCAGTTGATCCACCAGTTCAGCGGCATGGACGCTGTCATCAATCTGGTTGGCGTTCTGCACGACGGCCGGGACAATGGCAGCTTTTACGGCGCGCACGTGGACTTGGCCGATAAGGTCGTCGATGCGTGCGCGCAAGCGGGCGTGCGCCGCTTAGTGCATATGAGTGCGCTTAAGGCCGATCCGCAGGGGCCGAGTGCTTATTTGCGCTCCAAGGGTAAAGGCGAAGAGACTGTCCGCGAAGGTGCGCTCAAGCAGGGCATCGCCGCGACCATTTTCCGTCCCTCGATAATCTTCGGACCCGGAGACCGCTTCCTAAATCGCTTCGCCCAGCTCATCCGGTTAAGTCCGGTGATTCCGCTCGCTTGCCCGAACGCACGCTTCCAGCCGGTCTTTGTGGAAGACGTGGCGCGGGCGTTTGCGGAGTCCCTGGATGACCGTGGCAGCTTCGGTCAAACCTACGATCTCTGTGGCCCGCAGACGTATACGCTGAAGCAACTGGTCAGCCTGGTGGCCACGCTGACCGGGCGCACCCGCACGATCATTGGCCTGGGCCCAAGTTTGTCGCGGATACAAGCGCGGGTGCTCGAGTGGCTCCCTGGCCAGCCGATGACGCGCGACAACCTGCTTTCGCTGCAAGTGGACAACGTTTGCGCCTGCGCCTTTCCACGTGATTTTACGCCGACGGCGCTCGAAGCGATTGCTCCGCTCTACCTCGCGGGGACGAGTTCCCGCGGACGTTATGCCTATTTTCGCTACACTGCCGGGCGTTAGCGATTCGTGCGATCGACCGCTGCGAGCAGGACTGGGCGTATTAGCGCACCCGGCTGTGCAGCGCGACCAGAATAGTGTGCTGGTGGTGCTCAGCGATACGCACACGCCTGGAACGGGCGTGCCGGCGAGACGGAAGCCTCTGGCGGCGAAAGCCGCCAAGCCCGGGTCGAAGACCCGCGAAACCCCCGCGACAACGCCGCACGGAGTTTAGCGTTGGGAGAGTTCACAACGTATCTCGTGGGTGGCGCGGTGCGCGACGCGCTGCTTGGACTACCCACTCAGGACCGTGATCACGTCGTCGTCGGTGCCACACCGGAGCAAATGGTGGCACTCGGCTTTCAGCCGGTCGGGGCAGACTTTCCCGTCTTCCTGCACCCGCAAAGCCACGAGGAATACGCCTTGGCACGCACTGAGCGCAAGACGGCTCGCGGCTACAAAGGCTTCCAAATCCATACGACCCCCGAGGTCACCCTAGAGGAAGATCTGGCTCGCCGCGATCTCACTATCAACGCCATGGCGCAGGACGAAATGGGCCGATTGGTCGATCCCTACAATGGCGCCGAGGATCTTCGCGCAGGGGTGCTGCGCCATGTGAGCGAGGCCTTTGCCGAGGATCCAGTGCGGATTTTGCGGCTAGCCCGCTTCGCGGCGCGCTTTGCCGAATTTAGCGTTGCTGCGGAAACTATCGCGCTGGCGCGGCGTATGGTGGCCGCGGGCGAAGTCGATGGACTGGTACCGGAACGCGTCTGGCAGGAACTGTCGCGCGGCCTAATGGAGCAAAAACCGTCGCGCATGTTCCAGGTGCTGCGCGATTGCACCGCGCTCGCCAAAATTCTGCCCGAGGTCGATAAGCTGTTCGGCGTGCCGCAACCTCCTGAGCATCACCCGGAAATCGATACGGGCGTGCACGTCATGCTGGCAATCGACTACGCGGCCAAACAAGGTTGGTCGTTGCCCGTACGCTTTGCCGCACTCACCCACGATCTCGGCAAAGGCAACACGCCGGCCGAACTGCTCCCTAAACATCACGGCCATGAGGCGCGCAGCGTTGCTTTGTTGGATGAGCTGAGCCGCCGCTTGCGCGTTCCCGCCGACTGCCGCGATCTCGCTCGGCTCGCCGCCCGCTATCACGGCGACATCCATCGGGCACTGGAACTGCGTCCAGACACTCTAGTGAAGTTGTTTCAGTCCGCGGACGCGTTTCGCCGTCCCGAGCGCTTCAGCGAGTTGCTGCAAGCGTGCGAAGCAGACAGCCGCGGGCGGGCGGGGCGGGAGGACAAACCCTACCCGCAGGCGGCGTATC
>JGI12635J15846_10001866_pt1 | contig 18357 bp, 18 predicted proteins | sample BlaSpr_A8_OM2_M2_FD_15846 | JGI IMG/M metagenome (IMG submission 15846) | reverse complement strand
ATTCGTTCCTGCTGCTGTTCAACACCCATCCCGAGCCGATCGAGTGGACGCTGCCCAAGCAGTGGGGCCAGTGGTGGGAGCTGGTCATCGAGACCACCGATCCCGGCCGCTCGGGAGAAGATGTGCTGGAAAGCTCCGCGACAATGCCGGTCGCCGGGCGCTCCGTTGTCGTCCTGCGCCACCGCGACGCCCCCGAATAAGCCGCCCTGGCCGGCTCCTGGCGCCGCACCTTCATAATCGTGGCGACCTTGTTGCTCTATATGCGAAAAGTCCACCGCGATCATGGCGGCACGAGGGTTGTCGCGCGGGGTCAGGGGGTTTTGGCGCCGGACAGCTGATGGCTGGCGCACTGGTTGAATGCGGCGCCTGCGGCGATCGCGGAGGGCTGGGCCGTGGCGGTGGGCGCCTGCCCGCACCCGCCTCCTGATGAGAGCGAGCCAACCACGATGGCGCAGACGAGCAGTGCGACCGCGACGAGGATCACCGCGCCCGGCTGCGGCCGCCAGCGCCGCTGCTGGATCTGCTCGATCGTCGGCATCGCTTCCTGCCGGGTCAGCCTGGTGAAGATCGAGAAGAGCGAGCTGAGCCGCGGATCGCGGGACCGCAGCGCCTGTTCGATACTGGTCAGGGTTCGCTCCTGCGCGATTGGCAAGCTCATCTCTTCTTCTCCGTTCAGGTCTTCCAGAGCAACTACCCCGGGAGCGGTTCTGAAACGGGGAAATCAGGTGCTGACGTCGGCCCGAGGCCGATGATGATCATCCAGTGCCACGCGACCAGGGCAGGCGGTCAAGGCGAGCCGGGACCTTCGTACGGATGGTTCCCGCCTGGGCCTGGCTCACTATGCCGCCTCCCCTGGCCGCTTGTACTGGTGCGCCGGTCACACCGGCCGGTTACTCAGGTGCGCCGCCGGGGCACATCGGACCCGGTCGTTGCGGGCTCGGCGTCGTACTCGTCCGCGGGCTCGGCGTCCGGCACGGTCTCGGCCGGGTAGGCCGCAGTGTCGCCCGCGTCGTCCACTGGCTCCGGGTAGCCGGGTCCGTGACCGGTGCCCACCGCCGGGGCGTCGCCCTCGGGCAAGCCGACCGTGATCTCGGTGACCGGCGTCTCGTCGGCGGTGCTGGAGGTCTGGCCGAGCAGGTCCTGGAACAGGGCGCGGTAGTGGATCATTGCCTGCCGCAGGTCCTCGGTCGAGGCCTGGTTGTCGGCGGCGCGCTGGCTGATGCCGTACGCGGCGCGGTAGTGATCGAGGACTCCTCCGTGGTCCACGGAGAGGTCGGCGACCACCTGGTCGCCGCCCTCGGTGGGGTAACCGCGCTCCTGCATCACGGTCATGACCAGCCGCTGCGCGGCCATCACGGCTTCCTGTGGCGAGTCGACGAACTGCTCCTGGACCGCTGCCCAGTTCTCCTGGTAGCGGGCTCGCGCTGCGGGATCTAGCGGCTGGATGTCCAGGTCGGCGACGCGGCGCTGGCGGCTGGCCAGTTCGGCCTCGGCCTTGGTCTTGCTGCCCTTCTCCTCGACCAGCCGGTCGTACTCGGGGCCGAAGCGCTGCTGGAGCCGGCGTCGGCGCTGGTACATAACTCCGGCGACGATGGCCGCCACCACAATGATGACGACGATGATGATGACGATGGTCCCGGTCATTGCCTTCCTCCCGGGTTCGGTATTCGAGTGCGACTGCACTGCCCGGGAAGGTGAGTCTCAAACAGCCGCCATCCGTGCGCAAGAAAAGGAAATAGGCCCGCCCGGCAGAAACCGGACGGGCCAAACGACGCGATTTACCAGTAATACCAGCGGCGGCGTGGTGCCGACGGGCTGTACCAGCGGCGGCGCGGGGCCGCGACGGTCTCCCCGATGCGCACGACAAATCCGAGCAGCCAGATGACCAAGGCGGCAAGCGCCAGCCACCACAGGACAGGGAGCGCAAACCCGAGTGCGCCGAAGATGAGCACGATCAGCAGGGCCACAAGGATGATCGCCATTGAGGGCTTCCTCTCATGAGCCATACAAAGCGACCATTTCTTCTACCCTTGTGCCGGCCGTCGAACCTGCGTGGCCGGGAAACCGTGATGTTCTGCGCGGCCGGCGCGGGACCGCTACGCTGAGCGCCAGCTACAGAGAGTTAACGATGGCTACAAGCAGTAATCAACCGGTGTTTCAGCAGGGGCGAGCGGTACCGTTCCGCGCCGCCGGAAAGGACACCCATGTCTGGTCCAAGTCGTGGGGACGTTGACCTCGATCGCACGCTCGTTCCCGATTCGCGGCCTGCTCCGTCGCGCCGCCGCGTGCTGCTGGGCGCCGCGGGGGCCGGTGCCGTCGGCCTTGCCGCGGCAGCGGTGGCCAGCGCGGGGCCCGCGTTCGCCGATACCAGCCGGACGGCGGCAGCCTCGGCGCACGATGCCGGGGACACTGGCCACGGCAGCGAGGTCTCCGAGCCGGTCGTGGTTCACCTGCGCGACGCCCGGTCCGGCGAGCTGGACATCTTCGCTGGAACCACGCACACCCGGCTCCGCGACCCTGACCTCGCCGCCCGGCTGGCCCGGGCAGCCAGGTGATCGTTCGGCCCGCCCCATCAGCCATGTCGACCAACCCGTGAGGTAGCTCATGTCATCGCACCGCGAGGCGCCGGAAATCTCCAAAGACCCCGTCGCCGACAGTACCGACGTCTACGCGTTCGTCAGCCCGGACCGGCCGGACGCGGTCACGCTCATCGCCAACTACATCCCGCTGCAGGGCCCTGCTGGCGGGCCGAACTTCTACGAGTTCGGCGACGACGTGCTCTACCAGATCCACGTCGACAACACCGGCGACGGCCAGGCGGACATCAGCTTCCAGTTCCGGTTCCAGACCGTGCTGCGCGACGCCGACACGTTCCTGTACAACACCGGGCCGATCTACTCACTGGGCAGCCAGAACTGGAACAGCCGCCAGTTCTACAGCGTGACCTGCATCCGGCACGGCAGCAGTACCACCCTCGGCAGCGGACTCGCCTGCCCGCCCTGCAACATCGGGCCGCTATCCACCCCGAACTACGCGGGTCTGGCAGACCAGGCGGTACACAGGCTCCCTGGCGGCATCAAGGTGTTCGCTGGCCAGCGGGCGGAAGGCTTCTACGTCGACCTGGGGTCGATCTTCGACCTGGCCAACCTGCGGCCGTTCCAGGAGCTGCACACGCAGTACGGGATGCACATCTTCGACAAGCCCGCACCGGGGGTCAACGCCACCGCCGCGCTGAACGTGCACTCGATCGCGATCCAGGTGCCGATCACGCAGCTCACCCGGCGCCGTCCGCACGGCGTCACCGATCCGGCCGCGGTGATCGGCGTGTGGACGACAGCGAGCCGCCAGCGAGTACGGCTGTGGGACGCCGACCAGGCCGAGAACGTCAACAGTGGCCCGTTCCGCCAGGTGTCACGGCTGGGCAACCCGCTCGTCAACGAGGTCCTGATACCGCTGGGCAAGAAAGACCTGTGGAACACGCTGCCGCCGTCCGACGACAAGCAGTTCGCTTCCTACGTCACCAACCCGGAACTCGCCTCGTTGCTGCCGCCGCTGTACCCGGGCGTGTTCCCCAATCTCGCCGCGCTGGACAAGTCCGGTGCTCCCCGTTCCGACCTGGAGGCGATCCTGCTGACCGGGATACCATCCGGCATCGTGCCAGGGTTCCAGAACTACACCGGCCCGGTGCTCGCGGACATGCTCCGGCTCAACACGGCGATCCCGCCCACCAGGAAGCCACACGAGCTCGGCATCCTGGGCGGCGACCTCGCCGGCTACCCGGACGGCCGCCGGGTGTTCGACGATGTCGTCACCATCGAGCTCCGGGCGATCGCCGGGGCCACCTACCCGCTGGTGAACAAGAAGTACGTCCCCGACGCGGCCGCAAGCAAGGTCACCGACGGGCTGACGTCCCGCAGCGTCCCGTCCGGCTACCTGAAACGGTTCCCCTACCTCGGCGTGCCGTACAGCGGCTTCGACACGCCGTCCTGACGGCCATGACCGAGCCTGCCTGGGGCCCGTCGAACGCNGGCAGTGTCGTCCTGGACCTTGGCGCCGACGTCGGGGCGCTGATCCTGGACACGCCCGCCGAGCTGGCTGGCCGGGAGATAGANATCAGCCCGGNCAGCGACGGCGCGGGCGCCCGGCGGACGCACGCGCAGGTCCGGGAGCGCAGGACCGGCGCTGGCACCGGCTACGCNGCGGTCTACCCGGGCCTGCCNGCCGCCGAGTACACCGTCTGGAAAGACGCCGTCACCCCGGCCGCCACCGTCACCGTGCGCGGGGGCCAGGTGGCCCGCTGCCACTGGCCCGGCTAGATCTCGACGATCGGCGCCGGGTATCCACGGCGCTGGCTTTGGGGCAGCGTCCACGGCCGGCGCAGAACACGCCCTCGGCGCCGGTGTCCCGCCAGCCCGATCACCTCGCCGACCGTATCGCCGCGCCGGATGACCAGGTCACCCCCTCGCTCGCGGCGGCTGTCTGGGGCGGCGCCCGGCGAACCCTTTAGTGCAGCCGGGCTCCGCATCTGGCCAGCTACCCACAACCACGGCGGCAAACATGGGCGAGCTCGAGTTGGCGGAGCGTCGCGTTCCGGCCCTCATGTTTTAGGGTCCGTCTGGCGGACAGGGGCGCGGGACACCGGAAAGCGAGCACGGGAGGAAATACCGTGGCTGAGATCGTGTCAGAGGCCCTGATCGGGCGGCTGGCGGACTGGGGCGTCGACACCGTCTTCGGCCTGCCGGGCGACGGCATCAACGGGATCATGGAAGGGCTGCGCCGGCAGCAGGACCGGGTGCGGTTCGTCCTCGTCCATCACGAGGAGGCCGCGGCGTTCATGGCGACCGCGCACGCCAAGGCCACCGGCAAGCTTGGCGTCTGCCTGGCCACGTCGGGCCCGGGCGGGATTCACCTGCTGAACGGCCTGTACGACGCGAAGCTCGACCACATGCCGGTGCTGGCGATCACCGGCATGCAGGAGACCTCGATCCTGGGCACCGGCTACCAGCAGGAGGTCAACCTCGACAAGCTGTACGAGGACGTGGCCGAGTACGACCAGATGATCTACAACCCGGCGCAGCTGCCCACCGTGCTCGACAATGCGGTGCGCACCGCATACGCCAGGCGCGGGGTCGCCCACCTCACCGTGCCCAACGACATCCAGGTTGCCGACGCCGGAGCCGACCCCTGGCAGCACGTGGCGCCGGCCCGGCCGCCGCAGACCTTGCCGGTGATGCTCAGCGCGCCGGGCATGCCCAGCGACCAGGATCTGCAACGCATCGCCGACCTGCTCACCGACGGCAAGAAAATCGCGATTCTGGCTGGGGCCGGCGCCCGGCACGCCCGCGCGGAACTGCTGGCCGTGGCCGAGGCCCTGGCCGCGCCGATCGTCAAGACGCTGTCCGGCAAGGACACCGTGCCCGACGACTCGCCGTACACCACCGGCGGGATCGGGCTGCTCGGCACCCGGCCCTCCGAGGACCTCATGGAGGACGTCGACACGCTGCTGATGGTGGGCACCAACTTCCCGTACACCAAGTACCTGCCGGAGGCCGGCAAGGTGCGGGTGGCCCAGATCGAGGCCGATCCCATGCGTGCGGGTGCCCGGATCCCCACCGAGGTGCCGGTGGTGGGCGACGCCAGGCAGGCGCTGGCGGGCCTGCTGCCGCTGCTCAAGCCGCGCTCGGACACCAAGTTCCTGGAGAAGTACCAGAAGGAAATGGGCAAGTGGCGCAAGGACATGGCCGCCCTGCAGGATGCCGGGCGGGACCCGATCGCCCCGCAGTACCTGGTCAGCGTGCTGGACGAGCTTGCGGCCGACGACGCGGTGCTGACCTGTGACAGCGGCACGATCGCGACCTGGGCGGCCCGGCACTGGCACATCCGGGGCGGGCGTGAGTTCTTCCTGTCCGGCAACCTGGCCACGATGGCGCCGGGCCTGCCGTACGCGATCGGCATCCAGCACGCGATGCCGGGCCGGCAGGTCATCGCGTTCGTGGGCGACGGCGGGTTCGCGATGCTGATGGCGGAGTTCATCACCGCGATCAAGCACAAGCTGCCGGTGAAGATCGTGATCAACAACAACAACGCGCTCGGCCAGATCCTCTGGGAGCAGATGATCCTCGGCTATCCCGAGTACGGCGTCCGCGAGCCCGAGCCTTTTGCGGATTACGCCGCGCTCGCCACGGCCAACGGCGCGCTGGGGATCAAGGTTGAGCACGCTGCTGACGTGCGCGCCGCGGTGCAGCAGGCGCTCGGTCACGACGGGCCCGCGCTGGTCGACGTGAACGTCAACCCGGACGAGCCGCCGCTGCCGGGCAAGGTGGAATACGACCAGGCCAAGAAGTTCGCGCAGGCGTTCCTCAAGGGCCAGCCGCGCAAGGCCACGATCGCGACCACGCTGTTCCGCGACAAGATCGATCAGCTGAAGGCCTGATCCCCCGCGCCCGGGCGCCGGGCCGCCGGTAGGTTGGGGGGCGGTGACCCCGCCAGCCGCTCGCGCGCCCGCCACGCTGCCGGAGCATGGCCGGGCGTCCGGCTGGCTGCGGTCGGTGCGGCTGGCGCTGGGAACCACCGCCGCCCTCGGGCTGGCCCGCTTTGCGTACGGGCTGCTCGTTCCGGCCATGCGCGATGAGCTGGGCTGGAGCCTCGCCAAAGCCGGCACGCTGACCACTGCGAACAGCCTCGGGTACCTGGTGGGTGCGCTGGCCGCAGGCCCGCTGGCCCGGCGGCTGAGCGAGACGGCCGCCTTCCGGCTCGGCATGGTCCTCACCGCCGCCGCGCTCGCCGCCAACGCGGCCACCGGCAGCTACCCGCTGTTGCTGCTGACCCGTGCGGCAGCCGGGGTGTCCGGAGCGCTGGTGTTCATCGCCGGAGGTGTGCTCGCCTCCCGTGCCGCAGCCAGCCGCGGGTCGCCGCTTCCGGTCTCCATCTATTTCGCGGGCGCCGGGCTCGGTATCGCGGTCAGCGGGACGGTCATCCCGCCGCTGCTCAGTCACCACCCCGGCCGGTGGCCGCTGGCCTGGGCCGGCCTGGCCGCAGCGGCCGGGCTGGCCGCGGTCTTCAGCTGGACGGCGGCAGCAGACGACGCGAAGGCCGGGCCGGGCGCTGGCGCGGATCGCGCTGGCGCGGCTCCCGCAAACGGGAATGGCGTCGCCGCTCCGCTCGCCGACTGGCGCCCGGTCGCGGCGATGTGGCGGGTCAGCGTCGCCTACCTGCTGTTCGCCGCCGGGTACATCGCCTACATCACGTTCCTGTCGGCCTACCTGACCGCGCACCACGCGAGCGTCACCCAGGTGGCCGTTACCTGGGCGGCGCTCGGCGTCGCCGCGATCGCCGAGCCCGTGCTGTGGAGCCGGCCGCTGCGCGCCTGGCCCGGCGCCAGGGCCCTGGCCGCGGCGATGGCGGCGCTCAGCGCAGCTGCCGCGGTGGCGATCATCAGCGCCGATCCTGCCGTGGTCATCGTCTCGGCCATCGGCTACGGCGTCAGCTTCCTCGTTGTCCCCGCCGCCATCACCGGGCTCGTCCACGCCGCCGTTCCCCGCCCCAACTGGACCGCCGCGCTGGCGGCCTTCACCGTCGTGTTCGCGGTCGGCCAGATGGCCGGCCCGTACCTGGCCGGGCTGCTGGCCGACAGCTACGGCGCCGGCGCCACGCTGGTCTGGACCGCCGCCCTGTGCGCCGCGGGTTCCGTGGCGAGCCTGACGGTGCGGTCGGCCGGGAAGCCATGACCGGTGGTCAGGCAGCCGGCGAGCAGCACAGGTCGCAGCGCCCGCGTCGTTATCCGGGCGGGCGGGCCGCGTGCAGCCGCCCGTCGCGGCAGCAGGCATAGTGGTGTTCGGATGCTGACCAGAACTCGCGGCGAGGAGGCAGGGTGGCGGAAAAGACGAAGCAGGCGGACCTGCCCGGCTGGCTCGAGCCCGAGCTTGCCACGCTCACCAGAGACCGGTTCTCCGACCCGGCGTGGATCTATGAGCGCAAGCTCGACGGTGAGCGCTGCCTGGCCTACGTCGCGGGCGGCGGCGGCGAGGTCAGGCTGATGACGCGCAACCAGCACCAGATCACCAGCACGTTCCCCGAGGTCGCCGACGCGCTGGCCGCGCAGGCCACCGAGGAGTGCGTGGTTGACGGCGAGATCGTCGCCTTCGATGGCAGCGAGACCAAATTCGAGCGGCTGCAGCAGCGGCTCGGCCTGGCCAGGCCGAGCAAGGACCTGATCGCCAGTGTGCCGGTGTACTACTACGTATTCGACGTCCTGCACGCGGGCGGCCGGGACGTACGCCCGCTGCCGCTCACCGAGCGCAAGCAGATCCTGCGCGCCGCGCTGGCGTTCAAGGATCCACTCCGGTTTACCGAGCACCGGGACACCGAGGGCGAGGCCTTCTACGCCGAAGCGTGCCGTGACGGCTGGGAAGGCCTCATCGCCAAGCGGGCCGACACGCCATACCGCAGCGGGCGGACCAAAGACTGGCTGAAGTTCAAGTGCGAGAGCGGCCAGGAGTTCGTCATCGGCGGGTTCACGGACCCGCAGGGGTCGCGGTCCGGGTTCGGCGCGCTGCTGCTCGGCTACTACAACTCCGACGGCCAGCTCGTCTACGCGGGCAAGGTGGGGACCGGCTTCAACGAGAAGCTGCTGCACAGCCTCCACGCGTCCATGGTCAAGCTGGAACGCACCACCCCGCCGTTCGGCGCGGGCCCGCTGCCGCGCCCGCGCGGCGTGCACTGGGTGGAGCCCAAGCTGGTCGGGGAGGTCGGATTCTCCGAGTGGACCGACGCCGGCGAGCTGCGCCACCCCAGGTTCCAGGGCCTGCGCGACGACAAGGATCCCGCCGAGGTGGTACGGGAGATTCCGTCCAGCGGAGACGAGACGTGACCGCCAAGCGGGCCGAGGCGGTAAGGGTCTCGGGCATCACGGTCGAGCTGTCCAACACCAGCAAGACGCTATTCCCCGACGACCAGGTCACCAAGGGGGACCTGGTCGGCTACTACCGGGACATAGCCGCCCGTATGCTGCCGTACCTGCGCGATCGCCCGCTCAGCATGGAGCGCTACCCGGACGGGATAACCGGCGAGCGCATCGTGCAGAAGAACGTGCCGCGCTACTTCCCCGACTGGATCGCCAGGACCAGGGTCAAGAAGCAGGGCGGCACGCTCGTCCAGGTGATCTGCGACAGGCCGGCCACGCTGGTCTACCTGGCCAACCAGGCGTGCATCGAGATGCACGCCTTTCTCAGCAGGACCGGGGCGCTTGACCGCGCCGACCAGCTGATTTTCGACCTCGACCCGCCCGATGACCACCGGTTTGACCAGGTCAAGCATTTGGCGCTGGGCCTGCGTCAACTGCTCGAGGAGGAACTTGAGCTGACCGCCTTCGTCAAGACCACCGGGGGCCGGGGCCTGCACGTCCACGTGCCGCTGAACGCCAGGGACGACTTTGACACGGTGCGCCGGTTCGCCCGCCAGGCCAGCGACGTTCTCGCGGCCAGGGAGCCGGACATCCTGACCACAGAGCAGCGCAAGGACAGCCGCGGTGACCGCGTCTACTCCGACGTCATGCGCAACGCCTACGCCCAGACCGCGGTCGCGCCCTACTCGGTGCGAGCCCGGCCGGGCGCGCCGGTGGCCACACCGCTGGACTGGGCGGAACTGAAGGACGCCAGCCTGACGCCGCACCAGTTCACGCTGCGTACGGTGGGCGGCCGACTGGACCGGCTCGGTGCCTCCGATCCCTGGGCCGGAATGGCGCGGCGGCGGTACAGCCTGGCCAGGGCCGCCCAGCGACTCGCGAAGCTGGCCGGCGTTTAGTCGCTGAGTTCACGGACAGTCCATGGCCATACGAGAGAGAGGACTCACGCCATGAGTGCCAAGGACAAGGCGGCCGACAAACTTCAGGCAGCCAAGGGCAAGGTCAAGAAGAACACCGGCGAGGCGGTCGGCAACCCGCGGCTGGAGGCCGAGGGCCGCACCGACGAGACCGCGGGCAACCTCAAGCAGGCGGGCGAGAAGGTCAAGGACGCGTTCAAGAAGTAGCCCGGGCGCGAGTTCTTCAGGCCGGTGCCGCATTGTGCGGCGCCGGCCTCGCCGTCGGCGCCGAGCCGGCGCTCACGCGGACACCGCCCTCGGCTCGCCCTACCCGGGCCGCGCAATACCTTCGCCCGGTCAGGCTCAGAGCGTGCCCATCGACCGCGCCCCCCCGGCGGCAGGTCGGCGCGAGGCCTTGGCTCCGGGTTCCGGCGTGAGCCCCAGCGGCTGCGGTTCTGACCGTTGCTCCGCCGGTTCGGGCTCCTGCATGGCTGCTGGTGGCGAGCTCTCATCGTGCGAGCCCNTTCCGCCAATAAGGNCNGGNATNACCGAATCTGGTATCACNGCGGAGGGCCGCAGNTGGCCAAGCCTNGGCGAGCGAGCCACCATGANCACGCCGACCACCAGTGCCGCGATCCCGGCGGCCTGNAGNGCGAGCAATCCCGGAGATATGTTGATGCGGTCACCGAAGACCACAACGCCGAGCAGGATTCCCGNGACCGGCTCGGCCGCCGTGATCCCGGGAAGCGANGCGTGCAACGGCGCGGCGTTGAACGAGTTCTGCATNAGCCACATGCCGATCAGGGCCGCAGCCAGCAGGCAGTACGGCGGCCANGAGGTCAGCAGCCCGCCGAACGAATGAGCGTCAAGGATCTGCACGGAGCGGCGGGTCAGCGCGTCNGATATGCCCATGACCAGGCCGGTGCCGATGCCGGTCAGGGTGGCGCGGGCCTGGCCGCTGCGCAGGTGCCCGGCGTGAATGAAGCAGTAGGCCACGACGGCGATNCCGGCAGCCGCCGGCCAGTCCGAGAATGAGCCGAACGACGCCGACGGCGTGCCNGTGGAGCGCGACAGCGACAGCGCCGCCACGCCTCCGGCCAGGANGANCGCGCCGATCATTTCGGCTGNCTTCAGGCGCTGGTGGGATAGGGGAACGGCGAGGGCGAGGGCGAAGATCAGGCTGCTCGCGAGCAGCGGCTCGTAGAGCGTCAGGTCCAGGTGACCCACCGACCACGCCGACAGCAGCTGTCCCGAGATCATCACGGCCAGACCCAGCAGCCACCGCCGCCGGTGCAGCAGGTCAACGATCAGCCGCAACCGCAGGAAGTAGGAACTCGGCGCCTGCTCGGCGGCGTACTGCTGCAGAACCCAGCCGACCCCAAGCAGCATCGCTGCCACCAGGGTCAGGGATACCGCAACAAGATCCATGTCGCTCCGCTGCTCATGCCGCCCGCGGTGCCTCTCGCCTGCGGCTCCGGTGCTGTCTGTGCTCTGCCCCCGTGGTTACGGGCTAAGCCCTCGCCTCCGTTGATCTCTCATTTTGATTGTGCACTGTCGTCAGCGCCGGCGGCTGACTCAGGACAGACACTTTTCGGCCACGAAAACCGTTGACAGCGCTCCGCAGAGAGTATCCCGGCTGCGGCAGCCCGGAGACCCGCCTGGGCGAAATGCCTGGTCAGCTCGGTTCTTCGCTGGGCCTCCGGTGCACCGGCTCCCGTCCACGCGGCTGGCTGGGCCGGGGCCGGGCCGGCACCGCCTGCAGCGGGCGAGTCTGCGGCTTCTCGGCCGATACGTGCACCTTTTCGCCGTAGTGCAAGATCTCCAGCGGGTGGCCGTTCGTCACGGAGTACGTGGCCGTCTCGTGGGTAACCTCGACCCGCAACCGCTGTCCCCGTACGACGAGGGTGAACGCGAACCTGGTGATCCCTTCCGGGAGCCGCGGCGCGAAGCCGACCGATCCATTGGCGTGGCGCAGGCCCCCGAAGCCCATGATCAGCGCGATCCAGGTGCCGGCCAGTGAGGCGATGTGCACGCCGTCGCGGGTATTGTGCTGCAGGTCGCGCAAGTCGATCAGGGCGGCTTCGCCGAGGTAGTCGTAGGCCAGGTCAAGGTGCCCGGTCTCGGCGGCCATGACCGCCTGGGTGCAGGCGGACAGCGACGAGTCCCGCACCGTGAGCGCCTCGTAGTAGTCGAAGTTCTTCAGCTTCTGCTCGGGGGTGAACGCCTCGCTGCGCAGGTTCATCGCCAGCACCAGGTCCGCCTGCTTCACGACCTGCTTGCGGTACAGGTCGAAGTAAGGGAAGTGCAGCAGCAGCGGATACTGCTCGGGTTCGGTGTGGGCGAAGTCCCAGACCTGGTGCCGGGTGAACCTCTCGGCCTGGGGGTGCACGCCGAGCACCTCGTCGAATGGGATGAACATCTGCTCGGCCGCGTCCCGCCAGCTCGCGGATTCCTCCGCGTCGATGCCGAGTTCCCTGGCCCGGTCTGGGTGCCGCTTGGCGGCGTCCGCCGCTGAACGCAGGTTATGCGCGGCCATCAGGTTGGTGTAGACGTTGTCGTCCGCGATCGCGCTGTACTCATCCGGCCCGGTGACCCCGTCGATGTGGAACCGCCCCTGGGCGTCGTGATGGCCCAGGGAGCGCCACAGCCGCGCGGTCTGCGTGAGCAGTTCCATGCCGGGGCCCGCGTTGAACTCCTCGTCGCCGCTCGCGTCGACGTACCGGACCACGGCGTCGGCGATGTCCGCGTTGACGTGGAAGGCGGCGGTGCCGGCCGGCCAGTAGCCGGAGCACTCCTGGCCCGCGATCGTCCGCCACGGGAAGGCCGCACCCTTCAGGCCCAGCTGGGTGGCCCGATCGGTGGCCAGCGGAAGAGTGCTGTGCCGCCAGCGCAGCGCGTGCGCGACGGCGTCCGGGGCGGTAAAAGTAAGCACTGGCAGCACGAACGACTCGGTGTCCCAGAACGCGTGCCCGTCGTACCCGGGCCCGGTCAGCCCCTTGGCCGGGATCGCCCGGTTCTCCGCCCTGGCGCCGGCCTGCAGCACGTGGAACAGGGCGAAGCGCACCGCCTGCTGCACCTCGGTGTCCCCGTCCACCTCGACGTCGGCCCGGGTCCAGAAGTCGTCGAGGTACTGGCGCTGCTCGGCGAGCAGCCCGTCCCAGCCGGTGGCCCTGGCCGCGCTCACCGCCGCGTATACCTGATCACGGACTGCCTCGAGCGACCGCTCGGCGGACCAGCCATAGCCAACCAGCTTGATCACGCGCAGCTTTTGGCCCGGCTTCAGGACCGTGGCCACGGTGACCAGCCCGCCGTTTGCGTAGGAACGGGACTCGACCTGCGGCTTCGGGTCGCATTCGATCAGGTGATCCATGATCGCACCAATGCGCAGCTTGCTGCCCCGGGTGGAGCCAGCCAGCACGACGGCCGTTCCGTCGGAGTTGTGGTACTCGTCGACGAGCGGATTTTCCAGCGCGGCGGCTACCCGGGGGTCGCCACCGGACTCCGGCATCTGCTCGTTCGCGATCAGCTCGGACTGCACGGCGATCCTGGCCTGGCTTTCCAGCGGCTCCACCTCGTAGCAGATGGCCCCGATCGCCCGCTGGCTGAGCGACACCATCCGGATCGAGGAGATGCGGACCGCCTTGCCCGCCGGAGACTCCCACTCGGCGGTCCGGGTCAGCACCCCGGCGCGGAAGTCGAGCACGCGCTCGTGGGACCGCACCCGGCCGTAGCGGACGTCGAAGGGCTCGTCATCGACGAACAGGCGGATGATCTTGCCGTTGGTCACGTTGATGAGCTCTTGGCCGGACTCCGGGAGGCCGTATTCGGCCTCCGCGTAGGGCAGCGGCCGCACCTCATAAAACCCGTTGAGGTAGCTGCCCGGCAGGCCGTGCGGCTCGCCCTCGTCCAGGTTGCCCCGCCACCCCAGGTGGCCGTTGGCCAGCGCGAACACCGACTCCGTCTGGGCCATCAGGTCAAGGTCCAGATGGGTCTCCCGCAGCGCCCACGGCTCGACCGTGAACGCCTCCTGCAGGATCACCCGTGCCCCAGCAGCTCGGACAGGTCCTTGACGACGACGTCGGCGCCGTCCTTCTTCAGTTGCTCGGCCTGGCCGACGCGATCGACGCCGACCACGAACCCGAACTTGCCGGCCCGCCCGGCGGCCACGCCGGCCAGCGCGTCCTCGAACACGCTCGCGGCGGCCGGCTCGAGCCCGAGGGCCTTCGCCCCGGCCAGGTACGTGTCCGGGGCCGGCTTCCCGCGCAGGTGCTGCTGCTCGGCGACGACGCCGTCGATCCGCGCGTCGAACATGTCCTCGATGCCCGCCGCGATAAGCACGTCCTTGCAGTTGGCGCTCGACGACACCACCGCGCGGGGCAGCCCGGCTTCCTTGACCGCCCGCAGATACGCCACCGAGCCCGGGTACGCCTCCACGCCGTCCTTGCGGATCTTGCGCAGCACGATCTCATTCTTGCGGTTGCCGAGGCCGTGCACCGTTTCCGCGGTGGGCGGGTCGTCGTCGCTGCCCTCGGGCAGGTGGATGCCCCGGGACTCGAGGAACGACCGGGTGCCGTCGGCACGGGGTTTGCCGTCGACGTACTCGTCGTAGTCGGCGACGGGATCGAACGGGACGAACGGCTCGCCGGTCTTCCGGGACCGCTCCCGCAGGTAGTCGTCGAACATTTCTTCCCACGCGGCGTCGTGGACCTTCGCGGTCTGGGTCAGCACGCCGTCGAGGTCAAACAGGCAGCCGCGAATGGCATCCGGGAGTCCGAGCACGCGTCCAGCGTACGGGCTCGGGTCTACCACCCATAGATGCGTACTGGAAGTTCATGCAGCGGGACCTTGTCCGGGCCGGGATAGATGATCATCACGACGATGTCGTCGGGATCGCGCCCCTCAACGGCCTTGACCGGCCCGCCGGTCCGGGTCTCCCGGTGCGCCGACAGTTCCTTAAGCGTGCGCTCGCACCGATCGAGATCTGCCTCGTCCGCCGCCGTCCAGATCACATACTGGACCCCGACGCCGCCGAGCGCGTGCACGCCGCCGCTGCCCATCGAGCGCACGATCAGCTGCGACCCGCTGCCGCTGGTCAGCAGGGAGGCGGTCGGGCTGTGGTCGGACACCTCGAGATCGAGAACCTCGCGGTAGAAGTTCACCGACCTGTCCAGGTCCTGCACGAACATGACCGCCGACTCGAGCCGGGAACCGTTTGCCATTTTCTGACCCCATTTCCTAGCGTCACGGCCCGGCAGCGGGCCGACTACTAGTCTCGCGGGTCGTGGCCCGGGGCTGTCAGCCGCTCCGCTCTTTGCATGATGAACACCCGCCTCATCGGGCAGGCGGGGCGAACCAGGGGTTCCCCTGCGGGAACAGGCACCGGTCCGCGATGTGGTTCAGCACCCGGCGGGCCTGGCGGAATCGCTCGGCCACCTCGGCCACGACCGCGAGCCTGGCGGTGCGGGCCGGCGCCATGCCCCAGGCGGTCCGGTACCACTGCGCGCCGAGGTGCTCGAACAGGTCGATGGCCGGCGCATCGGCCAGCCGATCGTGCTGCCGCGCCGGCACCTGCGCCGCGCGCAGCAGCCGGGCCGCGCTGACCGGCCCGAGCGCCTGCGCCGCGGCGTAGTCCGGGAACACCCCGGTCAGGAACAGTGCCACGTCGCCGAGCCTGCGGTACACCCCGGCCCGTTCGGCCTCGGGAACCGTATCGAGCAGCCCGGCCATCCGCACCAGGTCGAGCTCGCTGATCCGCCGCCCGCGCGCCTGCCGGGGCCGGCCCTTGGGGGCCGGCCGGTACTGCGCTGCGTTCCTGGTGAACGACGCGAGCAGCTCGGCCAGGAACAGCCGCCTCGCCGCGGAGCCGAGGAAGTCACGCAGCTCCGGCGCGTCGAACAGCGGCACCCGCTGGCGCTGCCCGGAGCGTTCCGGTACGTGATCCATGGTCGCCAGCTCGGTCGTCGCCCGGTCCACCGCCACGGCGAAGATCAGGAACGGGGACGCCAGGGCCGCCATGGCCGACGCCCCGGCGGGCCTGGCGGGCTGGGCGGCGCCAGCCGATGCGCCGAACACGGCCTGGAACACCCGCGGGTCCCCGACCAGCCCCAGGAGCTGCTCGGGGTGAGCCCGCAGCCACGGCGCAGCCTGGGCCGTGGGCTGGTCCGCGGCCTTGGCGAGGAGGCCCAGGTCCGCATCGGTCAGGTGGTCCGCATACCCGCTACCAACGAGCGCGCCGTCCATAAGATCACCATAAGCCTCACCCGCGGGGGGGCAAGCCCCCCCGCGTTCCCCCCCAAACCCGCGCACATGATCCGAACAGCCCCTATCCCCTGCGCGCTTCGCTCAAAACTCGCACACCAGACCGGAAGATCCGGCCCCCCGCGCGTAGCACTCCAAACTGCTCACCTGCCGGTGAGCCCAGCGCTGGACGTTGGCGCACAGCGTCGGCTAGGCATGTTCCATGCCTAGCCTCACCGAGTTCATTCGCGGCATGCCAAAGGCCGAGCTGCATCTGCACATCGAGGGGACGCTCGAGCCCGAGCTCAAATTCGCCCTGGCCGAGCGGAACGGGATCCCGCTGCGCGCCGCCAGCGCCGCGCAGATGCGGGCGTCCTACAGCTTCGACGACCTGACCTCGTTCCTGGCCGCCTATTACGAGGGGATGGAGGTGCTGCGGACCGCGGCCGACTTCCGCGACCTCGCCTGGGCCTACCTGGAGCGGGCGCGCGGCGAGGGGGTGCGCTACGCCGAGATCTTCTTCGACCCGCAGGCGCACACCAGCCGGGGCGTGGAGTTCGGCACCGTGATCGGCGGGCTCCGCCAGGCTCTCGAAGAAGCCTGGCGCCGGTTCGGGCTGCGCGTGCAGTTGATCATGTGCCTGCTGCGCGACCACTCGGCCGAGTACGGGATGGCCACGCTGCTGCAGTCGCTTCCGTACCGGGAGTGGATCGTCGGCATCGGCCTGGACTCCGACGAGAAGGGCAACCCGCCGGAAAAGTTCGTCAAGGTGTTCCAGCGGGCACGCGCTGAGGGGTATCAGATCACGATGCACTGCGACACCGACCAGCCGAACTCCATCGAGCACATCCGGCAGTGCCTGGAGGTCATCGGGGTGGACCGGATCGACCACGGCGTGAACATCCTGGAGAGCGAGAGGCTGACCGCCGAGCTCAAGCGGCGCGGGCTGGGCCTGACCGTGTGCCCGATCTCCAACCGCTGGTGCACGGGCGATGAGAAGGCAGGGCAGATCAGGCGCCTGCTCGAGCTCGGCATCCCGGTCACGATCAACTCCGACGACCCGGCATATTTCGGTGGATACGTGACCGACAACCTGATCGCCGCGCAGCAAGGGGCTGGCCTGCAGGCCGAGGACCTGCTGCAGCTGGAGCGCAACGCCTTCGAGATCGCCTGGCTGCCCGCCTCGGTCCGGGACGGGTACCTGGCCGAGATCGGCCAGTACGCCTCCGCCGCGGGACCACCATGACCCGCTGGGTCCTGCACGTCGACCTCGACCAGTTCATCGCGGCTGTCGAGGTGCTGCGCCACCCGGAGCTGCGCGGGCGCCCGGTGGTGGTCGGCGGCGACGGCGACCCAGCCAAGCGCGGGGTGGTGGCAACCGCGTCCTACGAGGCCCGCGAGCACGGTGTGCACTCGGGGCTGCCGATGCGGACGGCGGCGCGGCGGTGCCCGGACGCGGTGTTCCTGCCCGCCGATCGGCCCGCCTACGAGGCCGCCTCGGTCGAGGTCATGACCGCCCTGCGGGAATTGGGCTACGTCACCGAGGAGCTCGGCTGGGACGAGGCGTTCGTGGCCGCCGAGACCGACGACCCGGAAGCCGTGGCCGGGGAGATCCAGCAGCAGATCAAGGCCGCCACCCGGCTCGAGTCCTCGGTCGGCATCGGGGAGAACCGGATCCAGGCCAAGCTCGCGTCGAACTTCGCCAAGCCGCACGGGATTTTCCGGCTGACGCACCAGAACTGGTTCGCCGTAATGGGCGGTCTGCCGACCGGCAAGCTGCTGGGCATCGGCGCGAAGACCGAGCGCAAGCTGGCCGAGCTGGGCATCGGGACCGTGGCCGAACTGGCCGGCGCGGACATCGCCGCGGTAGCGGCCAGGCTCGGCCCGACGATCGGGCCGTGGCTGGTGCAGACCGCACGCGGCCTGGGTTCGTCGGAGGTCTCGGCCGAGCCCTACGTGCCGCGCTCGCGCAGCCGCGAGACCACCTTCCAGCGGAACATCGAGGACTGGGCGCGGGTACGCGAGGAGGTGCTNCGGCTGGCCGCGCACGTGACCCGNGACGTCGAGGCGGAACAGCGGCCGGCCGTGCGCGTCGTCGTCAAGGTCAGGCACGCGCCGTTCTTNACCAGCACACACGGCCAGACGCTGGCGGAGCCGACCAGCGACGGTGCCGTGATCGGTGAGGCCGCGCTNGCGGCGCTGGACAAGTTCACCGACCGGCGGCCGGTNCGGCTGCTCGGCGTCCGCGCCGAGTTCCCGCCAGATCCTGCCGATCGCGCGGGCTAGCCTTCCCGCCCGCCGGCGGCCGTCCGCTGGAGGCAG
>JGI12635J15846_10001865_pt1 | contig 18366 bp, 14 predicted proteins | sample BlaSpr_A8_OM2_M2_FD_15846 | JGI IMG/M metagenome (IMG submission 15846) | reverse complement strand
CGCAGCATGGTGGGCAAAAGCCTGGGGGCTTTAATTTTCAAGAATGTCGAGATGGCTTTGCAGGTGCTTGAGAGCGACGATGCCGTGGATCAATATCGCGATCGCATCTTTGAGGAATTGCTGCGACGCATGATGCAGGAACCTGCGATGATCAGCCCCGGCCTGCAATACGTCCTGGCGACACGCCATCTGGAGCGTATTGCCGATCACGCCACCAACATATCTGAGGACATTATTTTTTGGGTGCGCGGCCTGGATGTGCGCCACGGCCGGGGCTTGCTGGTGGCTAATGACTCGGGGAACGGAGGATCCGCAACTGCCTCGCGTGTCACAGAAAATTCATACGGCCTTCATGCGGGTTCAGCGGTTGAACTGCAAGACTAGCCGCGTTTGATCTTCTATTCATGTCCTACCTGGGGACCAGAACACCCCTGGCTCTGGTCCCTATCTCCCCTTTCCCATCTTGATCCTGTTTCGTCTCGAACTCGCGCAGGCATCATTGTGGACAGCCTAGTGCTTTTGAATTATTGCTCTTCCACCCGTTCGAATTAAGAATCTCCGCAAGTTCTAAGGTTTCATTACCAAATTGATTGTGTCTCGTCGCGCGCCCGTGCGACGACGTTTTCAACCAGGGTGTGTTTGGATCCGCGTACACAGGCTTACTTTTGGCCGGGAGATGAAGGCGCTATGAAAGTGGAACTCTGTTTGAAGAAATTCCTACTAGCGACTCTGGCTATTCTCAGCTGTGGCGCTTATGTTCGAGCACAGTCCGATCATCCGCCGCTTCAAATCGGGGCAGTTACTTTCTCAGGCAACATTCGCGAACGATACGAAGTCTGGGACTGGTTTCCGGCGAAAGGCCAAAATTTTTATGGCTACTCTGGCACGCTGATGCGCTTTGCGTTGACGCAAAAGCGGCAAAACTTTGATTGGACCCTGGAGTTTGCCGTTCCCGTGCTACTGGGGCTGCCGGACCGCGCGGTCGACCCGGCTCCGCAAGGGCAGCTAGGGTTGGGAGCCGCGTATTATGCGGCCAACGACAAGAATCAATTCGCCGCCTTCATTTTTCCGAAACAAGCCTTCGTTCGTTTAAAAGGAGATCACGCCAGCGTGCAATTGGGCCGTTTTGAATTTACTGACGGCAGTGAAGTAAAACCAGCCAATGCCACGCTCGCATCCGTGAAGAACGATCGCATCGCGCAGAGATTAATCGGCACATTTGGTTTTTCGGACGTGATGCGGAGTTTTGACGGCGCGGACTACGTTTATGCAAGTGGTCCCTGGAATTTCACCGCGGTCGGTGCGATCCCAACGCGTGGGGTGTTTCAGGTGGATGGTTGGGGCTGGGTGAACACGCCTATCGCTTATGTTTCCGTTACCCGAGAGCTGGATAAGGGCGACGTGCACGCGGAATGGCGTGCGTTCGGCCTGTTCTATCATGATGACCGCAGCCTGGTAAAAACCGACAATCGCCCTGCAGCAGCGCGCAATCGCGATCTGCAGCCAATTGATATTGGCACGTATGGGGGCCATTTTATTGCTGCGCTCCCCGCTGCTGCCGGCACCATCGATGTAGTTGGTTGGGGCGCGTTGCAAACTGGGCGCTGGGGCACGCTCACGCAGCGATCGGCGGCGGGCGCTGCTGAAATTGGTTTCCAGCCGCATTTTGCGCCTTCGGTTCGACCGTGGATTCGCGGTGGGTATTTTTATTCCAGCGGAGACGGCAATCCGGCGGACGATACACACAGGACATTCTTTGCGGTGCTACCGACGCCTCGGGTTTACGCGCGTTTTCCGTTTTTCAACGAGATGGATAACCGCGACCTTTTCGCGGAGCTGATGCTGCGTCCGGGCAAAAAGCTGGTAGTGCGCACGGATGTTCATAGTCTGTGGCTGGCCAACAGCCACGACCTCTGGTACACGGGCGGCGGCGCATATCAGCCATGGACATTTGGATTTTCCGGGCGGCCATCCAATGGCTCGACCGGTTTGGCAAATCTTTACGACATAAGCGCGGACTATAAATTTACCCACGGCGTTACGCTGGGTCTTTATTTTGGCTACGCACAAGGCCGCGANGTGATCGAAAAAATCTATCCCGGCAGCAGCAACGGCCTCCTCGGATTCACAGAAGTGAATTACCGTTTCTAGCTCAATCCACATTCAAACAAAAAAAGGAAGGGCAGCCCAGGGGGAGCTGCCCTTCCGCGGCCCCTTGTTAAGGGAGACGCCCTGCCGGTCTTATGGCAGGTAGTAGCGGAACGAAGTCCACACCATGTTGTCAACGGCCTTCGGATCAATCGTAAATGCTCCGGGCGTGTTGTTGTTGCCAGACCACGCGCTCTTCGTGAAGTACGCGTATTGAATGCCCCACTGAATCCGGCCTTTCGGTCCGTTATAGAACCTATGCCAGAAGCCGACGGTACCCTCGATAATGTTGCGCGTGTCTCCTGCGCAGGTTCCGCCGGTGCCGGGGGTGTTCTGGTTGGTCGGAGCCACTTCCGTGCTGCAGCCGGAGTTGTTGGCGAATGGTGAGCCATAGCCTCCGATTCCGCCGGTAGAAGTGGTCACCGTGGTGGTGGTGGTAACCGGTGCTCCAGCCGCTGGTCCGGTAAGAGTGTTTGTCGTCAGCCTTACTGACGAATAGCCTCTGTATGCTGCGCGGGCACCATACTCGTCGCCTACGTAGGCATACAGATCCAGTTTTGAATTCGGATGGAATTCCAGTCTCGCCATCGCGTGTCCCGTGCGAATGGGAGCCAAAGTGCCGGATGGCCGGGCAGTCACGTCGGGAGTTTGCTCTGATCCAAAGCGCCCGATCCCGTCGCCCGCTACAACTTTCAAACCCACGTCCAGTTTCTTCGCGATCAAAGGTACGGTGGCGCTGACACCTAGTCCGCCTCCTAGTCGTGAATCGTTAAAGGCGCCGGCTGCTGACGGTGTAGTGGCGGTTGGGGCCGCTCCGCAACTAAGTGGCGCACCGACGAGTATGGTGGTCGCTGTGCTGGCCTTAGGGCTAACCGTGGCGCACGGGTAAACGCGAGCACGGAAGGTGGTGATGATGCCTACCAGCTCATAGTGGCCCCATCCCGGGTCTACCGCGAGTTTGGCGACGAGGTCCGGCGCTTTATTTACTGTGTAGCCGGTTGGATCGAAGGCGTTGTAAAGGCCGCCGCCATTTCCGGGCGCGTTGACGAAGAAATTCTGCGACGTGGCTCCCGCCGCATTCGTGTAGGTGCTGAAGCCTCTCCCGCCCACAGTCGTTTGGGGACCTTCCACCGAGATGCCCACGGCAAGTTTGTTGTTAAGCAGGCTTTGCACTACGCGGAAACCATAGGCGCGTTGCCACGTGAACCCGACCACGTATTGCGGGTCGATCTGCATTGGTAATGCTTCCTGACGATTCTGGATGCCCTTCTTGTTTTCTGTTGCGAGGCTCCACATCTGCCCGCCCGTGATGGACAAGCCGCTGTCGAAGGCTACCTGTCCGAAGAGTTGCCTCTGGCGAAACACGTAGCTGTTGCTCTGGCGGTTGTTCGAAGTGGTGCCTGCGCCCAGGAAGTCAGCTTCATAGTACCCAGTAAGCTTTGCGCTGCCCACCTTGCTTTCCGCTAATAAGGTTGCGCGGCTCTGTCTGGCAGTGAAGTTGAACTCTGAAACCTTGCTGAGTGAGTTGCCGCCGAACGGGATACCGTTAAATGGCGTGTTGATATCGGCGCTGGTGGCACGCGTACGGTAAATCGTCTCCGCCGCGATGAATCCACCTGGCGTCAGCGAGACGCCTTTATATTTAATAGACGCCGGTCCATCTTCCGCCGGGTTAGGCTTCGGGTCTGAGCCCTGTTGAGTCACGATGGGGTCGCCCGCATTGCCGGCTACAGCAGTGTTGCTGATCGCTGCAGAGGCGGATCTGGCTGCGGCGCTGGTCGTGACCGCCTCGCGGGCCTTTACGTTAGCTTCGTTGGCACGCGAATTCGCCGCGGCAGCCTCTTCGCGAGCTTCATCGATCTGGCGATCGCGCTTGGCGAGCTGTTCTTTCAGCAATTGCAATTGTTCCTGTTGCGATTGCAGAGTCTGACGTAGCTCTTCAATCTCAGCTGCAATGGCCGAATCCGATTTATCGGACTTCGAGGCTTCCTTGGCTTTCTCCGAGGGTGCGTTCTTGGCCGCGGCAGTGTCAGCGTCTTTCGGCGAATCAGCGAATGCTATTCCCGAAATCAAAAATAAAGATAGTGTTAGTGCTGCTAGTTTTTTCATCGCCTCTCTCTTTAGATCTAAATTCAAGATGTACCGGAGTAATCTGTCGCGTGGCCCAGAACGGTAAAGGCTCCGTCTTACGGTTGCGTGAATCCGATGTGAATATCCTGTAACACAACGTGGAGCTTTGATTTAAACCGCAGTCGGGATGGGAGTTACGAAAATTGTTGATGGATTCAACAGCAGGCGAATAAGCCGAACTGGGACTGCTGATGCATAGGAACCATGTACTCTTGAGCCAGCCGAGAATCCCTTTTCGTAGCGTCCAAGTAACCGGCCTCTACCTTCTGCACCATGGAGACTATTTCGGTGCCGACATGGTAAAGGCGAGCACTATTTGCGTCAAGCGATATTGAGATAAGAACAACTATCGGGGGAGTATTGAACTTGTGGACCAAAGTGCTCCAGGAGGTCGCAACCACAAATCGGAGCACATCACTTCAAAAACGCATGCATGGTGTCGGGAAACTACGGTGACTCGAATTCGATTGGCGGGCAATCCAGCGAGCTCAATACAGCTGTACGAAAAAAGGGCAGCAAAAAAAACACACGACGCTGTTAATCCGATGATGCAAACCGGCTTCACGTCCCGAACAGGGTGAGCCTACGAACGGTCATAGCTCGCGAGGCTGATTTTGGCCGAGTTTTCGATATAACCGTGCAATTCTCTGGTTAGGAGCTAGCGCTATCCCGTAAACCTCATTATTTCTATCGATTAGGGCACTCTGCCAATTTTAAGAGACTTACGTCGATGTTGTAACAATCCCGTAACAAAAACCAGCCACACTGATGCGCTTCTAATCTCATCCTGGACGTGTGGAGAAAAAACGCATGAAGCGACTCGCACCACTTTTCCTGGCTGTTCTTGCGCTCGTCGCAATTGGTGTGGCCAAGGCCGCGCTTTCCATCAATGGGGCCGGCGCCACGTTCCCGAATCCAATATATTCAAAATGGTTTGATGACTATCACAAGAAAAATCCCGACATCGAGATCAACTATCAATCCATTGGTTCCGGCGGAGGCATCAAGCAGGTTACCGAAGGCACCGTCGATTTTGGGGCAACGGACGGCCCAATGAATGATGAACAGCTGAAGGCGTTTCAAGACAAGCACGGCTTCCCGATTCTTCACTTTCCCACCGTTCTGGGCGCCGATGTGCCTACCTACAATATTTCTGGCGTCACCGGGGAACTGAATTTCACTCCCGAAGCTCTTGCAGCGATTTTCCTGGGCAAGGTCACCAAGTGGAATGACCCGCTCATTGCTGGCGCGAACAAAGGAGTGAATCTTCCTGCAAGCGACATCGTAGTAGTGCACCGGTCGGATGGTAGCGGCACAAGTTATATCTGGACGGATTACCTATCCAAGGTCAGTGATGAATGGAAAAGCAAGGTGGGCAAAGGCACTTCGGTCAACTGGCCTGTGGGGCTCGGCGGCAAAGGCAACGAAGGTGTAGCTGGCCTGGTCAAGCAAACGCCCAATGCTTTGGGTTACGTCGAACTCATCTACGCGATACAAAACAAGATGCCGTACGGCAAGGTCAAGAATTCCTCTGGAGAATTTATCAAGGCTGATCTATCTAGCGTCACGGCCGCTGCCGCCGGAGCCGCGAAGAACATCCCCGACGATTTCCGCGTTTCCATCACGGATGTTCCAGGGAAGGGTACATACCCCATTTCGAGCTTCACGTGGTTACTCATTCCGTCCAAGTTTTCCGACGCCGCCAAGCGCGACGCCATCAAGGGTTTCCTTAAATGGATGCTGACTGACGGACAGAATGAGGTCGAAGCACTTTCCTACGCGAAGCTTCCGAACGAAGTGGTCGCCAAAGAAATGAAAGCCATAGACAACATTCAGTAATTGCGATTCAAGGCGCTGAATGGCCACCACAACTACAACTGTTCCGAGCGCGGGCCCCATCTCGGGCTCGCGTTCGTTCATCAGCCGGCTGCGCGACGGCGACGAGATCGCACGGCTGGTAACGTTTATTTTTGCTGGCTCGGTAGTACTGATTACCTTGCTGCTGGTTTATGAATTGTGGCGAGAGTCCTACTTGCCTCGTCATAAGTTTGGATTTGGATTTTTTGTTACTTCCGTTTGGGATCCGATTTTTGACAAGTTTGGCGCGCTCCCTTTTATTTATGGGACCGTAGTTACTGCCGGCGTAGCCCTGCTGATTGCTGTTCCCCTGGGCATTGGTGCAGCGATTTTCCTGGCTGAGCTGGCTCCGGCGCGCGTCTCCGACACGCTGCAGTTTTTTATCGATCTGCTGGCGGCTGTACCCAGTGTTATTTATGGTTTGCTCGGCGTATTTGTGGTTATCCCGATGATGCGCCAATACATTCAACCGGCACTCAAGAGCTCTCTCGGTTTTCTTCCGTTCTTCCAAGGTCCAACTTATGGCGTGGGTTTTCTCACCGCGGGTATTGTGCTGGCCATTATGGTGATCCCGTACATCATTTCCGTTTCGCGCGAGATTTTGATCTCCGTGCCGCGTGATCAGCGCGAAGCCGCGCTTGCATTGGGGGCTACGCGTTGGGAATCCACCTGGAAAGTTGTTTTGCCCTTCGCGCGCGCCGGAATTATGGGTTCCATATTTCTGGCGTTAGCCCGCGCTCTGGGAGAAACCATGGCGGTCACCATGGTGATTGGCAACACTCCCACTATCAGTGCTTCGCTTTTCTCTCCTGGTTATTCCATCGCCGCAGTCATCGCCAATGAGTTCACGGAAGCCACCGGCGATCTTTATTTGCAATCGCTGATTGAGCTCGGTTTGGTTCTGTTCCTGCTTACATTTCTTTTGAATGGCCTGGCGCGTCTGCTCATCGTCGTGACTTCGCAGCGCGGCAGCGGGATGGGGCAAGCGTGAGCCACCATCTGGGTTGGCGCAAATTTGTCAGCCACGTCATGCTGACTCTGACCGGATTGTGCGCGCTCATTGCCGTGTCGGCTCTTTTTTTTATTCTCGGCTACCTCGTCTTTCACGGCGGAACCTCCATTAGCTGGGATTTCTTTACTAAACTACCAACCCCGGTCGGTGAGCCTGGCGGAGGCATGGCTAACGCTATCGTCGGAAGCGCCAAACTGCTTCTTCTAGCATGCCTGTTGGGAGTTCCAATCGGGTTTTTCGGCGCTATTTACCTGGCGGAATTCAGTGGTGGTACGATTGCTTTTGTGGTGCGTTACGCCGCGGACTTGTTGAATGGCGTGCCGTCAATTGTTATCGGGATTTTTGCGTACAGTCTTGTGGTGCTGCCCTTTAAGCATTTCTCGACACTCGCTGGCGGCTTCGCCCTCGGCTTAATGATGATCCCGATTACTTTGCGGAGTACGGAGGAGTTTCTCCGGGCCGTGCCGCGCGCCTTGCGTGAAGGCGCCATGGCCCTGGGCGCAAGCCAGTGGAAAACGATTGCATCCGTAGTCGTTCCCGCCGCTTATCGCGGAATACTGACAGCTATTTTGCTGGCCTTTGCGCGCGTAGCTGGGGAAACGGCGCCTCTGCTCTTCACTGCATTAGGCAATCGTTTCTGGAGTCCCGGCTGGAACCAGCCTACGGCGTCGCTGCCGGTAATGATCTTTACTTACGCCATCGCGCCGTATGACGATTGGCATCGCCAGGCTTGGGCTGCGGGCCTCGTGCTGCTGGGACTGATCCTGATTATTAATATCGTCGCACGGGTCATTCTCTCCCGTGGCATTGCGGTTCCGAGGACTTAATCATGGCTTCTGTGAGGTCGGCAGTGTCCGTAAAAATTACACCACCGGTGTTAGCTCCAACGAGTCGCGAACCACAAGCGCCGTTGGTCATGCGCATGACCGTTTCGAAGGTCAATTTTTATTACGGCCCCAAACAGGTCTTGTTCGACATCAACCTCAATATCGCTTCAAACAAAGTGACTTCGCTAATTGGTCCGTCCGGCTGCGGCAAATCGACGTTGCTCCGCACTTTGAATCGCATGTACGAGACGGTGCGCAGCGCCCGGCTCGAAGGCGAAATTCTTATCGATAATCAAAATATTCTTGCCCAGGATGTAACCGCGCTTCGACGCCGGGTGGGCATGGTATTCCAGCGTCCCAATCCGTTTCCGAAATCTATCTTTGATAATGTGGCTTACGGGCTGCGCATCAATGGCTTCAAAGGATCCCTCTCCGACGCCGTCGAGAAGAGTCTTCGCCATGCCGCGCTGTGGGAGGAAGTGAAGGATCAGCTGCATAAGTCGGCGTACGAGCTTTCCGGCGGCCAGCAGCAGCGCCTGTGCATCGCGCGCGCGCTGGCGGTCGAACCCGAGGTCTTGTTGCTGGACGAACCTTGTTCGGCGCTCGACCCTATCAGCACCGCCAAGATTGAAGAATTGCTGGTGCAGTTAAGAGATCTGTGCACTATCGTTATTGTCACGCATAATATGCAACAAGCCGCGCGCGTCAGTGACTTCACCGCGTTTCTGCTTACGGGCCAACTGATTGAATTCAGTCCAACCCCGCAGCTTTTCACCACGCCCAGCGATCCGCGAACAGAAGCTTACATAACGGGCCGCTTTGGCTAATGCTTAAAAGCAGGCGACAAAAGTTTAGTTTCCCCCGAGAGGACGCATGGAACGCCATTTCGAACGAGATTTGAACGATCTGAAAGAGCGGCTGCTCTGGATGGGCAGCCTTGCGGAGCGCGCTGTGCACCAGGCGGTGCACTCCGTGCTGGATTCCGATGAGCAGCTCGCGAATCGCGTGTTGGCCGAAGAAGACGCCATCAATGAATTGCAGATTGAGGTCGATGACCGCGTCGTGCAGCTACTCGCTTTGCACCAATTAATGGCTGTCGATTTGCGATTCGTGCTGGCGGTCTCGCGCATCAACAACGACCTGGAGCGCATCGGCGATCAGGCAGTAAATATCGCGCAGGGTTCGTTGCGGATTTTGCGACACCCACGTGTAAAGCCTTACGTCGATTTGCCGCGCATGAGCGAGCTCGTTGAAGAGATGGTGCGCAATTCCCTTAACGCCGTGGTTCGCCGGGATGTGGAGCTGGCACAAAAGGTTTTGGCCAGCGACGACCAAGTCGATAATTTTCGTGACCAGATTTTTCGCGAATTGCTGACCTACATGATGGGCGACTCCAGCGTGGTCTTTCCTGCCTTTGAACTGATCCTGGTGGCCAAGAATCTCGAACGCATCGGGGATCACGCTACTAACATCGCTGAAGACGTCATCTATATCGTGCAGGGCCAGGATGTCCGGCATCCCACTGTGGATCGTCGTTAGTTTACTGGCGCTCTCACTGCGGGGCGCCGGGTGAAAAGCAGCAGCGCGATCAAAACGCTGGCGCCGCTGATCACTGCTCCAATGGTGCGATCTGGCGTTCGAATGAAGCGCACCACCACATGTGACGACCCGGCGTTCAGCGGCACGGTGATCTGGGCAATTTCCCCTGTTTTTTCTGGAACCACGACGACCTCATTCACTTCCACACGCCATGCCGGATAGTCCAATAGCCGCAGCCTCAAGATCAAAGGTTCGCGTGCCGTAATGCGCATTTCTTTTCTCTCGGCGGTCCAGCGCTGCACAGTAACCTCGGCGTCGGATTCGGCTGCCGTTTCCGCTTCGGGTGTCGCCGGCACTACCGCTACTCTCTCTGACTTCTCCGGTAACAAAGCGTGGTCATCTCCCAGCGGGTCATATTCGTCTACGCCTTCAAAGCCTTCCTCGTTTTGCAGAGCCTCCAATAGAACTGGAACGTCTTCAGAGTCCCACCACGTGTGACGCACCATATACGTCGCCGTGCATCCCAGAACAGCCAGGAGCGCAGCGATGGTTAATGGCGCCCTATATCCGCGCATTTGTTTGTGAACTATCGCGGCGGAGATGAAACACGCAAACGGAATCGCCAGAATGGACATCCAGCGCCAAGGAAATTGCACGAAACGTAGCTTGGGAAGTACTACCCACAAAATATTGCTTATACGCGTCATCAAAAATGCTGCCATCACCGAAACCGCGAGCAATGCGCTCCAGAAACTCTTCGCGAGTAGTCCTGTAATTGATCGCCCGCGTGGAAAACTCAGCGCGGAAAATACGCCGGTAAACACCACCATGAGGACCGCGGTGTTGGACGCGATACGATTGAAAGCGTTATGTTCGGGATCGGCTATCACGGTGTACAAAAAATTCTGTGACGGTTGCAAACCGGACGCCAGCGCCAGAGAAATGTTCACCCAGCTTTGTTCGTAGGCCGCGGGCACCAGATAAAAACTTGCCGCGCCAAAACCCAACGCCAGTGCCGCGCCACCATGCAGCAGAGGCCGCCATGATTTTTGTGTAAGCGCGGTCCACGCAAACAGCATGGCCAGGCTATAGCTGGCGACCACCGCTGCAGGAGCGTTGGTCAGCCAAACCGCTGCAAACGTAATTGCCAGAAATACGATGGAACGCCGGAGTGATGGAGCCGAAGAGGCCAAAAGGTCTGCCACTTCGGCGGCCGCCAAAAACAGGATTGGGAAAAAAGCCAGTGCGAGTTGCTCCGCGAAATCGCTGCGCATGTACACGATGAGTAGCGCGTAAGGATTCGCGGCGTAACAAACCGCGCACACCAAAGCGCCACGTTGCGGGAATAAACGCCGCCCCAACGCAAAGGCGCACATCCCCGCCAGGGTCTGAGTCAAAACGATGAACACGGCCGGCACAAAAATCCACGGCACTACTAATCCGAGCGCGGCGCCGAACATCCAGGAAATAGGTGGGTAGAAAATAAATCGCGGTTCGCCGAATCCGTGATTCGCTCCATCGGCCCATCGCGGCAACAGGATTCCGTCACGCCACTGAGTTGCTGCATCCACCCAGGACGCCACGTGAAACGAGAAGTCGTGACCTGAAGCGTTTCCCATCCAAAAAAACGGGGAAATAATGAGCAGTGCAGTGGCAAGCGAAAGCACCAATGCAAATAGCCAAACTCGTTTGGCATTTGCATTTAAGTTTGTGGCGCTGATGTCTTCGGAGGAACCCGTCATGCGAGATTCATTAATTTGTCTGAGAACGTATTCTTAATAAAGAGTACACGAGACGCGATTACGTCAGCGTGTTTCTGACCTGTCGTTCTTATAAATCACGCCTTCTTTCATCACGAAAAGCACATGTTCCGTCTGCCGTATATCCTGCAGCGGATTCCCAGGAACAGCAACGATATCGGCCGACTTGCCGGCTTCCAGGGAACCAATTTTGTCGGCCAGTCCCAGCAACTCGGCATCAACCGAAGTTCCGGCTCTTAGCGCATCGACTGGCTTCATACCCAGATTCACCATCTGATGAAACTCTTCGCCATTGCGCCCGTGCGGATAGACCGCCGCATCCGTGCCGAGTCCAATTTTAATGTTCTTAGCCAAAGCTTTTTGGAATGTTTTATGCAAAGAGGTCATCGCCTGCTCGGCTTTTGCCCGAATAGCTGGAGGAATATACATGCCCGCCTGCATCTGCTCCAACAATCCCTGCAAGGCCATCAACGTGGGCACATAGTACGTGCCGTGCTGTTTCATCATGTCCAGTGCTTCATCATCCAGGAACGACCCATGCTCGATGGAATCCACGCCAGCGCGAATGGCGCGCTTGGCCGCTTCCGCTCCGTGAGCGTGCGCGGCTACTTTTCTTTTCAGCGCGTGGGCCTCATCGATCAACGCGTTCAATTCCTCCTGCGTCAGTTGAGGCGTATCCACATCATCGGCGAGAGAAAGTACCCCGCCCGAAGCGCAGGTTTTAATAATGTCAGCGCCATATTTGTGCGCCAGGCGCACTGCGTAACGCACCTGGTCCGGCCCATTCGCCACTCCTTGTTCCGGTCCCGTTTCCTTTCCAAACACCCCGGAGCGGTAGCCCGTTTCGTCACAGTGGCCTCCGGTGGCTCCAATCGCATGCACACTGGCCAGCATGCGCGGCCCGGGCACCTTGCCATTGCGAATGGCATTGCGCAGCCCGACATCAATGAAGTCGTGAGAGCCGACATCACGCACGGTTGTAAATCCAGCCATCAACGTAACTTTCGCGTTGGCGATGGAATCCAGTGTTTGCTCGGCAATAGTTTTCTGCAGTCCGTCCAGCTCAGCCTGCTTATAGTCGGTGGTGTACATCATGGTCAGATGCGTATGCGCGTCGATAAATCCCGGCAAGAGTGTCGCATCTCCCAGATCGATTACTTCCGCTCCGGCCGGCACGGTGGCATTCGCGCTAGCGGCGGAAATTTTTCCGCCGGTCACGACCACCAAGCCTGGCGTCGTCAAGGAATTGCTCTTGCCGTCGAACAGCCTAGCCGCCTTCAACACCACCGTCCTTGTTTCAGGCGTCCTTGTTTCAGGCGTCTTTGTTTCAGGCGCTTTGCTTTCAGGCTTCTGCGCTTGACCATAAGCCGGCGCTACAGACATCCATGCCACGAGAAACAGTCCAATTGTCCCGCGCATTACGCTGATCTCCTCTTACGGCCAGACGCAGACGATAACTTGCTTCCAGTAAATGTCAAGGACTCCGGGTATCGTCCAGAGTACGATTCTCCGTTATTCTCAACAAACGAACATCGTCGGGCGCAAGTTTTCGGTAAAGAACTACATTCAAAAATACGCGGCAACCAAGCAGGCGGCACTAACCTTTTAGGTTCGACTGCCGACTCGACGGGCGTTCTTTGCGCCTACCCCTGATATACTGGTCTTGGCCGCAGGAAATCCCGTCCACCCTGACCCCAGCAAAAATTGAGCTGTTGTTTCATTTAGGCCTTAGGCGCGCCAGCCCATCGTTGCCAGCTAGGTTCGAACGTAGCAATACATCCTCGTTGACCTGAAGTCCGGTGCAACTTTGATGGTGATATCGGTTTTGAGAAGTACATAGGTGCTTCAAGCAGGCATGTCAATATTCAAAGCACTGAGAAAAAATCCCGGTTCAAGTCAGCGCGATCTGCTGCGGAGGCGCCGCCGCAAAACGTTGCTCACTAATATCGTGATTATTTCCGTGCTGAGTATTGTTGCCGCCTTAGTGATCACCTGGCAGTCTGGCGGCGTCGGATTTACGCTGCCGAATTCTGCTGCCGGGCCATCGACCATCGCTACTGCGCCGCCCCCTTCCTCTAAAGAATCCTCGCCTCCCGCGCTGCCATCGTTGACCACCGAAGCGCCCGACGGCTACAAACTGGAAACCGGACCTTTGGCGGTAACCGAAGTTGCAGGTCTGGTGCTCCATGACGAGAAACGTAACAAGGATGTGCGCGTTCGAATCTTCTACCCGGTGATGGCCGGCAAATATCCAGTCGTCGTTTTTTCCCATGGCGCCGGTGCATCCGACACTTGTTGCGAATCGCTGACACGGCATTGGGCAACTTACGGCTACATTACGCTTCAGCCCATCCACGACGATTCAGTCGCGCAAAGGCTCAGCAGCGACGACGAGAACGCACGCTTCCCGCAAGCCGTCCGGGAAGCGTTGAAAAATCCCGCTCACTGGGAAAGTCGCCCGCGGGATATTTCCTTTCTGCTAGATTCGCTCGGTGGTTTGCAGAAACGAATCGGGGGCCTCAACGGGAAATTTGATACGAGCCGCATAGGCGTAGCCGGCCACTCCATGGGTTCTTACACCGCGGAAGCTATCGCCGGAGCGTTTGTCGATCTTCCGGGTCGTCCTGGTCAAAATTTCTCCGATCCTCGTGCGAAGGCAATTCTCTGCCTCTCACCGCAAGGCCCGGGACAGTTCGGCTTGACCGCGCACTCGTTCGGCAACATTTCTCTGCCCTTTATGGGGATAACTGGCTCGCTCGACAACTTGGGGCCACTGGCAAACGCAGCGTGGCACAAAATTCCATTCGACCGCAGCCAGCCCGGCGATAAATATGAAGTGTTCATCCAGGGGGCAAGCCATATGTCTTTCATCACCGCAGAAACCGTAAATTCCGCTCGCTCTTCGCAAGCTGCGGCAATTCTGGGGTACACAAACTCCGCTTCGCTGGCTTTCTGGGACGCGTATTTGAAAGACGATCCCGGAGCAAAACAATTCCTGCAGTCCGATGCGCTGGAACGCTCCAGCCACGGGGCTGCAAAACTATCACGTCGCTGATTGCGTTACCCGTGCCTTAAAGCCATTCCGGTTATCATTGCTTGTGAGCGAACTGTTCGTTTATCGCAGCCAGATGCCCGCCTCCGCGGATGTTGTTTACGCCTTTCACGCAAAGCCTGACGCTCTTACGCGGCTCACTCCTCCCTGGGAAAATGCCCACGTGATTGAACGCAGTGGCTCCATAGAACAGCCAGGGTCGCGAGTGAGAATTCGACTGCGCGTCGGCCCTTGCTCCCAAACCTGGACAGCCGAACACACTGCGTGCGAACCGGGACGCATGTTTCGCGACGTCATGATCGGCGGGCCGTTTCGGCACTGGGAACATACCCACCTATTCATCCCCGATGGGCAAAACAAGAGTTGGCTGGAAGATCGCGTGGAGTATGAGTTCCCATTAGGCTGGTTCGGGAAATTAGTTGGCGGAGCCTACACGCAGCGAAGGTTGTCGCGAATGTTCGCGTGGCGCCACAAAGTGACCGCTGAGGCCGTCGCCCAGTAAGCCAAAATGACGTCTAACTAATCCAGGCTAAGATTTCTCCTGCGTTTACGGTTTGACCCTCATCCGCGAGAAGCCGCTCGACGGTGCCTGATTTTGTGGAACGAATCTCGTTCTGCATTTTCATAGCTTCGACGACCAGAAGGCCCTGCCCTACTTCCACTGTTTCACCGGATTTCACCAGCAGCCGAACTACCTTGCCGGCCATAGGCGCAGTGATCTGTTGGCGTCCTTCGACCTCGACATGGCCGAGACGGCGCCCGCGCCAGGAGCGCTGGTCGGTAACCTCGGCGGTAAATTCGCGAAGGCCAGTTTGAATGCTTAGCAGTCCTTCGGGAGAGCGGGCAACGCGAATTTCGTGCGATTCGCCGCGAATGATAATTGAGAGAGTGTTCTGAGCGATCTCTACAACGTCGGCGCTAACCGGCTCACCATCCAGGACGATGCGCCACTGGTCGCCCATGCGTTCGAGGTCGACGGTGTGAGTTCTCTTTCCAGTTGGAGACGCCAATTGCACTTCGAATCTCATGGCGTGCGGTCCAGTTGCTGCTTGCGGCCCTCATTCTTCCATCGCGAAGGCGCTTCTTCGCCAGTTATCGAGGATGGGGTAGGCGATGCGGCTGCGTTCTGCATGGCCTGCCAAACCGCTGCGCCAATGGCCGCAGCGTCTTCGCTGCCTTGCTCGACAGGAGTCGAACGATTTTTGCGCAGCAGCAATTCATCGAGCCAGGTGGTGTGGATTTCGCCGCGAACAAATTCGGGCTCGCCAAGAATGCGGCGGAATAAAGCGGTGTTGGTTTTGATGCCGGTAACGGTGTACTCCTCCAAAGAACGACGCAGGCGCGCAATGGTTTCTTCGCGGCTATTGCCCCAGGCGATTAGCTTGCTGAGCAATGGGTCGTAGTCGTTGGGAACCGTCCAGCCTTCATAGACGCCTTCGTCGAGGCGAATGCCCGGGCCGCTGGGCGCGTGGCGAGAAAGAATTTTCCCCGGTGAGGGAAAGAAATTATTCTGCGGATCCTCGGCGTACAGGCGAACTTCCATGGCGTGACCGCGCGGAGTGATGGTCTCCCACGCGAATGGCAGGCGATGCCCGGCGGCGATGGCGATTTGCAATTTGACGAGATCCAGTCCGGTAACCTGTTCGGTGACGGGGTGTTCGACCTGCAGGCGAGTGTTTACTTCCAGAAAATAAAAATCGAGATTGGCATCCACGAGAAACTCGACCGTGCCTGCATTGATATAACCACCGGCACGCGCCAGGCGCACCGCGGCATCGCCCATTTTTTTGCGCAGATCGGGAGTCATGATAGGCGAGGGAGCTTCTTCAATCACTTTTTGATGGCGGCGCTGCACGGAGCATTCGCGTTCGCCGAGCGAAACGACACGGCCGTGAGAATCGGCAAGAATTTGAATTTCCACGTGGCGCGGCTTCAGCAAATATTTTTCAAGATAAATGCGCCCGTCGCCAAAACTATTCTGGGCTTCAGAGGACGCGTCGCGAAAGGCGGCCGCCAGATCGCTAAGGCGGTTTACAACCCGCATGCCTTTTCCGCCACCGCCGGCGACGGCCTTAAGTAGGACGGGGAAGCCAATGTTTTCGATTAAGGCTTGGGCCTGCTGGAGAGTTTCTATGGGATCGTTTGTACCGGGGACGCTGGGCACATCGGAGCGTCGAGCGAGTTGGCGGCCGGCAGTTTTGGAGCCCAGAGCTTCCATAGCTTCCGCGGACGGCCCTATAAAGGTGACGCCGGCGTCCGCGCACGCGCGAGGAAGCGCTGGATTTTCCGCGAGGAAGCCGTAACCAGGATGCAAGGCGTCGCAGCCCGCGTGGCGCGCGACGTCCATCAGTTTGTCGATGCGCAGATAGCTTTCGGCTGAAGCCGCTGGGCCTATTGGGTAAGCTTCGTCGGCCAGCCGGACGTGTAGAGATTTGCGATCGACTTCGCTGAACACCGCGGCAGAGCGGATGCCCAGCTCGCGGCAAGCGCGCAGAATGCGCACGGCAATCTCTCCGCGATTAGCGATTAGAATTTTTCTGAACATGACTGGTGATGGTTCGGCGAAATTCTAACACGCGATACGCTTGGCCAAAGGGCGGCGTTGGGGTAAGGTGTCCAATCGTTTCTAGACAGATGGGTGTTTCAGGGAGGTTGGGGTGAGCAAGCGAATTTTGACGATGTTGGCCGCCGTTCTATTTTTTGGAATTACGGAGGGACGCGCGCAGGACGCGGTGATCACTCCCGCGGAGAACCTGGTGGTCGATGGCGTGCCAAAAATCCCAGCTTCTCTGGCAGAAACGGCCGGTCGCTACGGATCTTATCGTTTCGCATTAGTTTCGGATTGGCACCCTACGCGACGCGAGATCCTCATCCGCACACGTTTTGCAGACACGCCTCAAGTGCATTTGGTGAAGATGCCCGGAGGCGAACGGCAGCAATTAACGTTTTATCCCGATTCGATAGCGGACGCGCAGTTTCACCCCAACGGCGGCGACTATTTTGTTTTTGTAAAGGATATTGGCGGCGGGGAATGATATCAACTCTACCACTACGATATGGATACCGGGAATGTGACGCTGCTGACGGACGGCAAATCGAGGAATCTGCTGGGCTCGTGGTCTTCCGGCGGTGACCAGATTGCCTACGTTTCCACCAGGCGCACCGGGCAGGATACGGATTTATGGGTGATGAATCCAGCCGATCCGAAGACGGATCATTTGTTAACACAGCTGAAGGGTGGCGGTTGGGTGCCCATCGACTGGTCCGCGGATGATAAAAATATTTTGCTGCAGGAAGAGATTTCCATCAACGAAACATATCTATGGCTGGTGAATACCGCGACTGGTGAGAAGATCGCCATAACTACTCGTGACGCGAAGGAAAAAATTTCCTATGGCTCGGCACGCTTCAGCAAAGATGGCAAAGGAATCTATGTAACTACCGATCAGGGCTCGGAATTTCAGCGGCTGGCCTTTCTGGATATGTCAGGAAAGAACCCAAAATTTTTGACTACCGACATTCCATGGGATGTGGAGTCCTTTGACCTTTCACACGATGGGAAACGGTTAGCTTTTGTCACCAACGAAGAAGGCCTGAGCGTTTTGCACGTGATGGATACAGTGACGCAGAAAGAAGTGAAATTGCCAAAATTGCCTGCTGGAGTGATGCAGGGGCTACGTTGGCATCGCGATGGGCATGATTTGGCGTTTTCAGTTGCCAATGCCCAAGGGGCGGGAGATTGCTATTCGCTGGATGTCACGACTGGCAAGGTGGAACGCTGGACGGTGAGCGAATCGGCGGTCAAGACAGATGCGTTTCCGGCGGCGGAGTTGGTGCACTGGAAAAGCTTCGATGGAAAAATGATTTCCGGATTTTTGTACAAGCCGCCGTCGAAGTTTACCGGCAAGAGACCCGTGCTGGTGGTGATTCATGGCGGGCCCGAGGGACAGTCGCAGCCGATTTTTCTGGGGCGCGCAAATTATTATTTGAATGAACTGGGCATCGCCTTGATTTATCCGAACGTGAGAGGGTCGACGGGAT
>JGI12635J15846_10001863_pt1 | contig 18388 bp, 16 predicted proteins | sample BlaSpr_A8_OM2_M2_FD_15846 | JGI IMG/M metagenome (IMG submission 15846) | reverse complement strand
CCGCCGCGAAGCAAGCCACGCGACCACATCGGTGACTTCCTGGTCGGACATCGGCTTGCCCGGCACGTCGCCGCGCCAGTCTGGCGCGTTCAATTCGGGACGCCCGGCGATCACAACCGTGCGCAATCCCTGGTCGCTCACCAACGCGAGATAGGCTCCATCGGTAATCGCGCTGCCTTTTTGTGCGCCGCGCCCTTCCGTGCCGTGGCAGGATTCGCAGTAAGTCTTGTACGCGACTTCGCCGCGCGCGGCGTCGCCAGCGGATTTCGCCGCGTACGAAGGCGCGCCGACCCCATTAAGAATTCCAGGGCGGCTCCAGCGCGCCCGGATTTGCGTCGTGATCACGTCAATCTGTTTATCGGTCAGCATTCCCCCGGCGCTCTGCGCAAACGCCGGCATCGAGGTTCCGCGCACGCCCGTGGCAATCACCTTGCGCATCGCCGCTTCATCGGCAATCGCCAGATACACCGGGTTGGCAAGCGCGATGGCCGCTCCGCCATGCCCTTCCATGCCGTGGCAACCCGCGCAGTTTTCCGCGTACAAGGTTTTGAAGTCAAGAATCTCATCCGGCGCCAGAGTCTCCGAATCTTTGCCCGGCCGGCCGTGGGACAAATCGCAACCGGAGAGAAGCAATGCTCCCAGCCCCAGGCAAAAGCACGAATTCCAAAATGCTCTCAAGGGCGTTTCTCTCCGCTTCTCTTTTGCCGCATCATTCCCGGCGCTTCAATCCCCGCGCGCACCGCAAACGGCAAATTCTCTCGCGTCGGAACACGCGACTGCCGCATCACCACAAGGCCGGCAACGACGCCAAAGGCGATCTGCGAAGCCATGAACCAGAACCAATTGATACGGCTCTCCAGCAATGGATTCAACAAGCCGAGGATCGAGTACAGGAGTCCCGACCAAAGCACAGGCGCGATGAGCCCGCCGAGAATAATCGGCTGCCGGGGAAACATGGGAAGCATCGCGCCGTATAGCAATCCAACAAGCGTTGAGACGAGACCGTGCAGAATCAAGGCCACCACGAAAGGGCCCGCGTGAAACGCATTCAATTGCGCTGGTTCCAGGTTCGCCGATTGGGTGTAAATCCCAGCGGCAAGAAGATTGATCGGATACCAGATGCTCCCCGTTTTCAGCAGGCCGTAAATGCAAGCCAACACGGCCATCGCAACGCTACCCGCCCAGCCGCCCTTCACTCCCGCGGAGATGGGGTAAGTTTCCAGCGGCAGCCACGCGCGCACGATTTCTTCCGCAACGTGAAGCCGCTCGACACGTTGGCGCTCCGTGGCGATCGAAGCCTCCTCCGGCACAACTTCCACCACCTCTTCGTGTTCGTGCGGGAACACCTCCCGGAACCAGCCAACACAACCCGCGAGCGCCAGTATGGCGCCCAGGACGCTCACGGATGCGCTGGTCAAGAGTCCGGCAAAGAGCAACGTGAATCCAAATGCCAGCGCGATTGGCCAGGCGGTTGGGGCTGGCAATTCGATCTCGGCGGGATTCCGAGAGCCGTGCTCCAGTTGTTCCGCAGATAGCGGCGTGGACATTGCGTCTCCTCAGCGCCCCAAAATGTAAACGACCGTGAAGACTACAACCCAGACGGCATCCACAAAATGCCAGTACATGGATAGCACTTCGACCCGCGCGGATTGTTCCGAGCCGACCCGCCCAGCCAGTCCAAAGAGAAACACGATGCTCAGCATGATCAGGCCCACCGTGACGTGAAAGGCGTGCAAGCCGACGAGCGAATAATAGGTCGTCCCAAAAAGATTCGTCGAAATCGTCAGGCCATGTTCGTAAATCAACCGGTGCCATTCACGCCCGGTGCCAAACAGAAATAAACCGCCGAGGAAAATCGTCAGGAACCAAAATGACAGAAATGCTCCGCGGCCACCACGCTCGAGAAATCTTGAGGCGAAGTGGATCGTCAAGCTGCTGGACAACAGGCAAATCGTGTAGAAGATAGGCGGGTCCAGCACTTCGCGAGGCGTCGGCCCGGCCAGGCTTTTTCCCGCATAAAAAAGATAGGCCACCACGAAAATGGTGAAGATGGCCGACTCCGCAATGATCAGGCAGGCCATCCCGACCTTGCCGCGATACGGCAGATTCCATGTTCCCGGCGCTTGAGCGACAGAAGATGTGCCTTCGCTCATCATTTGCTCCCCTTATTCATAGCGGCTGTCCGGATCTTCAGGATGTTTACGATCCCACAATGGGCGACGGCTCGCGACCGTCGGGATCCTTGCAAAATTGTAGGCGGGTGGCGGCGAACTCACCGCCCATTCGAGAGTCCAGGCGTCCCAGGGATCGTTCCCCGCCCTGGGTCCCTTGAAATAAGAGAGAACCAAGTTCACAACAAACAGCAACGTGGCAATGCCCTGGATAAATGCGCCAATCGAAATGATCACGTTCCAGGTATCCCATCCGCGCCCGGGTTCGTAAGTGTAGATGCGGCGCGGCATGCCGAGCAAGCCGGGTATGTGCATTGGGTCAAACGTCAGGTGAAATCCGATCACGAACAACCAGAAATGCAGCTTGCCCAATCCTTCATTCAGCATTCTTCCGGTCATCTTGGGAAACCAGTAATAAACCGCGCCGAAAATACAAAAGAGAATCGCTCCCACGATCACATAGTGGAAATGCGCGACCACAAAGTACGAGCCGCTAAGTTGCCAATTGAAGGGCGCCGCACCCAGCATTACGCCGGTGAGACCCGCGATCAGGAACTGGAACAGGAAAGCGACGCAGAACAGCATCGGCGTCTTGAACTGGATCTTCCCGCCCCACATCGTGCCGAGCCAGTTGAAAATTTTGATCCCAGTCGGAACGGCGATTGCCATCGTCGTCAGCACAAAAAAGGTGTTGGCGGCGGAGTCCATTCCGATCGTGAACATGTGATGGGCCCAGACGCTCATACTGATAAATCCGATGCAGACGGTTGCCGCCACCATCACCGGGTAGCCGAAAATCGGTTTACGCGAAAATACCGGAATGATCTCCGACGCGAACGCAAACGCGGGGATCACCAGGATGTACACTTCCGGATGCCCGAAGATCCAGAAAAAATGCATCCAGAGCGCGGCGGACCCTCCCGCCTGCGTATCGAAGAAATGCCCGCCTAAATAACGGTCCACCAGCAGCATGATCTGCGCCGCCGAAAGCGGGCTGATTGAAATCAGAACCAGGCCGGACATGACCAAAGTCATCCACCCCATCAGCGGCATGCGGCCGAGCGTCATCCCCGGACACCGCATCGAGAGGATCGTGGCAATGATATTGGTGGCCGTCCCGATGCTGCCGAAACCGGATACCAACACCGCGATAGTCCAGTAGTCTGCACTGTGGCCCGGGGAAAACGCGCGCGATGTCAACGGAGCGTACGCCCACCATCCCACGTCGGGAGCGTTTCCCGCGCCATAGAGGCCGCTTCCCCCCAGGAAGCTGAAATAAAGAAGCATTCCTCCAAACGCGGTCAGCCAAAAACTAAACGCATTCAGCCGGGGAAACGCCATGTCCCGGGCGCCGATCATCAACGGCACCAGATAGTTGGCGAAGCCGAACATGAAGGGCATGATCACGAAGAAAATCATGGTTGTCCCATGCATCGTGAACATGCGGTTGAAAACCTGCGGGGAAACAAAGTCGTTGTGCGGGTGCATCAGTTGGACGCGTATGACGATCGCTTCGATGCCGCCGATGACGAGAAATAACATAGCAAAGAGGATGTACAGGATCCCCAGCCGTTTGTGATCGACCGTGGTAATCCAATCGTGCAGCACCTCGGCCCATGGCCGCCCAGCGGCTTCCGCAACTCTGATGGCCATTGCATCCGATGACATCGCAGTTCCCCCAAAATCTCCCACTATCGAAGTGTCTCCAGGTAGCGCACCAGTGCGTCCAGATCGGCGTCACTCAATTTCATCGCGGGCATCAGCGAACCGGGTTTGATCATCTCCGGATCTTGGATCCACATGCCAAGGTTCTCCGGCGTATTTTTGGCCGCGCCGGAGGCGATAGTGCTCCGGCTCATCATGTGCGTGAGGTCGGGACCAAAGCGGCCCGTCGCCGCCGTGCCGGCAACCGCGTGGCAATTGATGCAAGCGGTTGTCTCAAACACCCTGCGGCCGGCGCTCACGGTTTCATCGTTTTTCGCAGGCTGCTTTTGCGCGTTCGCCCAGGCTGCAAAATCTTCCCGGCTGTCCACGGAGACCTGCAGCAGCATCTTCGCGTGCTGCGTGCCGCAATATTGTGCGCATTGTCCGAGGAAAATGCCCGTGCGGTGCGGGTCCATCCACATCGTGTTGACGCGATTCGGGATTAAATCCGTCTTTCCGGCAAGCTGCGGCACCCAAAAACTGTGATCCGTGTCGGCGGAAAGTAATTTCAAATAAGTCGGCGTGGGATTTGCCGGATCGCTGACGGGAATGTGCAGTTCGTTAGCTGTCACGATGCCAAGCGCCGGGTATCGAAATTCCCACCAGAACTGGTGGCCAATGGCGATCACCTCCACCGCGTTCGCCGGTTTTGGAGCGTCCTGGATTGCGTGGATCACCCGGGTGGTGGCCAGGAACAGCACGACCACGATCAGGATCGGAATCACGGTCCATGCCAGTTCAATCTGTGTGCTGCCATAAACCTGAGCTGGTTCATGCGGGGAATCCCCTGCCCTGGCGCGAAATTTCACGACCGCATAAACCAGCAGGATGAATACGACCAGGAAAATCAGGCCGGTGATGATAAGAACGAAACGCGAGAAATGAAAGATCGAATCCGCCGGAGTCGAGTGCGGCTCGAAAATATTGGGAACCGGATTGTCGCCAGGTGTCGTGGCGGTGCACAATCCCGCGGCGAGGAGCAGTCCAAGAACGAGCAGAAGGATTCCCGCGGCTCGCCGCGCGACACCCTCCCATTTCATCCCGCGCATGTTCACTCTCATGCTTCTCCGGTTCCCCCTGAACCGCGCATTAAAACGCAGACCTCCCTGGAGTTCGTCTACGCCTTATTTTGAGACGTCTTGATGACCATAATGTCGGGCTCGAGTGTGGTTTCTTGGATGTGATGCTAACCAGGTCTAATTGGCTAATGGATTTATTTGTTAGTTCCGAGAAAGAAGCGGGATCAGTGAATATCCGTCGAGAATTTGCCAGACCTCATCGTCATTCCAGGAATTGCAGAAATCCGCGAGAGATAACGGCAACTCCGATAGTCTACTCGCGCGCATCATACTCCAGCACCACCCGTTCGACAATAACCGCACCAGAGAAAGCAAGTCGCGTGCCAGAAAGACTCGCCTGGAGCTTCGCGTCGCTAAGGCATTATTTTTGAATAGGATCGCGTGACTGTCGCAAGGCACGACCATCATCGAGACGTGTTCATGTCCGAGCAGGATGTCAAACTGCCGACAGTGTTGGATGCTTAATGTCCAGTATTCTCTGCCGGATCAAAAACGGAAGTGGATTGGTGGGCTCGCCAGGATTTGAACCTGGGACCAACGGATTATGAGTCCGCTGCTCTAACCGCTGAGCTACGAGCCCCTTGCTGCTACAACGTCAACAAAGTGGAACACTTAATTCAATTTCTAACTTCGCGTCAAAACTTCGATTACTCGCTGGTGCTAGTAGTGGTGCTCGAATTGTTCGCTGTACTGCCCTCAGATGCCTGTGTGACTACACCTGCCACTAGCTTCTCTACGGCGTCCAATTGGTGCTTCGGAGCCAAGTGGCTGTACCTCACCGTCTGAGAAACCGTCTTGTGTCCCATGAGGTCTTGCACGCTTCGCAGCCCCACTTCTTTCATAGTCAATCTTGACGCGAAAGTGTGACGAAGGCAATGCCAAGTAAAATCTTTAATCTTCGCCTTCTTGATTGCAGGCTCAAACCAATAACGCGGACCTGTCAGACGCTCGTCATTCGCGTTTAGAAACACATATCCCGAACGGCTGTCCCTGTCCTTGCCTAGAGTCTCGAACGCGGTCATTACAACGCTGTTCATGGGCGCATGACGCATCTCTCCATTCTTAGAACGGATCACAGCAAGGACACGGTTAGAAACGTCAACGTCCTGCCATCTCAAGTTGTACATCTCAGAGAGACGCAGCCCGGTATTGAGTGCCACTTCAAACTCTGGCATGTGCTCTGCGTAGTGCTCGACAATGACGGCACGCAACGCAGTCTCTTCCTCAGCGGTCATAAACCGTATCTTTTCGTTGTTTTCTGCAAGCCTCTTCACTAGCCTTGCAGGATTCTCTTTAACTTTCTTCTTCCGAATGGCGAGCTTGTAGGTCAACGAAAGCAGCGCCAGATGCCTGTTATACGTTGCTGGCGACCATTCCTGCTCCGTCATGGACTCGCTTAGCTTCTGTTCGATGTTATCCGGCGTGATTGACTCTGCGGACCAATCACGAAACCAAGAAAGAATGCGTTCCATGCGGATTACATCGTCGCCATAGCTACGCTTGTGAGTCTTTGAGTAAGCGAGAGCGTCTGCGGCAATCTGGCGAAACGCGACAGGGACAACGCGCATGGTATCGGGAAACTTTCGATTGTAGAGAATGTCTGCCTTTCGCATCGTGTAGGCGTTCTTTGCCCGATTGAAACTTCCAATCTTCTCGCGGTGTATCCGGCCAGTGCCGTCCGCATAGCGAATCCACCAAACCCCAGAGCCAACTTCCTTCTCATAAAGCCCTCTGGGATTCTTATGCTCCGTGTACGCTGCGCGTGCTTCTCTCATGGCTTCCCCTTGTTTTCCGTCTTGCTCTTGCGCGGCCTACCGCCCTTGCGTGCCCACTTACTCAGCGTTGCGGCGTCGTACTTCTCGGCTCTTGCCTTGCCGCCCTTTTTGCCGCCCTTCTTCCCCAGTTTCGAGAAGTGACGGCTGATAATGTCTTTTTCGTTTTTCATAAACTTGAACGGCTCAAGTATTTCAGACTATCTTAGGGATTGCAAGGACAAAACGAGGCATCCACCGAAGCAAGAATTTCTCTTGTCTACTTGTTTTCTCGCCGGATGCTAGTTTGCACACCCGGCTCTGCCTTCCTAGCTACGCGGAGTCCACACTAGCTCACGCTCCACGGAAAGTGACTGCACATCGGTTATGTGGAAGTCATTTTCAGCAGTCGTAAGAGCGGCTATCGGATTCCGCTGCACAATCAACAACTCTTTGTGGGTTCCTTCCTCCGTTGTTCCGGCTATCTTGTACAACTTTTTTGCTAGTACCACTTGCTTGGTTAGCTTCATTTTTTCTCCTCGCCGTGCGATTGAAGTTCTCAACGGCGCACACTCTGATAGCAGCATCAATTCGCAGAGTCAACGCAATCTTTCGCGTTGCATTCCGCGCTCGGTTTTTGTCTACCGGATTGCGGCGCACGGTATGCAGAGAGGGGCGTTTCTAGTCTAGGATTCGGTTGCTTGCTTACCCCGCAGGCATACTCCATTAAAAAATAGATTCCAGAATCGCTAATCCTAGTGCAAGCGGGACTGTAAACGACGTTCAACGGCGGCTATCGGGTTAGAACGATATGCATACGTATGCAGATCACTCAGGCTTTCATTCTTGGAATACTCTCTTATTCGCCTATAATTCAACGGAATTGCATTTCTAGGCATCTTGTTTGCATCCCTTTTCTAGTCTCCGATTGCTTGCACACTAGGAACTCCACAATTTCCGAGCGGAAGCAGTCGGCTATCTGGTGAATACCGAGGTTTCTACAATGCCGGATACTGGAGGTAGCTGTCAGTGTTCCTACAAGTCTGACTCGTCGCTGACAGTGCCATCCTTGAGGCACAGGCCGCCTCTCAGACGTTTGTTTTGGTGGGGCAGTCTCTTACCCTCACCCGACTGCTATCGTGTCTCTGGCAGGCTGTCTGACCAAAAATGGCGGTGTATACCACTTTGTTTTGCGGAAGTCAAGATTTATCTTGCATTCGGGCTTGGTTGTGTGGTATCTTAGCTATGTTGTCCTCGGATACGGCTAGGTCTACACATACCTAACGTACCGAAACCTGAGTTTCCCCCAGCGGCTTACCCCCCTCTAAGAGACTCCAAGAAAAGAGAAATAATCAATGCAAGACACTGTTCCTAGCACGGACGTGTTTCTTCCAGCACCTCGGGTTGCGATGATGCTCGACTGCTCAACTTTTTACGTGAGGAAACACATCCCATTTGTGAGGTTAGGCCGCCGAATGCTTCGCTACAAAATGAGCGACGTTCAGAAATTTATCGCGGCGCGGCAGTCGAAGAAAGGTTAGCCCCGATGTCACGCGCCGATAAATCAACACGGGAGTTCCGCCAGTCAAACGTCAGCAAATTGTTAGACCGTCTCAAGGAGCGGGAACCTCAGTTGTTTCCTCTTGGAAAAATCAAATTCACTCACCAGAGTTTCTGTGACGCCGCACTTTGGTACGGCGCTTGTAATTGCGATTGCACGCTTCACCTGCTTACAGAACGCCGAACCTTCACGCATAGCAGCATTAGTAAAATCTCTCTTTAGAAAGAACAACGATGAAAAGTCAGAAAAAATCAAGACGCATACGACGCCGAAACAGAAACACGCACAGGAGGACCGTTCGGCCTCTACAATCAGGCAAACAACGCGGTCTCTCATCTTCAAAACTAGGCCGCAAATCGAAAATCGAAAGAAGAGCTAACATGACATTTGACCCGATAGCAGACAAGCGAAACCAAAAATATACCCGCGAGGAGCTTACGAGTTTCTTCAAAGGTTCTGCGGCTGTGGCCCAGAGGTTGAAAAAAGAAAATCCCGCCAAGTACGCAGAAATCAGACGGAGTGCCGAAGAGATGGGAATAGTTGGCCCGTCTTTGATTGGAACTCCCGCACCGAATACGCCGTATCGCCCTCCAACAAAGACTTATTCAGCCGACGAGCTTAAACTTCGGGGAGACTTCACCGAGAGCTACTGCCGGGAACTCTTCGCTAGTGGTAACTCTTCAGCGGCGAAGGCACTCTTTGAGACAGACCCCGAGCGATACCAAGATGCAAAAGACGCATCCATTTCGTTTGGCATACTGCCTCCGCGTAGCACTCCGCGCCCACAACCTGCTCCCGTCGCCGCCCGTGAATCGCTCCATCGCATCAGCCCAGAATTAGCAGCGGAGAATGGCCTTCCGCGAGATGTCGAGTTGCCTTGGGCGCAGGTAGAACAACTCATTCAACAAAGGGTACAGCGCGCTCGATTGGCGCAAGAAGACGCCGACGCAAAGGCGGCTGAGGCACGGTCAGCGGAACTTGCGACGTTGACCGCCGCTCAAAAACTAGAACAAGACAAACGCGACAAGGAAGTGCGCGACTTGCAACGATTGTCCGAACTAATCACACCGCTGCCAGTCAAGGCTCCTGAGCCGCTGCAACTGGCAAGTGCGCGTGCGATTGCTGCGGAAAAGGCGAAGTCCGTCGAGGTTCCAATCGGCCAGTAGCAACTAGAATCCGGCGGGTGGAGACTCCGGTTTGCATTTATGCAAAGGGGGAGTCTCCGCGTTGTTGGGATTCCAACTATTCCGGCCCGTGTCCCTCACATTGTTTGAACGATAGAGGCGATCTTCTGCGGGAAAAGCTGTGCGAGAGGGAAAAGGAGGAAAAGGGAAAAGCAATTTGTAAGTACCTATGGGGAGAGGGGGATAGGAACTCTCTCTTTATTCCCTCTTTTGGGAAAAGCATTTTATCTTTTCCCTTTTCCCCGCATTCCTGCTCGCAGGGGGGAGGGGAGCAAAAAAGTATCAGCATGGTATGCGAAACACGACTCGGAAAACGAAGAAGGCGAAAACAAAATGAGCACCGAAACGAAGAACAACGAAGACAAGCAAGTACTCCCGTTCAAAGTCTTGAACGGGCTTGCATTGAAGAACGCGGCACCCGATAAAATTCCCTCACTAGTGGACGGCCTACTCCTACAGGTGGGCACATCCATGTTGGTAGCGAAACCTAAGACCGGAAAATCGAGTCTTGCGATGCAACTCGCGGTATCCGTGGCAGAGGGGCGCGACTTCCTCGGTAAGTCCACACTCTGCGGGGATGTCCTGTACCTCATGTTGGAAGGACCAATTGGAGTCGTCCAGCAGAATCTAAAAAAACTGGGATACACAGAGAAGCATGGGACTGTTCACGTCGTCCATGAACAGATGCCCTACCGGGGAACAGAGGGGCTGGAACGTCTGGAAGAAACGATAAAGAGCCTACCAAAACTGCGGTTGGTGATTGTGGACCCGGCTCCGAAACTCTTGCGGCTTATTGATTCCTTTGACCCCGGCGAAGTGGGTGTTGCCATAGAGCGGCTAGAACAGTTTGCCAAGAATCACAAACTGCATCTTATGTTCCTTGTCCATGCGAAAAAGAAAGAGACAGACGATGCCGGAGATGCTGCGATGGGGAGCACATCCTTCCGTGGTGGCACAGACTCAAACTTTTTCATGGTGAAGTCTGGCGCACAACGAATCCTCAGCACGGAACAAAGATGGGGGGTTGCTCTGGAACCCACGCTGTTATCTTTCGACGCAGAGACTAACTCCATGCATCTAGGTATGACCGTGGAAGCCGAAGAGGAAGCGCGGCACGAAGGCAAAGAACGCAAGACCGTAGAACGCATTGAGCAAGAACTCTGGGACGCACTCAGCGCCGAAGAAAATCCAACGCAAGGAGAATTGTTGAAGGCAGTCACGGGGAAGAACCTCACTAAGTTGAGAGTCCTCGAACAGATGGTTAGCTGCGGGCGAATTGTGGCAGAGAAAGACGGTCCAGCGAAACGGTACCACGCAGTGGAAATTCAGAACGAAGTAGAACTGAAGGAGGCCGCATGACCCCCGCAGAACTTGACGCGCAAATTGAGCTTAATGACCGCAAAATCGCTTCGTTGGTTCGTTACTGGGAACACTCCCTCCCCACGGTTGAGGTGCCGAGCCGCGAACAACTTTTGTTGTGGCTCAAGATGTTCGACTTCGATTTTGACGTGGTGATCTACGGTATAGGAGAAACGGCGAAGAAGTGCGTAAAGCTAGGCGGTCGGATGTCACAGGACCATTCGATTCGATATTGCTCCAAGTGCTCCATAACCTTCCGCAAGGCTCGCGCACTGCCGCAATTGCCCTCTGCTAAGTATGTGAAGCCTGAAAGTGTGGCGGCATGAGCACGAATACTAAGCAGCCCGATACCTCACGCCGAGACCGGATTGGCCGTGTACGACGTCGTAAATTGGGTGCAGGGTCATTCCTCTTAGGTGTACTATCGTTTCAATCTAAGGAGATTTCATGGACAAAACCGATGTGTTTGCGCTGATCGGGGCTGCGTTGAGCGTCATCAGTATCTTCGCCATCTATTATGGCCCAATCTCTGCTCTCAAAATTCAAAGGACACTAGATGAAGCACGCGATGCAAAGAATCGCAAGCTGCAAATCTTCAAGACGTTGATGACTTACCGCGTCACCCCTGTAAACTCAAACTTCGTGCAATCTTTGAACCTGATTGACGTTGAGTTCACGGGGAACAATGAGAAAGAGAAGGCCGTACGAGAGGCGTGGAAGGAGCTGCTTGACCATTTGAACGACTACAACACAGTTCCAAATGCTCTAGAGAGGAGTCGTGAACTTACCGCAATCTTGTTGGCCGCGATGGGTAAGTGCCTCGATTACCAGTTCGACAAAGTTTATTTGAAGAAGGGTGCGTACTATCCCGAGTTCGCGGTGAACGTAGAAACGGAGCAACACACCTTGCGTAAGCAGTTCCTGGAGTTACTCGATGGAACGGGCACGCGGAAACTCCCGATAGCGGTGTTCGAGAAAAAGTTTCCAGACTTGATTGACCAGCCAAAAAAGAGGGAAGAGTGACTAAGTGGGCAGGTCAGCCCTCTTAGTCAGCTTCACGGCAATGCCCACTGCTTGCGAGTTCACTAAGCTGCCTGTTCCGCTGATGACCTCACCTTCTAACTTTCCATCTATGTTTAGGTCAAAGTCTCCCACGACGCCGAGCACACTCGGTACACCGGGTAAAAAGTTGCGTACCTTCACATGGGCTTTGACTATATTGCCCTGCGTTTGGTACGAACCTGTGTAGGTATACCCCGTGTCGCCGCCAAAGACTTTGCCTTTGATGAACACTGCAACGCCACCGCCGTTACCTTTCATTCCTTCGTACTGAACAATCCAGAAGCCTTCTACCATTTGGGTCTCCTTCATTCCTGTACTTCAGAACTCTAGAGATGGATGATAGCGCAGAGTGTTGAATGTTGGTCCTGCGAGCTTGTCCTTAGCGCAAACAATAAAAAGATCCCCGACCTAGACCAGTCTCGGAGATTTCCGCGACCATGACTAGAATCCTACTCAGGCGCATAGTGTGCAGACGAAGTTAAAAACCGCAAAACACTTGGGTAAAAGTTATTTCAGGAAGTGACCGACAAACCAGCCGAAGATAAGTCCGATAATGCCGCTGATTGCCGCTGTGACGGCGTGTCTTGCGAAGTCTTCGCGGTTTCTAACGAAGAATGAGGGTGAATTGAGCCTGCTCTCCAACAGTATGTTATTCCCATTAATGACGACGCCGAAAACTCCGCACACTAAGGAAAGGACAATACAGATCACCAAGCCCGCGCTGATGTGATGGGGTTGTCCCGCAGCGAAAGTCCCTAAGTTATGAAAAGTGTCGAAGACCAAAGCACTAATTAGAAACACAATGGCGGAAATCAGAAATGGGATGTTAGTCGGGCGTTGGTGTGAGAGAAGGAACTCCTTAACCTTAAAGAACAGTGCTTCAGCTTCATCCGTAATCTCTTCTGTTCTTAATTCGTTGAAGATTGCCGGAGTGGAGGAGCCGGGAGCAAACTCTTTCTGATTTAACAAAAAATGTAAGCCCGGCTTTTCGCCTCGTATATCGAGGTTTTTTATCTTAGGACCGATAGTTGCCTTCATCTCCTCAAGCGACTCATACCGATTCTTATTGTCCGAAATCGTTACAGCCGCGCAAGACTTCTGAAAGAGCGCAACCAATTGGTCCAACTCTTCCCGGTACATCCTGAGGCTAGGGAGCCGTGCTGTCTTGGTATGTCGAATCGGTTCCATAACAGGCAGCTTACCATCTGGTTTAGCAAGTGGGGGATACTCACTTAAAATCGAAGTTAAAACCGCGAAAAAAATTCCACGCACCTGACGCGGGAGAATAAAACCGTTAAGTGCCCTACCCTCATAGTGCGGACGTGTCCGGTGTCAGTTCTGGTGTCAGTTGGGTTTGCAGGAAGGCATAGCACCCTGCAGCGTGGTACAGCGAGGAGTGAAGAACAGCCAATGAATATGCGGTGATTGGGACTATCAGACTATCTGGTGATGTTGGACAATCTGGTTGTTTCGGATTATGAGTCCGCTGCTCTAACCGCTGAGCTACGAGCCCCTACCTTAACTTCATTTTAGTTCACAAACGCGATCTCTGCAGCCTGCTTTTCTTGCGTCGCCCTCATCAACGGACACCTGTGTATCTCGGGGCGCTCTGGCTGGCAATCTGTGCGCGTTCCGAAGGCCATGACGCTCGCTGAATCGCGGCTTCAATGCGCTCTCTTGCGACGAAGAAATCCAGGAAATTCGTTCAACCAGGTTCTCAGGCTCGTTTGATCTCCTGAAGAATGTTTCCGCCGTCCACCACCAGAATCTGCCCGGTGATGTAAGACGCCTCTTTCGAAGCCAGAAACGCCACGGCTGCCGCCACTTCTTCGGGCGTGCCCGCGCGCCCGAGAGGCGTATATTTCGCCGCTTGCAACTCTTCCGGCAGCGAAGAGCCCGTCTGAATCCAGCCCGGCGCCACTCCATTAATCGTGATGCCGTCCAGCCCATGTTCGATTGCCACAGCGCGCATCAATCCGTCCATTGCGCCTTTGGCCGCGCCGTATGCGCCCGACCCAGCGTTGCTCACCAACGGGCCCGTCACCGAAGTCACATTCACAATCCGGCCGTATTTCTGCTTCTTCATAATCGGCAAGACCGCCCGCGTCATCAGAAACGCCGTGTCGAGCGTCATCGCCAGCTGCCGCTGCCAATCCGCGTAGCTGATCGATTCCACGGTTGTGTTTCCGGGCTGTTTGCCGTTTTGTGCCATTCCGGCGTTGTTTACAAGAATGTCGATGCGGCCGGTGCGTTTCGTGATCTCTTCCACGACCTTTCGCACGCGCGCTTCTTCAGTCAAGTCGGCAATGAACGGAAACACGTGCTCACCGGATGGATCGAGTTGTTTGGCTGCGTCGTGAATGCGGTCGGAAGTGGCGCCGATGGCGACGAACGCGCCTTCGCGCAAAAGATGCCGGGCGATGGCGAGCCCAATGCCCGTGGCGCTGCCGGCACCGGTGACGATTGCCGTTTGGCCTTGAATGGAAGTATTCATCCTTGTGGGGAATTACCCTTTAATGCCGCCAATGCATAGATACTTGATCTCAAGAAATTCCTCGATGCCGTATTTCGAGCCTTCGCGGCCAAGGCCCGATTCTTTCACTCCACCGAACGGCGCAACCTCGGTGGAAATGATTCCCGTGTTGATGCCGACGATTCCGTATTCGAGCGCTTCGGCAACGCGCCAGACGCGCGCAAGGTCGCGCCCGTAAAAATATGCGGCCAATCCGAACTCGGTGTCGTTCGCGAGTGCAATCGCTTCCGCCTCCGTTTTGAAACGGAAGAGCGGCGCCACGGGGCCAAACGTCTCTTCGCGAGCGACCGCCATTTGCGTGGTCGCGTTTACCAGGATGGTCGGCTCGAAGAAACGCCCGCCCAGCGCGTGGCGATGTCCGCCGGCAATGACTTTGGCGCCCTTTGACACCGCATCCTTAATATGGCTTTCCACTTTCTCAACGGCTGCATTATCGATCAGCGGCCCTTGCGAAGCCCCCGCCTCCAGCCCGGGCGCCGGCTTCAACTGCTTGACGGCGGTCACCAATTTTTCCGCGAACACATCGTAAACCGATTCCTGCACCAGAACGCGGTTTGTGCACACACAAGTCTGTCCCGTATTGCGGTACTTTGAAGCGATCGCGCCTTCGACCGCGGCATCCAGATCCGCGTCCTCAAAGACGATGAACGGCGCATTCCCGCCTAGCTCCAGCGATAGTTTCTTGATCGTGCCCGCACACTGCGCCATCAACACTTTTCCAACTTCGGTGGAACCCGTGAACGAGAGCTTCCGCACAATCGGATTCGACGTCAGCTCCGCGCCGATTTCTTTGGCGGAGCCGGTGATCACATTCAACACGCCTTTGGGCACTCCGGCGCGCTCGGCAAGTTCCGCAAGCGCCAGCGCGGAGAACGGAGTCTGTGCCGCGGGCTTGATCACCACCGTGCATCCCGCCGCGAGCGCCGGCCCCACTTTGCGCGTGATCATCGCCAGCGGAAAATTCCACGGTGTAATGCAAGCCACCACGCCGATAGGTTGTTTGAGGACGACGATGCGCTTGTCCGCCTGGTGGCCCGGAATCGTGTCGCCGTAAACGCGCTTAGCTTCTTCGCCAAACCATTCGAGAAACGCCGCCGCATACGCCACTTCCCCGCGCGATTCGGCAAGGGGCTTTCCCTGCTCAAGCGTCATCAGGCGCGCCAGGTCTTCCTGATTTTCCATCATCAGGTCGAACCACTTGCGAAGCACATTCGCGCGTTCCTTCGCGGTCCGCGCGCTCCATGATTTGAAGGCTTCGTTCGCCACTTCAATCGCGTGCCGCGTTTCCACCCCGCTCAACTTGGGAACCCTGCCAATGATTTCGCCGGTGGCGGGATTATCCACGCCAACGGTGCCGCCGCCCGCTGCCTGCACCCACTTTCCATCCACGTAGCAGGCTTCGCGGAACAACCGCATGTCCTTCAAATCAACCGCAACGACCGCCGAATTTGTGGCCGTGCTCGACATAAAACACCTCGTTCATTCGCAAGCGTGTATAAACGCCGGCTCGCCTTGAATGGCGCCGCGTTCCACGCGAAAAAGTTTATGCGTGAGAAAGTGCAACCTGCTTTTGTTCGGAGACGATCGCCAGTCCCGCCTCGAGCACATCGAGTCCTTCGTCAAGCTGCTCGTCAGTCACCACCAGCGGCACCAGGATGCGCACCACGTTGCCATACGTTCCCGCGGTGATGGTGATCAGGCCGTGTTCGTAGGCGTAACGCGAAAGCTCTTTCGTTTGCGGACCGGCAGGCTCGCGCGTCTCGCGATTACTGACCAGCTCGATCGCGCACATGCCGCCAAGACCCCGGACATCGCCGATCAGGGGCCACTTCTGCTGCCAGGCCTTGGCGCGCGCTTCGAATCGCTTTCCGATCGCGGTGGAGCGCGCAAGCAATCCGTCTTTCTCAATCGTTTCAAGCGAAGCAAGCGCCGCAACACAAGACATGGGATTTCCGGCAAACGTGCTGCCCAGCCCGCCGGGGATCGGCGAGTCCATAATTTCCGCGCGGCCGGTGACCGCGGCAATCGGCAAGCCGCCGCCCAGCGATTTCGCGGTGATGAGCAGGTCCGGCTCAACGCCGTAATGTTCGATCGCGAACATTTTTCCGGTGCGCCCGATACCGCTCTGCACTTCATCGGCGATGAAAACGATGCCGTATTTGTCGCAAATTTGCCGGATCACCGGGAAAAATTCCTTCGGCGGGACCACGAAGCCGCCTTCGCCCAGCACCGGCTCCGCAATGATCGCCGCCACCTGATCCGCGGCAACCACCCGCTTGAATGTATCTTCCAGGTGATGCGCGCACGTCATCTTGCACGATGGATACGTCAAACCGTACGAACAGTGATAGCAATTGGCGTACGGAATGCGATAAATTTCCGGCGCAAACGGGCCGAAACCTACTTTGTACGGATTAGTCTTGCTGGTCAGCGACATGGTCAGCAGCGTCCGTCCATGAAACGCGTCCTCAAAGCAGATCACCGCCGCCCGCTTGGTGTGCGCGCGGGCAATCTTCACCGCGTTTTCCACCGCTTCCGCGCCGGTGTTTACAAAGAAAGTCTTCTTGGTGCCGCTCATGGGCGCCAGCGCATTCAGTTTTTCCGCAAGAGCGATATACGACTCATACGGCGTGACGCCGAAGCAGGTGTGCAGGAATTTCTCCAGCTGCTCGCGCACGGCTTTTTCCACGCGCGGCGCGCGGTGCCCGATGTTTAGGCAGCCGATGCCGCCTGCGAAGTCCAGATAGCGGTTGCCGTCGACGTCCTCAATCCACACGCCTTCCGCCTTCGCGGTGAAAATCGGCGTGACGAGCTGCGGGCCGCGCGGGATGGCGGCTTCGCGACGCGCCACCAACGCTTTGGATTTTGGCCCGGGAACTTCGGTGCGCAATTGAATGGTCTTCATAGCTCTCACTTCCCTCTTTTGAATTCAGATAATCTCCACAGCTCAGTACCAGCCGATCGGAGTTTCGTCGAGATTGACGTACACCTGCTTGGTTTCCAGATATTCCTCAAGTCCCCATGGCCCGAGTTCTCGCCCGAAGCCCGACTGCTTGTAGCCGCCCCACGGCGCTTCCACGTAGGTGGGCTGCATGTGATTCACCCAGATAATTCCTGCGCGCATCGATTTTACGATGCGGAAGGCTTTGTAAATGTCACGCGTCCAGACTGCGCCCGCAAGTCCGTACGGCGTGTCGTTGGCAATTTTGATCGCGTCGGCTTCGTCCTCAAACGGAATCACCGTGGCCACCGGGCCAAAGATCTCTTCCCGCGCAATGCGCGCGGTGTTGTCCACGTCGTAGAATATCGTCGGCTCCACGTAAAATCCCTTGCCGAACGCCTTCGCGCGGCCCCCGCCGGTCGCGGTCTTCGCTTCCTTCTTGCCGATCTCCATGTAGGAAGTCACGCGGTCGTACTGCTCCTTGCTGACCAGCGGCCCCATCTTGGTGTCGCGGTCGAGCGGCGCGCCCAGCTTGATGCGCTTGGCTTTTTCCGTCATGGCCTCGACAAACTTCGAATAAATCTTTTTCTCAACTAGGATGCGGCTGCCCGCCGAGCACACTTCACCCTGATTGATGAACACGCCGAAGAGCGCCCCATCCACGGCGGCTTCCCAATCCGCATCCGCAAAAAATATGTTGGGAGATTTTCCGCCAAGTTCCAGCGTCACACGCTTCAGCGTGTCGGCCGCGCTTTTTACGATGATCTTGCCCACCACCGCGCTGCCGGTGAACGCGATCTTGTCCACTCCCGGATGGGCCACCAGCGCCGCTCCGGCAATTTCTCCGACGCCGTTCACCACGTTCACCACACCCGGAGGCAAGCCGACTTCCTCCAACCAGTTTGCAAATTCCAGCGCGGTCAGCGGCGTCTGCTCGGCCGGTTTCAAAACGCACGTGCATCCCGCCGCAATCGCCGGCGCGAGTTTCCACGCCGCCATCAGCAACGGATAGTTCCAGGGGATAATCTGCCCCGCCACGNNCC
>JGI12635J15846_10001861_pt1 | contig 18401 bp, 18 predicted proteins | sample BlaSpr_A8_OM2_M2_FD_15846 | JGI IMG/M metagenome (IMG submission 15846) | reverse complement strand
GCGGTCTCGAGCGCTCCGTCGCCATCGTCCATGCCGAAATGAAGCGCGGCCTCTCGGCCCTCGCCACCATCGGCTCGACCGCGCCGTTCGTCGGGCTCTTTGGCACTGTCGTCGGCATCTTGAACGCGTTTAAGGGCATCGAGTCAAACAAGGCCACTGGTCTGTCGGCTGTCGCCGGCGGTATCGCCGAAGCGCTTGTCACCACTGCCTTCGGTTTGCTCGTCGCCGTTCCTGCCGTGTGGGCCTACAACTACTTCACCAATAAAGTGGAAGCCTTCGACGTGGAGATGGACAACTCCTCCATGGAACTCATCAACTACTTTATCCTGCGCCGCGGCGCGAAAAAGTAACCGGCCATGGCGTACAAGCCAGTAGCCGGTCCCCAGATGGCGGCCCCCAACGTCATTCCCATGGCCGACATCATGCTCGTGCTGCTGATCATCTTCATGGTGGTCACGCCCATGTTGCAGAAGGGCCAATCGGTCGACATGGCGAAGACCGACAACCCCCGCGAGATGCAGGACGCGGACAAAGACGACGCCATCATCGTCGCCATCACCCGCGACGGCAAGATCTACCTGGGCAACACCCAGATGGGCAAAGAAGATATCACCGGTCAGATCAAGGATCGTATCTCCACTCGTCTGGACAAGACCGTTTACGTCAAGAGCGACGCTCGCGCCAAGTACGGCGAAGTCGTTGCCGTCGTCGACGAGATCCGCTCTGCCGGCGTCGATCAGCTCGGTCTGCTCACCGAGAAAAACCAGAAAAATCAACCAGGTCCGCCTCCGCCCGCGGATTGAGGACCGCAGTACCCGTTTGTGCCGTTCGTTTGCTGATTTTTTTGTAGCGCCGCGCCGGATCCCACCCGGCGCAGTTTCATGGCCTGCGGAGACGCTCTACCTCAGGCCCACAGGAGACTCGCTATGGGGATGGATGTAGGAGGAGAAGCTGGCGGAGCGATGGCGACGCCCAACGTCGTCCCGCTCATCGACATTCTGCTCGTGCTGATCATTATTTTCATGGTCATCACCCCGCTCACGCCGAAGGGTTTGGACACGCTCGTCCCTCAGCCTTCGCCGAACCAGCAGCAGAACGTCGAGCTTGAAAACAAGACTGTCGTCGTCCAGGTGAACATGAACGGAAAACTCAAGATCAATAACGAAGACACCACTTGGGACGGCCTCGGTCCTCGCATGGAAGCTATCTTCAAGGAGCGCGCCGAGAAAATTGCTTTCGTCAAAGGCGACAACGATGTACTGTTCATGGACGTCGCCCGCGCCATCGACATAATGCGCGGCGCCGGCATTGACAAAATCGGTTTGATCACCGCCAAGCTCGAAGCGGGCCAATAGTTTTTCGCAGGTCTGTAAGGGTGGGGCTTGCCCCGTCCGTTTTCGATGTGAGAGTCCTCCTCGCGGGGCAGTTGCCCGAATCGTTGTCCGCTCTGCGGTCAACAAAAACGAGGTGGATCATGGGAATGTTCGTTGGCGGAAAGCGCGGGATCGTCTCGGAAATGAATGTCGTTCCGTTGATCGATATCCTGCTGGTGCTCCTGGTGATCTTTATGATCATTCCGGCGCACTACAAGGGCTTGGATGCGCAGGTTCCTCAGCCATCCACGCGGCCAGAGGAAGGGCCGCCGCCCGGCTTGGTTGTCGTTGTTCAGGTCCTCGAGGATGGGACGCTGCGCATCAATCAGGAGCCGGTGAGTTGGGACAGGCTCGGCGCCCGGATTGAAGAAGTTTTCAAGACGCGCGCGACTCGCGTCGCTTTTATCCGTGGCGATGGACCGGTCGAATTTGGTGTGGTGGCCAAAGTGATTGACGTCATGCACACCTCGGGAATTGCGTCGGTTGGCCTACTGACGCCCGGTCTGGAAAAAGGCCTCTAACAGTTTTAAAATGCCCCTCGCAGGGCGGACGTGAATATCCGGGCGCTGGCCCCGGCCATCTTGGGGTCACGCACAGCAGGGATGGATGCTTCGATGACTTATGCTTCTTCGGTTCGAATGGCTCGGCGGGCTTCGGCCTTCGTGGCCCTTTTGATCCTCGTTGCAGGCGTTTCCGGCTGCAGCAAATTGAAGGCGCGCGACCTCCTCAATAAGGGTGTCGCTGCCTACAAGAACGGCCAATACGACACGGCCATCGAGGATTTCAAGCAGGCCAAGGATCTCGATCCTGGTCTGATGAACGCCCGCCTCTATCTGGCCACCGCTTACGCCAGCCAGTACATTCCTGGCGCTCCCTCGGACCAGAACGTGCGCCTCGGCACTCAAGCCGTCAACGAATTTAAGGAAGTTCTCTCGATTGACCCCAACAATCTCAGCGCCATCGATGGCATCGGCTCCATCATCTTCCAGATGGCCGGCACTCCCTACGATCCCAAAAAGTTTGAGGAATCCAAGTCCTACCACCAGAAGCACATCGATCTGCGTCCCAATGATCCCGAGCCTTATTACTGGATCGGCGTCATCGATTGGACCTTGGCCTTCCGTGCCAATGGTGAGTTGCGCATGACTTACAACAAAAACAATATCAGGAAGCAAGTGAAGGATGACGATCCGCTCCCCCCGGCCGTTCGCGCGGAATACGTTTCCAAGTACGGCAGCCTCGTCGATGAAGGCATCGCGGACCTGCAGAAAGCGATTCAGATCCGGCCCGATTACGACGACGCCATGGCCTACCTCAACCTCCTCTATCGCCGCAAGGCCGATATGGTGGAGAGCGCCGATGAGCGCGCTAGCCTGAAGAAGCAGGCCGATGACTTGATCGATAAGGTCAAGGAGATCAAGCAAAAGCGCGCCGAGCAGCCCCAACAGCCCAGCTGATCGAGCACGGCAATTATCCTTTACTAAATCGATTTATTTAGGGCATCCACCGGGATGCCCTCTTTTTTTGGCCCTCCGGCCTGTGATGCATACGGCGGGAGGCGTGACGCAGGAAGAAGCAATGGAGTAATGTCGCTGTGATGAACACTTCACGATGGATCATGGCAGGCTGTATCTTCGCCGCGCTTGCCGGCGCAGCGTCTGGTCAGGATGTTCCTGACGAACAAGTCTCCGGCAAGGTCGACGAATTCGTCTCCTCGGAGCTGCGCGCCCAACATATCCCTGGCGTCGCGCTGGCAGTGATGCGAGACGGAAAAATCGTAAAGGCCGCTGGCTACGGAATGGCAAATATTGAGCTCGGCGCCTCCACCAAGCCGGAATCGATCTTCCAAACCGGTTCGGTGGGCAAGCAATTCACCGCTGCGGCCGTCATGATGCTGGTCGAAGAAGGTAAAGTTGGCCTCGACGACAAAATCAGCAAGTACTTTCTGGGCGCGCCCGCCGCCTGGAAAGACATCACTGTCCGCCATCTGCTCACCCACACTTCCGGCATTCCCGATTACACTTCCGAAAAAACGGGCGGCGCCATCAATCTCCGCGTGGACTACACCGAGGAGGAACTGGTGAAGAAAATCGCCGGCTTGCCGCTCGATTTCCAGCCCGGAGAAAAGTGGAGCTACAGCAATTCGGGATACCTGCTCCTCGGCGTCCTGATTCACCACGTCACGGGCGAGTTTTATGGAGACATTCTCCAGCAGCGCATCTTCCAGCCGCTGCAGATGACTTCCACGCGCATCATCAGCGAAGCCGACATCGTCCCCAACCGTTCCGCGGGCTACCGCCTGGTGAAAGGCGAGCTGAAGAATCAGGAATGGGTTTCCCCGTCGCTGAATACTACTGCCGACGGCGCCCTCTACACCAACGTGCTTGATCTCGCGAAATGGGACGCGGCCTTGTACACCGAAAAGCTGCTGAACCGATCCGCCTTCGACCAGATGTGGACGCCGGTGACGCTGAACAGCGGAAAAACGTACCCTTACGGCTTTGGTTGGTCCATGGCGGAAGTCAACGGACACCGCTTGCTCGAACATGGCGGCGCCTGGCAGGGTTTTACCATGCACATCTCACGTTACGTGGATGACCGTTTGACCGTCGTGGTAATGACCAATCTCGGCGCCGAACACTCCGACCCAGGAAAGATCACCCACGGCGTGGCCGCCATCTATGCCCCCACCCTGAAAAAGCCGGAACCCGCAACTTCCAAGTAGCCGCTGCCCAACATTTTCCGCCCTGAAGACCGCCTTGCGGAATTCGCAAATCGCGAACTTTCTCTTGGCGAATTCGCAATTTGCGATTCTAATGGAAACGAGACCAGTCGCGCACGTTATCAGCCGGAAGAAGCTGCTCGAGGCGGCCAACGAACGTGCCGGCCTCGGCAGGCAACGACCAAAGCTTCAGACTCTGGCGGAGATGGTCACTCTTTTTCCTACATCCTTACCTCTTTGCTTTCTTACTACCTCTTTGATTGCCACCGGCCTGCCCCGACCTTGCCGGGGTCACGAGTCACCGTTCCTGCGCTACACTGGAGATGGAAGGCTGGCCTAAGGAATGCCCTCGCCGAGCAATCTCCCGCTTAGCTTCAACCGCGACCGCGCGGTTCGCCAGCTCGACGCTCGCTTCGAGGAATTGCTCGAAAAGCTGCGCAAAAATCGCCCCTCCGAAGATCCCTGGATGGTCCGCCGCGCCTACGAGATCGCCACCGAGCGCCACCACGACCAGTTCCGCAGCTCCGGCGAACCCTACCTCTCCCACCTGCTCGAAGTCGCGCACATCCTCGCGGACATGCGCCTCGATGCCACTACCCTCACCGCCGCGATTCTCCACGACGCCATCGAAGACACCGAGTATCCCGTCGCCCGCATCGAGGAACGTTTCGGAGCGGAGGTCGCTCATCTCGTCGAAGGCGTCACCAAAATCGGCCGCCTCAAAATGATGGCGCCCGAAGCCCGCCAGGCCGAAAACGTCCGCAAGATGCTGCTCGCCATGGTGAACGACGTCCGCGTCGTTCTCGTCAAGCTGGCCGACCGCCTTCACAACATGCGCACGCTCGAATTCCTCGAACCTGTTAAGCAGCAGCGCATTTCGCGCGAGACGCTGGATATCTACGCCCCCATCGCCCTCCGCCTGGGCATGGGCCTGGTTCGCGGTGAGCTCGAAGACCTGGCATTCCGCTATCTCGAGCCCGAAGCCTTCTTCGCCTTGCAAAAAGAAATCAGCGACAAGGCGCCCGTTCACAAAAAATTTCTCGAAGAAGTCCAGGCCACCATCCAGACCAAGCTCGTCGAAGCCGGTATCCCCGCCGAGCTAGAATCTCGCGTAAAAGGTTTGTATTCGGTGCACCGCAAAATCGTGCGCCAGGAAATTGGCCTCGCGCAGGTCTACGATCTCCTCGCCGTGCGCGTCATTACCGATTCGGAGCGCAACTGCTACGCCGCTCTCGGTGTCGTCCACCACATCTGGCGCCCCGTCCCCGGCCGCTTCAAGGATTACATCGCCATTGCCCGGCCGAATCTTTATCAATCGCTGCATACCACCGTGTTGCACAGCAGCCAGCCTTTCGAGGTGCAAATCCGCACCCAGGAAATGCACCGCATCGCGGAGGAAGGTGTTGCCGCGCACTGGAAATACAAATCCGGAAAGCCCACCTCGGAAGATGACGACCAGCGCATCACCTGGATGCGCCAGCTCATCGAGTGGTCGCAGGAGCTTCAGGAACCCGGAGAATTTCTCTCCACGCTGAAAGTCGATCTCGCCCCGGTCGAAGTCTACGCGTTTACGCCGAAAGGCCGCGTACTGGAACTTCCGCGCGGCGCCACCCCCGTCGATTTTGCCTACATGGTCCACACGGAAGTGGGGCATCAGTGCGTCGGCGCAAAGGTGAACGGCCAAATGGTGTCGCTGCGTCATGAAATTACCAGCGGAGATGTGGTTGAGATTCTCACCCAGAAGGGCCACCACCCCAGCCGCGACTGGCTCAGTTTTGTTAAGTCGTCCTCCGCTAAAAGCAAAATCCGCCACTGGATCAACGAGCAGGAACGCGAAGAAGCCACGGAAATGGGCAAGCGCCTGCTCGAAAACGAAGCGCGTCACTTCGGCCGCAGCCTCAAGAAAATTCCCGAAGCTGACATGCTCAAACTCGTTTCCGATTACGGCCTTTCCAAAGTTGAGGATCTCTACGCCGCCGTCGGTTTCGGAAAATATTCCGCCCGCCAGGTCCTCACGCGCGTTCTCGGAGAACCGGAAAAATCCGCCGAGACCGAAGCCGTTGACGCCAAGCCCACTCTCGTCAAGACCGTTAAGCGCATGCTGGGCTTCGGCGAGGCGCCTCTGGTTGTCAAGGGCCACGACGACTTGCTCGTATACCGCGCCAAGTGCTGCAATCCCATTCCCGGCGACGAAATTGTCGGCTACATTACCCGCGGCCGCGGCGTCGCCGTGCACACGCGAACGTGTCCCAACGTCCAAAACCTCATGTACCAGACCGAGCGCCGCATCGCCGTCGAGTGGGGCGGCGGTTCCGAAGCCAAGTTTCCCGTCCAGCTCACCATCCGCGCACGCGATCGCGCTGGCCTTCTCGCCGAAATCACCGCCGTTATCAGCGGAGCCGGTTCCAACATTCACAATCTCCAGAGCCGCCCCGACGGAACAAACGCGCGCATTGACGCCAATCTCGAAATTGCCGACAAGCGCCAGCTCGAAACCATCCTCGTCAATATCCGCAAGATTTCCGGTGTTTTCGGCGTCGAACGCGTTTACCAGCCCGGGCAATGAAAATGACCGCTGCTCACGAGTGGCGCCGCGCCAAATTCACGACGGCTGACAATTCCTTCTTCCCGCTAGCTATTCGCCCGGTTTTAGTAACCTGTCCTTTCGCCGGGTATCTCGCACGGCACACTTCCGAGTCTTCCGCTTTGCCCCCGTTACAATGGAGTCATGCGGCACAAGCTCATGCTTCTCGGCGTGTTCGTCCTGTTCCGGATAAGCGGGTGCCACCAGCACCCGCTTACGGATTATCGTCCGCTCGATCAGGCGGGGATGTGGTCCAGCAATGTCGAGCAACTCAAAAAGTTGAACACGTCGGATCTGGAAGTCGCGCAGCTCGTAAAATTGAAGCAAGCTGGTATCGGCGACGATGCTTGCGTAATTCTGGTTACCGGTGCGCACCAACGCCAACATCTGTTCACCAGCGCCGATTCTGCGCTCAACCTCGCGCGCGCGGGTTACACCGAGCCGGTGATTCTGGAAATCGCGAAAACGGATCAGCTCGATATCATCAGCGGCGATGCGGTCATGCTGCGGCTGGTTGGGCTTTCCGATTCCGCCGTCGATTTGATCTTGCACCGGAGACTGAAGGGCCAGCTCACCATGAGCAGCGCGGAAATCGGCCGTCTGAAAAACACCGGGCTCACCGAAAAACAAATTCTAGAGCGCATCAATCAGGGCGTGACCGACGCGCAAGCCGACAAGGAAGCCGCATTCCGCGAGGCTACTCGCAATCACGCCAACACGGGGTTCGTTCGTACGCGCGGCCGCCGCTCTCGCTAATCCGTCACACCGCATATTTAACCGCGTATTCCGTCATATGCTATATTCTTGCCGATTGTGCCTGATGAATTTCGCAGGCATCACAGAATCTGCCGCGGCAACGGCCCAATCTGAACAGGAGACCGCACCATGAGAGACGTGATTCTGACCGACCGGGGGCCAAAACCCATCGGACCGTATTCGCAGGCTGTCCGGACGAATGGATTTCTGTACGTCTCGGGGCAGGTGGCGCTGGACCCGAAGACGGGAGAGATGACGGGGGCGGACATCCGGCAGCAGACGGAGCGGGTGCTAGAAAACGTGAAGGGGATTCTGGAGGCGGCGGGTTCGAATCTCCATCATGTCGTGAAGACCACGGTTTTTCTGAAGGACATTAACGACTTTGCGGCCATGAACGAAGTGTACGGCAAGTATTTCACTTCGGCCCCGCCGGCGCGCTCGACCGTGCAGGTGTCGCGTCTCCCGAAGGACGCGCTCATCGAGATCGAAGTCATCGCTGGACTATAAGAGCAACGCGATGAAAAATGCAAAGAGTCTATAGCTAAGGAAGCCTTTCCGCGCTTTCGGTCTTGAACTTCTTCGACAGACTCTATCCCCTTGCAGGAAAAGAGTCCGCCGGACTGAGGAGGAATGCACACGTACAAATTGACGGCGCGGCCCGGGCGGTGCGGTTTGTTAAGTTTCTACACGGACTAGCTGGTTGTGATTCCAAACTTCAAAAGAAACCGCGCGGCAATGCCTTGCGACCCGGCTCTGTGACCGGCGCGCAGCCGAACCGGAGGCTCCTGATTGTTACGGCACCGGCTACTCCGCGGGGAGAAGCCGGCTTGCGGAGCAGATGGATACAGTGAGGCCGAGCTGAGCCGGGCTATTGCGCCGTCAGCATGATGTAATCAAACGAAACCGTGAAGCCGCTGCTTGCGGCGTTTTTGCCGGTGATTGCGAACTTGAACGGCTGATTGCCTGCAGCGAGATTCACGGTGCCGAGACCGAATTCCTGCCACGCGATAGCCGCGGAGTACTGATCGACTGCTCCGCCGACGTTGGCGGCGATGACTTTCGGACCAGGAGCCTTTTCAGCGCCGGTCAACAGGTCCAAGGCATGCAAGCGATGAAAGAATCTGCCATTCTCCTTGGATTTGGCTTCGACATCGATTGTGTTCGTGGCGGAGTCGATCACCCTTACTATGGGGGACGATTTTGGGTGCGGGCGCTGCCTGACTCGGTTTTCGAAGCCTGCGGAGCTTGAGCGCCACGCTTCCGAGACACTTCAATTCTCTGAGTGTTCGCGGGGCAGGAAAATTCAGCAGCGGATGACTTACGGGCGGGCGGGGCTTTCGAGGGCTTCGTGAACGGCCCACGCGGTGGCGGCACCTGTGATGGCGATGGCGTACCAAATGAATCGGCTCTTAGCGGCTTTTATCGGTGGACCGCCAGGACCCTTGGTGCCTGCGCCGCGCGGCCCCTGCAGGTCGGCAGCACTGGGATCGAGGACAACGCGATAGGCGGCGCCTTCGGGAATCTCGCGCACGTCATCTGCGACGGCGATAGTCAGTGATCCGCGGGTGCTCTTGACGATCAATTCCTTGGGAGTCAGGACCGTAACCTGTCCGATGGTGGGCTGATTGGAGTTCGGACGAATCACTGCGGAAGCCACGTGCAGGACAAAAGCATTCGAATGGGCAGTCGAAAAAGTCGCGGAGCCGAAATTCAATGTTGCGGCCGGGCTGGCGTCCTCCTGGGAGAAGGTGGCGCTGCTAGCGCTGGAGAGGAGCAGGCGGGCGGCTCCGGCGTGGACCTGGACGCTTCCGGTCTGTTCGGTGCTAAGTCTGTCTCCGCTAAAAACAGTTGCGCCGACGGATACCTGCGCGGCGCCAACGTGGGCGCGGTCGGCATAAACGACGGTACCGAGCGAAGAAGAAGGAGCGGCCCAGACAGGCGCGGTCAAAAGCGAAAGTGAAAGGATCAGGGCGAGGATGCTTTTCGTAATCGAGAGGCAGTCATCACCACCGGCGACTGCGAAGCATTTCATTCTACTGGTGACCGCAAAACGGTCTTTGCTGCTGGTGACCGTCAGCCGGTCAACGCGCAAGCGCGTCATTATACTCCTCCAAGAAGGCCACCTGAAGAATACTGAGTAAAGAGCGTGTCGTCAATCGGTAAACACCTTTGGAATAGAAAAAACCGTGCTGTCAACGCGCGAACGGAGTTTGCTGGTCGATGAGGCGTTCCGCTGTTACAATGCAAGCAAGAGATGACCGACTGGAAACAGATTACCGCCCGCATCCGCCGCGCGCGCACCAGCAAGGACCCCGCGGGACAGCTTTCGAATCTTTATCAGAAAACGCGGGACGCCATGGTGGCGTTCGAGCTCGCGAAATATTTTGAAACTTCCGGGCAGAATGCCGATGCCGCGAAATGGTATTCCGCTGCGGCAGAGAGATTCCGCCGCTCGGATTGGAAAATCAAAGCGCAAGAAGCTGCGGTTCGGCTTGGCGGAGTGCCAGGTGAGATTCCGCTGGAAGCGGGCGCCCCGCCGACGGGGGAGTTAGCTTTGACACCGCCTCTCGTTTCGGCGGCGGAGCCGGATTTGCCATTCGAACAGAATCCAGAAGCACTCGAATCGTCGGTGGCGATCACGAGCGCGATCCAGCAGGCCACGGATAGTACAGCTAGCATTCCAGAGCCTTCCGAACCTGAGAGGAAAAGCCGTCGACGCGGTCGCCGCGGAGGCCGAAACCGGCGCAAGGGCAGCGACGGGAAGGAAGCAGTAGCTGCTCCCGGTCAACGCTCTGCGGAAGCGCTCGCGCCAAGACGCGGATTGCCTCCCGCGGTCTTCGAGGAATCGGCCGAGCCAGCTCCTCCCCGAGTGACGCACAGCCGTGCGATCCCCAGCCTGCCGATCGAGCCGATTGGGGAGCCGGGTGGAGCGAGCATGAAGGGACGCTATGGCGATCCCGGGCTTTCTTCCCGGATTTCTTTGTTGGAAATGCAATTCCGTCGATTGATGACTTGCCCGCCCGCCAAACTGGAAGAAGCGGATCACGCTCCAGCTGGACCGGGTGTATTTGTGCTGACGGACTCGGACCTGACGAGCTACTACTACGTGGAAGCTTGCCAGACGCTGCGCATCGCCATCGGCAACTTAATGCGCGGCGGATCAAGCCGCCGTGGAGTGGATTCGATCAAGCCGCAGCTCGCGCAGTACCTGGGAATTCCGGATACGCGCGTTGCGAAGTATCTGGCGGAGCATTGCGTGGTGCGTTGGCTGCAGCTGGATGAAGGAGCTTCGAATTTTGCGCATTTTGTCATCGCGGTCCTGCGGCCCACCCTCAACGAATAGGAAAACTTCGCCAGGAAATGCGCAGGAATCTTGCCTAGAACTACAAAGTTCCAGCCCATTCGCACTACTAGTAACCCCCTTCTGGAGACAGGGAAAATAGCCGTTCGCTGGGCCAGATTGCTGTTCAACCCCCAAATATGACCGTTCGGCGCAAGCCGCTGGCATCTATCCCGGGCAGGGGTCAAACTATAGGAGTCCAAAGACTTATTGGACGTACCGGAGGTTCATGGTACGGTTTTGAGGCACGCAAAGTGAGTCCGGGGGCAGTCGTTGGGGCTTGGCTCCGACGACTGAGTGGGCTCGATTAATCTGAAGGGTCAAGTAGTGGGCATTTCTGAAAGTGGAGGATAGAGGTTTATGCCGAATCAAGTAGGCACGCAAATCGCAAGGACTTTTGATTGGGTTGTTTGCAAGGCGGCTGGAATCACGTTTAACACCATCCAGCATTTCAACAAGCGCAATCCCAATCCTTCGGTAACACCCAAGTGGTCCGACAAGCCGCTGCTGAAATCATGGGAAAAAACCAAGCCGACACTGGGCTTCCCGCGGCAGACCGATTCTCTTTGCCCCGCGTGCGTGAAAGAAGCGCGCGAAGCGATCATCGCAGGCAAGAAGGATTGGCGCGACCTGATGCACGAAAAGGTCGGCGAGATCAAAGCGCAGATTATTGAGCGCGATGGCCAGGTGTGGATGGTGAAGGATTGCCCGCTCCACGGCCACTATGAAGACATGATGGCCGTCGATTCCAAGTTCCTCAACTGGATCGAGAAGCAGTTCCCCGGCCGCGACATCCCCGCGCACAACGATGAAGACCTTCACAAGCACGGGTCCTCGACGGTGCGCTACGGCCGTGGCTCGGTGCTGACGGTCGACCTGACCAACCGCTGCAACATGATGTGCGATCCGTGCTTCATGGACGCTAACCAGGTTGGTTACGTGCATGAGCTTGGCTGGGAAGAGATTAAGGAAATCCTGGATAACGCGCTGAAGATCAAGCCACGCCGGCAGATGTCCGTGCAGTTCAGCGGCGGCGAGCCGACCATGAGCCCGTATTTCTTCGACGCGGTCGCCTATGCGCGCAAGATCGGTTACAACAGCGTGCAGGCCGCGACCAACGGCATCGAGTTTGCCAAGAGCAAGGAGTTCTGCAAGAAGGCGTTCGAAGCGGGCATGCGCTATGCGTACCTGCAGTTCGACGGCATCGGCAACGACGCCAACAGCCACCGGCAGATCGGCAACTTGTTCGACGTGAAGCTGCGCGCCATCGAAAACATGCACGAAGCGGGCATCGAAATCGTGCTCGTGGTGACCATCGTCAATAACGTGAACAACGACCAGGTCGGCACCATCGTGAAGTTCGCGATGGAGAACCCCAAGAAAATCGCGTTCGTCAGCTTCCAACCGGTTTCGTTTACCGGCCGCGATGAAGACATCACTCCAGAACGCCGCCTGCGCCAGCGCTACACGCTTTCGCATCTCGCGCAGGACGTCAGCAGCCAGGTGGGCAAAGTCGAGCCGACGCGCGACTGGTTCCCGATTTCCTTCATCAGCACGTTTGCCGGATTCTCGGACATGGTTAAGGGGCAAGAGTCGAACTGGGGCTCGCTCTCTTGCGGCTGCCATCCGAACTGCGGCGTGGGCACGGCGCTGATGATCAACAAGGAAACGAAGGAATGGGCTCCCGTTCCGCGGTTCCTGGACGCCGAGCAGCTCACCAAAGACGTCACGGCCATTACCGACGCGGCTCGCGGCAAGAATTTTTCAAACTTCATGATGGCGATGGCCCTCTTGAAGAACTACCACCCGTTCCAGGGGCCGAAGGGGCTGAAACTGTACGACCTCTTCAAGAAATTCGACAAGACCTGGGCGCTGACCAAGGGCGCGGAAAAGAAATACGGTAAGACGTCTCCGGACCGCACTTACGAAGACGCCATGAAGCGCCGCCAGCAGGATCCCTGGAATTTCCTGTTCATCGCGGGGATGTGGTTCCAGGATTTGTTCAACTACGACTTCCGCCGCACGGAAATGTGCATCATCCCGTACGCGACGCAGCAGGGCGAGATCAGCTTCTGTGCGTACAACACCGGCGTAGGCTGGCGGCAGATCATCGAGAACATGCATAAGAACGCGACGGTGGCCGAGTGGTACAAGAACCACGGCAAGCATGAGATTTATGCCAAGGGCAAGACCGTCAACCTCCAGAGTTTTGAGCATTCCTTGAAGATTGACTCCGATGACGCCGCTCGCGTGCGCCACCTAGAGCACGATATTCCGGTGACCGCGGCGGAAGAAGACCGAGCTCGCCGCAAGAAGGCTTATGAAGAGCAGGCTAAGGTCCGCGCGATTTACGAAGAGCTGGTGCTGAAGAAGCCTCAGCCGACGGTCGTGCAGATCGGCACGGTCAGCGACATCGCCAAGGCGGTTCCTGCCAATTTCGCGAACGCGGGCAAGCCGGTTTCCATCGCTCCGGCGAATGGTAACGGCAATGGCAACGGGCATTCCAACGGTAACGGCGCCGCNACCAAGAAGGACGAAAAGGCAGCGGAGGCTGTTGCCGGCGACTAACTATCCTGTCCAACTCCGCAGATTTCAACTGGCTCTTCTGTTTCAAGGAGAGCCAGTTTGTTTAGGAGGACAGAATGGGGCTTAACGGCGTACTCTTCGTGACAGTTGGAATGGGTGTTCCCGCCATCTGTATAATCTATGGTTGGCGAGTGCGGGTTCAAGTTGGGGCACTTATGGAAGGTGACCAGCGACTGAAGTCTCCAAAACCAGGGCTATGGTTTGCAATTCTGAGTCAGCTTCTGGCTTCTGGATTCCTAATCCAGGGTTTTCGATCAGATGAGCAATCGTTCGCTGAACCAGCACCGCTATATTGGGCACTGCTCAATTGGGTAAGTGTTTTGGCCTGGGGAGTTGCCTTCGTGACAACGGTACTGGCCAAAGGAAGGCTAAGACTTCCACTCTTCTTATGGGTTCTAAGCATGCCGTTGGCCGCTTGGATCGTCATCCTGATGGGCTATGATTATTGAAAGGGGCTGTTAAGGTTGGAATATGCCAATTTACGAATACATTTGCGAGGATTGCCAGACGCACTTTGAGAAGATTGTTCTGAACAAGACGCAGGAGATTGCTTGTCCGAAATGCGCGGGGAAGAAGAACGCGATTCAGCTTTCCGTCTTCAGTGCGGCGAATGGGTCGAACAACGGCGCTTCGGCCAAGCCATCGGGGGGATTCACCGGTGGTGGGGGCGGTTGTTGCGGCGGCGGATGCGGCTGCAACTGAGGATTCATGTCCATCAATAGTCTAGAGCAATTTGAGAGGCTGCGTGCGTGCGGAATGATCGTGGGGAAGGCGCTGCGCGCAATGGCCGCCGAAGTGCGCGCGGGCGTGATGACGGCGGAAGTTTGTGAGATTGGATCACGGGTACTTGCAGCGCACGGAGCGCGGTCCTCGCCGCCGATGGTTTACGGGTTTCCGGGCGACGCGTGCATCAGCGTGAACGATGAGGTGGTGCATGGGATTCCCGGGGTTCGCGTGATTCAGCCCGGCGATCTGGTGAAGCTCGACCTGACCGCTGAGAAAGACGGCTATCACACGGATTCGGCGGTGAGCATCGAAGTGCCGCCGTCTTCGCCAAATGGAAAAGCACGGGAGCTGGCGCATTGCGCGGAGCGCGCGTTCCGGCAAGCGCTCGGCGCGGCACGGGTGGGGAACCGCACGAAGGACATCGGCCGCGCGGTGGAGCACGAAGTGCGCCGGCGCGGTTTTCAGGTGGTCAAGGAGCTTGGCGGGCACGGTATCGGGCGAACCATTCACGAGCCGCCGTCGGTGCCCAATTACGCGGATTTCTCCGCGCAGCACAAACTGACAGTGGGATTGGTCATCACCATCGAGCCGATTATTGCCGCGGGCACAGGAGAGGTTTCGCTCGATAAAGACGGTTGGACCTACCGCACCGCGGACGGCAGCCTCTCCGCGCACTACGAGCACACCATCGTGATCACGCGCGGGGAACCGGTCCTGCTCACGGCCGCCTGAACAACACGTCTTAATAACAATGATCCCCGGTCATTCGTCGCTTCTGCTCTTTGTCAGCGCGGCCCTGGTGCTGCTGGCGATACCAGGGCCTGCTGTGCTCTACGTGATGAGCCGCAGCATCGGTCTGGGCCGGAGCGCAGGTTTGGTTTCTGCGCTCGGCATTGGAGCAGGCACGCTTGTTCATGTGGCCGCGGCGGCAGTGGGATTATCGGCTCTGCTGATGTCCTCTGCAGCAGCTTTCAGCGTCGTGAAGTACCTCGGTGCGGCATACTTGATCTATCTGGGCGTACAAAAACTGCGCCGCGAGGAGTCTCTAGATCTTTCGCAAGACGCCCCTCGCGTCAAACTGAGCCGCGTCTTTGGGCAAGGCGTTATCGTCAATATCCTGAATCCGAAGACCGCGCTCTTTTTCTTCGCCTTCCTGCCGCAATTCGTGGACGCCTCCCGCGGAAATGTCGCGTTGCAAATTCTCTTTCTAGGGACGCTCTTTGCGGGAATGGGTGTGATGAGCGACAGTCTTTGGGCGTTTTTCGCGGGAACCCTCGCGCGCCATCTGAACCGAAACACTCGCTGGTTGCGCACGCAGCGGTACGTATCCGGCGGCATGCTGATTTCGCTCGGCGTGGCCATGGCATTCGCGGGCTCCGGCGCCAAGAAGTAGCGCCGCAGGCGCACCTTGCAAGAAATTCGGCCAACCAGCGGTCCGGCAATTATTTTGCCGCAGGGAGGGAGGCACTGCGCTTCTGCGCGGCGAGCCAGGGGACAAGGTCGGGTTCGACGAAGGCCTTCTCCCAAACTTGGTGCCCGACATTGTGATACTCGGAGTAGCGCGGCTGGGCGCCTGATTTCTTCAAATCCTTTACCATTTGCCGCACCAGGTCCACGGGCACGGTCATGTCCACATCGCCTTGGAATACCCAGACCGGGACGCGCGCGATTCCCTTTGCATTCGTGAGATTGTCGAAAGCGCAGAGTGCCAGCGCCGCGGCCCAACGATCGGGCTGCGCTTGCAGAAGTGCCCAGACACCCAGGCCGCCCATGGATTGCCCCGCCAGATAGATCCGATCCGGATCGATGGGAAACTCCTTTTGCACGGAAGCGAGAATATCCAGCGCCATCTGAAGCTGCGGAGAAATTTCGTTCATCTCCGGCTCAGACCAGAAGCGGTCCTCCGGGCATTGCGGCGCGAGGACGAAGGCGGGCAGTTGCGCCTGGTTCGCGGGCGTAGTCCAGACATGCGTGGCGAGTTCGTTTCCGCCGGAGATTTGCTTGAGGTTATCCGATCCCCGGCCGTTCGCGCCGTGCAGCCAGAAGATCAGCGGGTATTTCTGAGAGGCGTCATAATTGGCGGGCACGAAGAGGCGATACGGCATCTTGTTGCCGGTTTTGTTCGCGTACATCTTTTTGCGGAAGGCGAAATCGTCTTTCTTCAATGTTTGCGCCGACGCTTGGCCCGAGCCACCAGCGTGCACGCAGATCGCGAACAGCAGCGAGAAGTGGATGGAGGTACGAAGAACGGGCATCACGGTTCACCTCTTGGGCGCGACAAGTCTTCGTTCTGGAGCGGTGCGGCGGCGGAGTTCATAAGGCCGCAGGCTACTGTGGCCTTGAATAATGCAGGATGTTCGCCGGCACGGGAATCTCGGCATTCCCGCGTGGATCCGGAACTGGCGCCTGGGCGGTCCACTTCATGGGAACAACACCGGTCCATGCTGCTGAGGCGTATTCTTCGCCGTCATCCACGGCGAAGCCGGTGCGCACCTTAGCAGAAGCTTCGACGAGCGGCACGGCAAGGACCATGGTGCCTTTCAACTCTTGTTCGTCCGGCGGGCGCACCGTGGCCCAGCGGCCGCGGTTGACGTATTCGACGAAGTCGCGCATCGCCGCAAGCTTTGCCGCTTCGCCCTCGATTGGCTCGGCCTTGCCCATGACCACGACGGAGCGGTAGTTGACGGAATGGCCGACGGCTGTAGGAGCGAAGACGATGCCGTCGAGCAGCGTGACGCTGAGGCAGAAGGACGCGCCGCTCGCGAGCGTTTTCATCAGGCGGCTAGCGACTGAGCCGTGGAGGAATAATTTGTCGCCGACGCGGACGTAGTTTGTAGGCACGACAAAGGGCAGAGCATCGGCGATGAAAGCGACGTGGCAGACGAAGGCTTCATCGAGAATGGAATAAATCAGCTCGCGGTCGTAGCTGCCGCGATCGGGCTTGCGGCGGATCTTGGTTCTTTCCGTAGGTGTGAATTGGCTCATCACGGCAGGCTAAACCCCGCAAACCTTTGCCGCAAGTGCCAATCTGGATCATCCGGGTGAATTGACCCCGCATGGGAATCGTGTACCCTGAGTGCGCCGCGCGTTATATCGATCGTAAGGACCGAGGATTCTCATGGCTTCTGCAAGACCCATATTCGCACGCGAAACCTTTCAATTTTTCAAGGACCTCGCGCGCCACAACCGCAAGGAGTGGATGGACGAGCACCGTGACCGCTATCTAGCGGCTCTCGTTCAGCCCTTCCGGTGCTTGCTGGAGGAACTCGCCCCCGCGGCGCTGGAACTCGATTCGCGCTTCGACACCTCCGGACGTACCGGCGCGAATTTTTCGCGGATCAACCGGGACATCCGATTCGCAAAGGACAAGACGCTTTACAAAACGCATATGTATTTGAAGTTTTCCGTTCCCGCGCCGGGGAAGCGGGAAACCGGCCAGCTCTATGTTGGCCTCTCAACGGATACGGTCACGGCGGGCTTCCGCATCTATTCAGGAGGGAAGCGCAGAGAGTCCACACTTGCGCTGATTGCCGAACCACGCCTAAACGCGGATTCCCGCTGGGTTGGGAAACAAAAGAAGCGCCTCGGCCGGCGCTACGAAAGTTACTGGTACACGACGGTGAAGGGGGAATGGACCAAGCACGACGGTTGGCCTACAGCCGCGAAGGATTGGAAAAGGATTTTGGCGTGGATCGTCCGACGAAAATTCGCGCCTTCTGCGGCCACGCGCGCTTCGTTTCCGCGCGAAGCCGCCAAAGTCTTTCGCGACCTTTATCCGCTGCTGCGCTTCACTTCGTTGCCGGAGTAGGACGAGGAGAGAGACCATGAATCGCGCCATCGATCAGATGAAGACTCGAAGAAAATTTCTCCAGATGCTGTCGGCGAGTCCGCTGCTGGCCAGCCCGGGCTTTGTTGGAGGATCTTTCGCCAATCTTCTGGCGGCTGGCGAGGTTACAGACAAGAAGTTTCTTGGATGGCTCGAATATTTTCAGCAAAGCGACGAAGTGATTTCCTCCCCGGATCAGGCCTTCGATGTGCTGGATTTCGAGCCAGCGGCGCGGAAAGCCTTGCCTCCAGCTCATTTCGGCTATCTCGCCACCGGCGTGGACGACGATGGGACAGTGCGGGCGAATCGCGAAGGCTATTCTCGCATCCAGATCCGGGCGCGCAGGCTCGTGGATGTCGAGCACGTCGACATGTCCGTGAACCTCTTCGGCACGAAGTGGAACACCCCGATTGTGCTCTCCCCAGTGAGCGCTGAGAAAGCCTTCCATCCCGAAGGCGAAGTCGCTGCGGCTCGGGCAGCTCGTGCCA
>JGI12635J15846_10001859_pt1 | contig 18408 bp, 22 predicted proteins | sample BlaSpr_A8_OM2_M2_FD_15846 | JGI IMG/M metagenome (IMG submission 15846) | reverse complement strand
TATCTTGCGACCGCCGATCTCAATGGTGACCATCTGCCGGACGTCGTATCGGCGAGCTTTGACGATGGCGCGCTGGCGGTATTCTTCAACAACGTGCATATGGCGGGCACCTTCAATGCACCGCTGGTGCTGCCTTCGCCCGGCGCCTCGCAGGTCGCGATTGCCGACATGAATGGCGACGGTCTGCCGGACCTCATAGCGGCTGATTACAACGTATCGTTATTCCTACAAACCTCGCCTGCGACCTTCGCCAGTCCGATTGCGCTGTATTCGGGCGGCGCCAACTGGGTGGCCGCCGGGGATCTCAATGGCGACGGCATTCCCGATGTGGCGCTGACCGACAATGTCGGGGTCAAGTTGCTGCTGCACATCGGCGCCGCCGGAACCACCACGTATGCCGCGCCGGTCTCGGTGTTTACCGCGACCGCCAATGCCGATTTTGTCGGCGCCAACCTGATCGCAATCGCCGATGTAAACGGCGACGGACTGAACGACCTGGTGATCACCGATCCGGGGCCGGCCGGCGGCGCCGCACCGACGGTCTCCGTGCTGCTGCAGGATGCAGCGCATCCAGGCCAGTTTCTGGCGGCTGTGAGCTACGCGACGGCTCCGGGATCGCTGGCGCAGGACATCATCGTCAGAGATGTGAACGCTGACGGTCTGCCGGACATCGTCATCGCTGGTAGCCATGCGGTCAGCGTGCTGCTGCAGAATCCAGCCACCGCGGGCACCTTCCTCGCGGCAAGCAATTACGCGGTCCAGGACGCCAACCAGCTCGCCATTGCCGACGTCAACGGCGACGGGCTGGTCGACATCGTCATCACTACAGGGCCGACGCATCCGTCGGTAAACGGCGTCGTCACCAACAATCCTGGCGTGCTGCTGCAAAGCGCCACTGCCCCAGGCACCTTCACGGCGCTGCAGGATCTGCCGTAACCGCCAATTGACAATGCAGCCGGGCCGGGAGGATAAGTGGCTGTCCCGGCCCTAGCCGCCATTCGCCGCCTGCAGTAGACCGCCTCATAGCCCGTTCTGAGCGGCCGTTGCCCTCGACGCCAGCTTTCGGAGGACGGTCATCGCCACCAATTCCATTTCGACGCCCATGATCCTTCCGCCTATCACGGTGCCGGCGGCTAGGGCGCCATGGAAGCAGGTGATCGAGCGATACCAGCAACCGTCGACCTGGCGCGCGGTATGGCAACTGCTCAACACCTTCGTGCCGTATGCGTTGCTGTGGTATCTGATGCATCTCAGCGTGGCGGTGTCGTGGTGGCTGACGGTACCGCTGGCGGTGGTGGCCGGGGGACTGTTGATGCGCATCTTTATAATTTTTCATGACTGCGGCCATGGTTCGTATTTCAAATCGCGTTGGGCGAATGACACGCTCGGCTTCATCGCCGGCGTGCTGACTTTCACTCCCTACTATCACTGGCGCTGGGAACACGCGATCCATCACGGCAACGCGGGCCAGCTGGATCATCGCGGCACCGGCGATGTCTGGACCATGACGGTGCAGGAATACCTCGAGTCGTCGCGCTGGCGCCGCTTCGCCTATCAGCTGGCGCGCAATCCATTCGTACTGTTCGTGGTCGCGCCGCTCACAATTTTCCTGATCGGCCAGCGCCTGCCCTCACGCAAGCGCAACCGGCGCGAACACGAGTCCGTCTGGTGGATGAACCTGGCGCTGCTGTGCATGGCCATCGGCATGAGCTGGATGCTCGGCATCAAGGCTTATCTGCTGATGCAGCTGATGGTGATGGCGGTGGCCGGCGCGGGTGGCGTGTGGCTGTTCTACATGCAGCATCAATTCGAGGCCGCCTACTGGGAACGCGGCGAGGATTGGGATTACGCGACGGCGGCGCTGCAAGGCAGCTCGTTTTATAAGCTGCCGAAGATTCTGCAGTGGTTCTCTGGCAATATCGGCTTTCACCACATCCATCATCTGAGCCCGCGCGTTCCCAATTACAATCTGCAGCGATGTCATGAGGCCGAGCCGCTGTTCCGGCAGGTGAAGCCTATGACGCTTTTTTCCAGCTTGAAATCCCTGACCCTGCGGCTTTGGGACGAGAAGGCCAAGCGACTGGTCGGCTATCGGCGCATGCGCCAGGTTCGGCAGCAACAGAGAAACGAGTCTGCGGCTCGCCATCAGCCGCCGAACAGGTCATGATTCAAAATGCGATGGACAACCGAATGAACGTCAGGACGACCGACACCACGATGGCCGTGTTCCTCGATCTGGAGAACATCGCCCTCGGAGCGCGCGACGCAAGTTACCCCAGCTTCGACATCCAGAAGGTGCTGGAGCGGCTGCTGCTCAAAGGCCACATCGTGGTCAAGAAGGCGTATTGCGATTTCGATCGCTACAAGGACTTCAAGCGCGGCCTGCACGAGGCCGCCTTCGAGCTGATCGAGATCCCGCACGTGCGCCAGTCGGGCAAGAACTCCGCCGACATCCGCATGGTGGTCGACGCGCTCGACCTGTGCTACACCAAGGGCCACGTCGACACGTTCGTGATCATCAGCGGCGATTCGGATTTCTCGCCGCTGGTAAGCAAGCTGCGCGAAAACGACAAAACCGTCATTGGCGTGGGGGTCAAGAATTCGACCTCGGACCTGTTCATCAATAACTGCGACGAATTTATTTACTATGACGATCTGGTGCGCAAGGAGCCGTCGAAGGCGCGCCGGCGCACGACGGCCGCGGCATCTTCCACGCCGGCGGTGAACGGCGAGAAGAGCGGCGACAATAAGGGTCCCGATCGGACGGAAGCGCTCGACCTGGTGGTCGAGACTTTCGAAGCGGTTGCCGAAGAGCGCGGCGAGAACGAACCGATCTGGGGTTCGATGATCAAGCAGGCCATCAAGCGGCGGCATCCGGGCTTCAATGAGCGCGCACACGGATTTCGCTCGTTCAACGATCTGCTGGCCGAGGCGCAGAAGCGCGGTTTCCTCGAGTTACAGGCAGACGAAAAATCCGGCGGCTACACGGTCCGTGCCGTGGACCGGCCGACGCCGCGCGCCGTCTAGAGCGGCATCGCTCTGGGCCTTGCTGAAGGCCAGGCGTGTGATCATGTCATTTCATGCATAGACCCAAATCGCCGCTGTTGGAGGATAGATGTACCTGGGCCTTGCCGTCGCCGGTGGTGAACGTAAGGCGCGTTCCAGGGCCGTGCGTCGATTTGCTGGCCTCGGGAGCCGTGCAGTTGCGGATGTCCCCGCTTAGAGATTGCGCATCGATCTGGGCCGCCGGCGCGCCGGAAAAGCCGATGTGCAGGTTGCCGCTGATTGATTCAGCCTCAAAATTCGCAGCCGGCTCGAGGCGGGCGTCAATCTTGAAGTCGCCTGACACGGTGCGCAGCCGAAAACGGCGGAGCGTGCCGAGTGCCAGGTGCCCATCGCCGCTGACCGTAGTGATCGAGACATCGCCGCCCGCCCCGGTGACCGTCAACTCGCCGCTCATGGTCACGATCTCCGCGGCGGTGGCGTCGGGCACCGATAGGTGGACATCGCCGCTGACGGTATTGATGCGCGCCGCGCCGCCGCCGTCACTCTTGATATCCCCGCTGACGGTACGAATCTGCTGCGCTCCGCTGACACCGCTGAGCGTCAGATCGGCGCTCACCAATGACACGTTCAGTGCGCTGTGAGCAGGCAGGTGGATATTCAGCTTGGCGGAAACATCGCCGCTCCAATGGCTACCCTCGGGCCCAATCACCCGTACTGTGGTGCGATTGCCGGAGGACGTGAGCTCAACGCCCTCGACTCGATCGCCGATCAGGCCGCTCACAGCCACCTCCGGTCGATCCCAGCCGCTCACCAGCACTGAACCGGCAACGTCGACAATCTCGACAGTCCCGGCCGGATCCGCCGGCAGGCGCTGGTCGACGCTGCGCGTGGCTGCGCAAGCTTCGCGCGAGCACAGCGCTGCGGCCACCACAGGCAGCCACACGCGCCATGACGGCAATGCGTCTCTGGAAATCATAACGAACTCCTTCCTATCGCAGGGTCAGTATTGCGTGCCACGTTGGTGTACAGATCAATTTCCTGCCGCTGTGTGCTTTCCAGTTGCTGCAGCAACAACGGACTGGCCGGATCGGCCTGCAGTGCCCGACGAATGTTCTCATCGGCATCGTGGATGATCTGCAAGTTGGCCTCGATCCTGGCGCGGGTATCGGGGTGCAGCAGTGTCAACCGCTCGCGAAACACTTGTTCCAGATGCGCACGCGCCTGCAGGTAAGCCGCCTGCTGCGGTAGCGCAAAATTCACTGCCGTGAGCGGTTGCGTTAGCGAGGCGCCATTCATCGCTGACGCCGGCAGGGTCGGCGCGCGTAGCAGCTTCCAGGTGACCATTGCCGAGACGGCCGCGACGGCAAAGCTCGCCGCCAGCGCCAGCGGCCAGCGCCAACGTCGGGCCGGCCGGATCGCGGCCTCAATCTGCGGCCATAATTCCTGCGGCGGCTCGATCATCCGTGGCAGAGCGGCGAGTTGCTCGTCAAGGGATTTGGGCGGCAGGCTCATATCGACTCCGTGTTCAGGCCAAGTTGGACCGCCAGCAGTGCACGCGCCCGATGCAGTTGCGCCTTGGATGTTCCGGCAGCAATGCCAAGTGCCGCCGAGGCCTCATCGTGGCTGTAGCCGTACAACCCAACGAGTACCAGCACATCGCGCGCTCCCTGCGGCAGGCGTGCAATCGCCTGTTCGAGATCGATCGGCCCGGCCGCATCGGCTTGTCCGGCAACGCCTTGGAGTTCGTCGGCATGGACCTCGGCGCTGACCAGCAGCAGACCGCCCGCGCGGCGGCGATGTGCCAGCACCGTGTTGACGGCAATGCGATACAGCCAGCTGGAAAATTGACTGCGTTGCTCAAATCGCGACAATGCCCGCCACGCCGCGACGAACGCTTCCTGCGTACAGTCCTGGGCCGTCTCGCGCTGATTGGTGAGCCGTAGACACAGACCGAATACCCAACCGGCGTGAGCGCGGTATAGGCGTTCGAAGGCGCGGTGATCGCCGCCGCATGCCTGCGCGAGCACCCGGGCTTCGATTTCTGACTGTTGTGCGCCATCACACAAGGGCAGCAGACCTGCGCGGGGCGCCCGGTTCGTTCCATTGACCACGCTTCATGGCCATTTAGACGGGCCGAACGCTCGAATGGTTTAAAGCCTCGATACTATATAAGGCGCTATCAGACGGATTTGGCGATCCCTCTTTGGGCTACCTCGCCGACACGCGCGCTGCGAACGCTGAAAATGCCGGCGTTCGAATGCCTCACGATCGCCTTCCTGTTCGGCTGGATCGCGCTGCGCCGTACCGAACTGGCGGTCAGGCGGGTTGATTGCTCAGCCGGTCGAATCAGTCCTGATATTCATCGTGGCGACGCACCCAGGCCTGGGGGTTCTTGCCCTGGCCGCTCTCGTTGCGCCCCGCCGGGGCAAGATCAAGGTAGTGATAAGCGCCGTTCATCATGTCAACACCGCGCGAATAGCACGAATAGGTATGAAACACGGCGCCATCGACGTCCTGGCAAAAGACGCTGATGCCAACCGATTCCGGGCCAAACGGTTTTCCGCTGCCGTAGTTATGGATCGCGTCGTCCTTTGCCAGCTGCTCGGCAGTGAATGACACGCCGTAGTCGTAGTTGAAATCGCTGTCGAACGACGATACCCATTTGAAGCTCCAGCCCATACGTTGCCGGTAGGCTTCAAGCTTGCTGTATGGCGCCCTGGAAACGGCAAGAAATGTGATGTCTCGATGCTTCAGGTGCACGTCGATGCCGTTGAAGTTGTCCGCCCAGAACGAGCAGCTCTTGCAGCCCGCCTCCCAGCTCGGATCGAACATGAAGTGATAGATCATGAGCTGGCTGCTGCCGGCGAATAGATCGCCCAGCGTAAGCTTGCCGTCCGCACCGGTGAAAACATAGTTCTTATCGACCCGCTCCCAGGGTAAGTCGCGGCGCTGCCGACTCAAGGCGTCGCGCGCTCGCGTGAAGTCCTTCTCTTTGGCCAGTAGCTGCTTGCGAGCGTCGATCCACTGCTCGTGCGACACGATCTTGTGCGTAGTCATGACTGCCCCGTCCTATTTCATCCCAGCCCAGGTGTCGAGCGGCTTTCCGGTTTCGAGGAACGTCTTCAGGCTCGAGAGCACTCGCGGCCAGCCCTGCCTGATGCCTTTATCCATTTCGGAAGCAGCCTCGAGTTCGTCATGGGTAACGGTCAGGCGGACCATGTCCCCGATCGGCTCGATTTCAAACTTGACCCGCGTGTGTTTTGCCTTATTGGCCTGGTCCTGGGGATACGCCCAGGTGATCACGAGCCGTCGGGGCGGCGTGCTCTCGACGACCTCGCCAACCATCCGAACGGTTCCGGTGCCGTCGCTCGCCTGATGCTTCCAGGGCGAGCCAGGCTTCCAATCCGACACATTCTCGTGGCCCCAGTATTGTCGGGTTACCGCGCCTTCGGTCAGCGCCTGGAACACCTTCTCCGGCGCCGTCGCGATGTAGGTCACGTAGACGAACTTTGAGTCTTTCATGTCATTTCTCTTCGAGCTGCTGCTTGAGATCGTGCAGCGCCTGCAGACGTGAGCGTTCGAACTTCCTGATCCAGCGTTCGTAGATCTCGTGCACGGGCACAGGGTTGAGGTAGTGCAATTTTTCCCGCCCGCGGCGGGAGGTCACGACCAGGTTGGCCTGCTCCAGCAGCGCCAGGTGCTGGGTAACCGCCTGCCGCGTCATATCCAGATGCTCGCAAAGTTCGGTCAGCGTCTGCCCATTGTTCGAATACAGCACGTCTAGCAGCTTCCTTCGGCTGCGATCGGCGAGCGCCTTGAATACCGGGTCGATGTCCGTGGCAATCATAATATGCAAGTAAATACTTGCATGTCAACCGGCGACATCCGGATCACTCCCGCGTGCGGAGCATGCTGGCGTTTTATCCTAGGCTCTGTTGCCTCGCGGCGGTGCCGTCAGTGCCGGGGCTTGCGGAACTTGAGCACGAAATTATCGGCCTCGCCGACGGCGATATAGCGGTCGCGATCCTTCTCGCCCTGCGACAGCGTGGGCGGCAGTGTCCAGACGCCGTCGACCCAGTCCTTGGTGTCGCGCGGATTCGCCAGCATCTCGGACGAAGCTATCAGCTCGAAACCAGCCTGCTTCGCCAGCGCGATCGTATAGTCCTGACGCACATAGCCGTTCTTCGCCTTCGGATCCTGCGGCCGATCCGTGCGGCCGCGATGCTCCTCGACACCAAAGATACCGCCGGGCTTCAGCGCCCGAAAACATGCCGCCAGGGCCTGCGGCGCATAAGCGCCATCCATCCAGTTGTGCAGGTTGCGAAATGTCAGCACCAGATCGGCCGAGCCCGGCGGCGCGATGTCGAACTGATCGGGACCGAGCGTCGTCTGGACAATCGTGCCGTAGCGCTCCGGCTGCGCGGTGAATCGCGTGCGCCATTTCGCGGCCAAGCTGTCCTCATCGGTATCGCCGGCTGCCGGCAGCGCGGCATAGAAGTGCCCATGGGGAGCCAGATACGGCCCTAAAATATCCGTCCAGTAGCCGCCGCCCGGCCAAAGCTCGACTACGGTCTGGGTCGGCGCCAGGCGGAAGAAGGTCAGTTCCTCCGCCGGATGTCGCACCGGATCGCGTGCCACTGCGGCCGGCAGCCTCATCGGGCTCGCGACCGCTGCGCTGAGGGCGGGATCGACATGTCCGGCAGCCGCCAGTGCAGTCGCACCGTCGGCCAATGCCACGAGCGTCGCGGCGAGCAGCGACATGAACGTAAGGCGGGTCAGCATGGGCGGTACCTGCGGATGAATTCTTGCCGCGCGATTATCACAAAATTCCCCTGCGGCTGTTCGCCCTTATGCCCCGGGCTCATGGGGGCCGAACGCGATCCATCCGCTCAATGCGCCGTATGCCTGGCGGCTGTCTTTCGAGCGCGTCTGGCGAGACCGCAATCCCCTGGGCGGCCGATTGAGCGGTCCCGAGACCAGTGCTAAGGTCGCCTGAAAGAATGCGCAAAAGGGGCTTCCACATGAGCGATGAAATCGTTTTCTATTACAACCCCATGTCACGTGCGCGCACGGTGCACTGGATGCTGGAGGAAATCGGCGCCCCGTATCGCATCGAGCTGGTCGACCTGCAGAAGGGCGAACAGAAGAAGGCGGCGTTCCTGGCGGTCAATCCGATGGGCAAGCTGCCCGCCATCGTGCATCGCGGCACCGTCATTACCGAGACCGGGGCGATCTGCACCTATCTCGCCGACGCATTCCCGGCAGCGGGACTGGCGCCTCGCCTGGACGAACCGGTACGCGGAACCTACCTGCGTTGGATGTTTTTCGGCGCTGGTTGCGTCGATGCCGCGCTCATCGATCGCATGCTGTTGCGACCGACCCCTGAAAGAACGTCCGCCCTGGGCTACGGTCGATACGAGGATCTGGTGGAGACGCTGGAAAAAGCGATCACGCCGGGTCCTTATGTATTGCAGCAGCGCTTCAGCGCCGCCGATGTCTACATCGGGTCGCAGATCGGCTTTGGCACGATGACCAAGAGCCTCGAGCCGCGGCCGTCCTTTCAACGCTACCTCGGCCAGCTCTCGCAGCGTCCCGCGTACCAACGCTTCCAGCAGCAGAGTGAGCAGCAGCTGGCCCGGATGAAGGCGGCCGGCTGAGCCTGAGTTCGACAGCGAATTCAGCGTGGAGCAGACTATTGCACGATAGTTGCCGCTGTCTCGGAGTCGCCATGAAACGCTTTACCCTTCCGCAGCTGATCCGGTGCCTCGCGCTGTGCGGCGGCATCATCATGGCCAATCCATCCGCCTTCGCGCTGGACCGGACGGCGCCCGGGGGCATATGGAAGGCTGTGGTGCCGCCAACGGCGATGCGCGGAGAATTCGGCAACGAGGACCCGGTCGGACTGGCTGCCGGCAAGCACATCAAAACCGACTGTTCAATGAACTGGGTCGGTGATGACGGCAAGCTGTATTGCTTTACCACCGGCACCTCGTTGGTATTTTTTGAAGAGTCGCCGCAGGCCTATATCCGCGCGGCGCGCAAGTTCTTCGATTTCGATCGGCCGCGGCTGCACTAACTAGCCGGCGGGCGGCGCCGCTTTGCGGACCGTCGGCTTGAGCGCGACTTGTCCGGCGATGCTGCCCACTGGCCGAATGCGTCGCGTGCCTGCTGCGCGCTGAGACGCTGCCCCGCCTCGATAACGTCACGCGGTACCCAGTCCGGAAACGGCACCTCGCTGCTCAAATGATGGCCCGACGGCGTGTGCTGCTGACGCACCTGCGCCAGCTGATAGGCGCTGAAGAGCTCCGCTGCACGTACTAGAGCCGGCCAAAGCCGTCGGTGAATCAGAGTCATTTTTCCATCGATGAGCCGGCAGGTCAGGATGTCCTTTGACTCGCTGATCGCCTGCAATACGGCGAAGATCTGATGGCTTTTGGGATGCGCCCACCAGCTGCCCTTGATCGGCTCGCCGCAGATGAGCTCGGTCAATCGTGGAGCCGGTCCTTTTGCGGATGCGAGCACCACGCCGTGCTGTCGGATAAATGACAATGCTTCGTCGGCGGTCGTCATGAACCGTAGTATCTACCGAATGAACGCGCGCCCGCGTTATATTGACCGCGCAAGAGTCGATAGAGGGCGAGACACCCAGATGCGCTGGCAGGACAACCGGGAAAGCGACAACGTCGAGGATCGGCGCGACGATTCGGGCGGTGGTGGTGGTATGCGCTTCGGCGGCATTCACCTCGGCCTGGGCGGCATCATCATCGTGCTGCTCGGCAGCTGGCTGTTCGGAGTCAATCCGATGACCGTACTGGGGCTGCTCAGCGGCGGCGGCAGCGCCACGGCACCCACGCCGAGCCAACCCGCCCACCAGCCGCCGGCCAACGATACCCTGGCCAGCTTCGTGTCCACGATTCTCGCCAGCACTGAGGATGTATGGGGCGCAATATTCGCAAAGTCCGGCAGCCGCTATGAGCGGCCGCGGCTGGTCCTGTTTCGCGGTGCGATTCCGACCGCCTGCGGCACCGGCGAGAGCGCGATGGGGCCGTTCTACTGTGCCCAGGACCGAAGGGTTTACATCGATCTTGGCTTCTACCAGACGCTGCGCAACCGGCTCGGATCGCCAGGCGACTTCGCTCAAGCGTATGTGATTGCCCACGAGGTGGGTCACCACGTGCAGAATCTGCTCGGCACGACCGCGAAGGTCGATGCGCTGCGCCAGCGGGAGAACAGAGCGCAGATCAATGCGACCTCGGTGCGTGTCGAATTGCAGGCCGACTGCTTCGCGGGTGTGTGGGCATTTCATTCGCAGGCCGAAAAACACTGGCTCGAGCAGGGCGACATCGAATCGGCGCTGAACGCCGCCTCGCACATCGGCGATGACGCGCTGCAGAGACAGGCGCAGGGCCGTGTGGTCCCCGAGACCTTCACTCACGGCACCAGCGCGCAGCGGGTCGGCTGGTTCAAGCGTGGGCTTGCCAACGGCCGCGTTGCCGACTGCGACACCTTCGCCGCCGCCACGCCGTGACTGCGCGATGTGCCTGATCCTGGTCGCCTGGCGTGCGCATGCGGACTATCCGCTGTTGCTGGCCGCGAATCGCGACGAATTCCACGCTCGGGCGGCAGCCCCGGCCGCCTGGTGGCAGGATCCGCAGATCCTCGCCGGCCGCGATCTGAGCGCCGGCGGCACCTGGCTGGGGGTCGCGCGCGACGGGCGGTTCGCAGCGCTCACCAACTACCGCGATCCGGCAATTTTGCAGCGCGATGCACCAAGCCGCGGCGAACTGGTGCCGGCGACGTTGGCCGTGATGCTGCCGGTGGAACAGCGGTTGCAGCAGTTGCGCCGCACGGCGGGTAACTACAATGGTTTCAATCTGATCTTCAGCGACGGCCAGCGCCTGGCGGTGTTCGAGAGCGTACCCGGTGACGGCCGCGTATTGGAGCCGGGGGTCTACGGCCTGTCGAATCACCTGCTCGACACGCCGTGGCCCAAGCTGCGCCACGCCAAGTCGGCGCTCAGCGCGGCAATGGCACGGCTGCCAGATGAGCGGCCGTTGCTCGAGCTGCTGCGCGATGAGCGCCGGGCCGACGATGCGCAGCTGCCGCGCACCGGCGTCAGCCTCGAGTGGGAGCGGCTGCTGTCGAGCGCGTTCATTCGCGCGCCAGGATACGGCACGCGCTGCTCGAGCATCCTGCTGATGGATCGCCACGGTGGCGTGCGCTTCAGCGAATGGAACTGGGATGAGTCCGGCGCGCTGTCGGGCCAGGTCGAGCATCGCTTCGAGATCGCCGCCGCCATAGGCGCGTAGCCGCAAGCGTGGCGCGATCCGCTATCGCGCCGCCCGACCGGTTGCCCGATCCGGTGCCTCACTCACTTTCGGGCTCAGGCGCGCAAGGCTGCAGATGCCGGCGAGCACGGCCAGGCCCGCTGCCAGCAGCGCGGGCACCGGCCCGCTGCCGACGCCAACCGACAACAGCGCCGCGAGCAGCGTGGCTCCGAGCGTCTGGCCGGTCAGCCGCGTGGTCGAGATCAGGCCGCCGGCCGAAGCCGCGCGCTCGTGCGGCGCCGAATGCACGATCAGCCGCGCGTTCGGAGCGACAAACAGACCAAAGCCTGCTCCGGACAGCGCCATGCGCCACACCAGGTCGAAGTGCGACAGATGAGCCGGCAGAAAGGCGAGCGACACTAATCCGGCGGCTGCGATCGCCATGCCGATGCCGCCGAGCATGCCGGCCGAAAAGCGATCCGACAGCATGCCGGCGGTCGGTCCGATCAGCATGATGGCCAATGGCCACGGCGTGATCATGGCGCCGACCTCGCCTGGCGCGAAGCCGTACTGCTGTTGCAGCCGGAACGGCAGCGACAGCAGTACCGTCATCGATGCGATGAAGACCAGCAGGCCTCCGAGCGCAGATAAACCCACCGCCGGCCTCAGCAGCAGGTCGACCGGCAGGATAGGAATTTTCGATTTCAGTTCGCGCCGCACGAATACGACCGCGATCAGCGCCCCGGCGCCGATCATCGCGGCGACGATCAGCGGTGAGCCGCCATGCACTGCGTCTTCCAGCCCCGAGATAATCAGTCCGAACGTCAGTGCGCATAGCAACGCGGCGCGCACATCGTAAGGATCGTCGCGCGGTACGGGCTCAGGCAGCGCACGCCGGCCAAGCAACAGCGATAGCAACGCCAAAGGCGAAGCGGCGGCGAAGATCCACGGCCAGCTCGCCACCGAAAGCACCAGTCCACCGAGCGTCGGAGCGATTGCAATCGAGCTCGACACAACGACGTTGCCGATTCCCAGACCGCGGCCGAGTTGGCGCGCCGGATAGGTCGAGCGGATCAGCGCGCTGGACACGCTCAGGGAGGCCGCCGCGCCGAGCGCCTGAATCGCCCGCAGCAGCAGCAGGAACGCCAGGCTGCTGGCGAAGAAACAAAGAACCGTCGCCACCAGGAATGCGAGCTGGCCATATTGGTACAGGCGCCGCAGCCCGATCCGAGTGCCGAGCGCCGAGAACGGCAGCAGCGTCATCACCAGCACCAGCTGATAGACCGTGACCACCAGTACCGCGGTCGAGGATTGCACCCCCAGGTCGTGGGCCAGTGTGGGCAGTGCGACGGTCACCACCGAACCGTCGATCACCGCCAGTGCGGTACCGGAGGAAATCGCCAGGATCGCCAGGTAGCGACGAGGGGTAGGCAGGCCATCCATCAGATCGGCACGTCGGCAATAAAAATGACCGATGCCGCTTTCTGGGTGCGCGGATCCAGCGGTTCACGCAGCTCCAGCAGCCGCAACCCATGCGTGCGAAACAGCGCCAGCCAGCTCGCCAGTGTGCGGAAATACCACGGCGCCGGATCGGTGAAATCGGAGCTGAATCCGGCCCAGGATCCTTCCCGCCAGCCGTCCTGGTACGGCCGCTCCCCGCAGGCAACCATCGGATGCAGGGTCTGAATGGTGAAAGCACCGTGCGGCCTCAGCAGCGCCGGTACGGCTGCGAATATTGTTTCGACCGACTCGCATCCCAGCAGCGAGAAATTGCACACCGCGACATCGGCCGTGAAGTCGAGTGCGCCGGCGGCAAGCTGCTCGTAGGATGCGACCCGAAAGTCGCCGCCGCCGGCCGCGGTGGCGCGGGCGATCAGATCGGGAACGGCATCGATGCCAACCAGCTGAACGCCGCGCTCGGCAAGTGCGCGGCCGAGCCAGCCTTCACCGCAACCAAGGTCGAGCACCGAGCGCGGCGAGCGGCTCAGCACCGCATCGACGATGGCGCGATCGGTGACCAGCTCGCGGCTTTCTATGCGCCGCTCGCGCACCGCGGCGCTCCAGGCCTGCGCGTTAGTGCGCCAGGAATCGACTATCTTCGCGTCGCTCAGCGCGCTGGCGCTCATCGGTCAGGCGCTTGGGCTACGCGCTCGCGGCGGCGCGCAGCATCGCCTCGAGACTCTGTTCGACGTCCTGGTCGCCGGTTGACCAGTTGCTGACGCTGATGCGCATCGCGGTGTGGCCCTGCCACACGGTGACGCCGCACCAGCAGGTGCCGTCCGATTGCAGCCTGGTCACTACCCGGCGCGTACGCTGCGCGTCGCCGAAAGATACCAGCACCTGATTGAGGACCACGTCATTGAGCACCGCGTAGCCCTTGGCGGAGAGACCGGCGGCAAAGCGGCGCGCCTGGCGGCAATTGCGCTCGATCATCTCGGCAATTCCGGCGCGGCCGAGCGTATGCAGCGCCGCCCACACTTCGACGCCGCGCGCACGCCTGGAGAGTTCCGGCGTGAAATCGCTGGGATTGCGTTCGGCGCCCGCCTGCGGCAGATACTCGGCCGTGATGGCCATGGCGGCCTTCAGCGCGTGCGCGTCGCGCACGAACGCCAGCCCGCTGTCGTAGGGCACATTGAGCCACTTGTGCGCATCGGTAGCCCAGGAATCGGCCGCTTCCATGTCCTCGGCCAGATGCCGCAGCGAAGCGGCAGCCTTGGCCCACAGTCCGAACGCGCCATCGACATGTACCCACGCGCCGGCGCGATGCGCTCGCTCGATCAGCGGACCGAACGGATCGAAGGCACCGGTGTTCACATTGCCGGCCTGCAGGCAAAGTATGCTGGGACCGGAGATCGCCGGCAGTGCGTCGGGCCGCATGCGGCCCTGGCCATCAACCGCAACCCGCGCGATGCGCGAGCGGCCCAGACCCAGCATGCCGAGCGACTTGAGCAGCGTCGGGTGCGCTTCCTCGCCCGCGATCACCGTGATCTGCGGCGCGCCGAACAAGCCGTCGGCCTCGACATTCCAGCCCACGCGCGCGAGTACCGCCTGTCGCGCCGCGGCCAGCGCGGTGAAATTGGCGACCGTGGCTCCGGTGACGAATCCGGCGGCCGTGTGCGGCGGCAGGTCGAACAGATCGATCAGCCAGCGCAGCGCGCTCTGCTCCAGACGAGCCACTCCGGGGGTGACGCTGTCGAAGGCGCAGTTCTGGTCCCAGGTCGCCGCGAGCCAGTTCGCCGCCAGCGCCGCCGGCAACGATCCACCGATCACGAAGCCGAAGAAGCGCGGTCCGGCCATCGCCATCGTCGCCGGCGACACCAGCTCATCGAGCAGCGCCAGCGTCTGCCGCGCATCCGAGCCTTGCGCGGGCAGCGCCTCGTCCAGTCGTTGCAGCGCCGACACAGCGGCGGCAACCGGTGCTACCGAGCGAGCGTCGAGGGATTCCAGATAGTTCGCCGCGCGCTCCGCAGCATCCCGCAGCAGATCCCGCGTGGATGCACGATCATCGGCAGTGCCGGCGGTGCTGCGGTTCGATGCGTGAATGGAACGTTCCATCGCTGCCACCTGTATACGTTGCTCGCAGCAGTGTACGCCGCCGGCGAGGTTACTCACCACCGGCCAAATGGGGGCATAATCTCGCCAGCGTTTCCATCTGCAGCGGGACGTACCGACCAATGATAAAAATACTCGTCATATTCCTGGTGTTGGCGATCGTCGGCGTTGCGGGCTACGGCTGGATCACATTGCACTGGTCCTATGCCAGCGGCGAGCGTGCCGGTTTCGTGCAGAAGCTTTCCAAGAAGGGCTGGGTCTGCAAGACCTGGGAAGGAGAAATGGCGATGGTCACGATGCCCGGCACCGTATCCGAAAAGTTTTATTTCACCGTTCCGGATACGGCCGTCGCCACCAAGATCAATGCCAGCCTCGGCAAGCGCGTCGCGCTGCACTACGAGCAGCACAAGTGGATTCCGAACTCGTGCTTCGGGGAAACCGAATATTTTGTTACCGCGATGCAGGTCACTGAGTGATCAATCAGCTACGACCACCGTACCCTGGTGATAGATGATCTTCCAGCCCTGCCGGGTGCGCCGCCAGATACTGGATCTACGAGTCATGCGCTGTCTTTGCTGCAGCAGCGTGTAGGTGACGAGGTAGGTGTCGCGGGCAAGCTCGAGGCAGTGGAAATCACTGCTCTCCCAGACATCCTCGCCCGGATTCTCAAATCTCTTTTCGAGAATGTCCAGCAGGTACTCGCGGCCGTAGCGCCGGCCTGAGGCTCCGACCTCGAAAAACTCCGGATCCGTCATGTCCGCCAGATCAGCACGCTTGGTGCCGAATTCGAGCCGATGAAAGACGGGCTCGCGTCGCATCAGCTCGTCACGCACAGCGAGGTGTTTGGGGTCGGCGGTCGGTTTGGCCTTCATAGTGATGCACTCTAACCCTTCGGACGNGCCCGTGGTCGTATCCGCAGCAGCCGCACACAGCCGATGTGAACATCGTGGCGGCGAATGGCACGGCCGATNGATATGCCGCTGATTCGCGCTTGGGACGCGCCGCCTAGCGCTCGAGGCCGCGCGGCGTGATGAAGCCGGCGCGCCAGGCGATCATCAGCAGCACGAACAGCGCAATCGACAGCGCGATGCGCAGCGTCAGGGCGCGCAGCATCTTGTTCGAGTCGCCGCGACCGGTGGACAGGTGATAGAGCGCGGTACCGAGGCTGGCGATGATCGCGGCCAGCAGGCAGAAGATCAGGATGCGGATGAGCTCCATCGGCCAAGTATAAAGGCCCGCGCAGCCGAGCCTGTACTCGATAGCGCCCGGCCTGCACAATGCGCGCCGCACCAAGGAGCACCTGGTTTGCCGCTGACACTCGAATTCGGCCGATGCCGCTGGTCCGCGACCTGGCCCATGACGCTGCTGACGCTGGCGGCGATCGTGCTGTTCATCGATCTCGGGCGCTGGCAATGGCACCGCGCCCAGCACAAGCAGGCGCTAGCGGCCAGTTTTGACAGCGGCGGCCAGACGGTGGCCGAGCTCGGCGCGCGCGCGACCTCGGAATTGCCGCGCTATGCGCAGGTACGGCTGCAGGGCAACTACGACGCCGAGCATCAGTTTCTGCTCGACAACATGTCGCACAAGGGTCAGCCGGGATTCGAAGTGCTGACGCCGCTGCGCCTGACCGATGGCCGCACGGTGGTGGTCAATCGCGGCTGGGTACCGCTGAGCGCAAGCCGCAGCCAGCTGCCGGATGTGCGTTTCGATTTCGCGGCGCTGCAGACGCCCAGCGGCAGGCTGGATGATCTGCCGGTCGCGGGCATCGCGTTGGGCCATGTGCCGCCGCCGCCGGGCGCGCAATGGCCGAAGCTCACGAGTTTTCCGACCATGGCCGATCTGTCGGCGGCGCTCGGCCAGCCGCTGCAGAGTCGCCAGCTGCTGCTCAATCCCGGCCAGCCGGCAGGTTTCGTGCGCGACTGGCATCCCGCTGGCCTGGGAGCGGCGCGCCATCTCTCCTATGCGATCCAGTGGTGGGCGTTTGCCGCTCTGGCGCTGCTGCTGTACGCCTATATGAACTGGCGCCGGCGCGCGCGATGAGCGCGCCGGCTCGCGCCGCGCGCCCGAAGCGCGCGATGCTGCTGCTGGCGCTGCTGTTCTTCACGCCGCTGCTGTTGGCGTTCGTGATCTATTACGGTTCCGGCTGGCGCCCCACGGGCCGTACCAATCATGGCGTGCTGATCGAACCGGCGCGCAGCTTGCCGCCGGTCGCGCTGCCCCAGATCGCGCCGTTGCAGCCTGCCTCCCCGGGCGTCGACGCCGCCGCGAGCGGCGGCGATGCGCTTGCCGCGGCCAATGTCCTCACCGGCAAGTGGTCACTGGTCTACGTCGGTCGCGGTGACTGCGATGCCGACTGCCGCGACACGCTCTACTTCATGCGCCAGACGCATCTTGGACTGGCCAATCTGATCCCGCGTCTGCAACGGGTATTCCTGGTCACCGCCGGCTGTTGTGATCGCGACTACCTCGCACGTCAGCAGCCGAATTTAATCACGTTGAACGCGGACGGTGGGGGCGCAGCGCTGCTGGCGCAGTTCCCGCCCGAGCGGCGCGCCTCGACCATCTTCGTGGTCGATCCGCGCGGCAATCTGATGATGCGTTATGACGCCCATGATGATCCCAAGGGGCTGCGCAACGACCTGAAGAAACTGCTGGCTCTGTCGCACATCGGTTAGCACGTGGCATGAATCATTCCGCGCTGGTCCGTGCTGTCGCCATAGCCGCATTTTCGCTGTGCTTGTGCGTGGCCGTGCTCGGCGCCTACGTACGGCTGAGCAACGCTGGCCTGGGCTGCCCCGACTGGCCCGGCTGTTACGGCCATCTGACGCCCAGCGGCGCCGCAGCCGATACACGCACCGCAACGGCGCCGCTTGCGGGCCGGCCGCTGGACCTCGGCAAGGCCTGGCGTGAGATGCTGCACCGCTACGCGGCCGGCACGCTCGGATGTCTGATCCTCGGTCTCGCTGCGATGGGCATCAAGTGGCGCAGCGAGCGAATCGTGCCGCCATGGTTCGCGATGGCGCTGCTGGCGATCGTGTTGGTGCAGGGCATGCTGGGCATGCTGACGGTGACCTGGCAGCTCACGCCGCTGATTGTCAGCCTGCACCTGCTGTTTGGTTTCACGACGCTGTCGTTGTTGTGGTGGCTGGTGTTGACCCAGTGGTTGCAGCACGCCGGCCCCAGGGCAGCCGGCGCCGGGGCGGCTGCGGCTGCCTTGCACAGTAGCGCTGGCGGCCTGATCGCGGCGCGCCGTCTGGCGCTGCTCGCCCTGGTCGCGGTGGGGCTGCAGATCGCGCTCGGGGGCTGGACCAGCAGCAACTACGCCGCAATCGCCTGCCCGGAACTGCCGACCTGTCAGGGGAGCTGGTGGCCGCAGGCTGATTTTCGATCGGCCTTTGTGCTGTGGGGCGGTCTGGGCATCGACTACGAGGGCGGTGTGCTGGCCAGTCCGGCCCGGGTCGCGATCCAGCTGAGCCACCGCTTCGGCGCCGTCGTGGCCAGCCTGGCGCTGCTGGCGGCGGCGCTCGCGGCGTTGCGCGTTCGCGCGCCCCGCCCGGCCGCGGCGGCGGCGGCCGTATTGCTG
>JGI12635J15846_10001856_pt1 | contig 18419 bp, 11 predicted proteins | sample BlaSpr_A8_OM2_M2_FD_15846 | JGI IMG/M metagenome (IMG submission 15846) | reverse complement strand
GGCGGCGTTGTGCAGACGGAAGAGATCGTGCGCGACCGTCGAAGTTTGCCGTGGATGGAATCGTTTGCGCAGGATTTTCGATTTGCGGTGCGGATGTTGCTGAAGAATCCGGGGTTCACGGTTACGGCTGTGTTGATTCTCGCGTTGGGGATCGGCGCGAACACAGCGATGTTCAGCGTGGTGCGTGCTGTGTTGCTGCGGCCGCTCGCGTATTCGCAGCCGGATCGAATCGTCCGGCTCGCGACGTTTTGGAAAAAATCCGGGCATCAAGGGCAAGTGTCGGCGCCGGATTTTCACGATTGGCATGACCAGAGCACTGCGTTCGAGCACATGGCGATTTACGCGAACTACGAAATTCCTGTTTCGGTGGGTACCGGCGCCAGCGCTACCGCGGAATTTCCGATGGCGACGGCGATCTCTTCCGATTTTTTCGAGTGTTTTGGTATCACGCCAGCGATCGGCAGGGAGTTCTCTGCGGACGAACTGAAAGTCGGAAGCGCGGGCGCCGCCATCATCAGTTATGGATTCGCTTTGCGCCATTTCGGCGAGCCGCAGCTTGCGCTCGGCAAAGCGGTCGTGGCCGAGGGGAAACCGCTCGATATCGTCGGCGTGATGCCGCCGGGTTTCGGGTTCCCTGAGAAGTCAGATGTATGGCTGACGGAAGGCATCTTCGGCGGGGAAACGCCATCGCGGTCGGCGCACAACTATCGCGTCGTCGGCAAACTGAAGGATGGCGTAGATGTGGCGCAAGCGCAGACACAAATGACCGCGATCGGAGCGCGGCTGGAAGAAAAATATCCGGATTCCAACAAGACGAAGAGCGTTGCCGTCACGCGCCTTCGCGATTTTATGGTGAGTGACTATCGACTGACGCTGCTGGTGATGCTGGCCGCCGTTGGAGTTGTGTTGCTGATTGCGTGCGCGAACCTCGCCAACATGCTGCTGGCCCGCGCCGTCGGACGGATACGAGAGATCGCGATCCGCGCCGCGATCGGCGCTGGACGCGGGCGCATCGTGAGGCAACTGGTTACCGAAAGCGTCGTGCTGGCGCTTGTTGCTGCGCTTGTAGGCGTGATCGTCGCGTATTGGGGCGTGAAGACGCTGGTCGCGCTGGCGCCGCAGGATGTGCCGCGACTTTCCGAAGCGGGGATCGACGGCGGAGTCTTACTGTTTGCGTTGGCGATTTCTCTTGTGGCGAGTCTCGTGTTCGGGCTTGCGCCTGCGCTGCAAGTTTTGCGAGTCGATTTAAATTCGGCGCTGAAACAGAGCGTGCGTCGCGCGGGTGGCGGCACGCTTGCGGATCGCATGCGGCAAGGACTCGTGGTTGCGGAGATCGCGCTGTCGGTGATTCTCGTTGCGGGAGCTGGCCTGCTGATCAAGAGCTTGCTCGCACTGCAAAATGTGCAGCTTGGAATTACTTCGGAACGAATCGTAATGGCCGAGACGAGCGTGCCGTCCGTCGATCTCGATTCCGCGAAACGCGGCATTCGGTTCTACACACAATTGTTGCCGGAGCTGCGCGCGGTTGCCGGCGTGCGCAATGCGGCGGCCACGACGATGATCCCGGGCTACACGAGCTCTAACGGAATTTATTTCGTTGACCACCTCCCAACAAATTTCGACATCACCGGGCCGAACGCGATCTTCACTGTTATGACGCCCGGTGCGTTCGCGACGATGGGAATTCCATTGCACGCGGGGCGCGATTTCACGGACGCCGACGGTTACGATGCACCGTTCACGGCGGTCATCAACGATGCCTTGGCGCGGCGGACGTTTCCCAATGAGGATCCGATCGGACACGTGATTTTTTGCGGGCTCGATTCAGAGAGACCGATGAAGATCGTTGGCGTCGTCGGCAACGTTCGACAAGATGGGCCGGCGAGCGAACCTGAGGCCGAGATTTACATGCCGTACCTGCAGCATCCGCAACCGGCGACGAGTATGCGGGTGATCGTGCGGACGGACGCGGAGCCCGGCGCGATCACCGCGGCGATGCGAGAAAAGATGCGTGTGATCTCGCCCGACGTGCCGGCGAAATTTTCGACGATGGAACAGGCGTTGTCGGAAAACATCGCGGCGCCGCGATTCCGGACGCTGTTGCTGGGAATTTTCGCGGGGCTGGCGGTGTGTCTCGCGCTGGCTGGAGTTTACGGCGTGATGTCCTACGTCGTGGGGCAGCGGGCGAATGAGATTGGGTTGCGCATGGCGCTCGGCGCGAGTCCCGGCGAGATTTTGCGGCTGGTGTTGCGGCAGGCGCTGGTGCTGGCCGGGTTGGGGATTGCGATCGGGTTTGCCGGGGCGGCGGCGGTTACGCGGTTGCTGACGAGCATGTTGTTTGGGGTGAAGCCGACCGACCCGGCAACGTATGCGGCAGTGATTGGGATAGTTCTCGCGGCGGCACTATTGGCGAGCTACATCCCGGCCCGACGTGCGATGCGGGTTGATCCGATGGTGGCGTTGCGGTACGAGTAGCGGCTGGGGCACCCCCGGTGGTTTTCTCGTAAGTGTTGATTCTGCCGGGGATCAAAGTCTTTGTTTTGATACACATTTGTAAGTGCGGAATCTGCTGGCGTTAGCGGTAGCGAAAAAAGCTAACGCAGAGACGCTGAGAGCACAGAGGTGCGCGGAGAATACGACGGCCGACAGGCGGTGGAGCGTTCCAAAATGGAACGAGCGGCGGGTTGGCCGCCGCTCGCAGTATTTCACAAGGGTTATATTACCATCGCTGTACTGCCGGAGTCAAGTGCGAAGGAGTTAGGTTAGTGGGTCAGTTTTCGAACTGACTAACCGTAACTCGACGGTTGCGGTTAGAATTTGGCGCGTTCACCTCAACCAAGGAACTCTTCGATCTCCTTGCTCCGAGCGTCGGTACCTGTGCACATTGGCAGCTACGCTGTCCATCACCAGCCTCGCGGTCTTTACCGGTTGTGGTCTGTATACTCTCTAACCGTCCGTGTGAGAGACTTCCCTGCGGATTCGCATGATTCGCTCGTCGCTCTCAGCCGGTTCGCTCCTCGTTCTCGCGGGCCTGTGTTTCTCTCAGTCCCAAGAGCAACGAACGCCTGCTCCCCCTCCAGTTCAGGGCCCCTCCATCAAAGCCGAAAGCCGCATCGTTGTGGTGGACGTAGTTGTCACCGACAAACAAGGGCAATCCGTTCCCGGCCTTGGAAAGGATGACTTTCACATCTCCGAAGACAGCGACCCGCAAATTGTCACTTCCTTCGACGAACACAAAGGTGCGGCTCCAAACCAAGTGAAGTTGCCGCCGATGCCGCCCAACGTCTACACCAATTTTCCGACATCATCTGGTGCGGATTCCGTCAACGTTCTGCTGCTCGATCTTCTCAACACCCAGCCGCAAAATCAGGCCTTCGTCAGGCAGCAGGTCATCAAGTATCTCGGCGAAGTTCCGGCAGGCACACGGCTCGCCGTTTTCGCGCTCGATTCTCGCCTTNGCATCGTCCGCGGTTTTACTACCGATTTCTCCGGTCTGTCCGCTGCTTTGGAAGACAAGAAAGTAGGCGTCTCTCCTGAAGTCTCCCGAAACCTGCAGACCGACGCTAACCAGTACAGCGACGCGGAAATTCTCCGGCAAATGCGCAGGAGCCAGGCAGCGCCCTCGGCCATAGATGCTGTGGAATCTTTCCAGCGCGATGAGTCCGTCGAGCGTGTTAACGCTCGCATCGAGCTGACCTTACAAGCCTTCCAGGAAATCGCACGTTATCTTTCCGGGATTCCCTCCCGTAAAAACCTGATCTGGTTCTCGGACAACTTCCCGGTCAGCTTCTTCCCGGACACTCGCGGCAGAGCTCCCAAAAATCAGGAGCACGTTCAGAGAACCTCGGACATGCTGACCGCAGCGCAGGTCGCTATCTATCCTGTATCCGCGCTCGGAGTTCTCGCGGACCCCACCTTCGATGCCAGCAAACTGGGAGGTTCGCGGAGGGAACTCGAAGCCCGCCTGAGCGCCAATCAAATTGCTATGGAAACCATTTCGGAGGAGACGGGCGGCCGCGCCTTTTACAGCACGAACGCGCTGAGCGACGCCGTCAAAGACGCTGTGGGCAACGGCTCGCACTACTACACGCTGGCCTATTCACCTGCCAATGCCAAGAACGACGGCAAGTTCCGCCACATCCAGGTCAGCCTGGCCGACAGCAATTACAAACTTTCTTACCGGCGCGGCTACTTCGCTGACCAACCCGGCTACGCAAGCGCTTCCCAAGAGGGCGCAGACGACCCCTTCGTGCCGCTTATCGGTTTAGGCATGCCGGACTTCGATCAGATCCTGTTCAAGGTGCAACACGTGCCGAAGAATCCGCAGCCTCCCGCGAATGCAAGGCGTGCGGGAAATAACACAAAATTGAAGGCCCCATTTACCCGCTACGATGTCAACTTCGCGGTGGCCCTGCCCGACATCGCGATGGTCTCGGATGCCAACGGCACGCGTAGCGGCAATATTGAAATCATGCTCGTCGCATTCGGCCCGAGTGGCGACATCCTGAATTTTGTCAAGAAGCGCAGCGCTCTAACAATGGATCCCAAAGTGTATGAAGCAACGCAGCAAGTGGGGATGCAAGTTCACGAGGAAATTGATCTGCCCGCAGGTGATATCTATCTCCGCGTTGGCATCTATGATCTGAATTCCGGCAAGTGCGGAACTGTAGGCGCTGCCTTGACTAGTTCAGCCGCGCACCTATCGAAGAAATAGCTTGAGCCGTGTGTTGTCCCTGCGAACCGCTTTGTGCTTAGCTCCATTCGGTTTTGATGTAGACTCTGCCGCGCCCTTGCAAAAGGCCGATAACTCATCGGAGAACATTCTTGAAGCTACAGCCGATTCTCGCCTTGCTGCTTCTCACCCCTCTTTCGAGCTTTCCGCAGGAGACGGACAAATTCAAGCCGTCGGACACCAACGTATGGGGCGCCGAGTATCCACGCGTCGATAGCGCCGGCAAAGTACAGATCCGCGTCAAGGCTTTCAACGCGACTGCGGTGAAGCTCAACTTTTGGAGCGGACCGAAACTCGATATGGCCAAACAGGCGGACGGATACTGGCTGGTGACGACGCCGCCGCTAGTTCCTGGCTTTCACTACTACACCATTCAGATCGACGGCGCTGATGTAAGCGACCCAAACACCTACGCCTATTTCGGCGGGGGGCGCCCCGTAAGCGCTGTCGAGGTTCCGGAGTCTGGCTCGACCTACTATTCCCCTCAAAATGTGCCGCACGGGCAAGTCCGCGAAGTTTGGTACTTGTCGCAGGTCACAGGAAGCTGGCGGCACGCGCTGGTGTACACACCTCCGAAATACGAAGAGCAGTCCACTGCACGTTTCCCCGTCCTTTATCTGCAGCACGGAGCAGGCGAGGACGAGACCGGATGGACCAGGCAGGGTCGCGCGAACTTCATACTTGATAATCTCCTCGCCGCCGGCAACTGCAAGCCGATGATCGTTGTCATGGCTTATGGGTACGCCGCTCGCGCCGGACAGCCGTTTCCGGACTTCATGAGCAAACCGTTCGGCTCGACAGAAATGCTCAAGGGTATGCAGGACATGGCTTCGACGTTTGAGGATGACGTGACAAAAGCGCTCATACCATTCATCGACTCGAACTTCAGAACATTAAGTGATCGCGATCATCGAGCGATGGCAGGACTTTCCATGGGTGGTATGCAGACTTTTCAAATTACTCTCGATCACCTGGACCTATTTTCCTACATTGGTGGATTCAGTGGCGCCGGCGGAATGCTCGTCTTGGGCGATCGCAAGCTAGATGCGAGTAAGGACTATAACGGCGTGTTTGCCGACCCTGCGGCATTCGCGAAGCGTGTGCATCTGTTGTGGCTCGGCGTGGGTACCGTGGAACCTGAGCGCATGCGCACGGGTCTCCAGCGCCTGCACACTTCGCTCAGCGAAGCGGACATTCAGCACGTCTTCTATGAGTCTCCTGGCACCGATCACGAATGGCAGACCTGGCGACGCGACTTGAAGGACTTCGCCCCTCGGCTCTTCCAGTAACATCGCTAGGGATCAGCCGGCACTTTCACAAATAGCGGCGAAGTGCAGCAACTCAATCACCGACAACGCGACTTGTCGGGCACCTTGAAACGGGAAGTTACACCGAGGACCTGTAAGTGGCGATGGGCTCAAAAGCTACGCTAACCCGCTGAACTTTCGAAGTTGGCCTTGTTCTTCGGATCCGAAGAACTCTTTGCCGAAGACGAACAACGTACCGTGTGAATAGAACAGGAATAGTCGTTCGTTTTCACCTTTCTCGCGCACAGCCGCCCACTTAACGCGCCAGGCGCATTCGTCGCCTGTAACATCAAACCCGATTTCATTGACATCGGCCTTGAACTTTTTGCCGACCAAGTCAGTTTTGAAATATGCCCGACGGAAATACCACGGCGAAAGGCTCACGATGGCCGAATAAATCCACGATGCTCCTAGAAGCGCAACCAGGATGGGAGTCAAATTGAGCGACCGTTCGGTCCAGGCAATCGCAATCAGGACGATACCGGCTAAAATCCATCGGATCGTCCGCTTGCGACCGTGCCTTTGTTTGCGATAAAGCAGTTGGGCTGACGCGAATTGGGCGGCGGTGATTTCATATTCGAACTGCATAGCCGGCGCATGGTACCACGAGGCTCTCCAACGCATTTGACGCGCGACGGAATGCTATCTAGATGAAATCAATCGGCTCTACTCCAACGGCTCGCTGACGAGCTCGACTGAGGTGGTTGGTTAGTTGGGCTTCTTTTTGCCGAAGAGGCCGCCGAGTTGTTGGATGGCGCCTGCCGGGTTTTGCTTCGCAGCGCCGGTGAGGCCGCCGGGGACGGCGCCGCCGACGCAGCCGAGCTGTGACTTCAACATGCCTGCGGCGAGGCCGCCGACGTCGGGGATGAATTTGGGATCGCTGGTGGTTCCCTGGATCTGGAAAGGAACGGTGGTCGAGCTCTTGCATTTGCTTGCGCCGCCGCCTGCGCCGCCCATCACCTGGCCGAGAATCGAGCCGGCGCTTCCGACTGGGCTCGCGGCCGCGCCGAGCACGTCGGTTAAGGTAGCGGCCATTTTAAAGTCCATCTGATTTTTTGCGTTGATCGTGCCGCCGCCGACCAGCGTTCCGAGTTGAGGCATGACGGCATTGAAGTTGTCGGCCTGGATTCCGTCGGGCGCGACACGAACGTTCGAGGTCATCTTCTCAATCGAGAGGTCCTGGCCGGTTTTGACGCCGGTGAGGGCGGAGATCGATGAGAGTTTGGAGCCGAGGTCGAAGCCGGCGAGTTTTGCGCCGAAGAGGCCGACGTTGCCGGTGGTGACGAGTTTGTCGGTGGGGCCGTTGACGTTGAGCGTGGTGCTCAGAGTTCCCTGCTGAAGCGAAGCGCCCTTGGGAAGATTGACGCCGAGCGCGGGAAGGAACGCCTGGAGGTCTTTCACTGGAAGGCTCTGGCCGTCGATCTTGATGTGGAGGACGGCGCCTGCGGCGGGAATTTCATAGGTGCCGGATAGATTCAGCGCCGCGGTTCCGATCTTGAGCACCGAGGGATTTAGCACGCCGGTGTTCTTGACGAGATCGTATTTTGTATCGAAGTTGACGGTGACGGGCTCGCTTGCTGGACTGCCGCCGGCGACGAGCATTGCTTTCGAAAGCTTCGTGGTGCCTTTCGTCGAAGCGGAGCCATTTTGTGAGGAGATGTTGCCGTCGAGATCGAGGATACCGCCGAGGCCGGCGGATGGATCGACGAAACCGGTGGAGGCGAGGTTGAGAGAGCTCACGGTGATTTTCGCATCGAGTGGAGTGAGGACGGAGTTGGTTTCGTTCACGGGGCCGGCGGTGCCGTCGACTTTAAAGTTGCCACCGCCGGGGAGATCGGCAGTGACGGTGACGGGGAATTTGGAAACGAGCGAAACGTTTGAGGCGACCACACCAACATTGGAGTAATTGCTCTTTTTGGCGGAGCCGACGGAGCTGACGGTGATTTGTCCGTTTTTCAGCTCGAGTTTCTGGACGGTGAAGGCCGGCGGAGCGCCGGAAGGTGGCGCTGCCGATTTGGCAGCCGGCGCGGCAGGAGTGGCAGGCGCTGGGGCCGGAGCCGTTTGGGCTTGCGCCTTTTGCGGCGATGCGCCGAGCGTCGAGTAATTCCAGTCGCCCGCGGCGTTTCGAATGAGCGAGACCTGCGGACTGTCGATGACGACGTCGGTGACGTTCAGCGTCTTGGACATAATGAGAGGCATCATTTCGACGCCGACCTTCAGAGACTTCGCGGTGAGAAACGGAGCGGAGCTGAATTTGGGGTCGTCGGCAATCGCAAGATTATCGGCGCCGAGAGAGCCGCTGAAGAGCGACAGGCTGAGGTTGCCGACATCGACTTTGCGGCCGAGTGCCGCGGAAGCTTGCTGTTCGATCTCCGGACGGAAATGGTTGACCGGGATGAGAAACGGGGCGATGACCACCAACAAAATCAAAACGACGATCACGATACCGATAATTTTCAGTGTGCGACTCATGGGGACCTCCGAACGAGGTGGGAATCGAGAAAGCGAGTCCGTTGAGGTGCAGATAATAGCACACAGTTTTGAAAGGAGATGTACTCAGGAAACCTGATAGGCTCGAAGGCGGAAGATAGCTTTTCGGGAGAGATGCTGCATCTAAGTGCTGGTTCGTACAGACACGCACGGAAGTTACTTCGTCGAACGATCGCGTGGAATCACTGGACGGAAATCAAAGGGTGTTTTGCCCCTGTGGGAGATCTGGGTGGGCCAAGAATTTCGAATCGCTGTTGGGCGGCATTCGTGCGTGCTTCTTTTTGCTGCGACGATGCTGACGGTGGTGCTTGGAACGGCAACCGCGGCCGAAGGGCAAACTGAGACACAAACTGGGGCTCAAACCAACGGTCAAGCGACGCAAGACGCGTCGCAACCCGCGACGCTGCCAGACGCGCCGAAGCCCCAGACTCCCGAACAGGATCAAGGACCGAAGGCGCAACTCAAGCAGACCATGCAGGTGATCGGTAAACGGTCGATCTTCTTTCCGGAATTGGCGCACGAACGGCGGCCGCTGACTTCGAAGCAGAAATTTCAGTTGGCGGTGGATGAAACGATCGCGCCATCTCGCTTCATCGGGTCATTGTTTACGGCGGGTATCAGCCAGGCGCGCGATTCGCTGCCCGACTATGGTCAGGGGTGGGATGGATACGGGAAGCGCTACGGGTCGTCGGTGGCGAGCAATGCGTCGAGTCATTTGCTTGGAACCGGAGTGATCCCTTCGCTGACTCACGAAGATCCGCGTTATTTCGTGAAGCTTTTCGGGAGTCCGAAGAGCCGGATTCTGTACGCGATGTCGCGCGTATTGATCACGCGGACCGACGATGGACGATCGACGTTTAATTGGGGAAACGTGATGGGCGGGTTGATGGCGGAAAGCCTGGCGGTGAGTTACCTGCCGGACAGCGAGCGGACAGCAGGAAAAACGTTCACGCGATTTGGTGTGCGGCTGGGGTTCAGCGCTTTGGACAACGTGGTGAAGGAATATTGGCCGAATATTTTCAAGAGTTTGCGGATCAACAAGATTGTGCCACCGGAGAGAAATGATCCGGGTACGGTGACGCCGCAGGTCGGGCCGCCGGCGCCGCCGCCACAGAAGGACGATAAGCCGCAAGGCTAGTCTCGATTGGAATTGTCCGTCGAAAAAGCAAGTCGCCTGAATCGGTGGCAGAAAGAGATCGACACTTGCATCCCGCCGTTCCGCGCGACACTCCGCGATTCGCGATTTTTTTAGGATTGCTTGCGCTGGTCGCCATCTACGTATCCCCAAGCAAACTGCTCGCAAATCAGGATGCGAAGCCACAGCAAAGTGGCGACGGATCGGTGCGCGTGTCGGTTCACAACGTGAAATATCGCTTCGCTGAAAACGTCAGCGTGCAAATCAACAATTTGAGCGGGGCCGTCGTGCCGATCGGGCAGCATGCAGTCCCGGTGTTTGACGACAAGGATTCGTTCAAGGTTCGGATCGATTCGGCAGAGGTCGCGATGAGCCTTCAGGATCTTGCGAACCTGCTGAATCAATTCGTGTTCGGACAGCCGGGATCGCAGCTTTCTGGAATTTCGGTGACGACGACGGGAAAAGGACATTTGAAGGTGAAGGGACGCCTCAAGGATAAAGGCGACATCCCGTTTGAGACGGAGGGCGCGCTAGTACCGACACCGGACGGCAAGCTACGCCTGCACGCGGACAAGGTGAAGGCGTTGAAGATTCCGGTGAAGGGACTGATGGATGCGCTCGGAATCGAAGTCGATAACGTGATCAAGTCGGGCAAAGTGCCGGGGCTGACGGTGGAAGAGAACGATCTGATCTTCGATCTGGAACAAATTCTGCCGGCGCCGCGCATTGAAGGCAAAGTGACGAAAGTTCGCGTCGAACCAAACATGATCGTCGAGACGATTGCAAGCGATGCGAAAAGCGTGAATGACGCGAAGCCGATGCCGAAGTACCCGGGAAACTACATCGCGTTCCGGGGAGGCCGCGTCGAGTTTTGGAAGGTGGCGTTCGAAGAGTGCGACATCGTTGTGTCGGACCTGGACCCGGCCGACCCGCTCGATTTTTTTCTCGATCACTATAAAGAGCAGGTCGCCGCCGGATACACAAAGGTCAGCAAGGGCTTCCAGGTGCGGACTTTTCTCAAAGATTACGGAAAGCTGGCGCCGAGCAAGAGCGTCTCGACGGCGAAGAGCAAGAACTAACGCCGAGCAAACGCAAACAAGAACAGACGGTTGACAGGGAGGCGGTAAGGCTCTAGTTTTTCGAGCGCTGGTAAACGATTACTCGGCGCAGTGTGTGATGCGCCTCAGGAGCCTCCGCTATGTCACGCGCGTCCCGACGGTCATTTCTCAAGACAACCGCTGCAACTGGTTTGGCCTGCTCCGCGAACCTACTTCTCGGACGCTCCGCGATGGGTCAAGCATCCGGAACGGCGCGCGTTTATCTCGATACGCGGCGGACTGTTTCCCCGATCGATCGGAATTTGTTCGGATCGTTTCTCGAACACCTCGGCCGGGCGATTTACGAAGGGATTTACGATCCAGGGTCGAAGCTGTCGGATTCGAATGGATTTCGCAAAGATACGCTGGAAGAGATTCGAAAGATCAATGTGCCGATCATTCGGTATCCCGGCGGGAATTTTGTGTCGGGATACAACTGGCTTGATGGGATTGGGCCGAAGAAGGACCGGCCTGTTGTTTTGGATAAGGCGTGGAATTCGCTGAACACGAATCAGCTTGGCACGGACGAATTCATGGCGTGGTGCAAGCTGGCGAATACGAAGCCGCTGATGGGGCTGAATCTTGGCACGGGCACGCCGGAGGAAGCGGCGGCGCTGGTCGAATATTGCAACGTCGATAAGGGGACGCGGTGGAGCGAGCTGAGACGGAAGAATGGCGCGGCGGAGCCTTACAAGGTGGAGCACTGGTGCCTGGGCAACGAGATGGACGGGCCGTGGCAGATCGGCCATATGTCGGCGACCGAGTATGGGTATAAGGCGGCGGACGCGGCGCGGCAAATGCGGTATGTCGATAATTCTCTGAAGCTGATCGCATGCGGGTCGAGCAGTTCGGGAATGCCGACGTATCTTGAGTGGGATCGCGAAGTGCTGGAGCAGTGCTACGAGTATGTGGACGGGCTGTCGCTGCATCGCTATTTTGACAACTCGGAGACGACGGGCGGAGATTCGGCGCACTTTTTAGCGATGAATCTGACGATGGATCGGCAGATTACGGAGTCGCTAGCAGTATGCGACTTGGTGCGCGGGCACAAACGGTCGCCGAAACAATTGTGGCTGTCGTTTGACGAGTGGAACGTGTGGTATCGCGAGCGGCGCGGCGATGCGACCGATGGGCACAAGACGTCGGCGCCGCATTTGCTGGAGGAGATTTACAACCTGGAGGATGCGCTGCTCGTCGGCGGATTGCTGAATACGCTGATTCGGAACTCGAATCGCGTAAGGATCGGATGCCTGGCGCAGTTGGTGAATGTGATTGCGCCGATTATGACGAATGCGGACGGGATTTTCTTGCAGACGATTTTTTATCCGTACAGTTGGGCGCTGCAGTATGCGCGCGGGGCGGCGCTGGATGTGGCGGTGGAGTCGTCTACTTACGATGTGAAGGGGTTGTACGGAAGCCGCGATGAGAAGATGACGCCGGTCGCGCACCTCGACGTGTCGGGATCGTACGACGCGAGTAGCGGGACTGCGGTGGCGTTTATTTTGAATCGGGATTTGGCGAAGGCGCATGAGGTGGAAATTGTGTGGGAGGACAAGGCGCCGACGAAGGTGCAGGCGGCTTGGGTTTTGACGGGGGATGATCTGAAGGCGGTGAACAGTTTCTCGGCGCCGAAGAAGGTGGTGCCGGCGGAGTTTGCGAAACCGACGACGAGTAATGGGCGAACGAAGTTCGAGGTGCCGGCGAAGAGTTACACGATGGTGCAGTGGGGAATATGAGAAAAACGGTTCGATCGTGCTAGGGGTTCACGCTGAGATCCTTCGCTTCGCTCAGGATGACAGGTTTTTTTTATTGGGTGAGATCGTGTCGAGATGGGGCGCAGCGTGCTGTGCCCCTACGCATTTTTGGACGATTCGAAGTTGCGAGCTAGCGGGTGGAGAATTTGAAGACTGTTGTGGTGTGATATTTTTTGCCCGGCTTGAGTTCGGTGGTTGGGAAGTCGGGGTGATTGGGCGAATCCGGGAAGTGCTGGGTTTCGAGGCAAAGCGCTGACCGCTTTCCGTAGGATACGCCGCCCTTCCCTTTTACTGTGCCGTCCAGAAAATTTCCGGTGTAGAACTGAATGCCGGGTTGATCGGTGAGGACTTGCAGCACGCGGCCAGTCGTCGGCTCGTAGACTTCAGCCGCGAGCGCGACTTTTCCGTCTGTCGAATCGAGAACCCAATTGTGATCGTAACCGTGGCCGAGCTTGAGTTGCTCGTCGTCGGCATCGATGCGCGCGCCGACGGCGGTGGATTTTGTGAAATCGAACGGCGTGCCAGCGACCGGCTTCAATTCGCCCGTCGGAATCAAGCCCGCATCTACCGGAGTGAACTTTGAAGCTTGCAGCGTCAGCATGTTGCCGAGAATGTCGCCTTTCCCCTGGCCGGCGAGATTGAAGTAGGAGTGATTGGTGAGATTGACGACGGTGTCTTTGTCGGTCGTCGCAGAATAGTCGATTTTCAGTTCGCCGCTGACGAGCGTGTAGCGAACTACGGCAGTGAGCGTGCCGGGATAGCCAGCTTCGCCATTCTTGCTGACATAGATCAGCTCCACGCCGTTGGGGATTTCCTTGCCCTTCCAAACTTGATTATTGAAACCGTGCGGTCCGCCGTGGAGCGAGTTGGGCGCGTTGTTGATCGGCAGGTTGTAGGTCTTGCCGTCGAGGGTGAATTGTCCCTTGGCGATGCGGTTTGCGTAGCGTCCGACGAGCGCGCCAAAGAAAGCGCCGCCCTTCGTCCCGTTGCTATTGCTGTAGTAGCCGTCGAGATCGTCGAAGCCGAGCACGATGTCGGCGGAGTTACCGTTGCGGTCGGGTGTTTTGAGAGAGATGACGATGCCGCCGTAGGTGATGATCGTCGCTTCGACGGAGCCGTCCGTCAGCGTGTACGCCTCGATTTGAGTTCCATCGGGCATTTTTCCAAACGGCTGTGTCGTCACGGTTGTTTTCGCTCCCGCTAGTGTTGCGCACATACCGAAACAAAGGGTTCCGATCGCGATCGCTCTCAACATTGTTAGTCCGCCTCGGTCAGTGAGACTCGGAAACTTCGCCAAAGGATGGAGTGCGTAGTACGAGTGGGCACTGTAAGGCAGTCGCGCGGCGGTGTCAATTTCCCTGTACGTTATAGATTTATCGGGGCTTGCAGCCAAATGGGGCCGGGCCCAGGGCGTCGCCAAACCGTTACCCCTAGGGCGCAATTGATGGAATTCCTGTATTCGTTGGCCTCCTCTCGTACCTCAAATTAGCTAGGCCTGAAAGGACGTTGGAGGAACAGGATGAGTTTGAGAATCATGGTGGTCGATGATTCGCAGGCCACACGGCGCGTGGTTTCGGCGCTGCTCGGGTCGCGCTGGACGGTGTGCGGATCGGCGGAAAATGGAAAGACGGCGCTGAAGAAGTTTGTCGAGCTGAAGCCGGATTTGGTGCTGCTCGATTTGGGCATGCCGGACATTGATGGGATCGAAGTCGGGCGGCAGATGCACGCGATCGATGCGTCGACGCCGATGATTCTGTTTACGCTGTCGGATCCGTGGGGACTGGAAGGGCCGGCGCGCAAGGCGGGGTTCACGCACGTGATCTCGAAGTCGGAGCCGTGGAAGCTGCTCGATAGTATTAAAGAGCTGGTGACGGAGATTGAGCGAGCACACGATGCGGGTGGCGGGGATGGCTCCAAGCACGGACGTTCTTCGCGACGCGATNCTTCNGTTCACTAGTAATTTTTGATCGGTTGCACCTCTTCGATTCTCCCCTTTCGAAACGCCACCGACGATTGACGTCCGGTGCTGGCGGCGTCCTATTCCATCCGCAGCGAAATGAAATTAATTTCACTATGCTTAACAGGGCCATACCGTCGCGCTTTGTTCGATCGCAGTTTGCCAGGCGCTCGACGCTGCGCTATAAACAATTGGCAGGAAAGCGTCCCCAACGCCAATCCCCGCTCGAGGCTAATCGTGCAAGACCCGGACCTGGCATCCAAATCGAATCTACACTGTGTTCATTTCTTTGAGCCTTCTCGATTCCCCTCGGTGGAAATTGCCAATTTTCTATCCGAGGGTCTAAATCAAGGCGAGAGCGCGGTTCTGATCGCAACCTTGGAACACGCATCACAGATCGAGTCAGAGATCGAAAAGAGCGACTTGAGTATTCAAGAATTGGGCGGAGAAGGTTTGTGGGTCGTAACTGAAGTCGGAGAACTCATTCAAGCGCTCGAGTCGGGCATGACAACAGAGACGGTTGTCGAAAACTTCATCGAATTGGTCGTCAGACCAGCCCAAGGACAGTCCGAGAAACAGCGCGTGCGTATCTATGGTGAATTCGTTGACGGAATTTTGAGTCAGCTTGGCAATGCGGAGATGGCATTGGAAGTGGAGCGTTACGGAAACGAACTGATCGCAGAAGGCGCCACGAAAATCTACTGCGGCTATTCCACGAATGCATTTCCAGACGCAAGTTTCGCCAAACCTTTCATCAAGCTCTGCCGGCTCCACAATGAGATTCATAACGGTCTGAAGGATCGCGACGACTGGCGCTTTCAGATGGCCAGTAAGATGTCCGCCGTATAGCGATCCGCGCTTTACTACCAACAAAACTTCTAGCATCGACTAAAACCGAATCGGATGTAGATTGTGCGGCAAGACTTGCTTCATTCCGGTCGGAGACAGACATGAGAACGCGATTCCTCGTTGTCGGATTCCTTTTTTTCTGCGGCTTCGCCGCGATTCGAGCACACTCCGCGGCGGCGACAGTTTCAACCCTACGCGCTTCACAAGAGCCCGCTGTCACGACGCACAATTTCTCGAGAGACACGAAAGTTTGGGTCAGCGATTTCGAGCTAGATGCCGGCGACGTGAAGACGGACAAGGGCGGGATCGTTGGTCAGGTGCGGCCCGGAATTCTGGAGAGGCCGAGCAAACGCTGTGAGCGCGATCCCGAATGTCAGGCGAAGAAGATCGTCGACCTGATGGCGAACAGCATCGTCTCGGACTTGCAGAAGGCTGGGTACAAAGCGGAGCGATTGTTGCCCGGAGTGGAGAAGCCGGCGACGGGCGCATGGCTACACGGCGTCTTCACCGAAGTGGATGAAGGCAATCGCATGCATCGCGCGATGTTCGGCTTTGGTTCCGGCGAGGCGAAGATGGGACTTTATGTGACGCTCACCGATCTTGCGGCGCCGCAAAAGCCGCTGTATGAATCGGCGGACAAGGGCGATAGTGGCAAGAAGATCGGCGCGGCGATCACGATGAATCCTTATGTCGCGGCGGCGAAGTTTGTGATGGAAAAGAATGCGCCGGAAAAGACAGTGAAGAAGACCGCCGGAGAAATCGCGAAAGAGGTCGAAACCCACCTTCAATAGCTGTGTGCGAACAGCTGAGTGCCCTATTGCTTGCCCTTTGAGGAAGCTAAGATCGCTTCGAATCGCGCGTCACCGTGAAACGGTTTCCATTCTTCATCGCTGCGCACGGTTTCAACGTCGGTGTAGCCATGCTCGAACGCCTTCTTCAATCGATCGAGCGCAGCCTGGCGATTCCCTTCGACCGCAGCACCGGTCGCCAATCCGTACCAGGCATTCGGGACCGCGGTGGCGATCTTCGATTTCTCCGCCATCTGTAACGCCTCATTCAGCACTTGGTCTGCCTCTTTGTTTTTGTGCTCATGCGCTAGCACTACTCCGAACTCGTCCAGACGCTCGATCGTCCGCGGGTGATCGGCGCCGAGCACCTTCGGGTCCAACTCCCGCGTCTCGCGGTAACTCTTCTCAGCTCCAGCGTAGTCACCTTGCGCCGCAAGAATCTCGGCAAGAGCGACGCGCGTAGAAAGCGTCATGAAATGTTCATCGCCCAGGACTTTGCGCTGAATCGGCAATAGTTCTTCATACATCGCCTTGGACTCGGCAAATTTCTTCTCGTCCTTGAGATTCGCAGCGAGATTTCCCATCGCCAACAGCGTGTCGGGATGGTCGGGTCCCAACTTACGCTTTTGGATCTCATACGCTTGGCGCAGTAACTTGTCGGAGTCTTCTTCTTTGTGCTCACTATTCAACGTGTTTGCCAGCAACAGCATCGACTCGATCGTGTCACTGTGCTCAGGTCCAAAAATGCGGGTCCTCGTCGCGAGCAATTCGCGCTGCAACGGCTCTGCCTTCGCATACTGGCCTTGCACTTGATAGGCGGCAGATAGGTTTGCCATCGCGCCCAGTGTGTTGCGGTCTTCGTTTCCAGAGACTTCCCTTCTCAACTCTAAGACTTCCGCAAATAGCTTCTCGGCCTCGTCGTAATGGCCCATGAGGTATTCATCGATGGCCACGCCATTCATGGAAACCATCGTGTCGGTATTGCGCGGCCCCAACACGCGACGCCGAATCTCGAGCGCGCGCTGGTCGAGGCGTAGCGCTTCAGTTGCCAGCCCCAAGCCCTGATATGTTTTCGCCATCGTGTACATCAGCCGCGCCTGGACTTCGGGGTCATCCGACAGGCCGGTCTCGATGTCCTTTGAGGCTTTGTCCAAAATCTCTCGCGCCGTGACGCTGTTTCCTTTCGCTTCGCTCGGATCGGACACGGTAAACATGTTGCGCATGAAGTCGCTGACCCGCTTCGATGTGGCCGCTTCGCGATTGGCGCGATCGCGCTCTTTCGCGATACGCCGCGCTTGAATCGCGACCGTAACCGCAAAAGCAGCCAAAAATACGAACAAGAGGATGCCGATCGCCATTCCGAATCGATGACGCGAAATAAATTTTTTGGCGCGATACGTCGCGCTCGGTGGACCGGCGAGCACCAGCTCGTTTTTCAGATAGCGCTGGATGTCCGCGGACAACTCGCTCGCGGAACCATAGCGGCGGCTACGCTCTTTTTCGAGCGCCTTCATCGTGATCCAGTCGAGCTCACCGGATAAGCGGTGAACGAACGTGCGCGGCTCTATTTTTCGGTGCTCGGCCAGAGTCTTCGACATGTCGCCGAGCGATTTGATCCTCGTGCTGGGCCGGGGCGGATCGACTTCACGAAGCTTCTGCACGATTTCTTGCGGACTCGAACCATGCAGCGTTTCGTTTTCGAACGGCAGAACACCCGTCAGCGTCTCGTAGAGAATTACGCCCAGCGAATAAACGTCGGTACGCGTGTCGACTCCGCCTTGACTGAGGTCGGTTTGCTCCGGGCTCATGTACTCGGGCGTGCCGACGACTGCGCCCACCTGCGTGAACATGGTTTGGTCCGCGGGACGATCCGAGATCGCGATCGCCTTGGCTAATCCGAAATCGATGATCTTCGCGACTGGCTTGTCGTCGCGTTCGTGGACGAGAATATTCGAAGGCTTCAGATCGCGATGGATGATCGCTTTCTGGTGCGCGTGTTGCACTCCGTCGCAAACATCCATGAACAATTCGAGGCGCTGCTGGAACGTGAGCTCGTGTTTGTCGCAATAGCGATTGATCGCGATCCCCGGCACGTACTCCATCACGAAGTACGGCCGTCCCTCGGGCGTCGAGCCGCCGTCGAACACGCGCGCGATGTTCGGGTGATCCATCAACGCGAGCGCCTGGCGTTCGGACTCGAAACGCGCGATCACCGTTTTCGTATCCATCCCGGCTTTGATCAGCTTGAGCGCCACCGCGCGATGAATCGGCTCGTTCTGCTCGGCGAGCCACACTTCTCCCATACCGCCT
>JGI12635J15846_10001855_pt1 | contig 18420 bp, 19 predicted proteins | sample BlaSpr_A8_OM2_M2_FD_15846 | JGI IMG/M metagenome (IMG submission 15846) | reverse complement strand
TGAGCTACGGGCGCGCAAGGACTATTATAAACATGAGCATCGCCCTCCACCACCCCCATGCAAGCTTAACCTATAGCGTGTTCCTCGCTCTCCTTGTATTACACAACGTAATACAGTACAATGCCTTCGGACACCTTCATGGCATCCCCCCTCACTCTCCGGCTTGACGAGAAAACGCGCCAGCGCATCGCGCGGTTGGCTCGCGGAAAGCGGCTCTCGACATCGGAAGTCATTCGCCAGGCGATTGCGGCGTGGGCGGACCGTGAGGAGCCTGTCACTTCTCCCTACGATGCGATGAAGGACCTGATCGGGGTTGTCCGCGGGGGAAATCCGAAGCGCTCCGAACAAACTAGTCGCAGCTTCACCGTGTTACTTAAGCGTCGCTGGCGGCGGCGTTGATTCTCATCGATGCGGGGCCACTCGTCGCTTTGGTCGATGCAGGCGACCAGCATCATGCCAAATGTGCCGCGACCCTCAAGGAGTTGCGCGAACCTCTCGCGACAGTCTGGCCTCCGTTCGTCGAAGCGATGTACCTCTTATCCGATTTGCCTCTGGCGCAAGAGGCGCTGTGGGAGATGCTGGAGCGAAGCGCGGTCCTACTGCTGCCACTCGACTCGAGTGACATTCCTCGTATCCGCGAATTGATGCGCAAATACGCCAACCGCCCGATGGATCTCGCTGACGCCGCGCTCCTGCGCGTCGCCGAGAGAGAAGGGCTCCGCAAAATCTTCACCGTCGACCGCCGCGATTTCTCTGTCTACCGCCTCAACAATCGTACACGCCCCACGCTTATCCCGTAATTTCCAGCCGCACGGGCGCTTCACCCCACCGTTTGCATCGCGGAGACCAATTCGGGGATGTCAATTCTGATCAGGGTGCCTTGGCCGGTGCGGCTTTCGATTTGCAGGTGAAAATCGGCGCCGTAGAGGACGCGTAGGCGCTCGCGGACGTTGCTTAGGCCGATGCCTTCGACGTAAACGTGCGGCATTTTTTCTTCGGAGATGCCGACGCCGTTGTCTTCGATTTCGATGTGCAGGCGGCCGTCGCGATTGGTGGTGCGCAGCTGAATTTTTCCGCCGTCGAGTTTTGGCGCGAGGCCGTGTTTCAGGCAATTTTCGACGATCGGTTGCAGCAGCATACTGGGCACAAAAGATTCGAGGGTTTCCTCGTCGATATGCTTGATGATGTCCAGGTTGTCCCGGCCGAAGCGGGCGACTTCGATATCAAGATAGTCGTCGATGAATTCGAGCTCTTCGCGCAGCGGTACGAAGGTTTCGTGTTTGCGCAGCAGGCGGCGAAGAATATTGCTGAGCTTGAGGACCACGCCGCGCGCGTTATCAGGATCGAAGCGGATCAGCGCGGATACGGTGTTCAGCGTGTTGAAAAGAAAGTGCGGGTTGATTTGGCGGGAGAGGGCGTCCATGCGGGCTTTTAGCAAGAGTTGCTGGTGGCGCTCGAGGTTCATCTCGATGCGGGTGTTGTTCCAGATTTTCAGTGGCGCGGCGACAGACATCAGCGTGGCGATCACCGTCAAGAGAAGCCACCAATCCCATTGCGGGTGAATTGCGAAGAGCCACTTGGGCTTGGTCGCGTGGACCAGGGCTACGCGGCCAAGCTCTAATCCGACACACACAGCCAGGGGCGCCATTTCCCAGGATAATTGTCCTTTTTTCAGAAGGCGCACTACCGCTTTCGGAATGTTGAGAAACGTGAACGGCCCGAAGTTCCAAATGTCTTCTTTGTTAGGAATCGCTTGCCGGATCAAGCCGCCTATCAACCCCGCCGCCGAAGCGGCGGGCATCGCCAGCCACTCGTGAGAGATGAGCGCGGGAATCGTGATAATCGCTCCGCCAATCGGGCCGACAACGCGCCCGCCAAGCAGACCCATCAGAAAAGCGCCCTCGAGCGAGAGGTCCGCGAACCGGTAGGGATAGCCCACCAGGCGCAGCGTCACACCGACGATCAGCGGGGGCGTCATGAACAGCATTAGTTTGAGTTTCTGGTCGGGATCGCGCTCCTCGGTAAACAGCACGCGGCGGAAGGTATTCCAGCGCGCCAGCAATGCTGCGATCGAGGAGGCCACCGCTACCTTGAGCAGCAAGGTGAACAGGAGGTCGCGAACTGACGTTGCCGTATCCATTTATTCTTTGCGTGGGCGCCTTCGGTAACGCTAGCCAATCGCAGCGGCGATGTAAAGTGTCGCGTGGCGTACCTGTTATACTGCTCGTTTCCCATGACGCCAAAATCAAAACTGGACAAACGCACCCAGAAAAAAAACGCCGGCGTGAGACTCATTGCGCGGGCCGCTCTGCCCACGCGGCACGGCCGCTTCACGATTTACGGATTCAAAGGGCGTGGTCCGCTTGATGAAGCCATCGCTCTCGTGCGCGGAAAACTCAATGGAAAAACCGCGCCACTCGTGCGCGTGCATTCACAATGCCTCACAGGCGACGTGCTGGCGTCGCTGCGGTGCGATTGCCGCGCGCAGCTCGAGCTTTCTCTGCGGAAAATCGGCCAGGCGGGCTCCGGAATCTTGCTTTATCTGCCGCAAGAGGGGCGCGGCATCGGGCTGATGAACAAGCTGCGCGCGTATCAGCTGCAGGATGGAGGAATGGACACGGTCGAAGCCAACGAAACTCTGGGATTCGCGGCTGACGCGAGAGACTATGATTTTTCCGCGCAGATTTTGAAAAAACTCGGCGCGACGAAAATCCGACTGCTTTCGAACAATCCGGAAAAAGTTCGCCAATTGGAGGAGTCCGGAATTCGCGTGGTCCAGCGTGTTCCCTGCCAGCCTCGCATCTCAAAAATTTCGCGTGCCTATCTGCAGACAAAAAAAAGCAAAATGGGGCATATTCTCGAAGGACTCTAGGAATCTTGACTTACAAGCCCCGTGGCGAATTTTAGGCTTATCCGCCGCCGACGAATTGCACGATTTCGTAGCGGTCGCCCGATTCGACGGGCGTTTGCGCCCAAGCGGGGCGCGGAAGTATTTCGAGATTACGCTCGATGGCTACGCGGCCGGAGTCCAGGCCCAGTGCGACGAGCAAATCGGCGACCATCGTGCCGGGCTTCGCTTCGCGCTTTTCTCCGTTCACTACAACCGAAATTGTTGTTTCCATGGTCATGTTCAACTCGCAGGCGAGCGTAGCCGCTTTTTTTCAGGCCGTGGGAACGCGCGGCCTTGCGCGCAACTGAAATTTTAGCTGGCCTTTCGAATCCGCTTGCGAGGCCTCGATGACCAGCGCGGGTTCGGCTCCGGCAAGGCGAGGCATTTCGAATTCCAGGCGCGCTTGGCCGTCGGCTCCGGTCTCGCTCGAAAATTCCGTGACGTCGGCGGCGCCATCGATTCGTGCGGTCACCAGGGCGCCAGAGACGGCTTCTCCATTTTGCTTTTTCCGAACGGCAACATGCAAATTCGCGTGTTTTCCAGCGAGCCAGCTTTTCGCATTGATCAGTTCCATTGCGAGCGCCGGCGCGGGCACGGCATGCGAATGTGCCGCAGATTCGGCCTTGTTTGCGGCGGGCATTTCCTGCACGGGCATCGGAGGCGGAGGGAGGTGCAATGCGCCGCTGCGAATCTCTTCTGTCACTGCTCGATGCTGGTCGTCGATTCGTTTTCTGAGGACTTCTTCGCGTCCCGTATCGAGCGGCAACAGATCAATATAGTTGTTCGTGCGCCGGTGCAGGACGCGGCCGCGGCAATAGACCGTCGTGTCGATCAGGGCGTTCGCGGTGCCGCGGTCCTCAGTCTGGACGTGATAGACCGTGTCGCCCGCTTTCACATCCGTGTTATGCCCGAAGAGCATATATTCGTCCACTCCACTGTGGCGACCGCGGCCATGGTTCGAAGAGCGCGCGCTGCGGGACTTTCCTCGTGCCATTTGACCGACTGGCGGTTGAATGGATATTATAACGCTTCGCCCATGACCGATTCAGGCTTACAAGCGTACACTCCGCTTCTCTTACACCTGCTGATTGCCTCGGCACTGGCCGGGGCGCTGACGGCTGCGTCGGTGCTGGTGGGCTGGCGTAGGCCAAGCCGCGCCAAGCAGCAGCCTTACGAATGCGGCATGGAGCCCACTGGCGACGCGCGCGCTCCGGTTTCGGTACGATTTTATTTGGTGGCGATGGTTTTCATCCTTTTTGACGTGGAAGCTATCTTTTTGTATCCCTGGGCCTACATTTACCGGGACTTGATAAGAATGTCTCCGAGTATCGGCCTGTATGGCTTCCTGGAAATGATGGTATACATTGCCATACTTTTGGTGGGTTACTTCTATCTGTGGAAAAAAGGCGCGCTCGACTGGCATAAGTATTAGCCTGCGCCTGAGGGTTTCGAAACGGTGACCGAGAATACGAGCCAACGCGCTAGTGTTGTGGCCGAGCACTTGCGCGCGTGGAATCCAAACTGCATCGAAGAAGTGATTGAATTCCGCGGCGAGACCACCCTCGTACTTTCCCGCAAAATCCTGCGGGCGGTGGCCGAGCGCTGTCGCGACCACGCGGAACTCAAGTTTGACCTGCTTACCGATGCCACTTGCGTCGACCGCTTCCCGCACGAGCCGCGCTTCGAACTGAATTACCATCTGGTTTCGATTTCGAGGCGCGACAAAATTCGCCTCAAGGTTCGTTTATCCGGAACAGACACTGTCGTCGACACACTTGTCCCTGTATGGCCGGGCGCAAATTGGCTGGAGCGCGAGATTTTTGACCTTTTCGGCATACGTTTCGAAGGCCATCCGGACCTGCGGCGCATCCTACTTCCAGAAGACTGGGAAGGATATCCGCTGCGCAGGGATTATCCCGTTGAGGGCTACCGCGACGTCCCCATGGTAACGGGATTCAGAAAGAGCTCTGTATGACCACTGTCGAGACCGCAACGGGCGCAACAAAAACGATGGTTCTCAACATGGGTCCGCAGCACCCGTCGACCCATGGCGTGCTTCGCGTGCTTCTGGAGCTGGACGGCGAGACGGTCATTAGGGCCGTGCCTGATCTGGGGTATCTGCACACGGGAATCGAAAAGAGCTGCGAGGACAAGACCTATTCGCAGGCCATCACGCTTACCGACCGGATGGATTATCTTAATCCGCTCGGGAACAACCTCGTGTATTGCCTTGCGGTGGAAAAGTTGCTGGGTCTCGAAATCCCCAAGCGCGCGCAGTATATTCGCGTCCTTCTGGTGGAGCTGCAGCGCATTTCTTCTCACCTCGTGTGGCTCGGAACGCATGCCATCGACCTGGGCGCCATGTCCGTTTTTCTTTATTGCTTCCGCGAGCGCGAAGAAATTCTGAAAATTTTCGAGATGTTCTCCGGGCAGCGGATGATGACGAGTTACATCCGCATCGGCGGCATTGCTCTGGAGCCTCCGGCCGGGTGGCGAGCGGCGGTTGATCGCTTTCTGAAGATGATGCCCAGCCGCATCGACGAGTACGAATCGCTGCTCACAGGGAATCGCATCTGGATGGGGCGCACCAAGGGCGTCGGGTATATTTCGGCGGAAGACGCGGTGGCGCTTAGCATGACGGGCCCTACACTTCGCGCTGCGGGCATCGCCTACGACAACCGAAAAATGTTTCCCTATTCGAGCTACGAAGAGTTCGAATTTGACGTTCCGACGCGTACGGATTCCGACTGTTTCGCGCGCTACATGATTCGCGTGGCGGAGATGCGGCAAAGTTTGAACATCGCGCGCCAGGCAATGGCCAAGATAACCCACGAAGGCCCAATTCGGACGGATGCACCAGGCATCGTGCCGCCGGCGCGCGAAAAAATGAAGACGGAGATGGAAGCTCTCATCTACCACTTCAAGATTTTTACGGAAGGGTTTTCGCCGCCGCCCGGCGAGGTTTTTGTGACCGTGGAATCGCCGCGCGGCGAATTGGGCTGTTTTATAGCCAGCGACGGCTCACCAAAGCCGTTGCGCGCGCATTTCCGCTCGCCGTCGTACATCAATCTGCAAGCCTTGCCGAAGCTGGTCACCGGCCAATTGATCTCCGACGTCGTGGCGTGCATCGGAACGATTGATATTGTTTTGGGAGAGGTCGACCGCTAACCTCATGGAACTCTCGACACAACTCGCCGCGCGTTTTGAAAAATTGCAGAACGCCTATCCCTTCAAACGCAGCGCGCTGATTCCCATGTTGATGTACGCGCAGGACGAATATGCGTGTGTCAGCGACGAGATGATTGCGGAAATCGCGCGCCGGCTCGACCTTAACAACGTGCAGGTCGAGGAAACGCTCGCCTACTACTCGATGCTGCACCGCAAGCCCATGGGCAAGTTTCACGTGCAGGTTTGCACGAACGTGGCCTGCATGCTGCGCGGGGGCAACGAAATTCTGGAACGGGCCAAAAAGCGCCTGGAAATCGGCCATAAAGAAGTGAGCGAGGACGGCGTCTTCTCTCTCGAAGAAGTCGAGTGCATCGGCGCTTGCACCGGCGCGCCTGCCATGCAAGTCAATTACGACTTCTACGAAAATCTCACGGCGCTCAAGTTCGATCGCATCATCCAGGACCTGGACGGTGGCAGGGTCCCCCCGCCTGAGCCGGTGACTGCCGGCGCGCTTCACGCGCGCGAGCCGGGAGAAACGCCGCTCATCAGCAAGCGCTGGGGGATTGCGGATTCGCGCAAGATCGATGTCTATCTGCAGCACGACGGCTACAGGGCGCTCGAAAAAGCTCTGAAAGAGATGACGCCGGAATCGATCATCGATGAAGTGAAAAAATCCAGCCTGCGCGGGCGCGGAGGCGCAGGCTTTCCCACGGGCATGAAGTGGTCGTTTGTGCCCAAAGATTCCCCGAAGCCGAAGTATCTCATTTGCAATGCCGACGAATCGGAGCCCGGCACTTGCAAGGACCGTCCGCTCATGGAGATGGATCCGCATCAACTTATCGAGGGCATGGTCATCGCGGGGCGCTCCTTTGGAGCGCATCGTGGCTTCATTTACGTGCGCGGTGAATACCGCTACGTCCTGGACATCGTTGAAGCTGCCGTCGTGGAAGCCTATGCTCACGGCTATCTGGGCAAGGACATTCTGGGTTCCGGCTTTGATTTCGACTTGCTCACGCATACCGGGGCGGGCGCTTACGAATGCGGCGAAGAATCCGCGTTGATGGAATCGCTAGAAGGTAAGCGCGGTTACCCGCGCATTAAGCCGCCGTTCCCTGCCGTTGTCGGTCTCTACGGCTGCCCGACCATCATTAATAACGTGGAGACGCTGAGCGCCGTTCCGGCCATCATTCTGGAAGGCGGCGAAGCTTACGCCAAACGCGGCACGCCGAAAAATGGCGGAACACGGTTGCTTTGTGTCGCGGGACACATCAACAAGCCCGGCATCTACGAAATTCCGCTCGGGATGAACATGAAAAAGTTCATCTATGAAATGGCTGGCGGAATTCCGGGCGGGAAAAAACTCAAGGCCGTTATTCCCGGCGGAAGTTCCTGCCCGATTATGAGCGAGAGCGAAATCGACATCCCGATGGATTATGACTCCGTCGCTAAAGCGGGCTCGATGCTGGGCTCCGGCGGCATGGTGGTCATGGATGAAACCACCTGCATGGTGGATATGGCGCGGCGCATCATGCATTTTTATGCGCACGAATCCTGCGGTTGGTGCATTCCCTGCCGCGAAGGCACTTCCTGGCTGAAGAAGATGCTGGACCGCTTTCACGCCGGATATGGGCGTCCTGAAGACATCGACATCGTGGGTGAATTGGCGAAGAACATGCTCGGCCGCACGTTCTGTCCGCTCGGCGACGCCGCTGCGCTGCCGACGATCAGCATCGTGCAAAAGTGGCGCAACGAATTCGAAGATCACTTGCACGGACGTTGTGCGTATAAATCCGCGGAAGCACTCGTAGGCTCGCATTAGGAATCCATGGCAGATACCAAGCTAGTTACGCTGAAGATTAACGACCGCGATGTGCAGGTTCCTCCGGGCACGCTGGTGATTGAAGCAACGCGGCGCATCGGAACGGAAGTGCCATCGTTCTGCTACTACCCCGGGCTTTCTTTGCAGGCGGCTTGCCGTATGTGTCTGGTGGAAGTGGAAAAAATGCCGAAGCTGCAGACGGCGTGCACGCTGATTGCCACCGAGGGCATGGTCGTTCGAACGAACACGGATCAAGTACGCGGTGCGCGCAAGGCCATGCTCGAGTTTCTGCTGACGAACCATCCCCTCGATTGCCCGGTCTGCGACAAGGGTGGAGAGTGCGAGTTGCAGGACATGGTGTTTCGCTACGGCGCGGATACGAGCCGCTTCGTCGAAGAAAAAATTCACCGGCCGGAAGAGAAATGGTCGGAGCTCGTTTATTACGATGCGCCGCGCTGCATTCTTTGCTTCCGCTGCGTGCGCGTGTGCGATGAAGGCATGGATGTAAAAGCGCTCGGGGTCGGCATGCGCGGCGCCAACAGCATCATCATTCCGAACCGCGAAGATCATCTCGAATGCGAAGAGTGCGGGATGTGCATCGACATTTGCCCCGTCGGCGCGCTTACCAGCGGCACGTATCGCTACAAGACGCGGCCGTGGGAGATGACGTACGTCTCGACGGTCTGCACGCATTGTTCGAACGGCTGCAAAACGACCTTGAGCGTGCGGAATCACGAGATTATGCGCGCGAATAATCGCGACCTCTCCGGAATCAATGAGGATTTTCTGTGCATCAAGGGGCGCTTCGGCTTTGATTTCACGAAGCATCCAGAGCGTTTGCGACAGCCGATGGTGCGCAAAGGCGACAAGCTTTATCCCGTTTCCTGGGAAGAGGCCGCGCAAACCGTCGCGACTCGGCTCAAACAGATTTACGGTGCGGGCGGCAAGGATTCTATAGGGTTCATCGGCTCGAACCGCACATCGAACGAAGAAAACTATCTGTTCCAGCGAATGGCCCGCGCTACGTTTGGCACGAACAACGTCGATCATCACCGCACGGCGGATTACACGGGCCTCGTCACGGCGCTCGGCGACCGCGCCGGCGATTCCCTGTTGACTATGCAGCAGCTGGCTGAGGCAAAAGCCGTTCTGCTAATCGGTAACGATCCGACGGAGCAGAATCCGCTGGCCGCCTGGCAGATTCGCAAAGGCATTCGCCATATTGGCGCGAAGCTTTTCATTTTGAACGCACGGGACATCAAGCTGAAGCGGAAAGCCGCGCAATTCGTTAAGCTCATCGCGGGTCAGGAAGCGGCCGCTATTCGCTGGATGGCTCACGAAGAGGGGCAACTACCCAGCGATCTCGTTGAGCAACTCGTCCAACTCAAAGCGGCTCTTGATGCCGAGCCCGACGTGGCTATCGTTTTCGGCGCGGAAGTGGCGGGCGCGGCGATCGCGCAGCTTGTGGCATTCGGCTCAAAGCTTCATGGCAAAGTCCGCTACATGGCCCTCGGCGATTACGCGAATTCGCGGGGAGCGGCGGACATGGGGTTGCTGCCCGATCGCCTGCCGGGTTATGCGCATGTGGACGATTCCGCTGCGCGCGATACATTCGAAAGGTTGTGGGGCACGGTTCTTCCTGCGAAGGCGGGACAAACGGCCCCGGCGATGGTGGAGGGGGCGCAGAATGGGAAGCTCAAAGCGCTCTATGTACTGGGCGCGAACCCCCTGGCGCACTTTGGCACGCTGGGATTTGGACGCGGCAAGCTCGAATTGCTGGTCGTTCACGAAATGTTTTTGACCGAGACGGCAAAACTTGCAGACATTGTTTTCCCCGCTGCGTCGGCTTACGAAAAAGACGGCAGCGTCACCAACACGTCGGGCGAAATTCAGCTTCTGCACAAGGCGGCCGAGGTGATGGGTCCGCGGAGTGACTTCGATCTGCTGCGCATTTTGTCGCATCAGCTGGAAAAACTCGGGCTCGGCAAGGCATTCCACTACAAGACGCCCGCCAACGTGTTTGAAGAAATTCGCAAAGCGGTGCCAGGCTATGACGTGCAGGCTGCGGGATTGCTGACGGGCGGCGCGGAAGCCACGCACGTGCATGTTGCAAAGAACGGACACGCGCCTTACGACGTTCCTGTCGGCTTGATTCGCTCCGCGCAGGACACGCTTTTCACCAGCGGCACGCTTGGCCGCTTCTGCACGATGATGGAATCTCTTCCGGAGGCGGAAGCCAAGCCGTGATCTCCTTTTTAAACGCAAACGCCACGATCATCATTTATCTTGTAAAGATTGCGCTTCTGCTTTTCATCGTTCTGACCGTCAACGCTTATTTGACCTGGTTCGAACGAAAAGTCGTGGCGCACATGCAATCGCGATGGGGGCCGCATCGCGTGGGCCCGCACGGTCTGCTGCAGCCTCTGGCGGATGGCGCAAAATTTCTTTTGAAAGAAGATCCGACGCCCGCGGGCGTGGACAAATTCACTTATTTTCTGGCGCCACTTATGGCTTTGGCGCTGGCGCTCACGTCGATTGCCATTATTCCCTTTGGGCCGCAGCCACTACACATATTCGGACGCGACATTACTCTTGGCATCGCCGATCTGAATATTGGCATTCTGGCGCTCTTTGCGATTACTGCGCTGAGTGTTTATGGAGTGGCGCTGGCGGGCTGGTCCTCGAACAGCAAATATCCGTTGCTGGGCGGTCTGCGGAGTTCGGCGCAGATGGTGAGCTACGAGCTCGCTCTGACGATGTCCGTTGTCGGAGTGCTCTTGCTTGCGGGCAGTTTCAACCTGCGCGACATAATCAACGCGCAGGCTCACCATCCCGAACGCGGCATCCTTGGCTGGAACGTGTGGCCGCAAATCCTCGGATTCTTCTGTTTCTTCGTCGCTGCCGTGGCGGAAACAAACCGCGTCCCGTTCGACCTTCCTGAAGCGGAATCGGAGCTCGTGGCAGGCTTCCACACGGAGTATGCCAGCTTCAAATTCGCAATGTTCTTCATCGCCGAGTACACCAGCATGATCACCGTTTCATGCCTGTGCACGATCATGTTCTTCGGGGGATGGCTGTCTCCCTTCCCGGCAAGCTGGACCTTTACGCACTATTTGCCCTCGGTGATTCTCATTCCGTTTGGGTTGTGGGTCATTTGGGACGGCATCCGCTACGAAACGATTTTTGGCAAGATTATTCTCCCCGGCGTCGGGGCCGCCATTTTCGTCATCGGCGCCGTCCTGATCGCCTTTTCGTCGGTCAATGAGTTCATTCAAGGGCCGTTCTGGCTGCTCTCCAAAATATTCGTATTTCTGTTTGTGTATGTGTGGATGCGCGGAACGCTGCCGCGATTCCGCTATGACCAGCTCATGTCCTTTGGCTGGAAATTGCTGCTGCCGGTTTCGATTGCCAACGTCGTGATTACTGCCTTTGCCATTCTTATGTGGGGTGCGCGATGACGCCGCAGCTCGCCATTTTCTTCGTGCTGGCGGCCCTCGCGGTGCTTGGCGCGCTGAACCTCATCATTCAGCGCCATCCGATTCACAGCGCGCTTTCGCTGATCGTTGTGATGATTGCTCTCGCGGGGCTTTACCTCCTGATGGGCTCGGAATTTGTCGCCGCGGTGCAGATCATCGTGTACGGCGGCGCCATCATGGTGCTTTTCGTGTTCGTCATCATGTTGCTGAATGCCGGCGTGGAAGAGCGCACGAATGTTTCGAAGCTCGCGGGCGTCGCGGGCATTCCGCTGGCGGTTGCGCTGCTGGGATTTCTGGCCGCAGCCATCGCACGTTCGAACGAGAGCGCGCAAACGGGTTTGCAGTCCGGCACGCTGGCCAATACAAAAGAGATTTCGACCATGCTCTTCAAGGATTTCGTTTATCCCTTCGAGCTGACTTCGTTCCTCATTCTCGTGGCGATACTCGGCGCGATTGTTCTGGCGCAGCGGGAGAAAAACTGAAGATGGTCCCGACCAGCTATTACCTCATTCTCAGCGCCGTGCTCTTCGGGCTCGGCGTCGTGGCGTTCGTATTCAAGCGTAACGTCATCACGATTTTCATGTCCATCGAACTGATGCTGAACGCCGTCAATCTGGCTTTCGTGGCGTTTAGCCAGGCCAGGCACCAGTCGGATGGCCAGGTGTTCGTTTTGTTCGTGATCGTCGTAGCGGCGGCGGAAGCGGCCGTCGGGCTGGGGATCATCATTCTTACGGCGCGCAACCGGCAGTCTCTGAACGTCGAGCGCGTGGATTTGCTCAAACTTTAATGCCCATACTCGATCATCTGTGGATTATTCCGCTGCTGCCGCTGCTCGGCTCGGCCGTCAATGGCCTGCTGGGAAGTAAGTGGCCGAACGCGATCGTCAATAGCGTCGCCCTTGGCGCGACGGGGCTCTCGTTCGCCTTCGCGCTCGAAGCGGTGCGCGAGTTTTTGGTGGGCGGCCAAACGCTCGTTCACAAGCATTTCTTCGATTGGATTTCGGCTGGGGCTTTCACCGCGGGCTTTGACCTGCAGATGGATCAACTCACCGTCGTCATGGTGCTGGTCGTCACCGGCGTCGGCTTCCTCATTCACATCTACTCCACCGGGTACATGGCGCACGAGGGCGGCTACTACCGATTCTTCTCCTACTTGAATTTGTTCATGTTCTTCATGCTCATCCTGGTGCTAGCCGCGAACTACGTCCTGCTTTTCGTCGGGTGGGAAGGCGTCGGCCTCTGCAGCTACTTGCTGATCGGTTTCTATTTCCTGAAAAAATCCGCTTCCGACGCGGGTAAAAAAGCCTTCATCGTCAATCGCATCGGCGATTTCGGCTTCATGCTGGGAATGTTCCTTCTCTTCCGAACGTTCCATACGCTGGATTTCACAACTTTATTTGCTGCCGCGTCCAACCCTGCTTGGGGACACGAAGCGTGGGGACAATTCGGCACGTTTACGATTGCCTGCCTGCTGCTCTTCATGGGCGCGACCGGAAAATCGGCACAGCTTCCTTTGTACGTTTGGCTGCCTGACGCGATGGAAGGCCCTACGCCAGTCAGCGCGTTGATTCATGCGGCCACGATGGTCACCGCGGGCGTCTACGTTGTGGCCCGTTCGAACACCCTGTTCGTGCACTCCGAGACCGCAATGGTCGTCGTCGCCGTCATAGGCTGCGCCACGGCTTTCTTCGCCGCCACCATCGGCCTCGTGCAAACAGATATCAAGCGCGTCCTGGCTTACTCCACCGTCAGCCAGCTCGGCTACATGTTCCTGGCCTGCGGCGTCGGCGCGTTTTCCGCGGGCATCTTCCATCTGATGACCCACGCGTTCTTCAAAGCGCTACTCTTCCTTGCCGCGGGCAGCGTCATTCACGCCATGGGCGGCGAGCAAGACATGCGCAAGATGGGTGGCCTCAGCAAGAAAATCAAGTACACCTACTGGACCATGCTCATCGCCACGCTGGCCATCGCCGGCATTCCGCCGCTCGCCGGCTTCTTCAGCAAGGACGCGATTCTGCTTAGCGCGTTCCAGATCGAGGGCGGGCATCCGCTCTACGCCATCGGCTTGCTCACCGCGCTGCTCACTTCGTTCTACATGTTCCGGCTGATTTTCCTCACGTTCCACGGCAAGCAGCGCTATGACGACCATCACGTCCATGTCCACGAATCGCCCTGGAGCATGCTCGGCCCACTAGTCATTCTCGCGGTACTCTCCGTCATCGGCGGTTGGCTCGCCGCACCCGCGCTGTTGGGCGGCCCCGACTATTTCACGAGCTTTCTCGCGCCCGTTTTCGTTTCGCGGCAAGGCGCGGAAGCGGTGAACGAAGCGGCTGCGCATCAGCTCGAAATCATTCTCGCCATCGTCGCCGTCGCCTCTGCGCTCATCGGCCTCGGCGTAGCCTTCTGGCTCTACATCCGCCAGCCGGGCAAGCCCGAGCAAATCGCCAAGTCCATGCGGCTTGTGTACAACACTCTATTGAACAAATACTACGTCGATGAATTCTACGCCGCAGTGATCATCAAACCTCTGATGTGGATTTCGACGAACGTCCTCTGGAAATTCGTCGATGTCGCCGCCATCGACGGCACGGTCAACGGCATCGCCAGCGGTGCAATGAGCATCGGCGATACGGTTCGCCACGCGCAGTCCGGCAACACGCGCAGCTACGCCGTTTGGGTGGTCATCGGCGCGCTCGTCGTCATCGCCGTCATCTTTTTCTGGCCCGCGGCCAAGCCGGTCCTCGGGATGGTGCGCTAATGCCCGCCGGACCTCTGCTAACGATTCTGATCTTCCTGCCTGCTGTTGGCGTTATTGCCTTGCTGTGCCTTCGCAGAGATGACCACGAATGGATTCGCCGTCTCGCGTTTGCCGTCTCGCTGGCCGAGTTTGTCCTGTCGCTCTGGTGGCTCCTACGGGGAGTCCCCCTGGGCAGCGCGGGCTACCAACTCGAAGAATTTCATCGTTGGATAGAGCTTGGAGCGCACGGCTCCGCGCCGCAGACCTACATCAACTATCACCTCGGTGTGGACGGCATCAGCCTGTTCCTTGTCATCCTGACGACTTTTCTCACGGTAGTCTCCATTCTCTGTTCGTGGAACAGCATCCAGAAGCGCGTCAAAGAATTCTTCATCGCCATTCTGCTCCTGGAAGTCGGCGTCGTCGGCGTCTTCCTCTCGCTCGACCTCTTCCTTTTCTTTCTCTTCTGGGAAGTCATGCTGATTCCTATGTACCTGCTCATCGGCATCTGGGGCCACGACCGCCGGATTTACGCGGCCATCAAATTCATTCTTTACACCATGGCCGGCTCGATCCTGATGCTGGTCGGCATTCTGTGGTTGTACAACGCCACGGGCACCTTTGACCTGCCATCCATCCAGCAGGCACTCCAGACCGGCGCCCTCGTTCTGCCTCACGGCACGGAAACGCTTCTCTTCCTCGCCTTCTTTGTGGCTTTCGCGATCAAAGTTCCGCTCTTCCCTTTCCACACCTGGCTCCCCGACGCCCACGTCGAAGCCCCCACGGCCGGTTCTGTGATGCTCGCCGGCGTCCTGCTGAAAATGGGCACGTACGGCATGATTCGCTTCTGCCTGCCGCTCTTTCCGGATGCTTCGCGCCGTTTCGCGCCCGCCATTGCCGTCCTCGCGATCATCGGCATCATTTACGGTGCCCTCGTCGCTCTCGTCCAGCCAAACCTCAAAAAGCTCGTCGCCTATTCGAGCGTCAGTCACTTGGGTTTCGTCGTGCTCGGCATCTTCGAGTTCCAACACATCTCAATGCAGGGCGCCGTCTTCCAGATGCTCGCTCACGGCATCTCCACCGGGGGCCTTTTCTTGCTCGTAGGTATGCTCTATGACCGGCGCCACACTTTCGAAATGTCCCAGTTCGGCGGCCTGGCCACGCCCATGCCGCGCCTCGCAGCGTTCTTTCTCTTCATCGCGCTCTCGTCGCTCGGCCTGCCCATGCTCAATGGGTTCGTCGGAGAATTTCTGATCCTGCTCGGCACCTATCAAGTGCACTGGAACTGGGCCGCATGGGCCGCCACTGGCGTCATTCTTTCTGCCTGCTATCTGCTGTGGTCTTATCAGCGCGTCTTCTTCGGCGAAATCACCGTCGAAAAAAACCGCACGCTCCTCGACATCTCCGCTCGCGAGCGCTGGATTCTTATTACCATGGCCGTGATTACTCTCTGGATGGGCCTCGGCTCGGTCTTCATCACCGGCCGCACCGCCGCAGCCAGCCAGTCGGTGATCGACCAAATGACTCGCCCGCCGCGCGCCTATGACGCGCATGCACCGGCGGAGCCCGCGAAGCAACCCATCCAACCGGCAATGGGATCGGCGAGCGCCGCTCAGAAACCAAACGCGCTGGAAAGGCTCGGAACCCGCTAAATGTCCGCGTTCCCCAGCTCGACAGATTTGCTCCTCGTACTGCCGGAACTCATTTGGTGCGGCTTCGGGGCGCTTCTGATGCTGCTCCAGCCTTTCGTGCGCAGCCGCAATGTCCTAACGAGCGTCGGCGTCGCCGGAGCGCTCCTCGGCATCGTCGGCAACTTCTATGCGGTTCACAATCCGGGCGCGGCATTCTCCGGCCTCGTCGCCGCCGATCCTTTCAGCATTTTCTTCAGTCATCTTGTCGGGCTGGTCGCCGTTCTCGTCATTCTCGCCGCAGCCCCCTACCTCGAGCGCGAACGCCTGGCCGACGCGGAATTCTACGCCCTCATTCTCTTCGCCACCGCCGGAATGGGCGTCCTCGCCTCCGCGCAAGAGCTGCTCACCGCGTTCATCGGTCTCGAGTTGAGCTCCATCTCCAGCTATATCCTCGCCGGCTACCGCCGGGACGCGCTCAAATCCGGCGAATCCTCGATGAAGTATTTCCTGCTCGGCTCCTTCGCCACGGCCTTTTTTCTCTACGGCATCGCGCTCGTCTACGGCGTGACCGGCACCACCAATCTCCTGCGAATGGATGCCGCCGATCCCACCAGCACCATGCTGAAGCTTGGCCTGGCGCTGATCCTCATTGGCCTCGGCTTCAAAGTCGCCGCTGCTCCGTTTCAGATTTGGACGCCGGACGTCTACGAAGGCGCACCGACGCCCGTCACCGCGCTCTTTTCCGCGGGACCAAAAGCTGCCGCTTTCGCCCTGCTCCTGCGCATCTTTGCCGACGTTCACGCCGCCACGCAATTCTGGTTCTGGGCATTCTGGATTCTTGCCGTTCTCACGATGTTCGCGGGCAATCTTGGCGCGCTGCTGCAAACCAACGTCAAGCGCCTCCTCGCCTACAGCTCGATCGCCCACGCAGGTTACATCCTGGTGGCTTTTGCCGCCGTCACGAATCTTTCAAAGGACATGGAAATCGGCGCAAGCCCCGCTTACGCAGCCGTCCTCTTTTATTTGCTGACCTACGCGCTCGTGAAAGTCGGCGCCTTCACCATCGTTTCGCAATTCGGCGGCGCCGGTGAAAAGCACCTCCAGCTCGACGACTTCGCCGGCCTCGGCGAGCGCCAGCCCGTAGTCGCTGCCGTTCTCTCGCTCTTTCTGCTCTCGCTGCTCGGCTTGCCCGTCACCGCCGGTTTCCTCGGCAAGTTCTATATTTTCAAAGCCGCCGTCGACTCGCACCTCATCTGGCTCGCGGTCCTCATGGCCATCAACAGCGTCATCGGCGCCTACTACTACATCCGCCTCATCGTAGTGATGTACATGCGCGAACCCAGCGCGGAAATCGCCGCCACCGCACCCGCCCGCTTCCCTCTGTCCGTCAACGTGGTTCTGGCCATCTCTGCCTTCGGCACCATCTTCCTAGGCCTTCTTCCCAGCAAAACGCTGAACTACTTGCTCCAAACCACCCTTCTCAACCGCTAGCCCGCTGCAGCGCGCTGCCGAAATGTCCGTCGAGATCGTGCTGCCCCGCCATCGCAATCCTCCCGATGACGACGGTGGCCCCAATCACTGGGAGTGTTGGATGCGCGACCCGAACGGCTACACCGTCGTGGTCGCCAGCCCTTATGGAACCGCCGACGGCGCCTGGCGCCCCGGCCCAGATCTATTCAACTAGCTCCAGTACCCAAGTTACCGGTTGAGCTGGCACGACTTACCGGGACCTAGCGATTCTCGCTCACCTTTTGCGCCCATAATCGCGTACGATTCTCATTTACGAGAAAGACTTGATTGCTATGTCAAAAGCCATTGAGGCGGCAATTCGCACGGAGAAATGGAAAAAGGCTCGTCAGTTAATTAGGGCTGAACTTAAAGAAAGGCCTGATAGTCATTGGCTTCTTACGCGGCTTGGTCTTACTTACTACGAAGAGCGAGCTTATCGAACGTCGTTGTCATATTGCCGAAAAGCACTCAGACTCGCGCCGCATTGTCCTCTTGCCCTATGGGACTACGCTGGAAGCCTTCAAATGCTCGGCAGACATCGAATTGCACTCAGGGTTTATCGTCAACTCCTTTCTCGCGGTGTTGAACAAATTGCTCGCGGCGAATGTGGAGAGGGCCGCGGCTGGGCGCGTGGGTTGATGGCTGACTGTCTGTATCGTCAGGCGTACTCTTTTACGGAACTCAAAGAACAAAAGGCGGCTATTGATGCGTATCGGAAGCACTTGAAAATGCGCGGTCCTGGGTGTCGGTCCATCTACGCCGTTCGGACGGTGAAGAAAGAATTGTCCGAATTAGCTTAGTTGACTTCACTTCTCTTTCTATTTTCCAGTGGACGCGGTAGGGACGATCATCACTGAGCGCCCCCCGCACAGATCCGTACGAGCGCTTCTACGCATACGGCTCCCACCTTGGATGGGTGGCGAGAAAGCGAACTATAGGATAAGGATGCAGAACACGTGGAGCTGGCAGCCACTGCGTGAAGATCGGGAGGAACTGATCCCACGCGGCGCGTCGTTGACTGCGGCGGCGGAGAATGAGCCACCACAGTCGCCGCACTCGTTGCCCGAAGACACTCAACCGGTCGATGTTTCCAGGGACCGCATGGTAGCGGTAATAGCCGTTCACAACCTTTCGCAGCCATGCACCGACGTCGGCCACCGGCTCGTGCATTCGGAGGCGCAGTTCTGCTTT
>JGI12635J15846_10001854_pt1 | contig 18427 bp, 14 predicted proteins | sample BlaSpr_A8_OM2_M2_FD_15846 | JGI IMG/M metagenome (IMG submission 15846) | reverse complement strand
AATGCTCGACGATCGTCGAGCATTGGGCCCCTACCGCAACTTCCTAAGGTCTGCTGTAAAGGATGTCCCGGGACGCTTTGTAAAGGATCTCCTGGGACTTGACATCCGAAGAAAGGGTGGGGCACCCTCGTTTCAGTACGTTTCGATTACCTCAACAAGTGGTATCCTCTCTCGGTGGAGAGTCGTCAAGCCCAAGTTTTAGAGAATTGAATTGGCCACCCGCCCAACACAGACGCTTCTGGAACCGTGCACAGCGAATATGTCTATCTTGGCAACCGCCGCATCGCGGCGCTTTCGGGAACCAGCGTTCGCCTCTACGTTCCTGATTCGCTCGGTTCTGCCCGGGTCATCACGGACGGAACAGGGGTCGTTTACTACGATGCGGACTTCACCCCGTACGGCGGGGAACGCACCTACACAGATGCTTATCCCACGCTCTTCAAGTTCGAGGGCAAAATCCGCGACTATGAAACCGGCAACGACGATTTCGGCGCGCGCTACTACTCCAACCGCTTCGGCCGTTGGCTTAGCGCCGACTGGTCCAACGTCCCTGCGCCCGTTCCCTACGCCAACCTCACCAACCCGCAAACCCTCAATCTCTATTCCATGGTAGCCGACGACCCCGAATCCTTCGCCGACCTCGACGGGCACCAATGCAGAGACCGCCATGAAGCACCTAACGGCCCCGCGGGCGGCGCCGACTCTTGCCCAATGGAAACCAAAGACGAGAATGCAGAGACACAAAACAGGAACGCCGCCAACAACAACGCGGCGCAAACAACGAACTCAGCTTTCCAATTTGCCAAGGACGAAACTATCGGCATGGCAAAGGAAGTAGCGAATTCCGTCATCGGACTGACTAACATAGTCGACAACGGAATTAATGCTCTGCTTGGCACAAATCTCCAGACGGCTGAATTCAACCCAGCTACTCCTGGGGAAAAAGCGGCTATGCTTGGAACTAGCATCGCGTTGGTCTTTGCCCCAGGAGGAGGTGAGCTGAAGCTCACTTCCTCAATCGGCACAGATGCGAAGCTAACAAAGTTAGCCGAAGAAGCAGGGCAATCGGTCCAAAAAGGATTGGATCATCTCGTTGGGGAACTCTCAAAAGGAAATACAAACCCCGGCCTTGGAACAAAAAGCTTGGGTAGCGGCATTTCTTACGCTCGTGCCAGAGATGGTGCCAGAGTGTTTTTCCGGCAGGTAGGAGATACAATCGATATCGTGGCGAAGGCAAGTAAGGCGAATGAGGCGAGAGTAATTAATTATCTGAAAAGCTTGTACTGAGAGTGGATATGGATCAGCACGACAACGAGTCGGTGAAGATCAAGAGCATTACTTACCTTTCCGATTTGTCGGAAGTGAATCCAGAGCATGACAACCTCGATGTTCAGGTCGTTCTGGAAGACGGTCGAGAATTTACTTTCGTCGTGGCCACACCCAACAATGTTTTCTGGTGCATGGAAAACGAGCGAATCGATTATTTCTTCGGCGAGCCAATGCTTTTTGTGAAGTGCCTTACCGTCGAGAATATAGAAAAGGCCGTAAAAGCGATCATTGAGGAGGACGACGGCAGGTGGCTGAAAGTTTACGGCTGAAGCCACCGCGCAGAATGGCGGGTGGCCCGGGTTGAGTGGTTTGGAATTTGTTGACATGGAACCGGTGGGAGGGTATCACTTCAACAATTCCCGTGAAAGTAGAGAGAGACGGAGGGTGCCCCAGGTTCCGGTTTTTGGTACCTGTGTCTTGGGGTCGGTTTGCTTCTTCGATTCTCGATGACAGATTACTCGCTTCCTTTGTCTGTCTCTCAAGCTCCTACCTCGCAACAGCCGCCGCGGTCCCTTTTTTTCCGCGCTTCTTTCCACAAGGCGGGTGGCCAACTGAACCCGGGAGGTTTTCTCGGGGCAGCGAAATCGGCGAAGGCTATCATTTCCGTCTGAACACGAAATTTGGGTAACGAGGGTGCCCGACCCTTTCGGTTTTGGAAAGGGTCGGCCTTCTTCTCCTTCCTTCTCTTTTGCAGCATGCGATTCCCTCCGTGCTTCCGCGCGCAGCGATTATTGAAATTCTCTGACCTTCTGCGCCGCGAAACGTTCCAGAATGGTACACACTCCTCGAAAGTCTGCTTTAGATAATTACATACTTGACAATAGAGCCATCCTGAACTAGAAGAGAAGTGTAATTTCCCGTAACGGGAATTGGTCCAGCCCTTTTCCTTCGCAAGTTCCGCCCAAAGAGAAGGAAACACAATTCCCAGAGACGAGGCACGATGGCGGATACGCACCCAGGACGAGCTGTGGATGCGGGTTTTGAAAGGTCTGCGGGGGTTTTCGCGATCGGGAAAGAGGAGCGCGCGGCGCAAGGTTTGCCGCCGGTGCACCTGCTGGTCGTGGATGACGATGAACACGTGCGCGGCGTCTGCCGTTCCATCGCGGAAGACGCGGGGATGAAAGTGTTCGACGTGAGCACGGCGGAGGAAGCGCTGGAGGTCCTGGAAATTTCTCCGGTGGACATTCTGCTCACAGATCTGCGATTGCCGGGAACGAGCGGGCTGGAGTTGTTGAAACGCGTCACGCGGCTTTTTCCGGACATGGCGGTGGTGATGCTGACGCAATACGGCACCATCGACTCGGCCGTGCAGGCGACGCGCATGGGAGCGGTGGACTACGTGACGAAACCATTTCGCGTGGAGGAATTGCGCGCGCGGCTCGAGCAAGTGGTGCATGCCGTGGAGTTGCGGCGCGAAAACCGCATGCTGCGGGAGCAGGTGCGCGCGCTGCCCGGATTTGGCGGTTTGATCGGCATGTCCTCGCGGATGGAGCGGGTTTACCGGCTGATTGAAAAGGTGAGTCTCCGCGACCATCCGGTGCTGATTCTGGGCGAGAGCGGGACGGGAAAAGAACTGGTTGCGCGCAGCATCCATTTTCTGGGAGCCCGCAAGGACAAGCCGTTTGTGCCGGTGGAGTGCTCGGCGCTGGTGCCCACGCTGATCGAGTCGGAACTTTTCGGCTACACGCGGGGCGCGTTCACGGGAGCCATGCAGGCCAAGCAGGGACTGATGGAATCGGCCAACGGCGGCACCTTGCTTCTGGACGAGATCGGCGAGATGTCGCTGGAGATGCAGGCCAAACTGCTGCGCGCGCTGCAGGAGGGAGAGATCAAGCCCGTTGGTTCCACGGAGCGCCGGTCGATCAACATCCGTATTGTGGCTGCCACCAACCGGGACCTGGAATTGGGAATCAAGAACAGCACTTTCCGGCAGGATTTGTACTTCCGGCTGAACGTGGTGCAGATCAAGCTACCGCCGCTGCGGGAGAGAAAGAGCGACATCCCGCTTCTGGTAACTTCGTTCCTGGAAAAATTCTCGCGCCAGGACGAAATGACCCGCGAGCTCACGGAAGACGCCATGCGCCGGCTGATGGCTTACGATTGGCCGGGCAACGTCCGGGAGCTTGAAAACACGATTGAGCGGGCGGTCGCTCTCGGCAGCGGGCCCTTTGTCACCGTGACGGACCTTCCGACGAGCCTGCAATATCCAACCAGCGAACGCGCGCCGGAAAAGGAGGAGCTGCTTCCTCTCGATGAGCTGGAGCGTCGCGCCATCCTGAGCACGTTGCGGCAAACCGGAGGCGACAAGCAAGCGGCGGCGCGGATGCTGGGTATCGGGAAAACGACGTTGTACCGGAAATTGAAGCAGTACCAGATCGAGCGCGCGGATGCGTGAGCCCGGGAGCGCGTATCAAATTGGAAAAATAGCTTGCAGATTCTCGACTTGAACTTTCCCCGCCTTCCGTAAACCTCTCCTCTACAACAACATGGATTGAAACTGCTTTGGCTTCGCCAGTGCATTGGATGGGTGTGAGCAGCCTTTGAGGAAACCGGCGTGTTCACACGAAACCACCCCAGCAAATTGTCTGTGCAGCGCGCGGCCCGAGGTGTGGTGCGCGCGGCGCGTGCCAGTGCCGGGCGCGATGTGTGGATTCGAGAAGCCTTGCTCGAACTCCAGATGGAACCCGGAGCGGAGCGCTTCGGCGTCTGGCTGGATGCACCGGCCGGTGACGAAGCGATTCCGGCAAGAAGGGTCGTCTTTCGCGGCGAAGTTCGCGAGAAGGGAGACGGGAGCGGGCCTGGAAAATGGACCAGCCTCTCGGTGGAACTTCCTTTGCCGCTGGATCTTCTTTCGGTTGGAAAAACTGCTGAGTTGACGTTGCCGGGAGAGCTTCACGATCCGTTTCTAGGTCCGACGCTGGGCATGAGGCACGTGCTTTGGGTTCCCGTTTTCGGGCAAAACCTGCTGCGCGGATTGCTCCTGGTAGCCGCACAGGACGTGGGCAGTCCGCTGCCGCGCGTTCTTGCGGAGGAGGTGGCAGCGGAACTTGCGCTGGCGCTCGAATGGGAAGAACAGAACCGGCTGGCCCGGGAGCGCAAGGCCGATCTCCAACTGACTTCCCGGGTGCATGCCCTGCTCGCGGGGGACGCGGATCTGGACAACCTTCTTGTGGAGCTTGCGGAAACCTGCACGCGGCGCGACTCCCCGGAAGGCGTGGGCGCCATCTTCGCCCTGGTCGGCGAGCGAAGGACCGGGCTCGCGGTTGCGGCTCCCTCGGGCGCGCGCGCGGAAGAGCGGTTGCGGATTCGCGCGCTGAGCGGAGATCCCGCCTGGGGGCACAGCGTGGAGCAGGGGCCGCTCGAAATGTTCTGGCGGCAGGCGGTCGAAACCGGCCAGGTTACCGGAGCGGAGGCCGGCGCGCTTCCCCTGGCGCGGGACATCGCGCGGATCGTGGCGATCCCGCTCACTTATGAAGGATCGGCGCACGGCGTCCTGCTGGCCGGCCTTCCCCGCGGCCGCACCAGCATCGAGAGCCTCGAGCGCCTGGAACAGCGCGCCCTGCTCGCCACGCAGGTGTTGCAGCAGAAAGAGCGCCAGTCGGAGCGGGCGCGGGCGGAGACTTGGCGCGTGGCGCTGCTGGAGTCGAGCGAGCGCCCGGTGTTGCTCCTGGATCGCGGCGGATTTCTGAGGGGAATGAGCCAGGGCGCGCGAAAAGTTCTTGCGCGGGAGGCGAGCCCGACTGCTGTGAACTGGGAAAAGCCGGAGATGCGCTTTGTGGAACTGTTTCGCCCGTGCGAGTGGGAGAGCGTGAACCGGTGGGTGCAGCCGGGCGCGGCGAATCCCGCGCCGGATGCGCCGGCGGGAATTTTGAAAGCGCAGTTGAAGGACGGTACCGGCGTCGAGTGCCGGCGGCTGGAGATTTCAACCGCGGAGTTCCTGGCCGTGGGCGTCGAACGCGCGGCCGCCGAATCGGGCGAGCGCCGGAAAGAGGACGTGGAGGCGGAGTTGCGCCAGACCGTGGGCTGGATGACGGAGGGCGTGGCGTTGTTCGACGAAGCGGGAGGCATCCGCGCGGCGAACGAACATTTTTACCGCATGCTGGGGCTTACCCGCGAGGAAGCGGCGGGATTGCGGACGCTCGAGGAACTGCTTGGCAAGGTGTCCCCGTTCGCCGCCGACCCGGAGGAGTTTGCGCGCCGCTGGCGGGCGCTGGCGGACTTGCGGGAGGAAGAAAGCCAGGAAGAGCTGCAGATGAACTGGCCGGTGCCGCAAACCATCGAGCGCTGCACGCGCGCGATGGTGGGAGAAGGTGGCCGGCGGCTCGGACGGGTGGAGGTTTATCGCGAAACCAGTGCACGGCGCTTGTTCCAATCGCGCATGGTGCAGACCGAGAAACTTGCTTCTCTCGGGCAACGCGTCAGCGGCATCGTTCACGAATTGAGCAATCCGCTGACGACGATCCTCGGCTATGCGCAGCGCCTGAAGCAGCGCGAAGCGGCCAGCGCGGGATCCGTGAACCGCGAAGTGCGCGGCATCCTGGCGGAGGCCGAACGCGCGGCGGGAATTCTCCGCCAGTTGCTGCAGCTTTCCGGGGAGGGGCGCAACGTCCGCGAGCCAGTTTCGTTGAACGACCTGGTGGACCGCACGGCGGACCTGATGCAGGTGACGCTCTCCGGCGGTGCGATCCGCCTGACGGTGGAAAAAGGGGACTCCGTGCCGAGTGTCGAGGGGGATTTCGGCCAGTTGCAGCAGGTGCTCTTGAATCTTTTGCAGAACGCGCAGCAGGCCATCACCCAAAGCGGCAGGGGCGGCCTGATCGGCGTGCGGACCGGCAGCACCAGTGCGGGGCGGGCCCGCCTCGAAGTGTGGGACGACGGGCCGGGTATTCCTGGCGCGATCCGTGCCCGCATTTTCGATCCATTTTTTACCACCAAGCCGCCGGGAGTGGGCACGGGCCTCGGGCTGGCGATAGTGCTGGGGTTTGTGCGGCAACATGGGGGAACGGTCAATCTCCTCAGCCCGCCGGAGGGCGGCACGCGTTTCGTGATCGAGCTGCCTGCGGCGAAGGCCGCCGGAGAGGAACCCGTGGCGGTCACGACAGCTCTGCGGCTGGCGCCACGGCCAGCGGCGGGCGAACACGGGGCGCCGGGGGAGCAGCGCGCGCCGCGCGTGCTGGTGGTGGAAGACGAGCCGACGGTCGGCGGGCTGATCGCCGATGTTCTGCGCGACGAGGGCATGCGCGTGGATGTGCTGCGGGACGGCGAGTCCGCGCTGGACCGTGCGGAGCACGAGGAATACGACCTGGTGATCTGCGACCTGAAGATGCCGGGAATGGACGGGCAGAAGTTTTTTCAGTCGCTGGGTAAACGCAGGAATCCGCTGCAGGGGCACGTGCTGTTTGTGACGGGGGACGTGGTGGCGCCGCGCACGCAGGAGTTTCTGGAACGGCACCACCTGCCGTACGTCGCGAAACCGTTCCGGGTGGAAGAATTGAGCCGCGCGGTTCGCGGCATGCTGTAAGCCATGCTCTAAACAAAGAGGAGAAACAACGCCGTGCAAGAGGAACAAAACTATACGGAGATTTCAGTCGCCACGGGAAAGGAGCGCCCGCCGGGAGGACGCGGAGAACTTGTGTTGCTCTGCGGCCGGGAGGATTTTTGTTCGGAAGCCCGGCGCGAGCTGCAGCGCCGGAGAAAGGATCTCCGGATCGCGGACGCGGATGGAATCGCCGCCGCGCGGCGGATTCTCGGCGAACAGATGCCTGCCGTGATCCTGGCGGAGGAACGGGTGCTGGCGGAGGTGGACGGGCCGTGGCGCGAGCGGCGGCAAGCGATTGAGTCCGCGTTGTCGCTGCTGGCCGGGTCGGCACCAGTGGTGTGGATCGGTGCCGCCGAAGAAGGCATGCAGACGACGCTGGCGGTGCGCTCCGGGGCAGTGGATTTCGTGCCGCGCTCGGCGATGTGCCTGCCCGCGGCCATCACGATGGTGGAGCGCCGGCTGCGAGGCTGCACGAAATTCGCGCCCGAGGACGGCGCGCGCGGCGGAATCCGTTCGCTGGGCGAGTTGCGGCTGGACGACCGCGACTTCGGCGAGGTTCTCCGCCACGAACTGAACAATCCGCTGACGGGGATTCTTGGAAACGCGGAGCTTTTGCTGCTGGAAGCGCGCCGTGGGAAGCTGGACTTGCCGCTGCAAACACGGCAGCGCCTGGAGACCATCACGGAGCTGGCCGTGCGCATGCGTGAAACGGTGCGGCTACTGAGCGACCGCTGGGAAGCCGCGGGAGGAAATCTTTCCCACGACATCGAAAAAGGAACCGGCCGGCCACCCTGGCCGGTCAAGGGCTAGGTACAGGTCGGCGGAGAAAGTCCAACACCCGCTGCCGGAACTCCTCCGGCGCAAATCCGAGCGCGGCGGTGTGAAACGCGCCGGGCACCATCCACAGCGATTTCGGCCCGCGTGCGGCGGCGTAAATTCTCTGCGCGTGGCGGCAGGGCAGGGTGGTATCGGCTTCATCGCAGATCAGCAGAACGGGAAAATTCCTGGCGGCAACGGCGTCCTCCGGGGAAACGCCGGCGGCGGGAAATCCGGCCAGCTTTCCGCCGCGATAAAGCATCGCCCATGCGCCGGGCGCGAACAGCGTTTTGCCGAGTAGCGGGTATTCCTGCAAGCCGGCGTAATCATAGGAAGCTTCGCGAAGGCTGGCGAAGGGCGCTTCCGCGACCACCGCCTCGATGCGCGGATCGACGCCGGCGGATTCGAGGGCGATGCCCGCGCCCATCGATTCTCCCAAGGCAAGAATGTGCGCGGGATGCTCGGAGGCGACCAGCGCATCCATGACCGCGTGGGTATCGTGGCGCTCCAGCCAGCCGTAGGTGGCCATCGCGCCGCCGCTTACGCCGTGGGCGCGCTGATCCATCATCACCACGCTGTATCCGGCGCGCAGCAGAATTTCGGATTGGCCGATCGCGCCAACGCGATTGTCGGCGACGCCGTGAAACAGCAGCACCCAGGAACCGTTGGGCTCCTGAGGGCGCACCTTCCAGCCGCGAAGTTCAGCGCCGTCGGGTGCGGTCACGAGAAAATCCTCGCGTTGCGCGCGGCTCTGCGCGAACGAAGCGTCGGCTTCGCGGATGAGGCCGGGCGTCAGCGGCCGGCGCACCGGATGAAGAAACGATGGCGCCACCAGCCAGCCCATTACGGCGGACATGAGCGGCGGGACCAGCAAAAGTATCAGGAGAATGCGGAGCAAGCGTCGCTGCATGGGGCCTCAGAAGAAGATACGAGATTTCCCGGGAAGGGGTTCAAGAAAAGATGGCCGCGTTCACGACAATGAGGAGGTCTCCCCATTCTGTGCGTTCGGCGGTGACTGGCGTAGGAGCCCCAAGATAAGTTTCTCTACGTCTTTTAAGTTGAGGTCCTTCAGGGTGCAAACGGTGCGCCCTTCAGGATGACAAGTTATTTTTGTATCGCGAGTATTCATCAGAGTCAGCTCCGAACGGAACGCGTCTCAGCTGCGGAAGAGCACGTCTTCGCGCTGGAACATTTTTACGGCCAGGAAGAGCGCGGCGGCGGCGTAAACGCAGGTGGAAAGAAAAATCAGGGCGATGAAGTTCCAGTGATAGGTTCCGGTGACGAGTTCCTTGCATAGCAGGCTGACATTCAGGATCGGGATCAGCGCCAGCTTGGAGGTGAGCTCGACGCCGGGCAGCATCGCGGCGACTGCGGGAACGATCACCAGGATCATCAGGGGAGACACGTAGCTCTGCGCCTCCTTGTAGCTTTTGGCGAAGAGCGAAATGGTGATTAGCCCTGCTGAAAAAAGCACCGCCAGCGGCAGAGCCATCAGGAAGACGGAGAGCACGGCAGGCAACCCGATGTTCATCTGTGCGAACATTGCATCGGGATTCTTGGAAATTTCCTGCGAACCGAACTGTCGCGCCCCCCAAAACGAAACTCCCATCGAGGTCACGGAAAGCGCCGCAGTAACGAGAGTAGCCGTGAGTACCAGAAAAAATTTCCCAAGCACCAGGTCGAGACGGGAGATCGGACTCGAAAGAATCGTCTCCATCGTGCCGCGCTCTTTTTCACCTGCTGTCAGATCCATCGCGGGGTACATTCCCCCTATCATGCAGAGAAGTATGACCATGTAGGCGATCAGGCCGCCGAACGTCTCGCCTCCCACCTTTTCCGGGGGCGCGACATTTTCCTGCTCGATCTTGAAAGGCGTCAACACGGAGGCAGGCACATGGCTAGCTTCCAATCGGCTTTCAACCACCTTTTTGCTGAACTCTTTCAGTTCTATTTCGATGTTGTCAGCCCAAGTAGAGGACTTCAACTCGCCCCTGTATTTGTATATTTCAATGGTCTCGGATTTTTGCTGCTCCAAGCTGCTCTGGAAGCCATCGGGAATGGCAATGACCACTTGGACTCTCTTCTCGATAATTTCATTTTTCCATTCGGGAGTCGTGGGCACGATCTCAATTTTTTCCATCTTGCGCAGCATTTCGAGGACCTGAGGGGAATCCGCACCTCCAAGCAACATCACTTTGGGAGTCTTTTGCTCGGCCTTCTTCTCAAGGGATTGTGCAAGTCCGATAAATCCGACGGACATCAGCGGGAAGAGGAGCAGGGGCACCAGCAGCGTGGAGATAAGAGTGCGGCGGTCGCGGAGGGCTTCGGTGAGTTCCTTGCGGTAGACGATGCCGATGTTCTGCAGGGGCATGTCAGGCGGCCTCCTCGGGCTTGTAGTGGGGCGCGACGACTTTCACGAAAATCTCTTCAAGGTCCTGCTCTTTGTATTGTTCTCGAAGCGCGGCAAGCGATCCTTCCGCCAGGAGTTTTCCCGACTGGATGATGCCGATGACATCGCAGAGTTTTTCCACCTCGCTCATGACGTGCGTTGAGAAGATGACTGTTTTCCCGCGCTGGCGGCATTCGCGGATGAATTCGAGAATGGTGCGCGCGGTCATGATGTCGAGGCCGAGGGTCGGCTCGTCGAAGATCATCACCTGGGGATCGTGAATCAGCGTGCGGGCGATCGAAGTTTTCTGCTTCATGCCGGTGGAAAGCTTGTCGCAGCGGCGGTCGCGAAAGGAGTCCATGTCCAGGCGGGTAAAAATTTCGTCGAGGCGCCTCTTCAGTTCGGCCTCCTGGATACCGTTCAGCCGTCCGAAATATTCGACCATCTCCTGCGCGGTGAGCCGCGGGTAGAGCGCGGTGGCCGTGGAGAGAAAGCCAACATTGGCGCGGACTTTTTCCGGGGCCTCGACCACGTCGTGGCCGCAGACGATCGCCGTGCCGTCCGTGGGCTCCAGGATCGTGGCCAGCATGCGGAGCGTGGTGGTTTTGCCCGCGCCGTTGGCGCCCAGCAGACCGTAGATCTGCCCGGGAGCGCAAGTGAAGCTCACGCCATCCACAGCCCGGATTTCGCCGCGCTTTTTGTCTTTAAAGAGCTTGGTCAGTCCACGCGTTTCGATCATGGGCAGAACCTCAACCTGCATTGGGAAACCGGACACGCTGGCCTATGCCCTGGAATACGCAGGAGCAAGGAAAAAGTTGTCACTGGAACGAGTCCGCACGCGGAATGCGGAAGCGCACGCAAACAAGGAAACTGGCCCTAACCCTTGTGACAATTCGGGCACTGTTTGGCATCAAATTTGTCAGGGGGCACACGGAACATATTGTTGCACTGGATGCAGACGCGGTGCAGCACGGGAGATTCGGGCGGCGCGGTGGGATTCTTTTTCTCTTGGGGCCGCGTGATTTCGGAAGCATCCATGATGGTGGCATTCTACCACGTGGAAAGCGCCGCCCGCAGAAACGCCGGGGCGGCATCCCGGAATTCACGCCGGGCATCTGACGGATGGAGTGATGCGTGTGGAGAAAATGGCGAAGCTCCTGATAGACTTTAGGTTAAGCATTCGAAGTACAATTCAGGCCAGCGTGCAGAATCCGGAACGACCAGCGCCCGCGAAAGCCGGATGATTCCTTCGTGTACAAGACCCTGATGGCGAACGAGGATTGGATTTCAGGAATATATGGATAAGAAGCTGCGCAACCGTACGCTGCTCTTCCTGCTCCTTGCGGGAATTGTCGCGTTCGTGTTGATCAAGGTGAGCGGCCGTCAGCCGGTGGCCAAAATTTCGGCCGTGAAACCGGTTCGCCAGAACATCGTTTCGTCGATCACCAGCAACGGCAAGGTGGAGCCGATCGCGCCGTTCAGCATTCGCGCGCAGCTCGATACCTTCGTCGAAAAGGTGAGCGTCAGCGAAGGGCAGAACGTGAAAAAGGGGCAGCTGCTGCTTGAGTTGAACGTGAAGGACGCCGCCGCGCAGCTTGCGAATGCAAAATCCAAGCTGCTGCGCGCGCAGGAAGATTTTCGTGCGGCCAGGGCGGGAGGACGCACGGACGACGCCGCGCGCGTGGCGGGCGACCTGGCGAAGGCCGTTGGCGACCGCGACGGGCTGCAGCGGAATCACGAATCGCTGGCGCGGCTGCTGGCCGAGGGCGCGGCGACGAAGGATGAAGTTGCCGCCAATAATTTGGCGCTGGCCAGGGCGCAATCCGAAGTGAACCGCCTGACGGCGGTGAAGAGGGAGTTCGAGCGTCAGGTTTCCCTGGACAGTGCGCGGGGAGATTTGGCCGTGCAACAGGCGCAAAGCGACGTGGCCGCTCTCAAGGACAAGGTGCGCCAGGGCCGCATCACCGCGCCGACCGACGGCACGCTCTACGCATTGCCGATCAAGGCAGGCGATTACGTGAAAGTCGGGGATTTGCTCGCCGAGCTGGCCGACCTGCATCAGGTCCGCGTGCGGGCGTTTATTGATGAACCGGAAATGGGCGGGCTGGAGCCGGGCTTGCCGGTGACGATTACCTGGGACGCGTTGCCCAACCGGACCTGGCCGGGGCGAACGGAAATGACGCCAAAACAGGTGGTGCCGCGAGGATCGCGCAGCGTGGGCGAATTGCTGTGCTCGGTGGAAAACGAAAAACTCGAACTGCTGCCAAACACCAACGTGAACGTGCGCATCAATTCGCGGGAACGCTTGAACGTTCTGGCCGTGCCGCGCGGCACGGTGGAAACGATCGGCGGGCGAAGCTATGTGTTTGTGGTCAGCGACGGCGTAGGGAAAACGGTTTTGGAAAAGCGGCTGATTCAGGTGGGCATCGCGGACGCCACAAGTTATGAGGTGGTCAGCGGACTCGGCGTGGATGACCTGGTGGCGCTGCCCGGCGATGCCGATTTTAGGGATGGCATGTCTGTGAAGGTGCTCAACATGGACGCGTTGAAGGCCCCGGGCGGGAATGATGCGAGCCATTAACTATATTTGCGCCGCGCTGGTTTGCCTGATGTTGTTGCCCGGCATTGCGTGCGGCGAGGAATCTGCGCTGGAGCAGGCGAGGGGAGCTTTTGAAAAAGGCGAATACACGCGAGCCATTGAAATTCTGAAACGCGAGGCGGGAAGCGAGCCAAACAACGGCGACGTTTACGTCCTGCTGGCTAGATCCTACCTGGAGCTCAACCAGTACGATGCCGCGGTAAATAGCGCGGAAAAAGCCGTCGCGATTAGTCCGAAAAATTCCGACTATCACCGGTGGCTTGGCGAAGCGTATGGCGCGAAGGCGGATCACGCCTCCATGCTTAGCGCGTACTCGCTGGCGCGAAAGACGCAAAAGGAATTTGACGCCGCCGTGCAGCTGGACGCGCACAATTTTGATGCCCTGCAGGATTTGATCCAGTACGACTGCACCGCGCCCGGGATGGTGGGCGGCGGAGAAGAGAAAGCCCAGCCGCTGATCGGGAAATTAATAACGATGGACGCGGCGGAAGGGCATTACGCCACTGGCATCTGCAGAGCGCAGAAAAAAGATTACCCTGCGGCGGACGCGGAATTTGCAAAGGCGCTGGAAGCCAAGCCGAAGACAGCCAACCGCGTTTACGATATCGGTGACTATTTTTTGCAGCGCAAGAACGCGGACAAACTTCTGGCGGTGGCCGGCGCCGGGGAAGATCTTGCGCCGGGGGATCCGCGAGGGAAATTCTACCGGGGCGTGGCGCTGATCCTGCAAGGCCAGAAACCCGCGGAAGCCGAGAAATTGTTGCGGGACTACCTGCAACTTGCGCCCGTGAACTCCGACTATCCTCGTCCCTGGGTCGCGCACTACTGGCTGGGACGGCTGCAGGAGAGCCACAAGAATCCGGCGGGAGCCCGCACCGAATATCAGGCGGCGTTGAAATTGAACGGCAAGTACAAGCCGGCCCAAGAGGCGCTGAAGCAGCTCGGGCACGACTGAACGAAGTTTTTTCGAAACGCAAATGCACATACGCGAAGCAGTCGCGGTGGCCATGGATGCCTTGCGCGCGAACAAAGTGCGCGCGGTGCTGACGTCCATCGGCGTGATTATCGGCAGCGCCTCCATCGTGCTGGTGGTTACCGTGGCGCTGACCAGCCAGAAATTCGTAATTTCGCAGATCGAGGCGATGGGGTCGAATCTGGTCTGGGTGGAAACGGTCAAGACGCCCGAAAAGGCGCAACCCCTCAGCTACGAGATCAACACCGACGATCTGGCCGCGGCCAAAGCGCAGATTCCCGATGCGTTGATCGTGGCGGGATTCAACGATTTGCCGATGGCGGTGGTGGTTGGCGGGCGGACGCGGCCGGTGCGGCTCATTGGCGTTACCGATGGATACCAGCAAATCCGGCGGCTTATTATTCTGCGCGGGCGCTATTTTGATTTCGCAGACATGGAATCGCGAAGCAAGGTTTGCCTGATCACCAAGGATCTGGCGGACCGCGTGTTCGGAGTGGAAAACCCCGTCGGGCGGCAGCTCCGCATGGGAGAGCTGACCTTTACGGTCGTGGGTGTTTTCAAAGAACGCGCCGAGACGTTTGGCTTGTCCGAATTGCAGAAGGAATCCGTCATCATTCCGTTTTCGCTGATGAAGTATTACACCGGCACCGACGTTTTGAGCACGCTGCAGTTGCAGACGGGCGGGGCGGACAAGGTGGCGACCGTCGAAAAGCAGACCAGCCGGCTGCTGAAGAGCCGCCATCCGGCCCAAGCGGAATATAACGTGCAAACTTTGACGGCAATACTGGGGGCCGCGAAGACCATTTCGCTGGCTCTCCGCATCGTATTGATTGTGATTGCGTTTATCGCGTTGCTGATCAGCGGCATCGGCATCATGAACATCATGCTGGTGACGGTGACCGAGAGGACGCGGGAAATCGGTATCCGCAAGGCCATCGGGGCGGCGCAAAGAGAGATCATGTGGCAATTCCTGATCGAAGCATTTCTGATCAGCGGCGGCGGAGCGGTGATCGGAATCCTGATCGGCGTGGGAATTCCAGTGATCGTGCAGCAGCTTTTGCCGGGAAATTTGCGGGTGCCGATTTCCCCAATGAGCGTGGTGCTGGCGTTTCTAGTGTCGTGCTCGACGGGACTTTTTTTCGGGTGGCTGCCGGCGAAGCAGGCGGCGGCGCTTGAACCGATCGAATCGCTGCGCTATGAGTAAAGCGACTGGAGGAAAAAGCATGGCCTGGAAACAAGGCATGGCTCTTGGAATTTTAGTGGCGGCGCTCGCGCCGCAACGCGGATGGGCTCAGCAAGCGCCGCCCGCGCCGGTGGCGAGCAGCACACCGGTGGTGCTGACGTTGAAGCGCGCGGTCGAATTGTCGCTCTCGAACAGCAAAGACATACAACTGGCCAAGCTGCAGGTGCAAGCGTCGCAGAATACGGCGCAAATCACGCGGGCGGAATTTCTGCCCAATTTGTATGCGGGGTCCGGAGCGGGCTACACCTACGGATTGCCGGAAACACCGGGAGGGCGGCCTCCGTCCATCTTCAACCTTACGTATACCGAGCAAATACTCAATGGGCCGTTGCGCGGCCTGGCCAAGGAACAGCAAGAGCAGGTCCGGGCGCAGCGGGCAATGCTGGAGGATACGCGGAACCTTGTGATGGTGCGCGTGGCGTCTGGCTATTTGGAACTGGTGAAGGTGCGCCATTCGCTGGAACTGTTGCGGAAAGAAAAGGACAGCGCCGACAAGATTGTGGATGTCACGAGAGAGCGCGAGGGCGAAGGGTACGAGCTGCCCGTGGAAGTGACCAAGGCGCAGTTAACGTTGGCGCAGGTGCAACAACGCATCCTGCAACTGGAAGGGCGGCAGGATGAGCTGGAAGTTTATTTGCGCAACCAGTTGGGACTTGCGGTGGATCAGTCAATGGACGTGACGCCGGAAGAATTACCGGGGGCGGCGGAGCAGGAAGGCGCGAACCTGGTGGCGATGGCCGCGCAGAGCAATACGCGACTTGCGGCGGCGGAATCGGACGTGAAGGGGAAGGAGCTTCGTTTGCGGGGAGAAAAGCAAGGCTACTGGCCGACGCTGCAGTTGGTGACGATGTACGACGTGCTGTTGAAATCCAATTTCAACAACTACACGAACATCGTACAAAACTTCCAGTACAACAACCTGAATGCGGGCGTGAACGTCAACGTGCCGATTTACAGCGCGAAGACGCGGGCGAATGTGGCGCTGGCGCAGGTGAACCTGGAAGCGGCGAAAATCAATCTGAGCAACACGAGGAGCCAAGTGAGCGCCGAAGTGCGGCAGAAATCGCGCAAGGTGCAACAGGCGGACGCCACGAAAGAGGTGGCGCGACTGGAATTGCAGTTGTCGCAGCAGAATCTGGCGGTGCTGCAATCGCAGTTTGGCGAAGGCAGGGTAAACCTACGCGACGTGGAAAAGGGCCGCCTGGACGAAAATGAAAAATGGATGTCCTATCTTGACACGAATTTCCAGCGGCAGCAGGCGCAACTGGACCTGCTGAAGACGGCCGGGCAACTTGACAAGGTTTTAGAGTAGGCGCGATCAAGCGTGATGTTCACCCTTCACCTTCCTGGAATCGGATACTCCGCGCATGCTGGATAAAGAAAGCCTGAAAATTCTTCTGGAATCGCTCGAGAAGCTCGACTCGGGGTTTGCCGCGCTTCCGGAATTCGACACGCGAGTTCCCGGCGTGCAACGCATTGCGGAAACCCTTGCGGCCACGGCGGAACGCCTGCAGGATAACTTTCCCTATTTTCATCCGCTGTATGCCGGGCAGATGTTGAAGCCGCCGCACCCGGTGGCGCGGCTGGCTTACGCGCTTGCGCAATGGATCAATCCTAATAATCACGCGCTGGACGGCGGCCGCGCGACTTCGGCGATGGAGAAGGAAGCGGTCGCGAGTCTCGCTGAAATGTTCGGATGGAGAGAGCATCTGGGTCACTTGTGCGGCGGCGGGACGATGGCCAACCTCGAAGCGCTGTGGGTAGCCGGACAACTGGCGCCGGGGAAAAAGATTCTGGCGAGCGAGCAGGCGCATTACACGCACGGGCGGATCTGCGGGGTTCTGCAATTGCCGTTTGCGGCTGTGCCTTGCGATGCGCGCGGCCGGATGGATCTGGCGAATTTGCGCGAACAGGTTGCGCGAGGCGATGCTGGCACGGTGGTGGCCACGATGGGAACTACGGCCACAGGATCGGTGGATCCGCTCGAAGAGATTTTGGAGCTACGTGAGAAGTATGGAATTCGAGTACATGCCGATGCGGCGTATGGCGGCTACTTTGACCTGGCCGGAAATCTTGGTGACAAGGCGCGGCGCGGGTTTGATTTGCTGCACCGCGTGGATTCGATTGTGATCGATCCGCACAAGCATGGTTTGCAGCCGTATGGATGCGGGTGCGTGGTGTTTCGCGATCCGGGCGTGGGGCGGCTTTACAAGCACGATTCGCCGTATACGTATTTCAGCTCGAACGAACTGCACCTGGGCGAAATCAGCCTGGAGTGCTCGCGCCCGGGAGCGGTGGCTGCAGCGCTTTGGGCAACGCAGAAACTGTTGCCGCTTACGAAGGATGGGGAATTCGCGAGAGGGCTGGAGGATTGCCGCAAGGCGGCGCTGGATTTGCACCAGCGGCTGGAGAAGGACGCCCGATTTGTTACGGCGTTTCCGCCGGAGCTGGATATTGTGGTGTTCGCTCCGCGAGCGGGGAGCGTGAGCGAATCGTCGGAGAGGTCGAGGAAGGTTTTCGAGGCGGCGGCACGACGCAATCTGCATCTGGCCGTGGCAGAGTTGCCGGTGGGGTTTTTTGAGGCGAACCTTGGAGGGATGAAGAAAGACCGGGCGTGCCTGACTTGCTTGCGGTCGGTGTTGATGAAACCCGAGCATAGGGAGTGGGTTGGGAGAATTTGGGACATTTTGAGTGAGGCGACGGAGGAGTGCCTGAAAGGATAAGCGGTCCGCTCGCAGCGGCAAGCGGGCCCAGAGTGGACAAACCCAAGAGCACAGCCAGGAATGGCTGTGCCACGGGGAGCTATGGCGCAACTTCCACTTAATGCGGGATTTAACGGTTGGATGCGGGTTACGCACCATTGGCAGAAAGGCATTCCTGGGATGCAACCAAGTCGGGTAAACTATTATCTGGTCAGGTTGGGGTACCAAACGGGTCACCAGGCGTGTGCCAGCTGTTTGGCCAAAAGTGCGAATGTTTTGCACAATGAATTTGATCGAAACTGAGGGTGAAGAATGCCGGATGTAATGAAAACATTGCTGTTGAACCCGCCGAGCTTTGAGAACTTCGACGGCGGAGCGAGCTCGCGGTGGCCCGCGACGCGTGAGATTGAGTCCTACTGGTACCCGGTTTGGCTGTCGTACCCGGCGGGACTGATTCCGGGCAGCCGCTTGCTGGATGCCTCTCCCCACAAGATTAACTGGCAGCAGACTGTGCAGATCTGCAAGGACTACGAGTTCCTGGTGCTGTTCACCTCGACGGTGGGATTCACGAGCGACCTGAAGCTGCTGCGCAAGATCAAGGAAGCGAACCCGTCGATGAAGGTGGCGTTCGTCGGGCCGCACGGCCACATCAAGCCGGACGAAACGCTGAATGCCAGCGAGGATATCGATTTCATCGTGCGCGGGGAGTTCGACCACGCGGTGGCGGAATACGCCCATGGCAAGCCGGTGGATCAGATCCTCAACGCGAGTTACAAGAAAGACGGCAAGGTCGTCCACAATGCGATGCGGCCGCAGATGCACACGGAAGAGCTGGAT
>JGI12635J15846_10001853_pt1 | contig 18433 bp, 15 predicted proteins | sample BlaSpr_A8_OM2_M2_FD_15846 | JGI IMG/M metagenome (IMG submission 15846) | reverse complement strand
TATTGGTTAGCCTGACACTGACTGAATATTCAGTCCGTGTACTGTCGGATTAGGCGGACACTGGATTGAATATTTAGTCAGCGTAATTATTGGTTAGCCTGACACTGACTAAATATTCAGTACGTGTACTGTCGTATTAGCCTGACACCGACTGAATATTCACTCCGTGTACCGCCGGATTAGCCTGACACTGGACTGAATATTCACTTAGTGTACTGTCGCATTAGCCGGACACTGACTGAATATTCACTCCGTGTACCGCCGGATTAGCCTGACACTGGACCGAATATTCACTCAGTGTACTGTCGCATTAGCCGGACAATGACTGAATATTTAGTCGGTGTACTGTCGGATTAGACTGACACTGACGGAATATTCACTCCGTGTACCGTCGGATTAGCCTGACACTGGACTGAATATTCACTCAGTGTACTTATCGGTTAGCCTGACATTGACCGAATATTCAGTCCGTGTACCGTCGGATTAGCCTGACACTGGACTAAATATTCACTCAGTGTACTTATTGGTTAGCCTGACACTGACTGAATATTCATTCCGTGTACTGTCGGATTAGCCTGACAATGGACTGAATATTCACTCAGTGTACTTATTGGTTAGCCTGACACTGACTGAATATTCACTCCGTGTACCGTCGGATTAGCCTGACACTGGACTAAATATTCACTCAGTGTACTTATTGGTTAGCCTGACACTGACTTAATATTCATTCCGTGTACTGTCGGATTAGCCTGACACTGGACTGAATATTCACTCAGTGTACTTATTGGTTAGCCTGACACTGACTGAATATTCACTCAGTGTACTCATTGGTTAGCCTGACACTGACTGAATATTCAGTCTGTGTACTATCGGATTAGCCTGAAACCGACTGAATATTCACTCAGTGTACTCATTGATTAGCCTGACATTGACTAAATATTCAGTCCGCGTACTGTCGGATTAGCCTGACGCTGGATCGAATATTCGCTCTGTGTACTCATCGGTTAGCCGGACAGTGAATTGAATATTCACTCAGTGTACTCATTGGTTCGCCTGACACTGACTGAATATTCAGTCCGTGTACTGTCGGATTAGCCGGATAGTGGACTGAATATTCACTCAGTGTACTCATTGGGTAGCCTAACACTGACTGAATATTCAATCCGTGTACTGTCGGATTAGCCTGACACCGACTGAATATTCACTCAGTGTACTCATTAGTTAGCCTGACACTGGACTGAATATTCACTCAGTGTTCTGTCGGATTAGCCTGACACCGACTGAATATTCACCCAGTGTCCTGTCGGATTAGCCGGACAGTGGATTTAATATTCACTCTGTGTACATATTAGTTCGCCTGACACTGACTGAATATTCAGTCCGTGTACTGTCGCATTAGCCTGACACCGACTGAATATTCACTCAGTGTACTGTCGCATTAGCTGGACACTGACGGCATATTAAGTCAGTGTACTGTCGGATTAGCCTGACACTGGACTGAATCTTCACTCCATCTACTATCGGATTAGCCTCATACTGACGGTATATTCACTTCGTATACTCCTTGGTCTGCTGGACAGCTCATCTAACATTGTTGGAGTGGGTTCATTGGATTATTCAAACGCTGATGGAACATTCACTCAGTGTACTTATTGGTTTTCCTGCCAGCATATCCAATATCGTCAGCGTAGGCCATTCCGATTGTGCCTCAATCCGACAAACATTATTCCGACTGCAAACTTGGATCTGTCTTACAAATGACGCAGAGGGCTTTATTGGCAAGGTAGGTACATAACAATAATATATAACATTAATCAACGAGCTGAGCAATGTCCTCGCAAATCATTGAAGCTGTCTCGTGAGCCTTCGCTGCTGCCTCGTGAGCCTTCGCAGCCACGCTTAACTCCTGTCCGAGATGCTCAAACAACTCACGCATATCCTTCTTCTCATTGACCTTGGCGGTACGTGTTGATTTCCTCGTTTTCCTAGCGGGAGGAGCGGGAGGACCAGGAGGGACCATGATACCGTCAAATCGCACTTGGGAAGTGCCAGAGGAGGACTTGTGGCGCTTTCCGCTTGGCTGAGCGGTGTCGACGTCGGAGCCCAATATCTCGATGCGTCCGATAGAGGAGGCATCTGTGGTCGAATACGCCTTGCGCTTTCGAGGTGGTTGGGCCGGAGACTTTGGCTCCTCTTTGACGGTCTGGCGACGGCGACCTGTAAATGAGACAATATCTATTAGTGATGTAACGCTCAAGACCGATGGGTGATGGCTTACCACCATTGCTGCAGCTCTTCTTCTGCTTCCAGCAGAAATTACATGCCTGTCCGGTCGGACCCGAGCAAGTAGTTTCGTGAGCCCGGGCACAGTTGGCACAGAGCTATGAAGAGTTCGTGAGTAGATTATTTGTATTCATAAAGGAACACTTACCACGCCGTGAGTGGTCTGGGGAGCCTTTTTGCGACCTTCCTCCTCAAGCTCGCGCTTGGTTTTTGTCTTACTAGTGTCCTGACAAAATTGTTGATCAGAATATGTATATAAAATGGCGACCATATTTACGGATACACTTACCGGCTGCTCTTCCGCACCGGACTCGCTGCCCTCCTCTTCCTCCCCGTCCTCCTCGTCATTATCGGACCCCTTCTGCGAATTCCGCAGCGCCTCCTTTCTGGCCGCGAGATCGCGCTCAACAGCCTCGATTTCAAGCCTATCCTTCTCCATCTTCTCCGTCTTCTCCCGCCTCTCCTTCTCTTGCTGCTCGGCAAGCATTCTAGCCTCGTTCTCTCTCACCTTTCGCTCCTCCTCCAACCTCTTTGCTTCAGCCATGTCCGACGCCCTTTGTTGCTCCAATTCGGCCTCGCACTCCGTTACGGCATTATTGCACAAATTGAGGAGCGCTGTGAGGACGTCATGGTGATCAGGTTGCGAACGCATGACACGTTGAAATTTGTTCTAGTAATAGTGAGTGCCTGATTAGTAAGTGGCTGAATTGATGGTGTGATGTGCGTGTACATACCAGGAGAGAGTCCATGCGATCGCACCATTGCATTGCCAAACCTTCATCATACCGCCCGTTGCTGGTTTTGACAGGCTGGTTTCGGCAGTGGGAGAAGGTTGTGTGGGCGATATGGAGATTTGATGACGTGAGGTAATCAGCAAACGCGTCGGGTGCCTCTAACGGGTTGGGGAATGACATTTTTCCGAAAATCGCGTCCCTGGATACTTGCAACTGTGGGGAAAGCCTGAGGAAACCAACTGACGCGTCAAAGTCCGATTCTCACGGCAATATCATGTTCTCACGTTGTGGCTGATGAACTTAGTGCAATATATCTTTTTGTGTTCCTATTGTGTTCGATTTTCGATCGTGTGTCGGAATCAGGAACAAGAGAAGTTTCCAAGTAGTAAATCACATTACGACATTGATTCGCGCGTCGGAAGGATGTTCTCATGAACAGACAAGGTTTCAAACACTAAATCAGTGGACTTAGAAACCGGAGAGAATTCCAAGGACTAAATCACATTAAAATACTGATGAGGGCGTCGGAATAACTTTCCATGGGACTGTCTAACTCAGGAACAGACAATAGCTTAAGCATTACAGTATCCATGAGCGCATCGGATTGACTTTCTATTGGTTTGTCGGACGCGGGAACAGACGGTGTCTGTCGGATCGAGGAACCAGAGAAAGTGCCGAGTAGTGAATTACAATACGACATCGATGGGTGCTATAAGATGATGTTCTCACAAACAGATAAGGGTTCAAACACTAAATCACCGGGCTCAGGAACCAGAGAAAATTCCAGGGAATGAATCACATTAGGATATTGATGAGCTCATCGGAATAACTTTCCGTCGGTGCGTCGGACTCGGGAACACACAAGGTTTGAAGCACTTAATCAGCTGGTTCGGACAGCAGAGAAGGTTCCCAGCACTAAATCACATTACAATATGGATAGGCGTGTTGGAATGACCTTCTGTTGGTCTGTCGGACTAAGGAACAGACAATTATTTAAGCACTCATTCAGCTTGTTCAGTAAACAGAGAGAATTCCCAGCACTGAATCGCATTACAATATGGATAAGCATGTGGGAATGACTTTTTGTTCATCCGTCGGATTCAGGAACGGCCACGGTTTCAAGAACTCTATCAGTGGGCTTGGGATCTGGAATAGCTTCCCAGCACTAGATCACATTGAAATGTTGACTGGCGCGTCGGAATGACTTTCCGTTCGGCTATCGGACCCAGGAATAGAACTAAATGACTTTACAAATTTTATGGGGGCATCTCAATGACATTCCGCTTGATATATGCAACATTTTAACTAACTGGGCGAAATTAGGAGCGTTTACGCTTTGAGGGGGCGGATCCTCCACTGGCAGCCCTACCGCGCTTTGCCCTTTGCCTGTTTGCCATCAGTAATTATAGGAAATTGAATAGTTGAAAGGTCTTACAGTGTGGGCTCGGCGAGGATAGCACTGAATATGCTTTCCACACGCTTGATGTTGGCCTTCCAGTCATTTCCGCCGCCTGAATACTCCGCCTGCCAGTAAAGACACAGCAAGAGGCCCAGAATACCTGTTTTTCCCGGGCGGCACCATATTGCCGCCATCGCAGTACCACCAATGTTCGATGTGGTCGATAGTAGTCCATTCAAATAGTCGGTGAACACCTTTCCGAAAGTGTCCGATGGGCGTTTCGCGTCGGTCTTCATCAGCTTCGCATTCATCCACTCTTTCCATTCCTCGGGAATGGAGGCCTTGCGGATCTCAGTGAACGAGAGATCGGTCCGACTGGACTTGGTGAGCGCGCTTTCAGCCCGAAGCCATAGAGCGGCGAGGGAACGCCATTCGCCTCCCAGGGACTCCCAACGCTCACCGGCAAGCGCAACCTCTTCGCGAAGGTGAACGAGTGACGCTGGTACGTTACCCAGGCCGGGTTGACTGAGATGATGTTATTAGATGTGTTGGAGGGATGGGGCACAATGACATACCGTTTTTCCGCACGCGTCTTGACCTTCTCCCCTCCAGCGCTAGCAGAAGTTTCCTGCGATGTGGATGCTTTGCCCGATGAATTCCACATCGGATAGGCGGCCTCTAACTCTTGAAGCCTTTATATAGTATGGTTATCGATTTGACAACGAGTCTCATTGATGGCGCTTACGTCTCAATATACCCGGATATGATGTTTTCGATCCTGTGACTCAGTTGCTCGTATTCGGAAAACGGATAGGAACTGTTGAGAATGTATGGGGGGACGTTGGAGTATATCCCTGGAAACTGCGCGACCCAAAGAGCTCTGAAGGCGAGTCCAAAGGCTAAGGCGACGAGCTCCACCTGGTCGTATGATGCAAGCGTATCTCCATCGGCTGTGATTGGGTCATTGCCAACCCACCGCGCGAATTCCGACAGCGCAGACAGTGAAGAAGTCGATTTGGTGTCGTAAAAGGCGGCGGGAAGGTAGTTATCGTTTGATTCCCATGTGACCCATGCCGGTGGGGATTCCTCCAGGAGGTCGCCATTCTGGACACTAATTAGCCAATGTGTGTGCCGATACATGTTTACTCACCTTAGCCGCATAAAGCAGAAGCTGCAATTTCTTGTAGTTCATGTCGCTGGAAAGTGATGCCAGGAAGGCGCGACGGGTCTTCCGCGTTGCGGACGCACTCATTGGAGATGGCGACACCATCAGCGCATTAGCCGGCCCTTCCACACGAGGGGCGTCCTCGGTCTCCTCACTATCCGACTTGTTGCCTTTGTCCTGATCGTCGGACTCATCACTCTCAATATACCGAGCCTTCCCCTGGCTGGCCTTTCGCTTCGTCACTATCCTGGACTTCGGATGAGGTTCCGATGACTTATCCGTCGGGTCCTTGAGCACGAGAGGACGCCGGCCCTTTTTCTGCAACTTCAGCCAGTGTCGGAGCCAGGCGTCGACGCCATCCGACTTCATGTGAGATGGTTCCTCAAGCTTGTGGTCAGAATCAGGTTGCGACTTCTTTGACAGATGGTGTGACGGATTTTCGGCAATGTCGAGCCATGGAATGCGGCCGGTTAGCTTGTAGAATGCTGTGGTATCATAGTGATCAGTCAATGTCGGAAAAACATTCGGAATAATACGTACCCCTCGCTGCGGCCATGAACTGTCTGAGGATCGCTTTCCGCCGATGAAGTCGGAGCTCGCAAGCGTTGGTGGGCAGTTGAGGGTAGTGGTCGTCATCAAACTCTAGTGCCTCCTGGCTATCTGCCGCTTCAGTGATCTCTAACCAACGAGAATATGTTAATGCAGAAACGAAGTATGAGATAAGATTCTACCGATGTTAAAGTCCTTCCATATATCAACTATGTTGTTGGGGCCTTTCCGATGCTCCTTTCTCGTTGCAAAGAAATTGAGTCCCTCAGTCTCATATCTAATGATTCGTCAGAGTCCACTTAATTGCGATAGTTAATAATCGTCCTACCTGGCGTATGTCTGTTCACCCTCCTCGTTGGTATAGGCAGCGAATGCGATAAATGAAGCTCCGGTGCGATGTTTAATGAACTTGAGGAAGTCGGAGACCTCCGTCGGAATGGTCCTCGACAGTCTATGGAGATGTCAATAACCAGTCAGTGGTAAAGGTGAAAGCTCACTTACTTGCGCTGAATCTCGTCCGGCAGTGGCTTGGTATTCCACTCCACCGCGGCGTCCTCACACTGCTTTAGCTCCGCTTCGCTGAGTTCCTCGAATACATTTGATAACGCGGCACGGTATTTTCCAATATCCTTTTCACCGCCGTCGGAAAGCCGCTTCTGCTCGTCCGAGATGCGCTCAGTAAACAGATGGCCACACACGGACTTGGCAGTCCACGATTTGGTCGATGTCGGATGGCCACGGGTATCGGACTTAGACCTTTCTGGCCTCTCCTCTGTGGCATTTCCAGACGCATAGTTTCCAAACCACGTACGGACACACTAGAAACATCTATTAATGCTAGTCATTCGCTGGATATGCTGGAATATTACCTTCTCCAAGTCGTCTGGTATGTTCTCCCCATTTTCCTGTGCGATGTCGGTAATGTCCTTCGCAACTTCGGTAATGAGCTTAGATCGGCCCTTGTCGGTCCCGCGGTCGCTTGAGTTCAGGTAATCATCACAGCGATTGACCAGTATTGTCCTGAACGATGGAAGAACCCAACGAGCGTATGGCGCCATGGTGATGGTTTGAAGGCAAGTGAAAATCAACAAAGTTCGCAACTCCGACAACCGGAACATTTACCTAATTTACACACGGTTCGTAACAGCATTTCAGCCACCAAAAAAACATTAACCCATCCTTCTGCAAGCTAATCCAAGCAATAGTTTACATCTTCCAGCATGGAGATGATTTTTGACATTATAGAAATCAACTATTCTTATTCGAAAGATGTATTCCGACATCGGCTGGACACCATCGTACCCAACAACAGCAGTGCATATAGGCAATTCACCCTTCTGGATTGGGACTGTGCATTGAAGGATATTTCAACCCATGATGAATGATACCATCAGGCGCAGCCATCTCTAACCTAAAGGTGTATTCCGACGCACCCCCGGAGCACATCCGACGCCTTGATCTCCAATAACACCATATCATATCGCCATGCGGTTCTAAATCACCTTTCTAACGTCGACCAATTAGGTCAAGATTATAGACAATTTTTGATAATGCTTGACCCTTTCACATCTGTGTGCCTAATGTATTCCGACACGGGCTGACCTAATCGGAAACCATCGGATGCCATGATGCACGGTTCAAACAGCTTTATTACATTTGAAATCCGCCTGAAGGGTATCCCTGTAAACACCGATGTAGAGGAAATGTCAATGCAACGGAATATTGATTTCATTGATCAACAAAGAGAATAATTACTGTGCACCCTGACATCCATTCGTAGCCAGCACTAATTGGCCGAAGTGGTTGAGCGCGGAACACACTATCATAAATAGATATGCAGATACTATCAGATCAAATGACCAATGAAGCTTGGCATAATGAACTACAACATTAATAAGAGGATTGTATGCAGAGATATATGTGACGGACTGGTGATTGTTACATGTGAGAGGTGTGTAGTGCATCATGTCCGAAGATATCATCCATCCACACATGAACTGCTCAAAACAACACCGTTGTCTGCCGCATGCACATCATAGATTTGGTGAGAATTGTACCTTGATGCTGATTTGACGGGCCTTAAATGGGCTGCATTGTCAACAGCCCATTTTCATCACCTTGATTTCTGGTGCGACTCCTACCTTCCGCCACCATTCACGCATACATGATCCTTTCAATGACAAATATCAGAGACTCCCAATCAAGCCTCGACAACTTTAGAGTGAAGACGGACTGGACCGACTCATGGTGATAATGCGTAGCCTGCTACATATCCGATGCATGTTATCGATTCATTGTGGTGGTTAAATGTGTAATACCTGTGGTGCATCATGTCCGAGGCACGTTATCAATACCCACATCCACCGCCATACATCATGTCTCTGTCAGGCACTTGGACACCGCAGATACAATAATGACGGTAACAGTACCTTCACACCGGTTTCATTATCGGGAAACAAATTCCATCTTCTTGCCACATTCCGCCACCATTTCAATGTGTGATGCCTGTGGTGCATCATGTCCGATGCACATTGTCAATCCACATTATGTCTCCGTCAGGCACTTGGACATCGCAGATACGATAATAACGGTAACAGTACCTTCACACCGGTTTCATTATTGGTAAACAATTTCCATCCTCTTGCCACATTCCGCCACCATTTCAATGTGTGATGCCTGTGGTGCATCATATCCGATGCACGTTGTCAATCCACATTATGTCTCCGTCAGGCACTTGGACACCGCAGATACGATAATGACGGTAACAGTACCTTCACACCCGTTTCATCATTGGTAAACAATTTCCATCTTCTTGCCACATTCCGCCACCATTTCAATGTGTGATGCCTGTGGTGCATCATGTCCGATGCACATTGTCAATCCACACATGCACCGCCCTAAATCGCATTCCCGTCCGGCACTTACACACCACTGATATGATGATAGAAGGAACAGTATCTTCACACCGGTTTCATTATCGGTCACCCATTTCCATCTGCTTGCCACATTGTGCCACAATTTGAATGTGTGATATCTGTGGTGCATCATGGCCGATGCACGTTATCAATCCACACTTGCACTGCTCTAAATTGTGTCCCGGTCCAGCTCTTTCATACCACAGATACAGTAATAACAACATCAGTACCTACACACCGGCTTCATTATTGGTAACCCATTTCCACCTTCTTGCCACATTGCACCATCATACCTGCATATATTATTCTCAGTGCCACACTCCATATCAACATCGGAGACACCAAGTCACACTCTGACATATGCGAATTCACGACGGACAGTGATGGTTATTAAATGCGGAACGCGTGTCCTGCTACATATCCGAGGCATGTTATAAATGCATGGTGGCTAAATCTGTGATGCATGTGTTGCATCATGTCCGAAACATATTATCAACCCATGCATTCATGACTGTAAATTGCATCCCGGTCCTCTGTGTGCAGCCCATAGTTATAATGATAAAGGTGCCTTCAGCAGGATTCTATCGATCGAGTATGGTGGTTACACGGGTGATTCATGTTGTGCCTCATGTCGGATGCATGTAGCGCCTCATGCCCAACACATATTACCGATGCACCGCCCTAGATTGCATCCCTGTCCGGAACTCTTCCATGATAGATACGATAATGACGGTACCTTGGCACTGGATTCAAAGACTTTAAATTGATTCCATGATCGGTAGCTCATTTCCATCTTCCTGCTACATTGCGCCACCATTCCTCCATACGCCACTCTTTCAATGCCTAAGATCAGAGACTCCAAATCGAAATCTGACCTATTGGAAGTCGCTACTACACAAACCCGACGGGGGAAAAAGATTACACACATTCCGGTCCAAGATTCGCAACCATCACCAGCACCATCGCGCAGCGCATCTCCGTCGAAGAAGCGAGCGCGGTCTCCTGGAGTACCTGAGCTGAACAATGGTGATTCCGCAACAAACCAATTGCCCAAACGATCCAGAACTGTCGGAAAGGTGAGTCCAACCATTGATAGAAATTGATTGTAATCGGACGAGGTTCCTCAGACGCAGAATGAGTTCCTCAAAGAGTATTTGAGTCGCAGACATAGCATTCTTGTTGAAATGCTGCGACATGAATCCCTGCCATCGAAGACCTCATGCTCAAATTGCAAAGTATCTTCTGGCACTCATCGTTGTCAAGATTGCTTTGGCTCGAACTTCTGGTGTGACCCCTGTTGTGTGTCCGCTCATGAAAGGCTGCCATTCCATCGCGTTCAAATGTGGAATGGGCGTTTCTTTGAGCAGTCCGATCTGCTCACACGACGACTTTGCTTAGATCTCTCCCATTATCCGGATGATTGTCCCTCCATTCCTCTTAGCGCGGAGACTCAAATGATGTTTGACCTTGATATTTCCGATGGCGCCGACGAGCTTGATGATGGATATCGACCCTCGGAGCCTTCCGAACCAACCACACATTCTAGATCCCGATCCGACCTGACCATTGTCTCGTCTACGGGCATCTTCACACGCTCGGTCCGATGGTGTAATTGCACCAAATCCCCAGATCAATATGTTCAACTTCTCCTTCGGGCAAAACTTTTCCCTGCCAGTTTCAAGAACCCAAAAACAGCATTTACGTTTGAGGTTCTAGATCACTTCCGACTCGATGCACTGGAATGCAAAACTGCGGCAATGAATTTCATGAGCAAGCTCGGTCGGATAACCAACGAGGCGTTTCCATCACGGGTACCGGTAAGTGGTCCGATTGATCGGATGGTGTTCCCACACTTACCATGTGGTGCAGGACCGCTATCGAGAGCTACTCAGGGTGTCCCGACAGTGGCGGGATCTTCACAATCGCATTAGAGCCGGAGTCGCACATGATCGGCCCGACCATCCTGTTGAAGGTGGTCTGGCGATGTTCTGTCCGGCTTGTCCACAGATGGATATCAACATACCTCCTGAGACGGAATGGAAAACCAACGACAGGTAAGGAAAACAATCATTGTTTATTGCCTCCATGTACTACCATTACACGTCATAGGTTACTATTTCGGCCGCAGCTTACTGCTGATGGAAATATGAAATTGGTCCGTCTAAAAATGAAACGACCTGAGGGCGATGTTTCACTGTCCGATGGTGAACTATTTATGGTAAGACGGGCGCCCTATGGGGAACATTTAGCCCATGCACCGCCGAGGCAACCCGTGAGTTCTTACAGGAATATAGTGAATTTATGAGCTGACAAGTGCCAAGAAATCGAAATGCAGTAACCACAGGGCGCAGAATAACGGCAACATCCATCGGAAACACTTGGATTCGACTGGTAAGGGTGCATGCGCATGTGCAAGACATGGGGCATTCGTCCCACACTGTGTGGTCGACTTTCAGAAGGGAGAAAGGTATATCCGACACTATGTGAATGATGATGTTATTGATCGAATGATAGGCAAGCAAATATGGACTACGCGATCTGCCAGGCCCTGAAGCGATTTCCACGGCATATACAAGCGCTGATTATTTACGACATATGTTGCCAGTGGATCATTCATTTCCGACAGCGGGTGTCGGAGTCGGAATTCCTGGAGCTGTGGGATTCCATGGAAATTACCGGTGCCGTCGGGAAGTGGCATCTCGCCGCCCATATTGCTGAATGCTTTCCGAAATTCACACTCAATTTCGTGGAAGGCGCCGGTGAGGTTGAAGGCGAGATTTTGGAGACATTGTGGTCTGGCATGGATGAAATCGCGGGTCTTGCACAGGCAATGTCTATTGCGCATCATCAGGAAGTTATCGATGAGTATATGAACGACAGCAATTGGCGGAAAATGCTTCGGATCGGTAGGACACTATAATTCACCCATCGCTCTGTTGTATTAACATTCATTGATATTACTATTAGCCGACTCGCTATGTGGAAAGTGGACCCGAGCGAAGGACGGAGTTTCCGACACAAAGCCTGCATTTGAAGAGTTAACCAAGTGTCTAGATGCGTCATTAGTTCAAGAATGGACGGAGCAAGAACGTGTTGCCATGGAACAGCGTGGTGACCATCTGAAGATATATCAAGTTGCATCGGAAAAACGTAGGGAGATTCCTTTATTCCTGTTATGGTATAGATCACTCATGCAATTTAGTACCAACGCTGGCGGAAATACGCTTGAAATTGTCGGAAACCGAAGTTCGGCAAGGAAACCTTTCTGGCGCAGTTTCCGCCCTAACAGAGGCCCTCTCAATTGAGAAATCACAGTGAGTCAGCCATCGATTTGATGTTCAAGATATATTCAATTGACACCAAATCTTAGAATGTTGCTGCAACGCCATGTGACGTCGCTAGGCAGCACATACTCGGTTGCACAGAAGAATGACCTTCTAGACCGACGGCGTAAGCTCGAGGCAAGAATCACCACGTATGAGCACCGCATATCGGTCATTATCAAACTGGATGATGACACCCAGTGGTCTACCCAGGATGGAAAGATTCCGGATATGGATCCCCAACCTGGAGAGGCGTCGGATGACCTTTTGGAACTGTATCCTGATGGCTGGTTCACTCCGGAACGGGAACGAATCACTCTCCCTTCTGCATTGGCACCTGGAGAGATTGACCGTCTATCGCTCCGACCATTGTCAAAGATTGAAGCCGAGTTGCGCAAAGGTCAAGTGGCAGATGCCCTTGAAGGACTTCGTTTGGCCCTCGGTGAGAAGTCCCTTTGTTTCCGGACGGATGTGCGCAGCGCGAATAGCCAGAGGACAACGAATCGGGGGTGGGACAATGTTCATAGGTTGGATGTGCAGGCTCGAAAGTGCCGGTCCACATATAGACATGCCCGAAGCGCATTACAGCGTCTGGACTTCGACCCGGAATATTTGGTGACACTTCTTGATATTACCGATGACGACCTAACAGTTGCAGGAGATCTGACCGACGAGGGGAGATTCGGCCAGCGATCAGATACTCTGCCCTGGTTTTGGCGGATTGGGGACACAGTTGATTCCAGCGGCCCCCGAATGCAGGAATGTACGTAGTCCAGCTATTTAAACTGTTTCCCCAATAACCAGCTTTCAGTTTATCGGGTGAGCTGGCTGAGAGCAAAGGCACGCTTTTCTCGGTGGTCGGAGGAATTTCGCCTTGTGGAATATGAGATGCAATGGACGGTAAATTGGTTTTGGTGGAAGGAGGGGCAATGGAGACAGAGACTCCGAGATATGGAAGACGAGGAGCGACCACCTGGACTAGATTGCTACTGTCATAAGCAGATGGTGCTGTGGCATTCGCTTGCAGATCAGGCGCAAACTAAATTCTCTACTGTATTGGGTCGGCCATTGTCCTGGGATTATTAATAACTTCATATCTTACAGACGCTGACTGAATACTTAGATATTCAGTCAGTGTTCGGCTAATCCGGCCACATAACCGGGTAATATTGAATGGCTGTCAAGTGGACCTATGGGTACGCGGAGTGAATATCGAATCAGCGTTAGGCTAACCAATGAGTACACCGAGTGAATATTGAGTTAGTGTCCGGCTAATCCAACACTAACTAAATATTGACTCTGTGTACCGTCGGATTAGCCTGACACTGGACTGAATATTCACTCAGTGTACTTATTGGTTGGCCTGACACCCACTGAATTCTGTGTACTGTCGGATTGGCCTGACGCTGGACTGAGTATTCACTCAGTGTACTTATTGGGTAGCCTGACACTGACTGAATATTCACTCTCTGTGCTGTCGGATCAGCCAGATACTGGATGGAATATTCATTCAGTGTACTTATAGGTTGGCCTGAAACTGACTGAATATTCACTCTGTGTACTGTCGGATTAGCCTGACACTGGACTGAATATTCACTCAGTGTACTCATTGGTTAGCCTGACACTGACTGAATATTCAGTCGGTCTGCTGTCTGATTAGCCTGCTACTGAGTATTCACTCAGATGACTGATTGGTTAGCCTGACACCGACTGCATATTCAGTCCGTGTTCTGTCGGATTAGCCCGACACTGCACTGAATATTCACTCAGTATACTTATTGGTTAGCGTGACACTGACTGAATATTCACTCTGCACTGTCGGATTAACCTGACACTGGACTGAATATTCACTAAGTGTACTTATTGGTTAGCCTGACACTGACTGAATATTCACTCTGCGTACTGTCAGACTAGCCTGACACCGGACTGAATATTTACTCAGTGTACTTATTGGTTAGCCCGACACTGACTAAATATTCAGTCCGTATACTGTCGGATTGGCCTGAAGCTTAGCCCGACAATGCACTGAATATTCACTCAGTGTACTTATTGGTTAGCGTGACACTGACTGAATATTCACTTCGCACTGGACTGAATATTCACTCAGCGGACTTATCGGTTGGCCTGACACTGACTGAATATTCACTCAGCAATGTCGGATTAGCCTGACACTGAATATTCACTTAGTGTACTTATTGATTAGCCTGACACTGACTGAATATTCACTCTGTGTACTGTCGGATTAGCCTCACACTGGACTCAATATTCAACCGGTGTACTGTCGGATTGGCCTGCCACTAGACTGAATATTCACTCAGTGTACTTATTGGTTAGCCCGACACTGACTAAATATTCAGTCCGTATACTGTCGGATTAGCCTGACACCCACGGAATATTCACTCAGTGTACTTATTGGTTAGCCTGACACTGACTGAATATTCAGTCCGTGGACTGTCGGATTAGCCTGACACTGCACAGAATATGCACTCAGCGTGCTTATTGGTTAGCCTGACACTGACTGAATATTCACTCAGTGTACTGTCGGATTAGCCGGATACTGGATTGAATATTCACTCAGTGTACTTATTGGTTAGCCTGACACTGACTGAATATTCACTCTGCATACTGTCGTATTAGCTGGATACTGGATTAAATATTCACTTAGTGTACTTATTGGTTAGCCTGACACTGACTGAATATTCAGTCCGTGTACTGTCGGATTAGCCAGACACTGCACTGAATATTCACTCAGTATACATATTGGTTAGCCTGACAGTGACTAAATATTCACTCTGTGTACTGTCGGATTACCCGAAAGCTGGATTGAATATGCACTCGGTGTACTTATTTGGTACCCTGACACTGACTGAAAGCTGCATATGTACTGAATATTGGTTAACCTGACACCACCTGAATATTCACTCTGTGTACTGTCGGATTAGCCGGACACTGGATCGAATATTCACTCAGTGTACCTATTGGTTAGCCTGATACTGACTGTGTGATATTGATAGTGGATACACTGCCAAACCAACCAATACCTATACGAAATTAATAGGTCATGGGCTAACCACATTAGTTGCCTTCAGTCGTGGTGTCACTCAAATAAATAAATATTCTGATAGTTACAGTAAACTGAGTAAATATTCCATGAGTGTCCGGCTAATCTGACAGCACGAAACACAATATTGAATAGCCTGTCAAGTTAGCCAATACCTACACCAAATTAATATGTCGTGGTCCAACCATGTTATTTACCTTCAGTTGTTGTGTCCCTCAAATATATATATATATATATATTAATATTCCGATAGCATTTATGTGATCCCACAGAACCACTCATAAAATGAATCCCAGGCTGAACAATGCATATGCTAATAAATCCATAGTAGCTAACTGATCCGAAGGGAACATTCAATCTTACGTTAGACAGTTGGCGGACCAACCGGCTTACGTAATATGTCAACTTCATCGTAACCGGCAGTCGGAATAGTGTTGGTTGAATGAAAGCAATGTCGGACTATATTATACCATCGGTATGGAATGTATATAGAGCCATTAAGCCGTTGGTAGACCAGAACGAGTACGGAATATGTTATGTTAAGCGTAATTCCTGGTCGGAATTATGTTTTTTGGATGGAATCGGAATGGGACGTTTCGACACGAGCGGTATGGCATAAAAGCGCAACGAATACCGTTTCGTTTGACAATCGAACATAAATCATATTAACCGCCGGTTCGCAAACACTCAGGTGCATATCGCTAAACCCCAACCAACCCCCCCACCCCCCCATCCTCCTTCCATCCCCTCATCCTTCAACCTCCCATTCTTCCTAGTCATCCTCGTGCTTAAGCACAATCACATCTACCACCCTGTTCATGCCTCCCGTCCGCACCACCGCCTCCCTCTACGATACATGAGTCGTTTGCATGAAACGTTTCGATCGAAACCGAACGACTCACCTTATTCAACCTCTGCTTGTACATCGCGTATGGGCGCCAGCCATAATTACCGCCCACCCATATCTGCACATATTCGCCGGGCTTTCCGAACGTCATCCACTTGTTCTCAACCGCCCCTGATTGACCACTCACCCTGAACCGACGACCGCACGCGTCGCACTTGCAACCGCGATGGAGTTGCATCCATCGTGTAGAACGCTGTGTAGAACTCTGTAATGTTTGTTAGACTGGGAGGGTACAGCCAACAGAAAACACTTACCATAGTTATAGATTGTACTTGATGTGCAGCAAGTTGTATGGGTGGTGGTTGGGTACAAGTTTGTATAAAGCAGTGAGTGCAAAACCCGAATTTTTAATATTTTCCGTGTTTCGTGCAACCGATTCTCTCATTACCGTGATTATTCGAACATCATACCAAAATTGGTAATACACATTCCATTCACGTATTTACCTTTAGATTCCGATTATTTGAACATCATCCCAAAAATAGTAATACACAGCCCATTTGTTTATTCAATTTCTGAGCATGCATATCAGTCTTCCGACGGAAGATTCCAGTAATTACCTCCATCAAATTGATACTCCGATAGTATCCGGCTAATCCGATGGCATAAGCCAGACAATATTGGATAGTCTGTCAGGCTGAGATTGGATACCCGACATTATATAGATAATCCGACAAAAATACTGAGACAATATTTGATAGGCTATAACTGACCACCTTATACACCAAATAAATATTCCAAATAATTGAGCTGACCCATAGATACACAGAGTAAATATTCCGTACATATCCGGCTTTCAGTCAGTGTCAGGCTAACCAATGAGTACACCGAGTGAATATTCAATCCAGTTTCCGGCTAATCCGACGGTACACAGAGTGGATATTGAGTCAGTGTCAGGATAACCAATAAGTACTCTGAGTGAATATTCAGTCCAGTGTCAGGCTAACCAATAGGTAAACTGAGTGAATATTCAGTAGGTGTTAGGCTAACCAATAAGTACACTGAATGAATATTCGATCCAATGTCCGGCTAATCCGACAGTATACGGACTGAATATTCGGTCAATGTCAGGCTAACCAATAAGTACACTGAGATAAGTACTCTGAGTGAATATTCAGTCCAGTGTCAGGCTAATCCGACAGTACAAGGACTGGATATTCAGTCAGTGTCAGGCTAACCAATAAGTAAACTGAGTGAATATTCAGTAGGTGTCAGGCTAATCCGACGGTACACGGACTGAATATTCAGTCAGTGTCGGACTAACTAATATGTACACTGAGTGAATATTCAGTCCAGTGTCAGGCTAATCCGACAGTACACAGAGTGAATATTCAGTCAGTGTCAGGCTAACCAATGAGTACACTGAGTGAATATTCCATCGATGTCAGGCTAATCCGACAGTACACGGACTGAATGTCCAGTCATTATCAGGCTAACCAATGAGTACACTGAGTGAATATTCAGTCCAGTGTCACGCTAATCCGACAGTACACTGAGTGAATATTCAGTCGATGTCAGGCTGATCCGACAGTACACGGACTAAATATTCAGTCAGTGTCAGGCTAACCAATGAGTACACTGAGTGAATATTCAATCCAGTATCCGGCTAATCCGACAGTACATGGACTGAATATTTAGTCGGTGTCAGGCTAACCAATAGGTACACAGAGTGAATATTCGATCCACTGTCCGGCTAATCTGACAGTACACTGAGTGAATATTCAGTCCAGTGTCAGGCTAATCTGACAGTACACCGACTGAATATTCAGTCAGTGTCAGGCTAACCAATGAGTACACTGAGTAAATATTCAATCCATTATCCGGCTAATCTGACAGTACACGGAGTGAATATTCAGTCAGTGTCAGGCTAACCAATAAGTACACAGAGTGAATATTCGATCCAATGTCCGGCTAATCCGACAGTACACGGACTGAATATTCAGTCAATGTCAGGCTAACCAATAAGTACACTGAGTGAATATTCAGTTCAGTGTCAGGCTAATCCGACAGTACACGGACTGACTATTCAGTCAGTGTCAGGCTAACCAATAAGTACCCTGAGTGAATATTCAGTCCAGTGTCAGGCTACCCAATAAG
>JGI12635J15846_10001852_pt1 | contig 18436 bp, 15 predicted proteins | sample BlaSpr_A8_OM2_M2_FD_15846 | JGI IMG/M metagenome (IMG submission 15846) | reverse complement strand
CCGGTGATTCCAATGATGGCAATCCGTTCCGCCGGCCGCTTAGAAAAGTTGGCGCTCAGCCGCGCCAGCGCTCGCCGCCCGTGCGGCACAAGCGCCCAAGCCACTCCCGCGCGCGGTTTCTCCGCTGCCGAATCCGTCACCACTGCGACCGCGCCCGCCTCAATCGCCTGGTCGATAAATTGGTTGCCGTCGCTGGATTCCCCGCGCATGGCCACAAATACGCAGCCCGGCTTCACCCGCCGCGAGTCGTATTCCACACTACTCACGCCCGGATCCCCGCTTTGCGAGAGGACTTCCGCCCCATCCAGCAACTGTTGGAAGGTCATTGCTCCGAATTATATGGTAAGTAGAGATGGATTGATTTTGGGGCGATTGGCGGGACACGTATTGACATTAGGCGGAGACCTATTGATTTAGGTGGCGCAGCTCGTTTGAGCGCTGCGATCGCCGACTCCTCTTGATCGCGGCTTTAGCTGTGACGTTTCAATAGGTTGTGTCCATTCGGTCGAGAACTGGACTGCCCGATATTGCGATGAGACACCTTGGCGGATAAATCCGCTCCATCGGTCTGCCTGAATCGCAGCGCTTCAAGGCGCTGCGCCGCCCAAAAGCTGTTTCTTCACAGAATCCCGAAGCTTCTTTACAACAGTCTCTAATCCTTCCGGCAATCCCGAAGGCTTGATTCACAGATTCCTAAGTCTTCTTCACAGCAATTCCCAACTCACGAAGTTGCGCTTCGCTGACGGGTGTCGGCGCATCGACCATTAAGTCGACCGCGCGGGCGGTCTTCGGGAAGGGGATCACTTCGCGGAGGCTTTCGGCGCTGGCCAGGATCATGACAATGCGGTCGAGGCCGAGAGCGATGCCGCCGTGCGGAGGAGTGCCGTATTCGAGGGCTTCGAGGAAAAATCCGAAGCGGGCGCGGGCTTCTTCTTCGGTCATGCCGAGAGCGCGGAAGATTCGGCTTTGCACGTCCTGGCGGTGAATACGGATGGAGCCCGAACCTAGCTCGGTGCCGTTTAGGACTACATCGTAGGCCAGCGCACGAACGGCGCTCAGCGGGCTCTGCGGATCGTTCAGGGACTCGACGCCGGATTCGAGTTTCGGCATATCTTCTTCATGCGGCGAGGTGAAGGGATGATGCGCGGCGTTCCAGCGCTTATCGCCTTCATCCCACTCGAACATGGGAAAGTTTGTGACCCAGAGGAAACGGTAATCTTTAGCGGGATCGCCAGTCTTCCTAAAAATTCCGTGGCGGTCGGCGTACTTCTGGGCCAGCGCGAGACGCAGCAAACCCGCCGAGGCATAGATTGCTAACTCTTGCGGCGTGACTTTACGGTGCGCGGGCATGGCGGTCTGGGGGCCGGACTGAGCAGAGCCTGCCACCAGCACAATCAGGTCGTTTTCTTCTACTCCAACTTTTTTCGCGATCGCAGCCGCCGCGTCGGGGAACTTGTTGCCGATGCGCTTGAAGTCTTCGAATATTCTTGCTCCACCCTTGGAGTGGAACATCGGCTTGATATCGTCACGTTCTTTGCGGGAGAGTTCGCCGACTTTGGGCGTGCGCATGGCGATCAGCGGGAAATTCGGGTCGATAGCCAGCTCTTGCAGATTCTCCGGCGTGAAGCATTCGCGGACGTCGGTAAAGGCGGGCAGGCGCAGGTCGGGTTTGTCGATGCCGTAAAGGCGAATGGCTTCGTCGTAATCCATGCGCAGGAACGGAGTTTTGATCTCTGAGCCGGCGGCGCGGAATGCGGCGGTGAGAAATCCTTCGACCACCTCCCAAACACGCTCGGGCTGGGGATAAGACATTTCCAAGTCGATCTGGGTGAACTCGGGTTGGCGATCGGCACGCAGGTCTTCGTCGCGGAAGCAGCGCACGATCTGAAAATATTTGTCGAAGCCGGAGATCATGAGGATTTGTTTGAAGAGCTGCGGCGACTGCGGCAGAGCGTAAAACGTTCCCGGCTGCACGCGACTGGGAACGAGATAATCGCGGGCGCCCTCGGGCGTGGAGCGGGTCATGAACGGAGTTTCAATTTCGAAGAAGCCCTGCGCAGAAAGATAGTCGCGGATAGCCTTAGCAATTTTGTGGCGCAGTTCGATATTGAACTGCATGATGTCGCGGCGAAGATCGATGTAGCGATACTTCAACCGGGTTTCTTCGTTGGTGAGCGCGGTATCGCTGGGCAGAAATGGCGGAAGCTTCGATTCGTTCAGAATGCGCAATTCTTCGGCAACAAGATCCACTTCGCCAGTCGACATATTTTTGTTTACGGTGTTGGCGTCGCGCAGCTTGACCGTGCCGGTGACAGCGATGACGTATTCGTTGCGGAGCGCCTCAGACTTCTCGTGGATAGCGGCGTCACGTTCGGCGTTGAAGACCACTTGAGTAACGCCGGTGCGATCGCGGAGATCGATGAAGTGAAGATTGCCGTGGTCGCGGCGGCGATTGACCCAGCCCATGAGTACGGCCGTTTTGCCTGCATCGGAAGCGCGTAGAGCGCCACACATATGAGTCCGTCGAAGATCGCCTAGGAAATCGAGCAATGCGTGTCCTTTATAGAGAGAATGACGCTGAAGGCCGAATCAGAGATTATAACGGTGAGGGAAGTGCGGCGGGAAGTCGGATTGAGTTTGCTCGCGTCTTAGTTTGCCGATCTCGAGAGAAAAGGCGTCGAATTTCGCTCGACGAACAGCCCCTTCGGCTTCGCTCAGGGCCGGCTTGGGCGGCTCCCTACTTTGTTTCTTGACTTCTTACTGTTTCTTGCTGGCTTTTCCGTCCATCACGGTCGACCACTTGGTGCCATCTTGCGACATCTCGAAGGAGAAGTCGTACGACGTGGACGAGGTCATCTTCATGGTGAAGCGGCCTTTGACGGTCATGCCGCCCATTTTTTCGTCGTCGGTCCATGTCCAGGTATCGCCATCGAGTGTGCCCCGAGCGTCGTCGAATTGGCCGAAGCTGTTGAACTCGCGATAAGTGTAGGCTTTATCGTCGGGGGAATATCCCATCACGGACAAGCTCACGCCGTTGCCCATCGAGCTCTTGTAGTCCGAGTGGCAGAGGAGATAGAAGTGGCCGTCCATCCACTCGCAGGTTTCGTTTTCCGTCATGGGTCCGCCGGGGCCCATGGTTCCCGTCTTCATTTTGCCGTCGAGAGCCCAGCGGCCCGCGAATACGTCGAGTTTCTTGAGTTCCGGGCCGGGCTTGGGGGCTGGCATTTGGGCCACGACCGCTGTGGTCCACAGCAACGCCGCCATTGAAATCGTTGCAAGTCGTCGCATGCTCGCCTCCGCGAAGGGATTCTCTGTTGTTGCTTGCGCCGGAATCGACATTCTACCTTCGCGGGGCTGAACCGCAAGCGGAATTCCAGGGCGATTTTTACCGCGGTTCCTGCCAGCCAGTTTTTACCAGTCTCCCCAGTGCGTGGGTGTAGCTTGATGGAATTTCAGTTTCCACTGGCCGGACTGCTTGATCCATACGGAGCTGAAATGCTGGTAGCGTGGAGGCATGTCCTGGTCTTCTGCGGGCGCTTCGCGGACGATTGCGTCGTAGGTGACGATGGCGGCATCGTCGCCGAGGGATACAACTTTCATGTCGTAGGGCGTGAGTTCGAGCAGGCCCGAGTCGCCCAGATTATCCGCAGCTTCGGAGCCTTCGACGAGCTGGCCATCGACTCCTACGAGCGAGAAGTCCGGGGCCAGGGTTCGCTTGAAAAATGCAGCGTCGTCTCTCTTCTTGGCTTCGATGAGATTCTTTTCATTGGCGAATGCGGTTTGTTCGAGGGGGCTGGGAGATTTGATTGTTGGAGTTCGGCCCGCGAGTGAACTGGGGGACAGCGCCGAGAGGAGCAAGATGCATGAGAGCCACGGGCGGATAGAAAACCATGTCGAGCTTCGCTCGACTGGACAGCCCCTTCGGCTTCGCTCAGGGCAGGCTCGGGGGGATCTCCCTACATGGGCATTTTCGTAAGTGAAGAATTTCACATGACCTCCTGATGATTGGGTTCGGAGGTGCCTGGAAGACCGTCGATGCTGTGCTTGTTTTTTTGCTCCCGGTAGGCTTTTAACTCTTCCGGACCTTTTTTGCGGGCCCATGCCGTGAGCTGTTCACGTTCGCCTTCGTAATTGAAAAGAGGAACGCCGTAGCCGCAAGAGTCGGTGACACGGGTGATTTCGACAGCGATGATTGAGCGGACGCTATCGAATGCGGGGAAGTTTTCTGCGAGTGTGGCAAATTCCGTATGATGCGGTTCGACGGCGCGGCCTTGGCCGTAGAGGCGGAAAATATTCGGCGGACCCTGAAAGGCGCAGAACAGGAGAACAATTCTTCCATTCTCTTTAAGGTGAGCGATGGTCTCGACGCCGCTTCCGTTGAAATCGATGTAAGCGACCGTGGTTGGGCCGAGAATGCGAAATGTGTCGAGGCCTTTGGGCGAAACATTGATGTGGCCGGTGGCATCGAGCGGGGCGGAGGCGACGAAAAAGATGTGCTGCGCCTCGATGAAACGCCGAGCAGAGTCGTCGAGCAGGGAACGAGTTTTACCCATGATTACTCCTGGATTCTCCGCGCCAGGTCGGCGCGCGGAACGGAAACCTGCTCGCCGGTCGCCAGATTCTTCAGCGAAAATGCATCCGCCTTCACTTCATTTTCGCCGACGATCAAAATGTATTTTGCTCCGGCTTTGGTTGCGGTTTCGAATGATTTTTTCAGGCGGAAGGCTTCATCTCCCAAATCCGCGACGACGCCGCCGCTGCGCAATACGCGGGCCAGCCGGGCTGCTTCGGAATTCATGCCGGTTCCGAGCGGCGCGATGTAGACATCCGGCTTTTTGCAAACATTTTCGGCGGTAGCCGATTCCTGTAGCGACATCACCAGTCGATCTTCGCCGATGGCGAAACCGATGCCAGGAGCCGCAGGGCCGCCGAGAGCTTCGGAGAGTCCGTCATAGCGCCCGCCGCCGAGAATTGCGTTTTGCGCACCAAGCGCGCCGTGGGTGAATTCGAAGGCGGTGCGAGTGTAGTAGTCGAGACCGCGAACGAGGCGGTCGTTCAAGGTGTACGGGACGCCGACTGCAGTCAGGATTTCTTTGACTGCTTCGAAATGCTTGCGGCAGGCTTCATCCAGAAACTGGCTGATGCGGGGAAGCGTGTCGATGATCGGCTGATCCTCGGGAACTTTGCAGTCAAAGACGCGAAGCGGATTGGTTACGGCGCGGCGTTGGCAGTCGACACACATTTTTCCGACTACTGGCTCAAGAGCCTTACGCAGGGCCTCATTGAAGGCAGCGCGATCGTTGGAACAGCCGACGGAATTTAATTCGAGCGTCCAGCCTTGGATGCCGAGGCGATCGAGCAGTGTGGCCAACATTTCTAAAACTTCGGCATCGCGCGCCGGAGAGTCGCTCCCCGCCGAAGCCGGCCCAATCACCTCGGCGTCGATTTGATAGAACTGCCGGTACCGCCCTTTTTGGGGGCGTTCGCGCCGGAACATCGGGCCCATGCAGTAGAGCTTGTTCAGTCCGCGATCCCCGAGCTTGTGCTCGATATAGGCTCGGACGATGCCGGCAGTGGCTTCGGGGCGGAGAGTAAGGGAATTTCCTTTATCGCTTTCGGCGCGGCCGCGATCTTCCCAGGTAAACATTTCTTTTGAGACGATATCGGTTTCTTCGCCGACGCCACGGGCAAACAGGGCGGTGTCCTCGAAAATCGGGGTGCGGATTTCCTGGAAGTTGTAGGCACAGAAGACGTCGCGCACCACGGATTCGACGTGGTTCCACAGAGCGGTGTCGGGCGGGAGCAGGTCGCGGGTTCCTCGGACGGCTTTGATCATTCAGTTCCCAATCCTCAATTATCAACGTCAATGATCCGTTGTCATCCTGAGCGAAGATATGTTGTAGTCGAAGGATCTCTGGTAACTCAACCGTCCCACCGGGCGGTCAAGGAGTTCTCTCTACGTTTCCGCCACACCTCGAAAGCACGGGAAGAACGCCTTAACACGTCTGTCGCAACTCCACGGTGATGGGGGTCCTTCGACTGCGCAAGCCGATGCGCTTCGCGCACCTGCCTGCTCCGCTCAGGATGACAGAGCGTTCATACTATCGTTCCCGCAAATATTCTTCCGTGTATCCCAGATAATTTGTGGCGTAGCGCATGATCATATCGTCTTCGGCTTTCTCTAGTTTGCGGCGGAACTTTCCGGGAGAGCCCATCCAGAGCGAGCCGGGTTCGACCACGGCGCGCTCGGGAATTAGCGTGCCCGCGGCAATGATCGATCCCGCGCCGATCTTCGCGCCATTCAAAATGATTGAGCCCATGCCGATCAGGCAGCGGTCTTCGATCACGCAGCCGTGCAGGGTAACGGAATGGCCCACGGTGACGTACTCGCCGACCGTGACCCCATAAGTATCTTTCATGCCGTGCAGCACGCTGCAATCCTGAATGTTCGCGTGCGCGCCGACGCGGATTGCGTAGACGTCGCCGCGCAGGACGGCGCTCATCCAGACCGAGGCGTGCTCGCCGAGGACGACGTCGCCAATGATTTGCGCCGAGTAGTCGACGTAGCAACTCGCGGGAATTGTCGGCGTTATTCCCTTAAAGGACCGGATCATCCGTCACTCCGATTGGATGTCAGAGACAAGAATAAATATTACCAGTAGTGCCGCGGGCAGGCCCTTCGGTGCTTTCCTATCTTTGCCTTCCGTGGTGGCATCTGCGAAACTGGCCTATCGTCGAACACGACTGAGAACAGAAAAGCGGGAACTGTTTCATGGGGCGCATTCACGTACTTTCCGAGCAGGTTGCCAACACGATCGCCGCCGGTGAGGTGGTGGAGCGGCCTGCGTCGGTGGTGAAGGAGTTGTTGGAGAATGCGCTGGATGCGGGTGCGATGCGCATCAAGATCAATGTAGAAGCGGGCGGGAAGAAGCTGATCCAGATCACTGACAACGGATGCGGCATGGTGCGCGACGACGCGATGCTGGCGTTCGAGCGGCACGCGACTTCAAAGATTAAGGATGCGGAGGATTTGTTGAGCGTGGCTACGCTGGGATTTCGCGGCGAGGCGTTGCCCTCGATTGCGTCAGTGTCGCGGTTAAGGTTGGAGACATGCACGAGCTCGTTGGACGGGTCGATGTCGGGGACAGAAAAATCCCCACCCACTGGTCCTCCTTCGGGTACGGTCATTGAAATTAATGGCGGGAAGATGGCGCGGGTCGAGGAAGCTGGCCTGCCATTGGGAACGTCGATAACGGTGCGCGATCTTTTTTTTAATATTCCGGCGCGGAAGAAGTTTTTGAAGGCGGAGTCAACTGAGCTGTCGCATATTGCTTCGCTGGTGACGCATTATGCGCTGGCGCATCCGGAGAAACATTTTGAATTGCATTCAGCGACCAATGCCATGCTGGTGGCGCCTCCAGTGGCAGGCTATAGCGAGCGGGTGTATCAGGTGTTTGGCAAGGAAACGCTCGACCGGTTGATTGCGGTGGCGGCGGTACAGCCGCTGGAACGCGTGGGATTGCCGCAGCCTCCGCCGTGGCGCCGCGAAGTGGAAGACGAAGCAGCGGAGCCGCGCGATCCGGGCGAGATGCGGCTTCATGGCTTTGTTTCCAAGCCGGAGATTCAGAAACTGAATCGCAATTCGATTTATGTATTCGTGAACGGGCGGCTGATTCGCGACCGGCTGGTGCAGCATGGGTTAACGGAGGCTTACCGGAATATTATTCCGCCGACGGTGTATCCGGTGGTGCTGCTGTTTCTGGAATTGCCGGCGGGCGAAGTGGATGTGAACGTTCATCCCTCAAAGACCGAAGTGCGGTTTCGGCAGTCGACCGCGCTTCATGATTTTGTACGGGACACGGTGCGGGCGGCGCTGATGAAGGCGCGTCCGGCGCCGCAGTTTACGACGGAGATTCATGCGCACGCCACAGCGAGCTCGGGACTGACTCTGGGCGCGCAGGAGTGGGGAGCGCCTTCTGACTTGGGCGCTGATGCAGGAGAGCCGGGGCGGGCGTTTTATGGGCCGAGTGGCGGCACTGGATTTGGGTTGCAAGCGCGGGTGGCGCCTGGGGTTGCTGCACGGCTTCAGTTTGAGGGCGGGATTGCGGTAGAGGCGAATGCCGCGATTCCGGTGGCGCGGGGACTGGAATCGAGATTCGTTGAGGAAATTCCCGATAATGGTTGCGCTCCGGCGCTTGAAGTACACGAAGAGGAACCAACGCTGGCGGCGCTTTCTACGTTGCGCCCGCTGGGACAGATTCGCAATTCGTTTATCCTTGCGGTGAACGAAGATGGATTATGGATTGTCGATCAGCATGTAGCTCATGAACGGGTTCTGTTTGAACGCGTGCTGAAGCAGCGCGAGGCGCAGAGAGTGGAGAGTCAGCGGCTGCTGATGCCGATTGTGCTGGAACTCTCTCTGGCGCAGCAGGCGGTGTTTGCCGAGATCGCCGACGAATTGCAGCACAATGGATTTGAGGCGGAGCCGTTTGGCGCGCGCAGCGTGGCGATAAAGGTTGCGCCGGCGGGAGTGGATGCGGCGGTGGTGGAAAAGATGTTGCACGAACTTCTCGACCAGATTTCGCGGGAAGAGCAGTCGTTGAATCTGGAGAAGATTCGCGGGCGCATTGCCGCGTCGATCGCCTGCCATGCGGCGATCAAGGTAAACATGCCGCTGGAGCAAAACAAAATGGAGTGGCTGCTGGCGGAGCTGGCGAAGACGGACCATCCCATGTCGTGTCCGCATGGCCGGCCGGTGGTGCTGCGGTATTCTGTAAAGGATATTCAGAAGGCGTTTAAGAGAATCTAGGTTATGAGCTGCCAGCCATGAGTTGCAAGCTTCTGTTGGTTGCTCGTAGTCGCGACTCGCAGCCCTCAGGTACTTATGACTGAGCAGGACCTACAGCAACTGCGGCGCGAGAAGTGGCGCCTGGATGGAAAGGCCATCCGGACGATCGAGGCGGCGCGCGCCTATGTTGAGGGCGTCGGATTTTGCCTGATGTATCCCCTGCGGCCTTCGATACCGGTGCCGACGTTTATTGGGGCATTTGTGGGCTCGGACAATCGCCTGCCGACCTGGCAACATGCGTATTCCGATCCGCGGGCGGCGGAGGCGACGGAACTCATGGTGCGACTGCTGCGCGAGCGGTCGGCATATGAAGCGAATCTGTTCGAGGAGGACCATACTTCGAACAACGCGTTTCTGGTTGCGGCGTCGGTATTTCCATATTTTTATGCGCTGGTGGGCGAGCGCAATCCGAAGCTGGCGCCGAAGCAGGGGCCAAGGTCTCCTTACTCGCCGCTGGCGTGCGATGCGTTCGAGCTGATTAGGCGGGATGGGCCGATTTCGAAGCCGAAGCTGCAAGAAGCGCTGGGCGGAAGTGTGTCGCTGGCGGCGCTGGATAAGGCGCTCGCGGAATTGTTGGGGAAGTTGCGCATCACGCGCGTGGACTACAAGGCGAACGAAGGATCTTACTGGGACGTGCTTTACCGCTGGGCTCCGGATGCGGTGAAGGAAGGCGTGGGATTGTCGGTGCAGGAGGCGCTTTCGGCGCTGCTCTCGAAATATCTGGATTGCGTGGTGGCGGCCGAGCAGACGGAGTTGGAATCGTTCTTCGGGAAATTTGTGGCGCGGTCGCGAGTGAAGGAAGCGGTGAACGCGCTTCTGGCGGCGCGGGAGTTGAGTTTTGTGCATGTGAGTGGAAGGTCGATGCTGCAAATTACGCCGGAGAAGGAAGCGGCGGTGAAGCCTGATCCAGCGGTGCTCGCTCAGCGGCTAAAGCCACCCGTCAAGAGGCCAACTTATCGCAGCGCTGAAGCGCCACGCCGTCCAAAGTCGGCTGGACGCGAGTTCCGATCACGTAGTCAAAACCCCCACTCTAGTCGCAAAGAACGCGACTAGAGTGGGGCACCCGCCTCCTGCAAGGTGCCTGCTTTCTGTCTGCTTTCTCCGTGTACAATCGACTCGCGAAATGACCGACCCCACGGACCACGACCCCTCGCAACGCAAACTTATTATTGCCATTGACGGCCCGGCGGGCGCCGGCAAGAGCACCATCGCTTCGCGGCTGGCGCGCAAGTTGGGATATGTGAACCTGGAGAGCGGGGCGATGTATCGGGCGCTGGCGCTGAAGGCGATCGAAGACGATGCATCGTTTGACGACGAAGCAGCGCTGGTGAAGCTGGCGCATGAGTCGCGCATTCGGCTTGAGCCGACGAGGGGGGGAAACCGGACGCTGCTGAACGGGCATGACGTTTCGGCACGCATTCGCGAACGCGATGTGACGGAAGCGGCATCGCAGGTGTCGGTACATCCCGGGGTGCGGGAGTGGATGGTGGCGCGTCAGCAGGAAATGGGCGCGGGCGGGGGGGTGGTGATGGAAGGGCGCGACATTGGGACAAAGGTTTTTCCCGGCGCCGATCTGAAGATCTTTCTCGATGCCGACCCCGTAGTGCGGGAGAAGCGGCGCATGGAGCAGCAGCAGATCAAAGGCGAAGTGGCCGCGAGCGTGGCGGCGGATCTGCGCGCGCGCGATCATCGCGACCGAACGCGGGCGGCATCTCCGCTGATGGCCGCGAAAGACGCCGTGGTGATCGATTCAACGAAATTAAATGAGGATGAAGTGCTGGCGCGGGTGGAAGAGCTGGCCAGCAAGAAACTGCGCGACTGCGAGTAGGTCAATTGGTGCGCCAGTCCTTGGCGCTCCCCTGGGGGAGTCACAGCGCTTGATGTAGCCGCCGGGCACAACAGATCCCTCCGCTTCACTTCCCGTTCCCTTCGCGAACGGGAAGCTCCGGTCGGGATGACAATTCATACCAGGATTCCCCAGCCCCCAACATTTTCAGTTTTCCGTGGGTTCCACTTTTGACTTCGGCGCGGGTAAGGCTTTGGTGGGCCTGCTGGGAGTTGCCGGTGGCGCGGCTGGTACGGGCGCAGCCGTGGCAGCAGAGGCCTTGCGAATCTCGATGCTGTCGTGCTGATTGTTGATCACAATGTGGGAGCTTCCATTTCCCACAGTGCCGGTGGCGCTGGCTTCATGGTCTCCGTTTTCGATTTTTAGATCCGCGAAGTCGGATTGGATTTCACCGTCGCGGGTGCGCGCATCCAAGCGGAAGCCGGATTTATCGGGCACGCTTAATTGCACATCCCCATTGCGGCTGTCGATCTGCACATTGCCGAGCGAACGCATCGAGACCTCAATGCCGCCATTGTCGTTCTGCATGCGCACGTCGCCGGAAACGTCTTCCAGGCGGATCTGCTTAGAACTGGTGGTCAAGCGCAGGGGGCCGGTGATCCTTTCCGCGTGTAGGACGTCGGAATCAAGATCGAGTTCGCCATCGATGCGGGAGAAGTCCATGTCGGTGCGGGAGGACTTGAAGGCGACGCTCTTGTTGATGCGGCCCAGTTTGACGCTCTCCTGAAAGTCGCCGTCGAGTTGGACTGAACCCTTAATGTCGAGAATAGAGACTTCGTTCAGGCGTCCGTCGATATGGACGTCGCCGGTGATCTGCTCGACTTTGGCCGAACTTTTTTCTAGATTCAATTTCACGTTTCCGGTGACATCTTCCACGGAAACCTCGCCGTGCTGGTTGGTGATCTCCACGTCTCCGTCACGGCCAGTGACGGAGACATCGCCCTTATGCGCAGTGATGTTAAGTTGCATCTTGCGCGGAATCGAAATATCCAGATCGCTTTGCACGGAGTGGTCACCGGAGGCCGTGGTCCGGGCGTCGAGAACGATGACATTTCCGGCGACGGAGATTTCGGGCTTGGTGCGTTGATCGTATTTATCGGCGTCACTCTGGCTCTCCGCGCCAATGCGTTTGCGGACTACCACCGTGATCTTGTTGTCATTGGCCACGCTGACCCGCACCGCACCGTGATCGTCATTGACTCGCAGGATGGTAGCGGTGGCCGGGATGTCCTGTGCGATGTGGTCGTCGAAGCTGTGGATTTCGCCGAAGATGTTGTCGAAGTCACCGTCGTCGATGTTCATGTTGTCGCGGATTTCGCCCCAGTTGAAGCGCGTGGCCTGAGTGGCAATCAGCCCGCAGACGACGATGAGGATGACGAGAAAAATTCCGCCGACGCCAATACCGCGGGAGGGAAAGCCGTCGCGCTGGGCTTGCCGGTGCTCGATGAGTTTGATGACACCCCAAAAGATCAACAGTACGGGCCAGTAGTGGGCAAACAGAGTTCCCATCCGCTGCCAGGAAAGCATGTGCAGATTGCCGAGCAGGAAGAGGATCCCGAGGACGATCAGAACGAACGGTCCGGAAAACGAACGGCGGTGACGGCGCGGCGGAAGTGACGGGGGAAGAGGCGCTTGGACATGGGGTTGAATTGGGCTAGACATGGCGCACCTCGCCGGAAGAAGGCGCTGCTCCCGGATCGGAAGGCGGAGGCGGCGGAACTGATGGCGCAACCGCCGGTGGCGCTTGCGACAGCGGACTCACATGCCCGGCCGATGAAGCGCTGCTCTGGAGAAGCTTAACGACGCCAATCACCAGCAGGATTGCGGGCCATGTGCGTTCGAAGCTGGCGACATTCAGGCTCTGGAGCAGGAACAGTATGCCGATGGTTAACAGCATGGAAGGGCCCATGATTCTGCGCATGCGACAGCGATCACAGGCGCAGTTGAGTCCCATGGCTTTGCGCACACGGCACTGGGGGCAGGCGCAGTCGGCGGGATGAAATCCCATCATTCCCCACTGCCGGACGAACATCCATGTCCCAAGGACGATCAGGATCAAGGGCCACAGGCGGTCCATGCCGAACTCCCAGATGTTCATGGTGTGCAGGAGGAAGAGCACGCCCAATCCAATCAGGATGATGGCGACGGCAGGAATGTTCCTGGCCTCACTTTTATCTCCCAGGCTAAAAGCTTGTCCCAGACCGAATGGGTCCGGTGGGGGCAGGTTGGCTTGGAGAGCGTGAGCGGTGCGCACAGCATCGATGATCTGGTAGACGTAAAAAAACGCGATGCCGATGCCGAACAGCGCATCCCAACTTCCCGCGTGATCGGAGCCGAAGATGAGCAGCCCGAAGATGACCAAATGCGCCAGTCCCTTGGCGTATTGGGAGCAATAGACGGCGCCGACGCCGAAGGGAAAGAATCCAGCGAGAATACCGGCGACGGCGGGATTCGGCCCGGAACCCGTTGACCTGGGGGCAGGCGCCGGCGCGCCTGCTGGCGGATAAACGGTTTGTTGCGGCCGTACGAACCCAGCTGCGGGAGCAGTTCCTTCCAAACGGGCTGCGAGACAAGGCTCGCAGTAAACAACTCCGCGGACATCGCGGGTGCAGTTGGCGCAGAGCGGCTTGCCGCAGGTGCGGCAAAACGCGACTGCGGCAATATCGCTGTGAGTGGCGCAGTTCATACGAACCTCCTGTACGTGGTCACCGACACTACAGACGGATCGTCTACAGACGCCTCGTTTACAGATGGACCCAGAGGAACGCTGGCCAGCACGACGGGATTTTCCGTCTGGCTGTAATTGCGCTCCTGCTTCTGCTCGGGCTGTTGCGTTGTGTCGTTTTTATGGTCTTTCTTTTCGTTATCCGGGACGGGCGCGGATTCCCCGGTGCGAGGCTCGGCGGGCGCGACGTTGCGCTTGAAGTCCCGCACGCGCGATTCCACCTCGTATACGAACCGGATATTTTCGTAATAGCGGACGACGCGGGCCTGCGTATTGTAATACGTGTGCCGTATTGCGGCGGGACGCAAGCTTACCTGGCGGAGATCGGCGGGTTTTACACCGAGTACGCTCAATGCCACCGACAGCGAGAAAAACGCCATGCCAAACGACATGGCGAAACGAGGCTGCCGAACCGTTGCCCAGATGGGTTGCAAGGCCGCCGAGGCCCAGGCGTGGCCTCGCTCGAGCCACGGGACTCGTGGCTGTGGGGCCGATACGTTTACCCGCAGGCGTTGGGTGTCAACGCCCGTTGTGGATGCCAGGATGTTTGTCACCAAGCTGACTGGAGGCTCCACCTCCGTGAGCTCCTTCAGCCAGTTGCGGCCCGCCTCGACCTCGGCGAACAGCGGCCCGCACGCGGAACAAACCCGAGCGTGAGCCTGGAAGCGATCGAGCTGAACGCCGGTCAGAACGCCATCGAGCGCGTCGCTGAGAAGGCCGTCAAACTCGTGACACGGCATTCCGTTATTTTGGTCTCTGGCGTGATCTGGCATCACATCACCTGCCTATAGGTACGTTGTAGAAGGCGCGCAAGTTCCGCCCGCCCACGATTTATTCGACTCTTCACAGTGCCCTCCGGTACCTTCAAAACGATTGCGATTTCGCGATAGTCCATATCCTGTAAATCCCTTAGAATCACGGCTTCACGAAGCTCCGGCGACAGCCTTCCGAGAGCTGCGTGAACGGTTTCCTCGACTTCCCGGCTACGTACGTGGGCGTCAGGGGGGGCAGATTGGTCCTGAATTTGCTCCCTCAGAGGCTGGGCATCTTCGTGCGCCGACGAGCTGGCGTCGAGCGAATCGGTGATGCGATCCTGCTTGGTTTTGCGGAAATGATCGACCAGCAGGTTGCGGGTGATGGTGGTCACCCAGGTGATGAAAGCTCCTTTCGAACTGTCATAGCTCGAAAGCGTACGGTACATCTTGATAAAAACTTCCTGGGCAAGGTCTTCGGCGTCATCGGACGACCCGGCAAAGCGATAGCAGATGCTGTAGATACGCCGATTGTAGGTCCGGACAATTTCCTCCCAGGCAGCGGCATCGCCGGCAATACAGCGGCGCACCAGCATCGCAACTATCTGGACATCTTCCAACCCTAAGCTCCCCGGAAAGCTGGACCTGCGACTCTGCTTGATCCTTGAAGCTTGAGAAAGCCGAGACAGAGAGGTAAGCCAACCACCCTACAAGACAGTACGCGGATGTCGAACCGTTGGTTCGCGGCCGACACTCATCCTCATAAGTATTTGAAACAGGGCATTGTAGCAGCGGATACTTTCCGCCGCCGGTGCCGCATAACTCCGAATAGAGTGTTTCGGCGAATATGGGAAGCTTTGGCGGTTAATTTTTACGGGCAGCACGACATAGGTCGAGAACATCGAAAACTGGGATATAATCTGGCACCGGTGGCTGGGGCGGTTCCATCCATGTATTCTCCGTGTAAAGCAAAACGATGTCGGGTTGCTTTCACGCTGCTATCTGCTTGCTTTGTCCTGTTGCCAGTGCCCCGCGCGCCTGCGCAAGGGATGAATCTGGCTCCGAACGCGTCCATGAATGGGTTCGATCCGACGCGGTTGGACATGGTTCTTCAGATTAACGAGGATAGATGGGAGCGGAGCCTGGAAAGCCTTTCCCATTCCGCCTCCAAATTGGATTCGAAGGCGCCCACTGCGGCACGTCGCGAATATGAAAAGGGCGCACGATTCTTGATCCAAAAAAATTTAGGCGGTGCGGTAGAGTGCCTGACGAAAGCCGTTTTGATTTATCCAAATTTTGTTTCAGCCCACAACGCGTTGGGCTCTGCGTATCTGAGTCTAGGGCAGAACGAGCAAGCTCAAACTGAATTTTCCGTGGCCGTCGGCCTTGACAGTCACTTGCCGTATTCTTATCTCAATCTGGGCTGGGCACAGCTTGCGCTCCAGAATTTCCCCGCCGCGGAAGGGTCCATTCAAAAGGCCTCAGAACGCGCACCGCTCGATCTGCATTTGCTCACAGCGCTGACCTACGCGCAGCTCATGAACCACGACTACACTGCCGTCGTCGCTACCGCTCACCAGGTGCACAGTGGCAAACACAATGACGCAGCCATTGTTCACTATTTTGCCGCGGCCGCATGGCAGGGGCAGAACAATCTGCAGGAAACAGAAAATGAGTTGCAAGTGTTTCTAGGGGAGGCTCCGACGTCTTCCGCCGCGGTTGCGGCGCGGGGGATGATTAAACAGATCGAAGACCTGCGCAATCAGCCGCCACCGCCGCCACCGGTGGAGATTGCTTATAGCGCGTCGCCGCTTGACCCGAATGTCACGTCAAATAGGATTCCGGCGGCGGCGCAAATGGTCCTGGAGCAAATGAAGGAGCAGAAACAACTGGCAGAAGTAGAATCGGAACCGGAGGGAGCCTGCGAATCCTGTTCCGTTACCAACTCGCCCCGCACACTGTCGTCCGGAGTTCGGCGTTCCGGCGTGAATATTGCCCCCTACACCCTGCGTAGTACGGTTAACGAAGTCGCAGTGTTTTTCGCGGCCACCGATCACGGGCAATCAGTAAGCGATCTGACGCCGAAGGACGTGGTTATTCGGGACGCCGGAAAACCGCCGGCAAACGTGCTCGGGTTTCGCAACGAATCCGAGTTGCCGCTGCGGCTGGGCCTGGTTATCGATACCAGCAATTCCATTACTCGCCAGTTTGCGTTCGAACAGAAGGCGGCTGCATCGTTTCTGAAAAAATCTTTGACCGGAAACAAAGATCTCGCGTTTGTGGTGGGCTTTTCCAACGCTGTGTTGCTGGTCCAGGACTTTACCGGCGACGGCGTAAAGATTTCCCAAGGCATTGATCAATTGGCTACCGCAGGCGGAACGGCACTGTGGGATGCGGTCCAGTTTGCTTCCGACAAACTCGGCAACGTCGCCGAACGGCAGCCGGTGGCAAAAATACTGGTTGTCATCAGCGAAGGAGAGGATAATTCCAGCAGCGCGACTCTAAAAGAAGCAATTGAAAGTGCCGAACGCCATGAAGTTATCGTTTACACCGTGAGCACTAGGGAGTTGGTTTGGGAAGCTAGCCCCGACCGCTCGATAGCCGATGGCGCTATGAGAGTTCTAGCTGCACGCACCGGCGGCGCCGCATTTTTTCCGGATTCTCTGGGCAATCTGGATCGACGGCTCTCCGACCTGCAACAGGTGCTCCGCAGCCGCTATTTAATTTCCTACAAACCCGCTCAGTTCAGTGCGGATGGCTCCTATCGCACCATTGAGGTGAAGGCGCACAAGTCTGGCCACAAACTGCGCGTCTATGCCCGCCACGGATATTACAGCCCAAGCGCCGCTGGCGAAGGTCGCACGGATCAAACAAAAGCCTACTCGTTGGTAAAGTAAGCTGCCATCACGGGATTCTCGGTGATGCCGCTTTCAGCTCCATGCAGACGGCCTATACTTTGTGCCACAACTTGAGAGGAAACGAGCCGCGTATGAAGAAATTTTTTTTTCTGCTTGTCATTTGCCATGCCGCCTGGGCCCAGGAACCGGCGAAGAAGGCCGACACCGGCGAACGCCATGAGTTCGTGATCTCGAACTTTCATACTGAGAGCGGTGTTGTACTTCCGGTGGCCCAAATCGAGTACGGAACCTACGGACGTTTGAGCGCGGCCAAGGACAACGTCGTGCTTCTTCCTTCGCACTACATGGCTGACTATCACGGCTACGAGTGGCTGAGCGGTCCCGGCCACGCGCTCGATACATCGCAGCTTTTTCTAGTAACGACGGAGTTGTTTGGCAACGGGCATTCTTCTTCTCCCAGCAATACGCCGGAGCCTTTTCACGGACCCCGCTTTCCGCTGATGACGATTCGGGACAATGTGGAAGCGGTGCACCGTCTGCTCACCGAAGAGCTCAAGATCACGCACGTGCGCGCCATTATTGGCTTCTCCATGGGCGCGCAACAGGCTTTTCAGTGGGCGGTGAGCTATCCCACATTTGCTGATCGTATCGTGGCCACGGCCGGCACAGCCAAGACTTATGGGCACGGTGTGGTGCGACTGGAAGGGCAGATCGCCGCGCTCACCGCCGACGCTGCCTTCAAAGATGGCGACTACACTGCCCCGCCCACCAAGGGATTGGAAGCCTTCGGCGTCGTCTGGACGGCGTGGTTGTTCTCGCAGGAGTGGTGGCGCAAGGAGCTGTGGAGGGAAGGCGCGAAACCGGGAACCACGTTTGAAAGTGTGCTGCACGATTTCCGCACCAATTTTATTCCCGGCGCGGATGCAAACGACTTGATCCTGCAATGCCGCACCTGGGAACACCATGACGCAGGAGCGACCCCGGGATTCGGCGGAGACACGGAGCGAGCGCTGCGCTCCATCCAAGTTCCATTTCTCTACATGCCGTCGGAAACCGACCTCTACTTCCCCATCGGAGACGCGCGCTATGAGGCGGCGTTCATCCCTAAAGTGTCTCTGGTGCCGATCCCCTCTTTATGGGGACACACGGCCGGCGCCGGCGGGAGCCCTGCTGACGAGAAATTCTTGAACGAGAAGATTGGACAATTTCTCGCCGCGGGAAAGTAGCTTCAGCGCCCCCCAGTTGGAACATTATGATGACATCCCGCCCACCGGAAGCCTACTCGCTGGTGAAGTAGTCCACGGTTACAGGATTCTCGAAGAGCGAGTAATCGCGGGTGACGACGGTGATGCCGCTATCGGTGACGAAGTAGCGGGAGCGGTCGGCTTCGGTGTCGTAGCCGATGGT
>JGI12635J15846_10001851_pt1 | contig 18436 bp, 17 predicted proteins | sample BlaSpr_A8_OM2_M2_FD_15846 | JGI IMG/M metagenome (IMG submission 15846) | reverse complement strand
CACTCGGGCACTTTAGTCGGCGCTCAAGTTGACTCTCCGCAGCCTTCTACCCTCGGCTCAGATTCAAGCACGTTGCCGCGCATCGGACGCGAGGGGNGCTGCTGTTCCTGACTTAGAGCAATCACTTCTTTCACGCTGTGGATGACATAATCAATCTCTAACTCCGTCATCGTTGGAAAGAGCGGCAAGCAAACCGCCGTGTCAGCGAAAACGGATGCGTTTGGAAATTGCTCGTCCGTCCCTTCCCATTGGGAAAAAACTGGGGATCGATGCAAGGCTGGACAATAGACGCGTGACGCAACGCCTCTCTGGGCAAGAGATTTCATGAAACGGTCACGACCGATGCTGGCTGCCTTCTCATCTATCCGGAGTGTATAAAGCTGGAAATTCGTGTCTGCCGGAGAACGCACGTGGGGAGTCGTAATGCCCGGAATCTTTCCGAATGCGTCGTTGTAAAGCTGCGCGATAACGTGCCGTTTTCGAATCGCCTCGGCAAGTTTCTTAAGTTGACAAAGCCCAATGGCACCCTGAATATCCATCATTCTGAAGTTGTATCCCAACCTTACCCAAGAGAACTTGTCTGTGTCTCCAAAGTTCCGAATGAGGCGTGCATTCTCAGCGAGTACATCATCGTCGGTTACGATCATGCCTCCTTCGCCGACCGTCATCGGTTTCGAGGGGGTAAAGGAAAAAATACCCGCATGACCGATGGTGCCGGCATACTTGCCTTCGTAGCTTGCCAGATGAGCGCCGGCCGCATCCTCGACTATTCGAATTCCATGTCTTCGCGCGACATGCATAATCGGGCCCATCTCGGCAGTGTGACCGGCGTGGTGCACGGGAATGATAACCCGGGTGCGACTCGTGATTTTGCGTTCCAAGTCCGATGGGTCCATGCCATAGGTGTTCAGCTCGATATCGACAAAGCGAGGTATTGCGGCGGCGAAAAGAGCGCACGAAGCTGTAGAAATGAATGTCATATCTGGCACTAACACTTCGTCGCCCCGTTCGATGCCTAACGCTAGCAGAGTTACCAATAGCGCACTTGAGCCCGAGTTCACTGCGATGGCATGCTTTACTCCGAGTGTGGAAGCAAACTGCGTTTCGAATGCGCGAACCAATGGCCCCATAAAGAGCCAGCCGCTTCTCACAACTTCAGCCGCAGCGAGCGGTTCGGCATCATCAAACCATGGCTTGGAAATAGGAACTTGCAACGCGATCACCACCTTCTTGAGTTCTCTTCTGTACTCGGGATGGCCAACAACATCTTCCAGTTGAGGTGATATTGCAGCTCCGGTGTCGGTCCTCGTGGCTGCCCAGGTACGGCAGCGGTGCGGGCTGCCATCTAAATCCGCTTAATGTCAAGACTGTTCTCACGGAGGGCTAACGCGCCGTCCTGTTACGAGGATCTGTTTCCCGGCGTCAGCCATCACGGCATACTGAGAAAGCTGCCTCTCCAGAGCGCCGAGGGNCGTCTCATCGGTTATGATTGCCTCCCTACACTTTTGCAGTCCCCATGCGCTTGCAGTCACGAGCAGCCCCTTGCCAACAATATCGGTCAGGTCCGCCTCTGAGAAATACGATTCCAGTGTTTTGCGATCAAGCAGATGCAAATCGGCTTCCTGTCCTCGCTGTTTCCAAACACCCTTGGCGGTGCTCAAACGCTCTAGGGCCTCTTCACATTTGCCCGAGCCGATTAGTTCCAGCACCAAGGCCACGCAAGAATCGACAACTACGCATACCGTTCCGCCGGGTTTCGTCCACGAGGCAAAACGTCGGACCATTCGCGCAGGATCTTCGGTGTATTGAAGGGATCCGATTGCCAGAACAACGTCCGCCAGTTCTGTTCCGGTTGCCACCTGCTCCATGTTTCCCTGAACAAGTGTGAATTGGGAGGTATACCTCTTTCGTTCGAGCGCTTTTATCATTTCCGGTGCCTGTTCTATCCCAACTACGTGGTGCCCCAGCCTCAGCAGGCGATCTACCCATCTACCTGTGCCACACCCAGCGTCGATGATGACGGCGGGGTGGCGGGGCAGGAGGCTACAGACATGCTCCCAGGCAAGAAGGTCATAAACTCTTTTGCAGGGAGAGTCGTGAAAAGCGTCTTCATAGTCAGATGCCAGCCTGTCATAAAGCGGGATCGAGCTACGCATAGATTCTGTTTCGCTTTCGAGGAGGTTCGGTGGGTTCCCAAGACATTTTGCTTTTCTCACTCTCGCGGCAGGTATTGACATATTGATAGCCTACGATTCGGCCGGATTGTGCGAACATTTGTCGCCACGAGATTGCATGGCTTGAGGCTTAGTGCGGCTACGGTTTCAACCGCATCGCCCTTGTCATAAACCACGTCGACAAAGTATCGGCGGTGACGAGCAAAAGCCCTGTTCCGGTGACAGTGCAGGCGTTTATTTGACCCATTTCGCACATAGGCTGTTCAAAGTAGCCGCTAGGACTTCACCGGACATCTTCTCCGGCAATGAACGAGTCTTCAGCGTTAGCGCCTCGGCCGCTGGGTGGTTTTCCACCAATCGCGGCAAGTCCGTCACCTCCCACAACCCAACGACCCGACCGTGCTCTTCTTCGTACCTCAGATACTCCACTTGGTGATCGTCGGCCATTTCGCCCCATCGGGCCTCGCGGGCCATTGCGATCGGGACCTTTCCTTTGCGCTGCACTAGGCGGACCGTATTTCCCGCATGAGTGATCACGACTTGTGCTCTTTCTATGTAATTGAGAAATTCCTGGAAAGGCAAGAAATCATATGTTCGAGAAGGCACTTCCACCTTAGAGGGGCCCCGTTGCACGACAACCGTGTGTGAACGACAGAGAGGGACTACTGCTTTCAGGAGTCGGTCGAATGGCCAACGTCCCATGCCAACCGTGACAAAGATATCCATCAAAAGATATCCATCAAAAGAGTTCTCCAAGCATTGTGGCCTCGGGACGAAATTCCAACATGGATTGTCGTTGAACTAGGACCTCGGCGGCAAGACGCGAGCAAACCCTTCCGCTCAAGGATTGAACATGAATGAAGTTAAATGTGTCAAGCCAGAAGCTGGGGATTCGGGCCAACTTAGCCGCAAGAAAGAAACCGACAGCCACTCCGGATCCTGCAGAGACGATGAGATGAGGTCTCACATTCCTGACCACTCGGAGGGCATCAAACAAGCCCAAAACAACGCCTAGGGAGCAACTTGCGGTTCGGTCTTTTATCCAATATGTACGATACTCAGACAACAACGACTGCGTATCTTCCGCCCTTACTACTGCCCAGGCAGCGTCATGTTGAGACCACCACGGCTCGAGCGCGAGGAGATCCAGTAGCACTCCTCCGCTACTGGACACTAGAAGCACACGGTATTTACGAATCAAATGGCTCCTTTCGTTCTGTTCGACGCAAAATGACGGTTCGTATGTATCAGCCCGCTGTGAGCAGGTCCGCGCGAATCTTTGGATGAGTCATAGCTTCATTGTCGATGACCCAGGATCTTCCCAAATATACTATTTACGACCTACTTCGAGGGTATTGTAAGATTGCGAATGCCCAACTGGGTCACAAATTGAATTCGGCTCCTTTTGGATTCTTGAGCCCTCGGGTCTGAGAATTTATGTCCCAGAGTGTCAAGCGGAACACGGATGCGGACAGTCAGGATTTCCAGGAATGTTGGGGAGGGAGTAAAACCTCTCTGTCGATCGCGAGCGTTACCCTCGCCCACAACGCTGCACGTATCTTGCCGCGGCAGATGGATGCCCTTCTGCGACAAAGCCGACCCATAGATGAGATCATCGTTGTAGACAGCGGATCAACGGATGGCACTGGTGACCTGCTCGCCGAACGCTATCCCGAATTGACCGTTCTTCGATTATCCGAAAACCTTGGTGCAGCAGGCGCATGGGCAGCCGGACTGTCGTACGCTGCGATCACGAAGAAACATGACTGGGTGTGGACATTTGACGATGATAGCGTTCCTGAAATACACAGCTTGGAAACTCTTCTAGATTCTGTGGCGACTTTTCGAGACAGGGACACCCAGGTGGGGATAATCGCCCCGTTATGCGTCCATCAGCAAACCGGCACTTGCTATCCGCCTCTGCTTTGGCGTGACGGTTACATCAAGCCATCAGAAGATCTACTCCGCCAGCCGGTCTGTTTTGCTGATCTCACGTTTACCTCAGGAAGCATGGTGCGGCGCGATGTGGTCAACAAAATCGGGTTGCCGCGCGCCGATTTCTTTATGGACTTCGTCGATTTCGAATATTGTCTCCGGGCCCGGTCCCATAACTACCAGATTGCTATCATCACCCAGACCAAATTGGCCCACACAATAGGTAATGCGAGGCAGGTTCGATTATTCGGCCGATCCCATTTGTGGACGGATCACGCGCCCTGGCGCGAGTATTACGTCAGTCGCAACTTGGTGTATGCAGCGTGGTGGCTGTATCCGAGCCTGCGAACCAAGCAATTCGTCATAGGCTGGGTGGCTCGCCACGCTGGTGCGGTGTTACTATTCGGTTCCAACAAGCTGGCCTGCTTAAGGAAGGTAGCCCAGGGGTTTTGGGATGGTCGCCGGGCGAATCTAGGCGTACGTTTTCGCCCCAGTTGAACGGGCGGATAAAGTACGGATACCCGCTGCCCGGAATTTATGCTGGTCGGGGATCACTTATGAGCGCGTCGCCTATAAGCCGCGTTAAACTGGCGGAACAGTCTTGGCACGATAACTGGTACCGAGAAAATGCCTGGAAAGAGTTTCCTGAGAGCGCTGCGGACTTTCGCGAGTTCTACTTTCGGGAGCTAGCGCCGTTCCATGACGGGGGCTGGGCATATTGGGGAGATGCGCGCACGGAAATGCTGCGAGTGTCGGGCAACGTTCGTGGCCTGAGCGTGCTTGATTACGGTTGTGGTTCCGGGAAATTGGGCATCTACCTCGCGATGCTGGGAGCCAAAGTTAGTGGCTTTGATTTATCAACTATGGGTATTGAGGTTGCGAACTGGGCCGCAAACAGCTATGGTCTTTCCTGCTCTTTCGAGGCGATGGATGCTGAAGAACTGGAATATCCCGACCAATGCTTTGATTTAGTGGTTGGGTTCTCTGTGTTACATCATGTCATAAAATACCCCCGGTCGGCCTACCATCTGCCGCGTGTGCTTAAAGCCGGTGGTCGAGCCGTTTTTTGTGAGAGCCTTTGGGATAACCCCCTCATCAACCTAGCGCGGCGTTGGACTATGTTAGACATTGATGCGGGTGACGCACACCTAACCGAGAGCTCAATTCGTCAGTTCGGCAAAGCATGCGCCCGAACTGAAATTCACAAACGGCATATTTTCTATATGCTGAAGCGGCTGGCCTCACTGCCCGAACGGGACCTTTCCCAGCCGCTGCGTCCCCGGCCATTCTGGAAAGCGGTAAAGAAAATCGATCAGGGTTTGATCCACTTGGGCTTATCGAGGTTCTGCGGAGAGGCGATTGTAGTTTATACAAAATAGCTTTCCAGATATCCCAGCTATTTTCCTCTGGTCTCCTGGGTGAAAGCACAGTCGTTGGACGGACCAGGGTTATTCGATCACGAAGGCCACTACGCCGAAGCGCAGAATGTATCGGAGGCGTTCGGCATCCGCCACCGTGTCCTCGGGCCGGCTTAGTTGTCGTAACATCGCCGTTACACTCAAAATTGGCGCTGATACTCGGACTGAGCATCGTGCCCACTCTCACAGTGACAGCCGATGCCCCCCCGATCGTCGGAGATTGGGGAGGAACTCTCGATCCGGGCGCGCAGCCGAAGAAGCGAATTCTAGTGCACATCTCCGCAGGGCAGGACGGAACTCTGAGTGGCACGATCGATTACCCAGACTAGGACACTTCGGGTATCTTGATCACCGCCATCATCGAGCAGCCGAGAACCACCGGCCTTTCATGTGGGCATGACTGTCGGGCGCTCGGTTTTGGCTAGCTCGGCCAACGACCACTGTATTTTATTTTGCTGCAGCGGCATATTGACCTTGATGGCGGCCTCGGCCAGCGATGGCTTTTTCGCCCGGTCTGCGTCAGCCGTCGCGCCCGGATACGACAGGGGTGGTTGGGATGCTTTGCGCAGTTTGGGTATCGGCTTTTTAGTGATGAGGGCCATCTGATGTTCTCCACCCTCGCTGCTGTTGCGCGAAACTTGTGAAGCCAGAACCTACTGTCGTCCATGCCTGCGCGCTTCGCGAGCCGCGTCAGAGTGAGTCGCTGTTTCCCGTTCGGCTTCCCCTTCCGCGTGGGGAAGACAAGGTCCGACGCCTTCAAATGCCTACAATGAGCCTCTAACGCAACTGCGAGTCCTTCTTCGAGCGGAATCGTGCGCTCGTGCCATCGCTTCGGAACAAAGCCATGCTCCGGCTTCGCCTTCACTCGCACCGTACGATTCTCGAAATCCAAGTCGGCACGCTGTAGGAACATTACCTCCTGCATTCGGAAGCCAGTCCGCAAATAGAAGGTGTACAGCAAGTGATGATTCGGCTTGCAGACTGCGAACAGCGCGTCAAGTTCGGCCTGCGTGTACGCTTCCGGCTCACTCTCCACGTATCGCGGAGTGTCGCCGCGTTTCGTCACGCCTCGTATGCCGAAGAACTTCAGGATCGTTAGCATCGAGATCCAGCGCGTGTGGATCGTTCGCTCGGACAATCCGTCCTTGCGAAGGCGGGCAGCGTATCTGAGCAGGTCCATCCGGTCCACCTGATCGAGGAAGGTCCGGGAACACGATTTCAGGAAGGTGTCGGTCGTGACGCGGTGAGCGGCCAGAGTTTTCTTGCTGCGCTTTAGGAGTTTCTGATCCTCAATGTACTGCCGGAATGCCTCTGCCAGTCTGAGCCGGGACGGGTTGTTCACGTTAACATCGATCCCGACCGAGACGGCTTGGAGTTCGATTTCTTTGCGGGTCTTCTGATGGAGCGCGTCCGACAGCGACTGGCACCGCTGCCATTTCGGCCTGTGGCCTTCTTCCCAGCGGATGTACCAAATCCCGGCATCACTTCGAACCGTCAACCGCTGTCCTTTATAAAGGACCATCTCGCTGCTGACTGCACCCTTGGGTGTGGTCACGGGAGCCACGAAAGTGGGCTTCCCATTGAGTTTGACATTCCGCACTACCCGTACACGTCTGTTTGCCATCGCTACGATCTCCTTGAGCCTGAGGTACTTAGGCGGAGAGGAATCTTGCCTTAGTCCCAGTGCGAAGACACGTCAAACTTCCGTCAAAGCGTCTTTTGGGGATTGCGGAAGTTGCAGGCTTAAAGAGAGATACTGAAAGAATGGCTCCTCAGGTAGGACTCGAACCTACAACCCTCCGGTTAACAGCCGGATGCTCTGCCATTGAGCTACTGAGGAGTATTTGGGGCGCGCCCGAAGGGCGCGGCCTCTGTCGTCGTTATTCATAATATCATTGGCGAGGGTTGCGGGGATTTCAAAGTTGCGCGCGACAGCGTGCAAGTTTGCGGCGACGCTTCTTTGCGGCGGCGGCTTTTTTGGCGGCGGCGGCTTTGATGTTACGAAATCTTTATACTGATGACGACGGTCGAGTGAGCGGGAGTTCCTGCATCATGTTCATGGCGGGGGGACGCGGGTTCATGTGGATCTTTTTTTTGTTTTGCGTTTTTTTATTTTTGGGCGCGGTCTGGGCGGAGGACGGTTCGGCTGTAAATTCGCCTACTTCTGCGGCGCCTCCAAAAGCGAAAGTTGAAATCGTCGAAGAGACATTCCACGGTCATACGATTTCCGATTCTTATCGGTGGTTGGAAGACTCGGATAGCGCGGAGACACAGGAGTTCGTTCGGGCGGAACTGGCTTACACTCGCGGCATTCTTGATCCTTTACCAGGGCGAAGTCAGATCAACCGGGAACTCACCGAACTGCTTTCCATCGGCAACATCGGGACGCCTCAAGTCTGTGGGAATTATTACTTTTACGTGCGACGCGACGGAAAGCAGAACCAGGCGGTGCTTCTGGTACGAGAGGGGGTTCACGAGAAGGACCGGACCCTGGTAGATGTAAATCAGATGTCGTCGGATGGCACAGTTGCGCTGGACTGGTGGGCGCCTACGGATGATGGAAAATACGTTGCCTACGGCACTTCATCCAGCGGATCGGAAGAGAGCACGCTGCGAATCGTTGAGACTTCGAGCGGGAAGTTGTTGTCCGATACCATCGATCGGGCACGCCACGCCAACGTGGGATGGAAGAAGGATGATTCGGGTTTCTATTATGGACGCACTCCGAAAAAGGGGGACGTGCCAGCGGGAGAAGAGGTTTATCACGTCAAGATTTTCTATCACGCGCTGGGCAGCGATCCGGAAAAAGACCTTTTGATTTATGGCGATCACCTCAAAGCGCAGGATGTGCCGGTGGCGCAGGTCGCGGACGATGAAGACCGCTGGTTGCTGATTAGTGTATTTGAAGGCTACACCAAGACTGAGATGTACCTGCAGGACTTGAAGGCGAAGACGCCGCCGGTCGAAGTGACTAGCAGGAAAGATTTCAACTATAGCGGGGAAATTCTCAAGGGTCAGCTTTACATTTTGACCAATGAGGATGCGCCCCACTATCGGGTGTTCCGGGTGGATGCTCAGAAGCCGGGGCGAGAAGATTGGCGCGAGATTATTCCGGAATCAGACGCGGTGCTGAAAAATGTTCTGATCATCCACGGAAATCTGTTTGCTCTGTATGAGAAAAACGCCACTTCCCTGCTGAGGATTTTTGCGACAGATGGACGACTGGTGGCGGATGTAAAGCTGCCAGGGCTGGGTTCGATCGCGGGAGTTGGGGGGCAGTGGAATAGCGACGAAGCCTTTTTCGGATTTCAGTCGTTCACGGTTCCGCCCAGCATTTATCGCATCGATTTCCGGAAGAACGCGCAGCCGGAGCTGTGGGCCCGAGTGGATGTGCCTTCCGTCGATCCCTCGGCTTACCAGGTCGACCAGGTTTGGTTTTCGTCGAAGGATGGAACCAAAGTTCCGATGTTTGTTTTTTACAAAAAGGGTCTGGTGCTGAACGGCAAGAATCCAACTTTGCTAACCGGCTACGGTGGATTCAATATCAGCATGACTCCGAGCTTTGCGGGCGATCGCTATCTTTGGCTGGAGCACGGCGGAGTTTTCGCGGTAGCCAATCTGCGCGGCGGATCGGAATTCGGGGAAGAGTGGCATCGGGCGGGGATGCTGGATAAAAAGCAAAATGTTTTTGACGATTTTATTGCAGCGGCTGAATATCTGATTGCGCAGAAATATACGGACAAAGAGCATCTGGCGATTCGGGGCGGATCGAATGGCGGGTTGTTGGTAGGAGTGGCACTTACGCAGCGCCCCGACCTTTTTCGGGCTGTGGTTTGCGCCGTGCCGCTGCTCGACATGCTGCGCTACCAGCATTTTCAGATTGCCAAGCTCTGGATTCCCGAGTATGGGTCGGCGGAGGATCCGCAGCAATTCAATTGGATCTCCGCTTATTCGCCTTATCAGCACGTGAAGGCGGGAGTGGAGTATCCGGCAATCCTTTTTATGACGGCGGAGAGCGATACGCGGGTCGATCCGATGCATGCCAAGAAAATGGCGGCATTGATGCAGGCCCAGGCGGCGAATGGGCAGAGCCGGGAGCGTCCGATATTGTTGCGGATCGAACCGAAGGCGGGACATGGCGTGGGCAAGCCAATTACGAAACAGATTGAAGAGTTGACGGATGTTTATTCGTTTTTGTTTTGGCAGTTGGGAATGGGGGAGTGAGAATTGCGGATTCGCGCGATTCGTGTTGCGACGTTAGGTGTTCCTCGTCGCAAGGAAACAGACGTCAATGAGCGTAATCGGGATTTTGCGACAGTTATCGGGGTGGCGGAATGTCCGGGCAGCATAATCTTTTTGGATCTTGACCTCCGACCTCGCCGAGGGGGAGAATTTCGGCGTTCGGTCATCTCCCCCGCAGTTGCCCAGCCAACGGTTGGGCCAAAATCGAAGTCGGGATCCTATTCCAAATTATTCGCGGCGGCGTGAGGGTTTTTCCTGCGCGTTTACGTAATGCGTAGTAGTCACGAAGCGAAACGTGCCACACACTAAACCTGATCACGCATACGAGTTAACGGAAAGGAGTTGCGTATGAAATTAAGATTTTTTGCTCACCGCGGATGCTTTACTGCGCTGTCCTTGTGCTCTGCGCAACAACAACGCTGTTTCGGCGTCAGTCAAATTCAAGAACCTTGTCAGCTTTGATAAAACCAACGGGCAAAACCCGGTCGAAACGACGCTGGTGCAAGGCATCGACGGAAACCTCTACGGGACCACGCAATTCGGAGGCGCAAATGGCGAGGGAACCGTCTTCAAGATCAGCCCCTCGGGGACATTAACTACGTTGTGGAGTTTTTGCGCAAAGACCAACTGCCCTGACGGCGACCAGCCCATGGCTGGCCTGACACTGGTGATCGGCGGTGATCTGTATGGGACAACCTATGGCGGCGGGGCCCACAACGCGGGCACGGTCTTTCGAATTACTCCCACAGGCGACCTGAAGACGATCTATAGCTTCTGCTCTCTCAGCGGATGCTCGGACGGCCTAAACCCGAATGCAGGCTTCGCGCTGATTCAAGGCACCAACGGCAGCTTTTACGGATCAACCTCCAATACTTTCTTCCGGCTTACCCCGGGGGTAAGCTCACCACGCTCTACACTTACCCGGAGTTTGTCGTCCAGTATCCGACCGGTGTAGTTCAGGCGAGCGATGGCAACTTCTACATGACGGTTTCCGGGGGAAATGAACAAAATGGATTCATTCTCAAAATCACGCCGGCGGGAAAAGCAACCACCCTCTACAGTTTCTGCAGCCTGACGAACTGCGCCGACGGCTCGAAGCCGGGCGGGCCGCTGGTCCAGGGCGCTAACGGCAACTTCTATGGAACCGCTGGGTTCGGCGGCGAATACGGGAACGGCACGTTCTTCGAACTGACTCTTGCTGGCAAGCTGACCACCCTGCACAGCTTTGACTATGAAACCGCTGGGAATCTGGGCTCCCAGCCGAGCTCTGGCGTGATTCTGGGCGCCAACGGCGACTTCTATGGCGTTGCCGAGTTAGGCGGCGAGGTTTGCGTGAATGGCTGCGGCACCGTGTTCAAGATGACGCCCGCTGGCAAGCTGACCACGTTGCACGAGTTCACAGGATCTCCCTCCCAAGGGTATATCCCGTGGGGAATAGCGGAGGCCACCACCGGAGTACTCTTCGGCGACACCAATCAAGGGGGGGCCGGGCAATATCGGAACCGTCTACAGCGTTAGCGACGGTCTTGCGGCCTTCGTAGAACTCGTAACCAATTACGGCCCGGAAGGCGAGACGATCGACGTCCTTGGCCAAGGGTTGACCGGCACGACCGCGGTCTCCNTTAACGGGACAACCGCCAGCTTCGAGGCCGGGTCAGATACCTATTTGACAGCAACAGTTCCAAATGGTGCGACGACGGGTTCCGTGACCGTAACAACTCCCAGCGGGAAACTGACGAGCAACGTAGCCTTTCGGGTCACGCCTCAGATCGAGAGCTTCAGCCCAACCAGCGGGCCGGTTGGAACGGTCGTGACCATTACGGGTGCAGGCCTCACCCAAACAAGTAAAGTCACGTTTGGTGGCGTCAAGGCAACCGTGTTCACCGTAAACTCCGACACCCAGGTAACGGCAACCGTGCCCACGGTTGACGAAACCAGATGGGATGAGAAGGCCGGTCTCCGGCGGGATGCGATACGCTCCCAAGCGCAAGAGATAAAGACCGGCAATGAAGAAGATTAGCACTGCAGGGGCAGAGCAGACTAAGAATTGTCAAGAGCAGAAACTGACCATCGGTTTGGATCTGGGCGATCGATCGAGTTGGTATTGCGTGTTAGACGAAGCGGGGTGAAGTGCTATTGGAATAAAGGGTGAGCACGACTCCGAAAGCCATGAAAGATGTGTTCGGGGAATGCCGCGGGGCCGGATCGCGTCCCGGTACGAACCATGTATGAAGGCAAAGGTCTATTTAAGGACTATATCCCTGAGTACACCGAGCAGTAACAAGGCTTTTTCCCCCACGAACAAAGAGCGGGTGAAAGCATGGGCCACCCGGAGTCAAGCCCAAAGCCGAGTCTCTTGACGCAACCTCGCGATGTCCTTGGTAGGCGCGCTTCCGAAGAAGCGGCTGTATTCCCTGCTGAACTGCGAAGGGCTTAGATATCCCACGTGCTGACTCGCAGTACCTGCATCCATCACTGCCGACAACATGAGACGCCTCGCCTCCTGCAGGCGCAGCACCTTTTGATATTGCAGCGGGCTCATCGAAGCGACGGACTTGAAGTGTTCGTGGAAAGAAGAAACGCTCATGTGCACGAGTTCAGCCAAATCTTCGACCTTCATGGGCTGAGAGAAGTTCTCGCGTAGCCAGGAAATTGCCTTCGCTACCCGGTGCACGCTGGATTCTGTCAAGCCCATTTGAGCGACGCGAACCCCAATGGGGCTGCGCAACAGCCGAATCAGAATCTCTTCGATCACAAGCGGGGCGAGCAGTTCCGCATCTTCAGGCTGCCCAAAACACTCCATCAACCTTGTCGCGGCGTTAATCATGTTCGCGTCCACCGGAGTGACGTAAACCGCATTCCTCTCGTGAGCCGGAGGCAGACCGTGCGGAAAGACCTTTAAAACCAACTCGGCAATCTTGTGCGGATCGAGGTCCAGCTTGAGAGAAAGGTAGGGATTGGGAATGCTGGCTTGCGTGACTTGGGCGGCCACGGGCAAGGCAACGGAGAATACGATCATGCGGGATGGGTCGTATTGATAGACTTCCTGCCCCACGATAACGGCTTTCGCTCCCTGCGCGGCAATGCACAATGAGGGCAGCCGAAGCGCGTGCACGCATTCCTTGTTGGTTCGTGAAAAGCGATTCGCGTGCAAGCCCGGGATGCGCAGCTCGAAACTCCCGTCGTGCGGAGCATAGGCGGAGATCAAGCGCGAGAGCTTGGCCAGGTCTGGTGCGCTGGGGATCGGCTCTTCTGCGGGCCGCCGCAAAGGAACTACTTTGCCATTAGTCTTCATGGCTTCCAGAATATCTGTTTTTGCAATCGCGGTCATTTCACCTGGGCCACGACTGCGACGTCCAACTTTGAATAGTACTTCTTCACGTCGCTGGCTCCGTACTTGGCGCGGAATTTCTCGACTACGGACGACACCTGTTTAGCGTCGGTGGTAGGAACAACCTTGAATTCAGCCTGCTCGCTACCGGCCTTGACCTGAATTGACGGATTCTTCAGCACGTTCTTGTACCACTGCGTATCCGATCCCTGCACGGGCAGGAGGTAAAGATTGTCGTCGTCCAATACAAACCAGACTGGAATCGAGATTTTGCGTCCCGACTTTCTGCCGGTCACGCTGATATGAATTTCGCGAGACCGGGAAAGGCGGGATTTGAGAGTATCCTTGTGCGCTGGTTTATTGCTCATCGAAATCTCCTTTATTTCGTGCCGCGATATTGTTCGTCGCTGACGTGTTCCATCCAATCAACGACCTTGCCGTCCTTCTTTTCTTGAATGGCGATGTGCATCATCGCCGTGGTCGGCGCGGCCCCATGCCAATGCTTCTCGCCGGGCGAAAACCAGACTACATCGCCGGGCCGAATTTCTTCGATTGGACCGGCCCAGCGTTGGGCGCGTCCGCAGCCAGCCGTGACGATGAGAATCTGGCCGAGCGGATGCGTGTGCCAGGCAGTTCGCGCGCCCGGCTCGAAGGTGACGCTGGCGCCCTGCACGAGTGCCGGGTCGGGAGCATGAAAAAGCGGATCGATTCGCACCGTGCCAGTGAACCACTCCGCTGGTCCCTTCGCGGAAGGTTGCGTGCCAACTCTTTTGATTTCCATTTCGCTCGTTACCCGGCCCTCCAGCCGCGCGGGCCTTTCGGATATGCCACAACCCTGGCAATATCTTCCCCACACGACCGGTCACGCTGTTTGGTCAACCACCTTCATTTGTTCTTCATTCATCCGGCCACCGTGCACTCGGATTTTAGACACAGCGCTGTCAATCTCGCGGAGCTCTGCCGGCGTCAGCTCCACATTGATTGCTGCTACGTTCTCGTTTAGGTGGTCGAGGTTACGCGTGCCGGGAATCGGAACAATGAAAGGCTTTTGGGCCAGCAACCACGCCAGTGAAATTTGGGCCGGTGTTGCATTCTTCTTTTCAGCAAACTGTCTGATCCAATCAACAATCGGCATATTCGCTTCAATGTTTTCAGGAGAAAAACGCGGGAAGGCGGATCGCATGTCGGTTTTCGTGTCGAACTTCGTTCGAGCATCTATTTTCCGCGTGAGGTAACCTTGTCCGATCGGACCCCATGGGACGAAGCCGATTCCAAGCTCCTCACAAGCAGCAAGAACGCCGTTCTTTTCGGGATCTCTTTGCATCAGCGAGTATTCGGTTTGAACCGCTGTCACCGGTTGAACCGCGTGCGCGCGGCGGATTGTTTTTGCGCTTGCCTCAGAGAGACCGAAGTGCAAAACTTTCCCCGCATTGATCAAATCTTTGATTGCGGCAGCTACGTCTTCGATTGGCACTTGCGGATCGACCCGGTGCTGGTAATAAAGATCGATGCGGTCGGTTCTGAGGCGCTTTAGTGATTCTTCAACCACTTTCCTGATGTGCTTCGGCTGACTATTAAGAGTGCCGCCATTCTCGTTGTCGAAGCCAAACTTGGTGGCGATAGCGACCTTGTCGCGAATCGGTGCGAGTGCTTCGCCGACCAGGTCTTCGTTTGTATATGGGCCGTAGACTTCGGCTGTATCGAAGAAGGTTACGCCTTTGTCATGGGCTGCGCGAATAACCTCGATGCCCTGATTTCTGTCTGCGGCGGGCCCGTAATTGGCGCTAATACTCATGCACCCAAATCCCAATTCCGACACTTCTAATTTTCCCAGTTTTCGTTTTTTCATTTCGTTTCTCTTCGATTCCCGATCATTGATCTAAGATGCACAGCCGATATAGTGCTTTCCTTTTAGAGACCGGTCATTTTTTCCAGGCGCTCCGGGTACCGCTCCCCTTGCACTTTGATGTTTGACGAAGCGCTTTCGATCTCGCGGAGATCGGCAGCAGTCAATTCGATTGCGACCGCTCCGATATTTTCGTCGAGCCGGTGCAGCTTCGTCGTGCCAGGGATCGGAACTATCCACGGCTTTTGAGCAAGCAGCCAAGCCAGAGCGATCTGAGCCGGAGTCGCCTTCTTCCGCTTCGCAATGCTGCCGAGCAGGTCAGTCAAAGCCTGGTTCGCCTTGAGAGCCTCTGGCGCAAAGCGAGGGAGAGTGCTGCGGAAGTCGGTGCTGTCGAACTTCGCGTCCTCTTTGATCGCTCCGGTTAAAAAGCCCTTGCCCAGTGGGCTATACGGCACGAAGCCAATCCCGAGCTCCTCGAGGGTTGGTATCACTTCCTTCTCGGGAGTTCGTGTCCACAGCGAATATTCGCTCTGGAGAGCCGTGAGCGGCTGCACGGCGTGAGCGCGACGAATGGTCTTTGCGCCTGCTTCCGACATGCCGAAGTGTTTGACCTTACCTCGTTGAATCAGATCCTTCACCGCTCCCGCCACGTCTTCAATCGGCACGTTCGGGTCAACCCGGTGCTGATAGAGCAGGTCGATGGTCTCGACTTTGAGCCGCTTGAGCGAACCCTCGACTGCCTTTTTAATGTGCTCGGGCTGGCTGTTCACTGCTGCCGCTCCCGGCCGGTTATCGCTGCCATTGAGGTCGAACCCAAACTTCGTGGCGATCGCCACCTTACCGCGAAACGGAGCGAGAGCTTCGCCCACGAGTTCTTCGTTAGTGAAAGGGCCGTACACCTCGGCGGTGTCGAAGAAGGTGATACCGCGATCCACGGCAGCATGGAGAAGATCGGTCATTTCCTTTTTATCCTTCGCCGGACCGTATGAAAAGCTCATGCCCATGCAGCCGAGGCCGAGAGCCGAAAGTTCGAGATTGCTTTTTCCAAGTTTGCGTTTTTGCATCGTCTCTCCCACGCTTCGAAATTCCGTCTTAGCGCACTCTAAGCATAGTTTCCTAAAGCTTAGGTGTCTTGCCTATTTCAATGAAGTTCTTGCCAGATTCTACGAAGTCGAGGACGCGGCTCGAAGATCTGATACATGATTCTCGCCAAGTCGGTAAGCGCGACGGCTCCGTCTAGGGTAACTTGGAGCATGACAGGTCAGCATAAATCTTTGGCGGTGAAACCCATGATGATCTTAATTGCTGGTCCTTATCGCTCGGGCACGAATGACGATCCGGCCTTGATCAAGAAAAATGTTCAGGAGATGGAGTCTTACGCGCTGCCTATTTTCCGCGCCGGGCATATTCCCATGCTTGGCGAGTGGCTCGCGCTCCCGCTTGTCGAATTGGCCGGGTCTAAGCAGATCGGCGACCAAGCGTTCAATGAAGTTTTTCATCCCATTGCGGTTCGGCTTCTGGAAAAGTGCGATGGAGTGCTTCGGGTCGGAGGCGCCTCGGCTGGCGCCGATGAGATGGTGCGCGTCGGCCGAAACCTGGGGCTGCATATCTACGGTGCTCTCGAGGAGATTCCGAAGGCCGAGTGACCGGCTTGCGCTCCTCCAGGCGAGATAAATTCTCCCATCTTTTTAACAACTTTTAACATTGGTTGGTCTAGACTCTTTGGCCGGAGGATGTTCCATGACTGACAAAGTGAAACCAGTACCTGACGGATTCCATACCATAACGCCACATCTAACCGTTCGCGATGCCAAGCGCGCCATCGAGTTTTACCAGAAGGCCTTTGGCGCCGAGGTCCTTGGTGTCGCCCCAGGTCCGGGGGACAAGGTGATGCACGCTTCGCTCAAAATCGGAGATTCGATTCTCATGTTGAACGATGAGTTTCCAGAGTTTGGCGGCCAACTCGGGCCCTCGGCCACGGGCTCGTCGGTCGCACTCCATGTTTATCTAGATGACGTCGATACTGCGGTTCAGCGCGCAGTTTCCGCCGGCGCTACGGTAAAGATGCCAGTGATGGATCAGTTCTGGGGCGACCGCTATGGCGTGGTGATCGATCCTTTCGGACACAGATGGTCGCTCGCTACCCACACCCGCGATATGTCTCCGGAGGAAATGCAACAGGAGCAAGAGAAGGCATTTGCCAAAATGCCAAAATCGGCTTAGTACGCCAGCAGAATTCTCAGGTCTCGCAGGTTGTTGCCAGTAGGCCCGGTCATGATCGTGTCGCCTAGCGCGTCGAAGAGTGGATAGGCGTTGAAGCTGCGAAGGCTGGCTGCCGGCTGCAACCCGCGAGACTTGGCTCGATCAAGAGTCGTTCCATCGACAATTGCGCCCGCTGCAGGGCTGTTGCCGTCGACTCCATCCGTACCCGCGCTGAGCACCGTAATGTTTTCACCGGCGATCTTCTCCGCGCAGGCCAGCGCAAAGTGTTGGTTGCGTCCGCCGATGCCTCCGTTCGTGACCTTCACTGTGACTTCCCCGCCGGAAATCAGGCATACTCGTTCCGATTTCTTTCTTAATTCTCTCAAGCGTTTCAACAGATAATCGGCCGCGCGCTCGTAATCCCAATCGTCGCATCCGCTGTCGGCCTCTACTGTGAAGCCATGGCGTTCGGCTTCCGCCTTGCTGGCCTCGATCAAAGTTGAATTCGAAAGTACCGTCCACCAACGGCTGCGATGGAAAGCCAGGTCATCGGATTTAGGAGTTTCTTCTAGCGCATGACGATGGAACAATTCCCGGACTGACGATGGGAATTGATCGAGGAGCCGGTGCTTCGCTGCGATGGCGTAACAATCTTCCACGCTGGTGGAGTCGGGCATGGTTGGACCTGAGGCCAACGCATCGGGCGTATTGTCGGGAACATCCGAAACCAGAATCGAAACCTGCTGTGACGCCGATGCTGCCTGCGCTAATCTTCCTCCTTTGATCGCCGAAAGATGTTTGCGAATGGCGTTGATTTCCGCAATGGGTGCGCCGGAGTGCACCAGCACGCGGTAGGTCGCGATCAGTTCGTCTAAAGAAATCTCGTCATCAATTGACTTTTCTGCAATCGAAGACCCGCCGCCGCTGAGCATAAAGATCACTAGCGACGACGCATTCTGCGCGCTCAGAGATTTCAGCATAGCTTCAGCGGCGCGAATCGACTCCTGATTTGGGGTGGGATGTCCGCCATGAAAGTACCGAAAGCCGCGGACCTGAGAACTCGGCCGGACCGAACTGGCGACGATGCCTTCGAAATCATCCCCGGCCTGCATTTCCAAGGCGTTTACCATGGTGTGCGCGGCCTTGCCGATAGAAATCACCAGCACACGGTTGAAAGCATGCAGATCGTAAAGATCTTCACAGACACGCAACACCCCGCGCTCACAGGTGATCTGCCGCTCAAACGCCCGCTCAATACTTGATTCGTCGAGCGCGCGTTCGAAAAGAT
>JGI12635J15846_10001850_pt1 | contig 18440 bp, 15 predicted proteins | sample BlaSpr_A8_OM2_M2_FD_15846 | JGI IMG/M metagenome (IMG submission 15846) | reverse complement strand
CTAGTATTTGCGCCTTTGCCCTCATTCCGGCATGAGATTAACAGTTTTTGTTCTAGCGATAGCGGGGCAGCGTCTTCGTTTCGAGAGCTCCTGATCCTCCGTTCAGGTATCACTCCGCAAACTTTCATATCTCCTCATGGGGGGTAGATCGCCGTAAGATCCCCCAAGATGCGGTGGCCTCGTGGCTTTCGGGGGATGATGAAGCGCATATGTTTCGAGTCGAGCGGCTAACCGGCGATCGGTGTTGTCCCGGGAACCGTAGCAGTCAGTTCCCCGACCTGATGCTGCAATATCGAGAAACGTGCCACATAGCAGCTGAGTGTCCCCGGCGTATGACGAGATTATCCTTGCGTAAATATTTGGATGCTTCTGATCTACGATATCTGGACCGAGATTGGGCGCGCCCTTCCACTGCGTTCCACCTTGAACCTGCAGATTCTCGACGGAACCTTGGGGAGCGCTGCAATGCGCTGATCCTGCAGTGACATTTGTCGGTAGGCTACATCGTGCGCTCCAAAAGACGGATTGCCGCGACTAAGAGGAAGGTGGTCGCGAGCTGTGCTTTTCGCGCGCACGCATCTAAAACAACTGAGGATAAAACATGATTCTCGTAACAGCGGCTTTCGGTCATCAGGGTAAACTTTTAGTTCCGAAGCTAACGGCCGCAGGATATAGGGTGCGGGCGGTACGGGCGACGGCGGGAAAAGACGAGGAACTCACGCGATTGGGGGCCAACGAGGTATTCATCGGGGATTTGAGCGATGTAAGCACCTATTCACGCGCATTGGAAGGCGTGGATGCTGTCTACCATGTCGGGCCGGCTGGATTGCCCACGGAAAAGCAGATGGGCTTCGCCATGATCGAGGCCGCCAAGCGGGCAGGGGTGCGGCACGTGGTATTCAGTTCGCTTCTGCATCCCATCGTCGATATTCTGCAGCACCGATATAAGCGCGATATCGAGGAAGCCCTAATAGAATCGGGTCTTAATTTCACCGTTCTCAAGCCGTGCGATTTCATGATGCCCGAGGTGTATGTCGAGATCCCGATGCGAACCGGGGAGTACCCGGTTTATTGGTCAGAAAATCCTCGACGCCTACATTCAGTGATTGCCATGGAAGATCTGACTGATGTGGCTGTGAAAGTGCTGAGTGAAGGCCCGGCACACTACTTCGCTTCTTACGAACTGGTAGGACCGGACAAACTCGATAGCTTTGAGACGGCCCGAATTTTGTCCCGAGTCATGGGAAGGGAAATCAGAAGCGTCCAAAAAGAGCCTGAACATCTCATGCGCGCGCTATGGGGAACAGACAATGAGGGAGAGGAGCTTCGTCACCGCAAGGAGATGTTTCGGTCTATTGTCCAGTGGTATAGCAAAAATGACTTCATCGGCAATTCGAATGTGCTGACATGGCTGCTGGGGAAGCCGCCGACCTCATTCGAAAGCTTCGCGCGATCGACTTACGCGAGATTGATGGCAACACCCGTGGACCCACACCCGTCCTTTTAGGTATCGCGCTTGCTGTTTTGTCATCTGGCGACTGCAGGAGATCAGCCTAAAATCCAAGCCGGATTTGGCTGAATTCCAAAGCTAGGTAAAGGGCGGTGGGATAAGGCGGTTGGTCGGCGAAACCACGACTCAATGCCATCGCTGCACATGCTCCTCGCGGCAGTATTTTACCAAATTGGCTTTGGGAGCGCGGAGTATCGCGCCGGTCGAGAATGGCTGTTTTGATCCCAAGCCAGATCGTGCAACATCGGACACCAAGGTGTGTGCATTTTTTGTAACTGATAGCACAGAACTAGAATTGATGTGGGGGAGTAGAATGAGAACACAACGCGCCGCATTGCGGTCTGCATTCTTGGCGGCTGGCATCGGTCTTTCGGTGCTGACTGTTGCAGCCACGGCATCTGCCGCTGAGACTTCGAGCGACACCGTATCGACGACTTCGGCAGTAACTGAACCTACGGCTGGAAACGCCGACACCTTAGTTGAAATTATCGTCACAGCAAACAAGCGGAGTGAAAGCGTTCAAAAAGCGCCTGCGGCGATCACTGCATTAACTGGAGACGCGCTCGCAGAACTCGGCATCCAGAGCGCCGTCGATCTGACGGAGATCGTGCCCAGTGCTGAAATTGTAGAAGCACCCGCCGTCAGCCAGGCGTTCATCCGTGGAGTCGGAAGTAACATTGACAACCCGTATGTTGACCCCGGCGTTGCGATCAATTTGAACGGTATCGTCACGCCTAGATATGCGACTTCCGCTGCATTTTTCGACGTTGCACGCGTCGAAGTTCTGCCGGGCCCGCAAGGGACCCTCTATGGGGGCAGTGCCGCTGGCGGCGTCATTAATGTAATCGCTGTTCAACCAGCACACAATTTTGACGGAGAAGGCACCATCGAAGCCGGGAATTACGGAATGGCGCACGCGTTCGTAGCACAGAACTTCGCGGTCGGTGATTATCTCAGCTTGCGGGCGGCACTCGATTTTGAGCGACACGATGGCTATCAAAGCCGCGACATCGATTCGGAGCGGGCTAAGACGTCCGGTCGGATATCTGCGCTTTGGACACCATCGGACGCTTTTACCTCGTATGTCTTCGGTTCCTTTTTCGACAATGTAGGAAAGCCACAAGCCACGGTGAATAGCCCTTTGTTGAATCCTAGTAACCCATGGTCACTTCCGACGAACGGTCCCATAGTTGGCAACCCGGTAGACGCCAACTACGTAGATGGTAGTTTCAAGAACTACATTGTAGGAGGCCGCTTTGACTATAACTTCGGTGGAACCACCCTCTCCTACATTCCAGGCGCGGTCATCGTCAACGTTCACGAAACCTCGTACGCGGCCGACTTTCCGATTATTTTGATTGACCAAGAACACCAATATAGCAATGAACTGAGGCTGTCTAACAGCGAAGCTGCAACCAACAACTGGCTTTTGGGGCTGTATCAGTCTCAAAACCGTTCTGATTTCGGGTTTTTCTTCTTAAGTGTGCCCACATTATTGGTCCCCGAACAGACGAATAAGGATTACGCGGTATTTGCTCAGGATGTTTATCGGGCAACCGATTGGCTGCGGGTTACCGCAGGTGCGCGCTTTTCATATGATAGCAAAGATCTGAGCGATGCAATCGGTGCGGCTGGGCTCTTTTCAGCCGATCATAGTTGGACGCATTCGGATTACAAACTTGGAGTGGATGCGGACCTAGCTAGCAATGTGCTCGGCTATGCCGCGGTTCAGACGGGCTATCTACCCGGCGGCTATACCCCGTTGCCGAATTCGCCAACCTTCAACAACAATGTGGACCCGGAGAAGTTGCTTTCCTACACGGTCGGTGTGAAAAGTCGGTTTTTAAACGATAGGTTGACGCTGAACGACGAAGGCTACTATTACGTATATAAGAACTACCAGGTAGTGGCGATCAGCCTCGTCACGGGCTTTCAGACCGTCTACAACGCGCCACGAAGCATAATCTACGGCGACCAAGTCAATGCGGTCTATAGATTGACCAATCACGACGCCATTAATGTGGGGGTCAATTTTATGTCCGCTCATTTTACCGAGTTGAATGTCGGCGGTGAGAATCTGGACGGATATCAGTTAGCCAATGCTCCTGTCATGTCCGGGACAGGCGGTTATGAACATCGCGCTGATCTATCGGATGGGTCCGATATTTCCATCCGCGTGCAGTCACACGTTCAATCTGGCTACTGGGGCGTCTACGATCATCCCGCTGGAACGCGACAGTCGGCGTATACCAAGACGGATCTGACGTTAACCTACACGCGTCCCAATAAAGGATGGAGTGCAGGGTTATGGGTTAAAAACGTCGAGAACACAGCTGTGTTCCAGGCGGCGGCGGCCGGAGGACAGCCCGGCCCCGCATCGTCGTACATCGCGCCGCCCCGGACATTTGGGGTTACTTTCTCCGACCAATGGTAGAGGCTTGAATTGCCCGCCAAACCCTCCGACGGGAGTAGGCCATCTCTATGGCGGTGCGCAGGATCCTTCCGGCTTGTCGCGCCAGGCCATGGGTACGGATGACGACCCAGTGTTCGGTTGAGTCAGTCTGATGCGGCACCATATCTCACCCGGTGTTGTCCCCAGTACTTGCCGCATTGATGAGCAGGCCCTGCTTGGATGGCGGTCAGAAACTCCGACGGGCGATACCTTAACTGCCGCGTGCGGCCCACTACGCGCCCTGATTGCCGCGCAGGTAATTGTTCGCCGCCTGTCTCATGAGATCGCTCAAGTTCTCGGCCAGCGGTGTCATCGGCAGCCCTTGGCGGTGAACGATGCAAACGGGAGCCGCTGGCATGGGCGAGATAAATTCCAAGGGGACACAGAATCGCTCGAGTGGCATCACTCGAAATATTTCCTCGGGCAGCATCGTCAACAGATCGGAATTCGCAACGATCTGCACCATCACGAGCATGGAAGCGGATTGGACCGCGACATTGGGCGGCGGGATGCCGAGTCTCTGGAACGCCTCTTCGACATCTGTCGTGACGGTTCTGTCTTCGAGGGAGGGTCGTACCCAGCTGGCGCCGGCGAGCTCGGTGAGGCTTTTGGCCCCCAACAACGGATGATTGGGTCGAGCGGCAACCCGGCGATTATGCGGCAAAAGAGTTTCGACTGAAAATCGCTGCGAAACGGTGCTGTCATCCACGGTACCGATCCAGAAATCCAGCAAGCCTTCGGCCAGTTGGTTCTCGATCGGCCGGAACAGGCTTTGTGTGATGTTGGTGACGGCCTTGGGATGCCGCCTGTTGAACTCGGTCACCGCCCAGGGGAGCAGCGTCAGGCTTACCATCGGCGACACGCCCATGGCGACTTCTCCGACGTAATCGCCACCCCACTGGTCAACTTCCTCGCGGGCACGCCGGATCTCGGCCCGCACTGCTTCGATTCGACGAACGAAACGTTCCCCGACCGGGGTGAGGGACACCCCCTTGGCATCCCGCTCAAGCAGAGGGGTGCCCAATTCATGTTCGAGCTCTCGAATGCTGCGCGTGATGACAGGCTGCGCGATCCCGAGCTGGCGACTCGCAGCGCGCAGACTTCCCGTTTGTACCACCGCGAGCAAATCCCGAAAGTGCGTGAGCTTCATGATCCTTCCGAATTCCGCCTACGCCGCCGAGAGGAAATAGGGCGTGGCAGCCGCCGCTGCCTGGCGGTTGCGATCCTCGGCTTCGGCGTCCACCCAGTCGAGTATAGCCGTCTTGTAGCTTGGTCGCGCCTGCGTCGCTGCGAACCAGCGCCTGACGTTGGGATGAGAGTCGCGGAGCAGCGGCCAGAGTCCGAGGTCGTCCAGCCGTCGCAGATAAGGAGTAAAGTCGACATCGGCCAGGCTGTAAGAGGCGCCCACCAACCAAATCGAGTGCGACAGCGCCGCTTCCATATCGGCCAACAACTTGCGAAATCGAGCGACCGCGAGCGCGAAGATCGGCGACTCGAAACCTTGCTCGAGCAGCTCGAGCGTGTATTGACGCTTGATCGGGTACGTTAGCGGCAACGCCAAGTCGAGTTCCTGCGGTGACATGTCGAGATAGCGTGTGCGAAAGGCGGCGGTGAACGTGAGCACATAGACAGACAGGTGCAGGCCGTCGTCGATTTGCTTGGTCCATAAGCGGACGCGCGCTCGGTCGAACGGAGTAGCGGGCAGCAACGCCGGTGCGGGAAATGCGTCATCGATGTATTCGTTGATGACGCGCGATTCGGTGATGACGTTGCGGTCATGAAGCAGCGTCGGCACATAACCGTTGGGATTGAGTTTGAGGTAATCGGGAGAACGCAACTCGCTAAGCGTGACCCGGCTTTCCCATGAAAGATTTTTTTCCGCCAGCGCGATGCGGACTTTCTGTGCGCAAATGGCCCCGGGGAAATGATATAGCTCGAGCATTCGACATATCCTCCCGGGTAAGCCATTTCATAGTATTCGTTGAGGGGGCAATTCATAGTATTCGTTGAGGAGTCAATGTCAACGGTCCAGCCAGTCCCGCAAATCCTGACTGTACAGCGATTTGGGTATCACGGACTCTGATTTGTCATCGCCCGGTTGCGGGGGGGGCGGCTTAGGATACCAGGTGGAAGTTGGCTCTTCACGGGCGGTTCGGAAGGTAGCAATCTGGAGTTCTTCGAACGAGCTCATCGGGCAGGCGTTGGGCCGAATAGCAAGGCGTGTGCGGCGGGCTCGGCACGGGAGGGGGAGTTGTCTTGAATCATCAGGCTTCCAAGAATTATCAGGTCATCGTCGCAGGCGGCGGCCCGGTCGGCATGACGGTAGCCATAGAATTGGCGAGCCGCGACATATCGACTTTCGTGTGCGAGCCGCGCGCTCGGGACGACTACGCCGTGGCGCGAACCAATCTTACAAATGCACGTTCGATGGAGCACTTCCGGCGGCTCGGGATTGCCGACACGCTTCGCGCAAACGACCCCGTTCCGTCCAACGTGATTCGGGATTTGACGTTTTCGACGCGCGCTAACGGCAAGATTATTCTCAACGTGGAGGGTGCTTACGAATGGCGCGAGCGCCTTCCGATCGCGTCCGAGGTACCGGAATGGGCGCCGTTTCAAGCCATCGAAAAGACGCTGCGCGAGAAATTGCTCAAAGTTCCCAGTGCGACGTTTTCACCGCACTCGACCATCGTCGACTTCGTTCAGGACGAGCGCGGCGTCGAGGTGACTTATCAGGGACCCGATGGTGTCCGAACGGCGGGCGCCAGCTACCTCATTATTGCGGACGGCGCGCAATCCGAGTTGCGTAAAACGCTGAATCTGCGGATGGTCGGTGAAACGCTGTTCTACAATTCATCTTGGCACTTCAGGTCGCCGGCTCTGACCAAGCTTTTTGCCAAGACCCAGCTCTCTTCGATGACTTTCTTTTTGAATGACGATGCCTATGGCGATCTGATCGTGCCGCAAAGTGCAGAAGATCATTGGGTGTACCTGATTTCGCCCATACCAGAGGGCCTCGACCCCGACGACTGGCCGACGGTCCGGAGCATGCTGTTTCGCAGTATCGGCGAGGAGTTTGAAATATTCGACCAAGTGGGGAGTTATTGGGGCAGTCATTCACGTATGGCGCCGACGTTCAATTTCGGTCGAGCGTTCCTGATCGGCGATGCGGCCCATCTGACGTCGCCGTTCGGCGGCTTCGGTATGAATCTCGGCATCGGCGATGCCGCCGATCTAGGCTGGAAAATCGCTGCCACGCTCGACGGATGGGGTGGGCCTCGCTTGCTCGAGACCTATACGCTGGAGCGTCGGGAAGTCGCGAATTTCGTCATACAAGGGTCGGCGCACAACAACAAGGTGTGGGGTAAAGCGCTCGTCCGGCCGCATATGGAGGAGGACTCGGAGCGCGGCGATAAGGTGCGCGCGGAAGTTCGCGATTTCGTCATACGCGAGAAAACCAGGCAGTTCCGCAGCTTAGGAGCGCAACTGGGTTATCGGTACACGGCCTCGCCCATCATCGTCAGCGACGGTACGGAGCTGCCGCCGCTGGAGTATGGCGAGTATCACCCGTCCGCAGCGCCCGGGTGCAGGGCGCCCCATCTCTGGCTCGAGGACGGGAGTTCGCTCTTCGATCATTTCGGTGCCGGCTTTTGCTTGCTCAAAACCGACGCCGCGGCGCACAGCGCGCCGATTGAAAAGGCCGCGGCCGACGTCGGCGTGCCTCTCAAGGTTCTCGAATTGTGCAACGATGCGGTACGCGCGCTCTACGAGCGATCTCTGGTGCTGATCCGGCCCGATCAGCATGTGGCCTGGCGTGGCGATGTACCGCCGCCCGACTGTGCGGCCTTGGTGAACGTCGTCCGCGGCTCTGCCTCCTGTCGAGACTTGCAGAAAGCGGCGCCGCCGGAGACCGCGCTGCGCGATCGTTTAGTTCAAGCGTGACTTCATCATGAAGCAATCTCGATGAAGACATTTACGCTGGACGTCAAAGGCATCCGTTATTCCTGCGTTGAGTCCGGGACGGGGCCGCTGCTTCTGCTCAGTCACGGTACATTTAGCGGTAAGCGGCTCCTGCTGCCGCAGCTCGAGCATCTCAGCCGTTTTTTTCGCTGCGTCGCCTTTGATTGGCGTGGACATGGCGAGACCGGCTACGACCCTGCGGGCTGGACAGCCAACGACCTGGTGGAAGACGTTGCGGTCCTGATCGGCCTGCTGGGGCAGAAACGCGCCATGATAGCCGGCGTCTCCCAAGGCGGTGCCGTCGGGATGCGGGTGGCCTTGGCCCACCCCGACAAGGTCATGGCCCTGGTGAATATGTGCGGCGGCCCCGGCGGTCCGCCGCCCGCCGTCGGGGCGGTTCTTGATGAGTTCGCGAAGGTCTTGGCGGAGGAGCAGGATGATGCCGTGCGCCGGGATGCGGCGATCACCTTCGCCACGCGGCATTTCCACGCACCCGGTTTCACGGAGCGCGAATCTCAGCGCTTCGCGACCGAGATCGACGTCATGCTTTCACACCCGCGCGAAAGCGTCCGGTTACTGCCCGGTGTGCCGAAAAGCTATGTGGACATCAGTTCACGACTCGGCGGCATTGCCTGTCCGACCCTGATCCTTTGGGCGACGCACGATGGCCGCCCGGCACTCGGAGGAACTCTCGCCGCGGCCATCCCAGGAGCGGAACTCGTGACCATCCCCAACGCGGGGCATCACGTCAATGTAGATGCGCCCGAGGAAACGTCTGCTGCGCTCGAAGCGTTTCTGCGAAATATTAAGTCGTGATCGAAGTTGTAGAGGAGCGAGCGATGTCCCAAGAAGCTGCTACTAAGCACGCGCCAAACCTGAGATTCACTCACATGGGACTAGTCGTGTCCGATATAGAAGTCATGACTCGGTTCTATGTTGACGTCTTGGGCTTCACCGTCACCGATCGCGGAGTTTTCGGAGCAATGGATGTGGTTTTCATGTCGCGGGATCCAGAAGAACACCACCAAATCGTGCTCACGACCGGCCGCCCGGTGTCGCTTCCTAGGAACACGATCAATCCCGAGTTCGGGCCTTGCGTACAGCAGATCTCCTTTAAAATGGGTACGCTCGCCGATTTACGTGACATGAAGTCACGGTTGGAAGGCGGCGGGGCCACGGCAATCACCTCGGCCAGTCATGGGAATGCATGGAGCGTCTACGCCCATGACCCCGATGGTAATTACATCGAGTTCTATATCGATACCGATTGGTATGCCAGTCAACCGTTCTACGTTCCCTTAGACTTGAGTAAAACAGACGAGGAGATAATTCGGGAAACTCAGGCGCTGTGCGAGGTCAGCCCGGGATTCAAGCCGGTCGCGCAATGGCGCAGCGATATTTCGAAGGTGATGGCCCCGCCTTTTCGACGATAAGCGATGCGGGCTGGAAGCAGTAATGGGAGTTGGCATGAAGCTGGTTACGTTTGCCTCTAAGAATGAGAAGCGACTCGGCGCACTCACAGAGGGTCACGTGCTTGATTTAGCGGCAGCGTCTTCCATCCCGGTCCCTGCGCTCGCGTCGATGTTGGCGCTGATCGAGGCAGGTCCCGAGGCATGGGAAGCGGCCCGTGCTCTGGTATCGACCGCGAGGCGGAATACCATGCTTGACCTTGCAGAGATCCGCCTGCTCGCCCCATTGCCGCGGCCGACCAGGCTCCGCGATTGCAGCTTGTTCCTCGAACATATGGATGTCGTGCTCCTGCGCATTGCACGCGAGGCTGCCGCTAAGGAGCCGGATCCGGAAGCCGCCTACCAGCGACTCGTGTCGAGCGGAAAATACACGCTCAATCCGCTCTTTAAGAGAACTTGCGTCTACTACAACGCGGATCACACCTCGGTCAGCGGGACCGATACGGACATTGTCTGGCCCAGCTATTCGCATTGGATGGATTTCGAATTGGAGTGGGCCTGTATAGTCGGTCGTCCGGGGACGAATATCCGCCGTGAAAACGCTGCCGAGCATATCTTCGGCTTTACGATTTTGAACGACTGGTCGGCGCGCGATATCCAGTTGCCGCTGATGGATACGATGCTGGGGCCAGGAGAGGGCAAGGACTTCACCAACAGCTGGGGACTCGGGCCCTGTATCGTCACGCCGGACGAACTGGACGATCCCTATCAGCTCGTCATGACCGCCAAAGTGAACGGCGAAGAATGGACGCGAGGCTCCACCGGCTCGATGTATCATCGCTTCGAAGACGCCATTGTGCAGTTCAGCCGCGAAAAGTCGCTCTTGGCGGGGGAAGTCATTGGGTCGGGCACGGTGTTGGGTGGCTGCGGGTTTGAACTCGGCCGACGCCTGCAGTCGGGCGACCTCGTTGAGTTGGAAATTGAGAATATTGGAGTCCTGCGCAATCGTGTCGTTCGAGCAGCGTGAGATGACTGTTGTGTGTAAGGTAGCGGTGAATCGGTGGCCGTGAGGTTGAAACCGAAGGAGCCCGTGATCGTCGGCACGGGCCACACACGGTTCGGCAAGTTGCCCGAGAGTCTGGAACAGCTCATCCATCTCGCGGGCAGCGAAGCGCTGCGAGATGCCGGGATCGACGCATCGACGGTGGACGCGATCTGGCTGGGTCACTTCAACGCGGGCCTGGTGCCCGATGGATTTTGTTCCTCCATGGCTTTGGAAATCGACGAAGGACTTCGATTCAAGCCGTCGGTTCGCTGCGAAAATGCCTGCGCCTCGGGATCCGCGGCGGTGTATGCCGCGCTTGACGCGGTGCGTAGCGGTCGCGTGCGGATTGCTATCGTGATCGGTGTCGAGAAAATGACTCTGCTCGACACGGCAGGGGTGACCCGGTCGTTGGGAAGCGCCAGTCATCAGGGTGAGGAGGTCGACCTTTCGTTCCCGGCTATCTTCGCGCGCTTTGCCCAGGCTTACGCGGCGCGTTTTGGAGATCCCACCGAGGCCATGGCGCGGATCGCGGTCAAAAATCATCGCAACGCCCTGGTGAATCCGCTGACGCACCTTCACAAGCCCCTGGAGTTAGGCTTCTGTCTCGCAGCATCGGAGCGAAATCCGATGGTGGCTCCGCCCTTGAAGGTGACGGACTGTTCGCTCATCAGCGATGGAGCCGCGGCGGTGGTGATCACGCGCGCGGACATGGTCGGCGACTTCGCCGGCGCCGTTCGATTTCGCGCGGCGGAACAGGTTAACGACCTGCTACCGCTGTCCCGCAAGGACCTGGCCGCGTTCGAGGGACCGCGCCGCGCGTTCCAGAAGGCTTATGAGACGGCACAAGTAAGCGTCAACGACCTGGACTTCGCGGAAGTCCACGATTGCTTCACGATTGCAGAGTTGCTGACCGTCGAAGCCATGGGGATGTGCGAACCCGGTGGCGGCCGGGCTGTGGTGCGCGAAGGTCAGACGGAGTGGGGCGGGAAGCTGCCCATCAATCTCTCCGGCGGGCTCAAGGCCAAGGGTCACCCCGTGGGTGCCACCGGCGTGTCCATGCACGTTCTCGCAGCACGCCAGCTCACAGGTCGTGCCGGCGAGATGCAGCTACCCAATGCCGGTTTGGGGCTCATCTTCAATATGGGCGGGGGCGCAGTGGCCAATTGCGTCTCCATCTTGGAACGCGTGCACAATTGAACGCTTCGGATTGCACCCAGACGAGAAACTATCCGTGACGAAGCCGATTTTCAGTGACGCCGCGTTGGCACTGCAAGACTGCTTGTGGGACGGGATGACCATCTGTTCCGGCGGCTTCGGCATCTGCGGCATACCCGAATATTTGATCGATGCCGTGCAGGGGTCGGGCGTTAGGAATCTCACCGTCGTCTCGAATAATCCCGGCCTTGATGGTATCGGGCTCGGAAAGCTCATCCGTTCCCGCCAAGTGCACAAGATGATTTCCTCTTACGTGGGGGAGAACAAAGAGTTCGAACGGCAGTATCTCGCCGGCGAGATTCAGGTGGAGTTCTGCCCGCAAGGCACGCTCGCGGAACGCTGCCGCGCGGGGGGTGCCGGGATCCCCGGTTTTTACACCAAGACGGGCGTCGGCACACTCGTTGCCGAAGGCAAGGAAACCAAAGAGTTTGACGGCCAGACCTATCTCTTGGAAAGGGGAATTCGCGCTGATCTCTCCATCATCAAGGCATGGCGTGCGGACGAGGCCGGGAACCTGTGCTTCCGTAAGACGGCGCGCAATTTTAACCAGGTGATGGCGACGGCGTCATCCATGACCGTGGCGGAGGTCGAGGACATCGTACCCGCGGGACGGCTCGGTGCAGACGGGATTCATCTGCCGGGGATCTATGTGAAGAAACTTGTTCTCGGTCCGCCCTATAAGAAGCACATCGAGTTCAGGACAACCCGGCCGCGAGAGACCCTGCTCACGGATTCGAGGGAAGGGAGCCCATGACCTGGAGCCGCGAGGACATCGCGAGGCGGGCCGCTCGAGAGCTACGGGATGGTTTTTATGTCAATCTCGGCATCGGGATTCCGACGCTTGTCGCCAACAACATTCCTGCCGGCATGTCGGTGACCCTTCATTCTGAGAACGGTATGCTCGGAATCGGACCCTATCCCTATCCAGGTGAGGAGGACGCCGATCTGATCAATGCGGGTAAGCAGACCATCAGCGAGTTGCCGGAATCGAGCTATTTTTCTTCTTCGGACAGCTTTGCCATGATCCGCGGCGGGCACATCGATCTGACGATCCTGGGCGCGATGGAGGTGTCCGAGTACGGGGACATCGCGAACTGGATGATCCCCGGCAAGGTGGTCAAGGGTATGGGCGGCGCGATGGATCTCGTGGCCGGCGTGCGCAAGGTCATCGTGACTATGGAGCACGTGTCTCGAGATGGCTCACCCAAGTTCGTCCGGGAGTGCTCATTGCCGCTGACGGGGCAAGCCGTTGTCGATATGGTGATCACCGATCTGTGTGTCTTCGAGCGGTCAAGATCTGGACAGAGGTTCCGTCTCATCGAGCTGGCGCCGGGGGTTTCGGCGCACGAAGTGCGGGAAAAAACCCAGGCAATATTTGATCATTGACGCCTCGCGAGGGATGACTCCCGATCGGCCTTGGCCGCGAGGCATAGAACTTTCGGAGCGTCTGCGGCAGGTACCGCCATGAATTGGGATTAACAGGGTATCGGGAAGGAGAGGGATCTCCCTCATGATCGTTGGTGATTTCCCATAGGCATTAGCCTACGTGGAAAGCATTGGATCCATATCTTCTGACTAGCAAGCTACGAAGGAATATAGGGATGCGTGCCCCGCTCAGCGTTGGCTCTCTTCTGCGGCGATTAATTTTTCCAGGACGCGTCGCGCCTTCACAGCAGCTGCGTCACCAGGCATCAATACTGGCCTCAGGGACATAAAGTCCGCATCGCCAATCATCGCCTGCTGTCCTTCCACCACGGGAAGATCCTCTGACACAAAAGGTCCCCGTACGGCCTCCGTTTGCCTTTGCGCGACGTCCTGCGCCTGCGGCCCCAAGGCCTTGGGACAACACATTGCATACCAGTAATGCGTTGTTTTCTCTGTTTCCGGAGTGAAGAAGTGAACACCGGGTGCTTCCCGCCCCTCCGAACGGGGCCGTCCAGCCAATGTTGCGCCACTATAGAGTTCGATCAGGGCGGGTACCTGCCAGCGACAGTCCAACCACCGATCCACCTCGGAGCCGGGCGACAACCCGAAAATCTCTTCCAGAAACGGGGGCAGATGGTCATTTGTGATGAGGCGCTTGGACCAGACGATGTTGCCATCCTGGCTCGCTTCGGTTTTGCCTCGACGGACGGCCTCCGTCGCAAAGAGCGGATGCATGAACTCGATGTGGCTAAGGTCGAGAATATTGTCTGCCTCAAGCTGGTAATTGGCCTTGGCTTTCAAATAGCCGTGGCCGACCGCATAGACATCCGGATCCAGCAGTGGAAACACCGGGACGGTTGCCGGATCCGCTAACGTGGGGTCACCAAGCCAAATCCAGATCGCACCGTAGCGCTCCACGGTCGGATAGGCGGGGACGTTCGCAGCTTGCGGGATGACACCATTTCCGTGGGGGCTACGAACACATCGGCCGTCGATACCGAACTCCAGTCCGTGATACTTACACTGAACCGAATCGCCGCAATGAACCCCCAGATGCAGAGGCGCGAAACGGTGCGGGCAGCGGTCACCGAGGGCTCGCACCGTTCCCCGACTGTCTCGAAAAAATAGAATGTGTTTCTCTAACAGTACCCGCTCGAACAAACGCTCGGGCTGGATTTCATCATCCCACGCGGCCATATACCAAGTATTTTTCAGCACTCGCATGACGGCCTTCCCCGATCTAGTCAAACTTGCCCTTGGTCAGCACAGGAAAGCGCTTGGCCTTGCTCGGGACCACCTTATTCTCAATCGCGCCAATTCCATCGATCTCGCAACGCACAACGTCGCCTACCTGCAAATGCCGCTGCGGAATTAGTGCATGGCCGACGCCGCCCGGCGTGCCGGTCAGAAGTAGGTCGCCGGGTTCGAGCGGGAATGCTGTGGACAAATATTCGATCTGCGCCCAGATATTGTATACCAACTGATCCGTATTGCTCTTCTGGCGAAGCTCGCCATTGACGAAGCAGCGCACCTCCAGAATATGCGGATTGGGGATTTCGTCCGGTGTCACGATCCAGGGTCCAATTGGACCATGAGTATCGAATGACTTGCCGATTGTCCAGGTGGACGAATGATGTTGCCAGTCGCGCGCCGACACATCATTCGCAACGAAATAGCCAAAAACATGATGGGGCGCTTCCTCCTGGGTCGAATATCGTGCCGTCTGGCCTATGGCCACGCCCAGCTCGACTTCATAGTCGAGCTGGCAGGTGACACCAGGATCAATGTCGTCAAAGGGCCCTGACAGGCAACTGGTCGCCTTGTTGAACCAGGGCTGTTGAGGAGGAGTCGGAACGCCCAAGCGCGCGGCCTCTTTCGCATGGTCGCGATAGTTCATACCAATCGCCAGCATTTTATGGGGGCGCTCCATCGGCGCAATCAACTTTGCATCCGCGAGGCTATCAGTCGGGCTTGCGCTAGCCGCTTTATCAGCAAGCCGCCTTATAGCGTCTGGCCCCGCCGCGGCGAGCTGGATCATTTCGCGGTATTCCGGCAACAAATCGGCGATCCGAATGATACCGTCGCCAGCAATGATTCCGATCACCGGCTGGCCACTCGATCTAAAACGCACCAGTTTCATAAAAACACTCACCTGTTGGACAGGGACTCCCCGCTGGGCAAATTATCAGGCAAGTCGGCGATGATGAGGCGATCCGAAAAGTTGAGCGGCGATACCTGATCCAGAGATATGAAACGCCATTTGCCTGTGAGACCCGAGAATGCAAACAGCTGTATGCCGCGGGACTACGCTGATTGAGGTATCACCGAAGCGAAGTTGTCGTCTAGCAGTCGCGAAGGGCAGGTTTTAGAATGCTTCGCCTGTTTGCGGGTACGCATGACTCTGGGCGATCTTTGGACTCGATCGAGACGATTTAAAGGATATGACTATGTCATTTGGTAAGAGCATTCTGGTAGTCGGTGCTGGCGGTGTCTTTGGACGCTATGTAGCGCCCGAGTTGATTGCCAGGTCTGCGCGGGTGCGCGGGCTGGTCCACCATGATCGCGCCGAGGCGGTGGCACGCGCGACCGGCGTTACCGATATAGCGAGAGCCGACCTGCGAGACGAGAAAGCGGTCCGTCGTGCATTGGAGGGGGTCGTGGGCGTCTTCTACATCCCGCCGAAATTCTTACCTGATGAAGCGGAAATTGGCGTGCACCTTGTCGAACTCGCCGCAGAAGCTGGGGTCGAGCGCTTCGTGTTTTCGGGCGTTATGTATCCGTTCATCACCGACATGCACAATCATCACGCCAAGCTGCCGGTCGAACTAGCCTTAGTCAAATCCGGCATGGCTTTCACGATTTTATTGCCAGCGAATCTTATGCAGTCCACCGAGGCCTTTTTTTGGAAAAAGGTCCTGGCCACCGGCGAATATATTGAGCCTTGGGCACAGAACAAGAAAAGCTGTTACGTCGATTACCGTGATGTTGCGGAGGTCGCTGCCAGGGCGCTGACTGAAGACGGACTCCAGTTTGGCGTTTTCGACCTCACCGCGGCCGGCATGATCTCGCGGGAAGATATTGTCGTCATGATGACAGAGGCCCTCGGCCGACGAATAACAACCCGCACACAGTCCATCGACGAATGGAATGAAGAGAACATGCCGCCCGATCCTGTCCTGCGGCGTGCCTTCTCAGACATAGACCGCTTCTATAGCCGATATGGCTTCCCAGGAGGTAATGACCTCGTCTTGCGAACCATTCTAGGGCGACAGCCCCGTACGATGAGAGCCTATATCGGCGAGCTGGCGGCTCGCTCCTTGGGAGTCTGATTGACATGGGAGCCGGTCTGACGAGCTGGGCCGAATGGGAAAGGTAATTCTCAGGGGAACGAGCAATGCGCTGGTTGCTGAATTGCTGGTACGTGGCGGCTTGGGCGGATGAGCTACCATCTGATGCACGCCTTGCCCGGACGTTACTAGAAAGGCCCGTGCTGCTCTTCCGCGATCCCGGCGGACAAGTGCATGCATTAGCAGATCGCTGCCCGCATCGCCTCGCACCGCTTAGCAGGGGCAAAGTCGAGGACCGAGTCGTTCACTGCGGATATCACGGCTTGGCCTTCGATGGCGCCACCGGCAAGTGTGTCCATAACCCGCATGGACCCATCCCCAGTTCGCTCGCAGTAGAGGCCTATCGGGTCACTGAGCGGCATAAGTTGCTGTGGATCTGGATGGGCAATCGCGAGCGGGCCGAAGAAAGTGCGATCCCGGACCTATCCTTTGCAGATACCGCACCGGTGCATGCATTCAGCAAGGGATACATGCGCGCGGCCGCAGATCATCGCTTGCTGGAAGACAACATTCTCGACCTCACGCATGGCGATTATTTGCATGCCAATACCCTTGGCGGCGGCTCATTCACACGGACCCGCGCCAACGTCGAGGAGCGCGGCAACACTGTTTTCGTGCAGTGGCTCGCGAAGAATGAGCAGGCGATTCCTATCTTCAGAAGCGAAATGCCCGATCTCGACATGTTGACCGATATGATCACTGATGTGCTATGGCATCCCTCCGGGGTGATGCTGCTTAATGGCGCAGTGACCCCTGCAGGCGCTCCGCGTGAAAATGGAATCGCAACCTCGAATGCGCATATCATGACGCCCGAGACCGCAACCACAACACATTATTTTTATTGCAACTCTCGTAACTATCGCACGGCAGACGCTGATTACAACGCGGCAGTCGCTGCAGGACTCCGCTTAGCATTCGAAACTGAGGACAAGCCGATGATTGAGGCCCAGCAGTCTCGAATTCGTGGAGCGGATCTCCTCGACTCCCGGCCGGCCCTGCTACCGATGGACCTTGCGGCCGTGCGCGCGCGGCGCATATATCGTCGTTTGGTCGAAGCGGAGCAGGCTGAATTTTCACGCCTGTGAGCGATGGATGGCGGCGACCAGCCTGGTTCGAGCGGGCGCAGGCAATCCAAGGCCGTTGAGTAATTGATAGGGGTGTTTACGCAAACGTGCTGAATCAGGCTGATCGGGCGGTTTCTTGTGGATAAGTCGCATCGAGCGATGTCGCGCTTACTGTCGATTTCAATATTTCATGTCCTTTATTCCAACAATCCATGTCATATCCGCATTGAGGAGTCGGCACAGAACCTCCCAGAGTCGGCGTGAGTCCTTACCCTCGCAGGCTGATGAGCGCTTCGGCTGGTTCGTTCGAGAATGCCTCCAGCACGAGAATGTTGGCGCGTAGCAGATCAGCGACTTGCGACGTCGGCGCATTTCCGATCTGCAGCCATACTGTGGATATCAGCAGATCGTGTCCTATTGGCAGCCAATAGTGTCCTAAATCGGAAATTCACCCCTCTGGTTGATGATGGCTGGTAGTTGTGCGCCAGCAATCAGCAGCTGATCGATTCCGACAGACTTCGACTTGTGTCCGAGCGCATCGACAGCGGCGCGTCGAAGTAGGTCGATGATTCGGCCGGTCACCCCATCGGTAAGGGCGAGGACGTACTCGATGAAACGCTGGTCGATAGCCGCGGAGTTCTTGCGAATGGGCAGCATGGCTAGATACCCGGCAACGAAACGCCGCAGTTCATCAGATTCCGTCCACACGGGCAATTCCATCTGCTCGAATCGGCTGGCAATCTGTGGGTCGAAGCGCATGACGTGGAGTGCTTCATGGGTGCCGGCGGCGACTACCGATATGCGCCGGTCATTGGACAGGAATTTGACCATGTTCAGGGCAGCTCGTTGCTCACGCGCACTGCAAGAAAGCAGGTGCGGGATTTCGTCGATGATGAGAATACGCGGATTGGCATGAGTGAGTAGGCTGATCGCGGCGTGTTCGAGCTCGTAGAACCTCGCGGTGGGGCGCACATTGCCGCCCAGCGTGCGAACGATCTCACCGTAGAGGCTTC